>Ga0079099_1013274_pt1 | contig 10061 bp, 7 predicted proteins | sample ADurb_H2B_02_Slu_FD_77098 | JGI IMG/M metagenome (GOLD analysis project Ga0079099, IMG submission 77098) | Active sludge microbial communities from Illinois, USA, of municipal wastewater-treating anaerobic digesters - ADurb_H2B_02_SludgeMetaT... | ecosystem: Engineered > Bioreactor > Anaerobic >... | reverse complement strand
GTGGATAGTCCATGAAAACGCCCACCCTGCTATTTTAACTGAGGAACAATGGAGGGCTATAAATAATAAGATTCAGAGGAAGATGCCTAAGGGAGGGCAAAAACAATTCAAATATCGCCTCTCAGGGCTTGTTAGGTGTGCTTACTGCGGTGGGTCTATGGTAAGCCGTCAGTATGGAAATAAAGGCCCCCACAAGGGTAAGAAAATCTTTGTTTGCTCCAATTATCAGAAGAGTGGTTATTGCCAGTTCAATTATGGCTTTATTGATGAAATAGAATCTGCGGTTTATAAGCAGTTAGAAGATTTAGCGGAAGGAGCTGAAGGCCTGGTATCAGACAGAGATATGACCCAGGCTTCTGCTAATGTGGAAGAAGAATTTAAACGCCGCCAGGCGATTATAGACCAGAAGTTCCAACGGCAATTGCAGGCTTTTGAGGCGGGAATAATTGATATTAAGGACCTGCAGATAGCTAAGGAAAGAGTTAATAAAGAACAGGAGCTCCTAGAGATGGAGAAATCCCGCGCCATTATTCCTAGAAAGTCAGAAATAGAAGAAACAATTCGAAGGGAAGCCAAGAATATTCTATGGCTCTGGGAACATGGAGAGCTACCAGTTCTACATAATGCCCTGAGGTTAGTCATTGACTGTATAATTATTCTAGATGGTAAGGTTCCTGAGGTTAGACTAGCCCAAGACCTGTTTTCACCGGAGTGATAAAAGGATTTCCTTTAAAAATCATATGTAAAACTAATGGTTCAGTAACTAATCTCTCCTGTTTTCTACGCTGCTGTATTTGAATAAATGCTTGAATTTCTTTCACTAGCTTTTTCACATTAGTTAGACCAATTAAACTATCCAATTCTTTTATTATTTCTTCAACCTGACGGAGATTAAATGATTTAGTGGGTTGTTGGCTTTGATTCTCTTCTATTTGCCTTAAGCGCACTAGGGCTTCTCCTGCTGTAATTTCTCCTTTTTCTACCATTCCAATGACTTGTCCTATATCCTTGATACTATTCCTGAGGTTAGCTTTATTTTTTTGCATGCTTTCACCTCACTCTACTATAATCTCCTACCTTTATTATTATACGCAATTATGGAAAAAGAGTGACAAATAACTAGATTCCACATGAATATGACTCCAAGCAAAAAATGCCCGGAGCCATAAGATTTTTCCCATTTTATCGGAGTATATGCTATAGTAGTTATTCGCATGCTTATAGTAATTACCTATTTGATCCTTAAATAATTTAAACTGGTTTTAAGAAATAGTTATTAAGAAGTAAAATTAAAGTTGTTTAGATTCTTAGCTGGAGTAATAGTAGAAATAGCGTGTTTATAGATTAAAAGTAATTTGCCTTCTGACTCTAGAATAACAGTGAAGTTATCAAAACCCTTTACAGAGCCTCTTAATTGGAAACCATTAACTAAATAGATTGTTACTCCTATATTTTCCTTTCTAATTTGATTGAGGAAGGTGTCTTGTAAATTAACTTGGTTTTTATTCATAATCTTTGATACCCCCAATTTCCAAAATATGTTTTTATAGAATTCTATATTCTAAATAAAAAATCCTTCCCTGTAAAATAAAAAAATTAAATTAAGTATTTCTGATCTTACTAACTATAGCTTCTACTACTTTCTCTTTTTCCGCATAGAGATTAAGATCAATCCAGTAAATACTTTCATCTCGCCTGAACCAAGTTAATTGCCTTTTAGCAAAGTGGCGAGTATCTCTCTTAAGGAGCTCTACAGCTCTTTCTAAGGTATAAATCCCCTTAAGATATGGAACAATTTGCTTATAGCCTAATCCTTGCATAGATACCAAGTTCTCATCGTAACCTAGTTCTAAGAGTTGATGGACTTCTTGCACTAAGCCTTGTCTTATCATCTCGTCCACTCGTTTATTTATTCTATCATATATTTCTTCCCGCGGTCTAATTAAACCAATTTTAATAGTTTGGTAATTAGACCGCTTTTCTTTTTTAGGTTGAGATGAGAAAGGGATTCCAGTTAAGTTATAGACTTCAATAGCACGAATTACCCTTCTTAAGTCATTCGCGTGTAGTCGCGCGGCGGTAATGGGATCTATTCTTCTTAATTGTTCGTGGATAAATTCATTTCCGTGAACTTGAGCCTCTCCATTTAAATGCTCCCTTAAGTTCCAATCGGTTTCTGTCTCAGGAAAGTAGAATTCCTCTGTAAAAGCCTTAAGATAAAGAGCTGTACCGCCTACCAGCATAGGAATTTTATTTCTTGTTTTAACTTCTTTGATTACCTTTTCTGCTTCTAGAAGAAAATCAGCCACACTAAATTGTTGATCTGGGTTAATAATATCTATTAAATGATGATTTATTCCCTGTCTTTCTTCTAGACTAGGCTTAGCTGTACCTATATCCATGTGTCTGTAAATCAACATTGAATCAGCAGAAATTATCTCTCCCTCAATTTCTTTAGCCACTTCAATGGCAATATCTGTTTTTCCTACAGCAGTAGGACCTAGAATTATTACTAAAGGATCTTTCATTGGATTCCTCCGGTTATTATGGTAATGGAAAATAGCCATATTCAACGTTGCTATAGTTCCCTCCTGATTTATGGATAAAGCCTAAGCGTTCTAATTCGCGGCTTCCTTTTCTAGCTTTCATTACTATCCGTTTACGGGCTACTCTCTTAGCTTCCTGTATGCTTTCTAGAGTGACTGGCTCGCCATAGGCTATTTCTCGTAGAGGTATCATAGCAGAAGCACCTGAGATAGTTTTATCAAACATAGGGTCAAAATAAACAGAGTCAAAAGATTTATCTGGTAGTTGCTTCAAATAATCTAAATAGTGAATATTAATAGTTTTAATACGTCTCATAGCTTCCTCAATCTCTTTGTAAGGTAAATTTAAGTAAGCCAAACCATAGGAAGTAATTTCGTAGATTAAAGGTATTACTTCTAGTCCCACTATTCTACCTTGTTTACCTATCCAGAAGCTAGCAGTAATAGCATCACTAGCCAACCCCAGAGTGCAATCCAGCAGACTATCTCCTTTCTGTAAATCAAGGGTGTCAATTAAATGATCAGGATGACCTTGACAAAGATTATTGATTCTCAATTTAGCCATATTCGGGTGAAAAAAAAATTCATTCTGAGAAGTTTTTAAAACTATTTTTTCTGCTTGAATAATAATTAATCCTTGAGAAATCTTAAAAAATTCCTTCAAAGAGATTTCTCGACGCGATAGAAAAGTTAAACCCAGCTTTTGAGCTAGTTCTTGAGCCCTTTTCTTTTGTTGATCATTAGCTTCCCGGGAAGTAGTAACAACTAAATTTAGATCTTGCAATTCCTACCTCCTCTTAAAATTTTCTTCTAATTCTCGTAGAGAAAATCTAATTAGTGTTGGACGACCATGGGGACAGGTGTAAGGATTGTTAGTCAAAGCCAAGGACTTTAGTAATCCTTTTGTTTCGCTGTTATCCAAGCTATCTCCAGCTTTAATAGCTAAGCGACAAGACATAGTAATAATAGTTTTTTCTCTCCATTCCCCAGGCATTTTTTTCTGCGTTGAGTTAAGAAAATCATCAATAATTTCTTTAATAAAAGGTAAGACATTCTGATTGTTGACAAAAGTAGGTATACCCCTAATTAGATAAGTATTGCCACCAAAATCTTCTATCTCAAACCCTACTTCCAATAGAATAGGTCTTAACTCTTCCCAGATTACTTTCTCTTTAGGCGTCAATTCCAAACTAATAGGTATTAGAAGAGCTTGGATAGTTGACTTACCTTGAGCCTTGGCTGATTTTATTTTCTCATAAAGTATTCGTTCGTGGGCAGCATGTTGATCCAGGATAAACATACCTTCAGGACTCTGAGTAATGATAAATGTATTATGGATCTGACCTACAACTTCCATTTCTGGTAGTTGAGCAACGTGATTATTAACTTCCTCTAATTTATCAGTTTCTCTACTTATATCTGTTACTTCTCTTCTATAAACTTCCTCTCCTTTAATTTCGTAAGGAGACTGATAGGAAGTAGATTCTTCTTTTACTCTGCTTACTAAACGTTCCGTCTCTTCAGCTAAAGATTTTTCCAGATTCTCTGTAGAATTATCTACCTTCTCTAATAAAGAAAGATTAACAAGAGTTTCTTTATCTTTCGATTTCTCCTCTAAAGACTTTTTTTCTATCCGAGGAATAAGTTGAACACCTCTAAGAGCTTGGGAAATACTCTGCTGGGTTATTAAATAGATATCTCTTTCATCGCTAAAGCGAACTTCAGTCTTGGTAGGATGAACATTCACGTCAATTTCTTCAGGGTCGATTTCGAAATTAAGAATAACTATAGGATATTTGCGAACCGGTAGCAATGACTTATAAGCATCTTCTACCGCTCTACCAATGACCCGGCTACGAATGAATCGTCCATTAACAAAGAAGTTCATATAACTGCGACTGCTCCTAGCTATATTTGGTTTCCCTATAAAACCTGTTAATCTAACTCTAGAGGAGCCAAACTTAACAGGGAGCATTTCTTTAGCAGTTTCTGTCCCATAAATATTAACAATAACCTCTAGTAGATTAGCAGTTCCAGGAGAAAAGAAAATTTGGCGGCTATTATGAGTTAAGCAAAAAGAAATCTGTGGGTGAGCTAGAGAAAGATGATTGACCATATCTAAGATATGTCCCATTTCAGTAGAAGGACTTTTAAGATATTTAAGACGAGCGGGTGTATTAAAAAAAAGATTGTGTATAGCAATACTGGTTCCTACTGGACAACCCACTTCTCTTATTTCTTTAATTTCTCCCCCTACCACTCTTAGATAAGTTCCTGCCAGTTGGTTAGCTGTTTTGGTAGTCATTTCTAAAGTGGAAACAGCAGCAATACTAGGTACCGCTTCTCCCCGAAAACCTAAAGTAGTTATTTTAAAGAGATCATCAGCTTCAAGGATTTTACTAGTCGCATGGCGTTCTAAAGAAAGCACCGCATCGGATTTATTCATTCCGCTACCATTATCTATTACTTTAATTAGTTTAGCTCCACTCTCTTCAATCTCTATGCCAATTTTATTAGCTCCTGCATCAATAGAATTTTCTACTAATTCTTTTACTACTGCTGCCGGACGTTCCACCACTTCTCCAGCAGCAATCTTGTTAGCCACTGTTTCTTCTAAAATATGAATTTTCCCGTTCATGACTTTCACCCTGTTCCTAATTTTTTGGCTTTCTGAATCAATTCATAAAGCTTATTCATGGCCTCTAGCGGAGTCATAGACATTACATCTAAAGTAGCCAGTTCCTCTACTACCTGATTACCGGTAAAAGGAAAGAGCGGAATTTGATTAGTAGCCTTAAGTTCTTTAGTATTCTTCTTAACATTTTTTTGTTCAAAGGCCAGCATCCTTTTAGCTGTTGGAATATTTTTTTCTTGATCCTCTTTCTCTAGGTTAGCCAGAATCTCGTTAGCACGACTTAGAACTCCTTCTGGAAGGCCTGCTAACTTGGCTACATGGATACCATAGCTTCTATCCACTTTACCAGGGACTATTTTGCGCAGAAATACAATACCATCCTTATCTTCTTTTACAGCTACGCTATAGTTCTTTACCCCAGATAAAGATTCTTCTAACTCGGTAAGTTCATGATAATGAGTTGCAAAAAGAGTCTTACTTCTTAGATTCGCCCAACTATGGATGTATTCAGTAACAGCCCAAGCTATACTTAATCCATCAAAAGTACTAGTTCCTCTACCTACTTCATCCAAAATGATTAAACTTTTAGGGGTAGCATTATGGAGAATATTAGCTACTTCCTGCATTTCCACCATAAAAGTACTCTGACCGGTAAGTATATCATCGGCTGCACCAATTCGGGTAAAAATTCTATCTACTATTCCAATTTGTGCTTTCTGGGCTGGAACGAAGGAGCCAATTTGAGCTAAGAGAACTATTAGAGCTACTTGACGCATGTATGTGGATTTACCAGCCATATTAGGACCTGTAATGAGAAGGATTTGACTCTCTCTATTATCCAGGTAAGTATCGTTGGGAATGAAAAGTCTATCACGTAGAACTTTTTCAATAACTAGATGACGACCCTCTTCAATCTGAATGATATCCGTATTATTGACATCAGGCTTAACATAATTATTCTGAATGGCTGTTTCAGCTAAGCCTGCTAGTACATCCAATTCAGCTAGTACCTGAGCAGTCTTTTGAATTCGTTGCACATGAACAGAAATCTTTTCCCTAATCTCAGTAAAAAGCTGATATTCTAAGTCTACTAGTTTATCTTCTGCACCTAAAATTAGAGACTCATATTCTTTTAACTCAGGTGTTATATATCTCTCCCCGTTTGAGAGGGTTTGTTTTCTATGATAATCTTCAGGCACTAAAGATAGATTGCTTTTAGTAACTTCAATATAATAGCCAAATACTTTATTAAATCCTACTTTTAGGGACTTAATACTTGTTCTTTCTCGTTCTTTGGATTCTAACCCTTTAATCCAGTCCTTACCCTCCCGCTGTGCTTTTCTTAGTTTATCTACTTCTTCATGATACCCTAGTTTAATAAGACCGCCTTCCTTAACTGAAACTGGAGGACAGTCTTCAATAGACCTTTGAATAAGCTGAGCAATCTCTTCTAAAAGATCTAAATCTTCTAGCAAGAATTGGATTTTATCACTTTTAGCCACCTGACAGATTTCTTTTACTTCTGGTAACACTGTTAAGGAATCTCTAAGAGCAATTAAGTCACGTCCATTAGCATTACCATAGACAATTCTAGCTAAAAGGCGTTCTAAATCATAGATTTTTTTTAGCTCTTCTCTTAGATCTTGACGTAAAAAAACATTCTCTCTAAACTCCTCTACCGCATTTAAACGCTGCTGAATTTGTTCTATCTTTAAAAGCGGTTGCTCGATCCACTGCTGTAATTTTCTGCCACCCATTGATGTAACCGTTTTATCCAGTACCCAAAATAAAGTTCCTTTTTTATTACCTTCCCGCATTGTCCGACATAATTCTAAGTTTCTTCTTGTAGATGGGTCTAATAGCATATATTCCCCTATTGAATAGGTAGTTAGTCTACTAATATGCCTAAGTGATACTTTTTGAGTTTCTTGTAAATAGTCTAGTATCCCTCCAGCAGCCCTAGTAGCCAAAGATAGGTCCTCGCAGCCAAAAGCAATAAGGTTTAGAGTCTTAAAATGCTTGGTTAATGTTTGATAGGCATTTCGATTATCAAAAGCTAGCTCTCGATGGAATGAAACCATACATTGGGAGCTAATTAATTGCTTTAATTTTTCTTGAGAGAAACTAGGAGGTAATAGACATTCTACTGGCTGAAGTCTATTAATCTCTTCAACTACCTTGTTAGGAGAATTCTCTCCAGATATCTGGGTGACGAAGAATTCTCCAGTGGATATATCAACGGTAGCTAGTCCAAAACCAAGGTGGTCTTCTACCAAGGATATTAGAAAATTATTGCTTTTTTCCTCTAGACTTTGGCTATCCATAATGGTTCCAGGAGTAACAACCCTGATTACTTCTCGTCTTACAATACCTTTACAGGCTTTAGGGTCTTCTACTTGTTCACAGATAGCAACTTTATAACCCTTTTCAATTAAGCGTACAATATAGCCTTCTGCGGCATGGAAAGGAACTCCACACATGGGAACCTTTGCATCTCCACCAGCCTCTCGACCGGTAAGAGTAATCTCTAGTTCCCTGGAAGCAGTTTCTGCATCTTGGAAGAACATCTCATAGAAGTCTCCTAAGCGAAAAAAAAGAATAGCGTCCTGATATTGTTCTTTAATAGTTAAATACTGACGCATCATAGGTGTTAGGTTACTCAATGAATTCCCCCTCCTTCCCTTAATTATCTAGGTTCCCCTACTAATTCACCTAGAATTAGCCAAGACTTAGCTTCTGTGACTTTTACTGGAACTAGTTTACCAACTATTTCGCGACTTCCCTCAATAATAACTACTTTGTTGGTTCTAGTGCGACCGGAAAGCTTGTCTGGGTTCTTCTCACTAGGACCCTCAATAAGTAGCTCTACAATTTGGCCTTCTAATTGTTTATTCTTTTTGTAAGCTATCTTTTCTTGCAAATCCATTAATCTCTTTAGACGTTCTTTTTTCACCTCTAGGGGAACCTGATTTTCCATTTTTTCAGCAGGAGTTCCTGGACGTGGTGAAAAAATCAAAGTATGGGCCATGTCGAATTCAATTTCCTGAAAAAAGTTTAGGGTATTTTGGAAATGATACTCCTCTTCTCCCGGAAAACCTACTATTACATCTGTGGTTATACTGGAATTAGGAACCTCATCCCTGACTAATTTCACTAATTTACGGAAATCGTCGGTAGTATAACCCCTATTCATCTCCTTTAATATCTCATTATCTCCATTTTGGACAGGAAGATGAAAATGTTCGCAGACTTTGGGCAACCTTTTAACAGCCTGAATAACCTTTAGATTCATATCCCTAGGATGAGGAGTAGTATAACGAATACGCTCAATTCCATCAACCAAGTGAACTGCTTCTAGAAGGTCCACAAAATCAACTTCTTCCTCCAGATCCTTACCATAGGCGTTGACATTTTGACCTAACAAGATAACTTCACGATAGCCAGAAGCAGCTAACTTTTTAACTTCATCAACAATATCCTGTAATTGCCTGCTTCTCTCAGGTCCTCTAACGTAAGGAACTATACAATAGGCACAGAAGTTAGTACACCCATAGATAATAGAAACATAGGCACTAACTCCCCCCTCCCGCTGAACTGGTAAGCCTTCAACTATTTCTTTCATTCCCTGGTCCCAAACAGCAAAGACTCGCTCGTTCTTTGTCATAACTTCGTCTAAAAGATCAGGGAACTGATGGGTATTATGGGTTCCAAAAACAATATCTACATGAGGATAGCGCTTTTTTAATGTCTCCTGATCTTTCTGAGCCATACACCCGCAAACGGCTAAAAGCAGGTTAGGGTTCTTTCTCTTTAAGGATTTTATTTCACCAATCTTGCCATATACTTTTTGCTCTGCTCCTTCTCGCACACTACAGGTATTTAAGATAATTAAGTCAGCTTCCCTCATGTTATCAGTAGGCAAATAGCCCCTTTGGGCCAGCATGCCGGCAATAATTTCCGAGTCATTTTTATTCATTTGACAACCATAGGTTAAAATATGGTATTTTCTAGTTACTTCCATTAATCTCTGACAGCTCCTTTGAAACTTTCATCTTTAATACATCACTAATTATATCTTATTATTTCAAGTTTAAGCAACTTTTAGTGAGTTTTTCTTTAGATTTTAAATTCTTTATTTAGATTAACTATTAAGATTATCTTTTAGACTTTGATAGTGTTTTTTCAATTCTTCTAGGTAAATTTGACTAAATATCCCTTGTCCTCCTCGTAATATTTCTAGAAAATAATTTTCTGGGGGCAGAGTCTCTTCATTCTTATCAATAACAATGAAAGTAAGGACGTCATAAGTCTTTTTCCCTGCTACCTCCAATTCTAAGAAAGCGGGTCGATAGATGCCCTTATTGACGCCTTCTCTAATAAAAAGATAATCTAATGCCTTCTTTCCGATCCTATAAACTTTTCCTTCTACATTTTCACCTGTCTCTAGAATGTCTGCTTTTCCCCCGTCATCAGCTTGACGAGTATAACGGAGAGAAAATCCTTTTAGATTTCCTTTACCGTAAATGTCTTGAAATAGATGATCTACCCCAAATTTCTTAAACCTTTCATTATCCAGGCAAGAACCATAAGCAAAATAAAGTAAAGGAAACCTATCCAAAATTCTATCACATTTCCAGTCTCCCCATATGCTTAATCGAAAAGTAGGTTCTATCTTTTCTGGAGATAATACATAGACATATGCTTTTTCCAGACCTTTATCAGTATATACAGTTTTAATTATCCGGTCATAATAATTATCTTTATTACCTGGACCCCAATACTCTTCTAAAACATCTAACTCTTTTAAATCTGCTGCCGTTACCTCGTATAGCTCTCCGTAAACTCGCCCCTGGCTATTACTAAGCAATACAGGATAGTCC
>Ga0079099_1050646_pt1 | contig 10071 bp, 17 predicted proteins | sample ADurb_H2B_02_Slu_FD_77098 | JGI IMG/M metagenome (GOLD analysis project Ga0079099, IMG submission 77098) | Active sludge microbial communities from Illinois, USA, of municipal wastewater-treating anaerobic digesters - ADurb_H2B_02_SludgeMetaT... | ecosystem: Engineered > Bioreactor > Anaerobic >... | reverse complement strand
GCTAATTCACTCATGATTTGAGCGCAATCCTCGCAAATGTAATTATCATCATCTAATTGTAGGGTTGCGCCTGCTCCCTCGCAAACTACACAAATTTTATCCACCCTCTCACCTCCTTCCAATTTCCTAAATCCGACCAAAGGTTTAAGCCTCACTTTGTCGAATAATGTAGAATAAGTGGTTTACCCAGCTTTTGTTTTAGCAAGCTTTCTGTTCTTCCAGCAGGTCGTTTACGGTTACACCTAACTGGCTTGTTGATTTGCAATAACATCAAAAAATTTTCTTAAAGCCATATTTCTAATTTGATTCAACTTGTCCAAGCAACCTGGACAAACTTTTTTGTCTTTAAAATTAACGATATTTTCAGTTCTACCACAGAAAATACAAGTTGGTTCATATTTTTTCAAAACAACATTATCACCACTAATATAAATCTCTAACGGATCTTTTTCCTCAATACCTAAAGTTCTTCTTAATTCAATCGGAATAACAATGCGACCTAAGTCATCTACTTTTCTGACAATTCCTGTTGATTTCATACTATCGACTCCTTTTCTTTTAACTTGCTTCTTTTGGATTCTTAGCCTCTTTTAGTTTCATAGGAACACCCAAAGCAACTTGTAATGCATGCATTTCACATTCTGGCTTAGGGTTAAACTTTGTCTTAATCTCACAGTAAAAAGTGTCTACTCTCTTTTTTCTTGGCTTTTTCGGTTTTTCTTCAACCACCCCTCTCACCTCCTTCCAATTTCCTAAATCCGACCAAAGGTTTAAGCCTCACTTTGTCGAATAATGTGGAATAAGTGGCTTACCCAGCTTTTGTTTTAGCAAGCTTTCTGTTCTTCCAGCAGGTCGTTTACGGTTACACCTAACTGGCTTGTTGATTTGCAATAACATCAAAAAATTTTCTTAAAGCCATAATTACAACTGTATTCATTGAATAACCATTTTTTTTTGCATAATCGGCAATTTGCTTATGGAGGTCTTGTGGTAGTCTTGCAAAAGGTCTTGTTTTTTTATTCGTCACTTTGTCGTCACCTCCTTAATTGTTATTATAAAGTGTCGTCACCCTTTCGTCAATACTCTAAATTAAAAAATTTATTATGGTATTATAAAATAAATATGACTACATTCTGGCGACACCGAAAGGAGATTTTATCATGCCTTCTGATTTACCAAGATTCACTCTTAGAATTGATAATGAATTAATCAAAAAGATAAGATATATTGCTGAATCCAATGGGCGTTCCGCTAACAAAGAGATTGAGCAACTAATTAAAAAAGCTGTAGCAGATTATGAAAAAGAGCATGGTGTAATTAATCTTGAAGAAAATTAAGAGGTGATGAATAATGGAAAATCTTCTTTTGGCTCTCGGAAGCTCTATTATTACTGGGTTTGTTGTTGCTTTTTTTACTGCCCACTTTTCTAGAAATGAACAAAACTTAAAATCAAAAACATATGATAGTGCTTATCTTGATATGACAAAAATAAAGGTTATTGAATTCCAATTCTACTTATGTCTTGCCGTAATAGGTTTTATAACCGTTTTTAACCTTTCATCAACTAAAAACAGTCTAATATGGGTTATCCAAGCTTGTGTTTTATTTTGGGCTTTCTTTCTTGCATGGGGAGCATTTTCTTGTCTTATTACTAATGCCGAATCTATTATTAAAGAAACACAAGCAGACTGGGAAAGTAATCAAAAATCCAATACTATAGACGATAAAAAATAATGTTGACTTACTAATCCCTTCTCACCTCCTTCCAATTTCCTAAATCCGACCAAAGGTTTAAGCCTCACTTTGTTGAATAATGTAGAATAAGTGTTTTACCCAGCTTTCTGTTCTTCCAGCAGGTCGTTTACGGTTACACCTAGAGCTTGGGCTATTCTCTCTAATACATCAAAAGAAGGTTTTCTAGCCCCGTTCTCTAGATAGGAGAGGTAAACATTTGTTATATCAACCTTATTTGCTAGTTGTATTTGAGTAAAACCTTTCTTTTTACGAATTTCTTTAATTCTAAACACTATCACCACCTCCCTTATGCTTATTATATTAAACTATTATTTTAATTTTATCAACTTCTAATTAAACTTATAATTTAACTTAATGTTAAAAAAATATTTATTTTCTCTTGTTTTCTCTTTTTTTCTTGAAATTAACAAATAAATACATTAAAATAAAATTAAACTGTAAATTTAAAAAGGTGGATAAAATGAATATTGGACATAGAATCAAACAACTTAGAAAACTTCATAACACTAAGGCAAATGAATTAGCAAAAACATTAGATATAACACCTGTTTACATGAGTTACTTAGAAAAAAATAACAATCAACCCAGCCTTGATTTATTGCAAAAAATTTGTAACTATTTTGGCATTACCCTTGCTGAATTTTTCGCTGAAAGTGAATTAGAAATTTCACCCGAACTTCAAGAATTACTAAATAATGCTAAAAAGCTTGACACAGTTCAGTTGAAAAACCTTAATACATTCCTAAAGTCCTTAAAAGAAATATAAATCTAAATTTTAAAAAGGTAACCCTTAGTTGAGTCCCCCCTCTCACCTCCTTCCAAAACTTACCCAAAGGGCTAGACTTTGATTTGTCGAATAGATTAGTTAGCAGGCTTTAGTATTGTTTTTCTTGCCTTTATGGCAATTTTTTGCTCAGTAAAAAGCTCTTCTACGCTAGATAATTTAAGCTCACTGGCTAATACAGGCAATTCCTCTGGTTTAAATTTCCTAGTCCCCTTTTCTCTTCTGAAATAATCAGAAGCATTTTTTAAACCTAATTTAGTTGCCATGTGAAGACTAGATTTACCTTGTTTATTTCTAATTTCTTTAATTTTTTGTAAATCTAATTCCATAATGTTCCCTCCATTCTATTGCCCTATAGGAAATAATTATTTATGTCTATATTATAATTGCCTTTTCGGCAGTTGTCAATGCCTTTTCGGCAATTATTTTAATATTTTTTTGCTTATTTGGTAAAATGAAATTGCCTAAGTGGAAAGGTGGTGAATTTATTGAAATCTTTTGGCGATATATTAGTTGAGTGTTTAGAAGAAAAAAACATTAACCAAAAAGAATTTGCAAAACTTTTAAATGTAAAAGAATACACTGTTAGCCGATATAAAACAGGCAAAAGAGAACCTGATCTTGAAACTGTAAAAAAAATGTCTGAAGTACTACAAGTTCCAGTACAAAGACTTTTAGGTGCGGATAAAAAAGATTTTGCTAATCGAGAAAATAAAAAAGTTGAAAAAGAATTAGACAAAGTAATGGATGATTTGATGTCTAGCGAGGGTTTAATGCTCAATGGAGAGGCTGTAACCCCTGAAGCTTTGAAGTTACTAAGAAACGCCATGAAGATAGGTATAGAAATGGCAAAAGAAGAAAATAAAAAATACATCCCTAAAAAATACAGAAAAGAATAGGGGTGCAAAATGAATATTGAGATAGCTGTTGATAAACTTGTAAAAAAATTTAAAACACGCAATCCATTTGAAATCGCCGAATTGATGAATATAAATATAATCGAAACGCCACTTCCCGAAAGTATTCGTGGGATATATCAATACCATAAAAAAAATAAATTTATTTATCTTAATAATTCGCTAGAATATTATAAAAAAAAATATACCTGTTCTCATGAATTAGGGCATGCTTTTTGGCATCCTAAATTTAATACATATTTTTTAAAGAAAAATACTTTTTTTGTAGGAAATAAATTTGAAATTGAAGCAGACAAATTTGCTGCTGAATTGCTTATAGATAAAGAAGTTCTAGAGGTTGCTATAGAAAAAGGTATTTGCAGTGCATCTAAAGAATTTGGGATTCCTATTGAGTTTTTTCAATATAAATTAGGTCACAATTTTTTTTAACCACCTAAGAAAAATTTAACATAAAAGTAAATTTTAACATCATTGAGACCGCACCGAGAGGGTGGTTTTTTAATTAGGAGGAAGAGGTAATATGAATTTGTATAAAGAGTGGGAACAAAAAGCCAAAAATGTTTCTACAGAATATTTAAGTATGTCAATCAATGAATTAATTAATAGATATAAAGGCAATCGTCTTAGAATTAATCCCTCGTATCAAAGACACTACCGTTGGACTAATGAACAAAAAAGTAATTTCATAGAGTCATTAATATTGGGGTATCCTATTCCACCTATATTTTTATATAAAAATATTAAAAGCAAAAAACCTGGTGAATTTGAAGTTATTGACGGTCTGCAAAGACTAGCAACAATATTTGAATTTATAGGTATTTTAAACCCTGAAATAAAGCCAAAAGAAGTTTTAAAAAAATTAGAAAAAACAGATATTCTAGAATCCCTAGAAGGAAAAACATGGGAATCATTTATCGAAGAAGGGTTAGATTTTATATTAGACTCCAGAATTATTCAAGCTGTTGTTTTAGATAATAAGAATGAACTAAAGACTAAATATGAAATTTTTAGAAGACTTAATTCTTCATCGACCAAGCTATCTGATCAAGAAATTCGTAATGCAACATTATTTGAGACTAGCACTGCTGTTTTTACTGAAATTGAAGAAAAGTTTAAAATTCTGGATTTTACTTTTTTATCTGATACTGACAAAAATGAACGGAAAGACATGGAGTTATTTTTAGAATTTATGCTTATAAATAAAATAATTAATAATAATTCATCTAATCCAAACATTAAGTTCTTGAAAGATAAAGATACATTTTCAAAAATTTTAAACGAATTTAGTTTCTCTCTAACTGAAGCTCAATTAAAAGATGGTATGATAAAATTTATAGAATTTATAAGTAATTACTCTAAGTATCGTTTTAAAAAATATAATCCTGGAAAAGATAATTTTGAAGGGCTATTTATAAATGCATTTTTTGAAATACTTGTTACAATTTATCTAGAAAATCCCCACAAGAATATTCCAGAAAAAATTACAAAAGAACTGTTTTCTAAAACTTATAATCAATGGCTAAAAGAAGTGGGATTAGTAAACCCTAACGCAAAAACTCGTATGCTAAAAGCCATAGAGTACGCAAGAGGAATTAATTTATGAAAAACTCTAAAATATTAAGCATAAAGAATGATATTAAAATTCTAATTAAAAAAGCGGAAAATGATCTAGAAACTGATAGCTTATCTGATGAATTAAAAGGACTTCTAATAATTACTATATTTGCCGCAGCTAATTCACTCTATGAAAAATTTATAAAAGAAATACTAAAAGAGATATTAGACCGAAAAGCTGATTTAATTATAAATGTTAATAAAGAACCAGATTGCTTTTTATTCTTAAAATATAGATCTGGTAAAAAATTAGAATGCATGGACTACTTAGATTTAACTGACTTTGCAAACAATAAAGCTAACGAAAAAATGCTTAAAGAGCTTTTTCTTAAAGATTATAAATCACTCGGTAAGATAAAAGAAATCAAACAGTTAATCTTAACCAAACTATCCGTAAAGCATGTTAATAAAAAACTGATAACCAAAATTGGTATTTCACTTGATAATATAGTCGAACAGTTGCATATAGACTATACCGATATTAGAACTAAAGTTATACATGGTGATTATAAAGATTTTAAAACAGCATTTTATTTATGGAGATCTAATGCTCTACCTTTTTTATATAGGATTTATATTGTTATAAACCTAATAAATTATGCCACCAAAAAAATGGAGTAGAAATAATAATCGTAGCAAATATTCCTATTGTATTTTACTATAGCTTTTTAAGAACTACTATAGTAAAATAAGTCTAAATACTATTGGAGCAGGAGTGATGACATGACTGAAAATGAACTAGTAGCTATGTTTGAGCAGTCGCAGGAAATATATACAAAAAGTAAAAATAAAGAATACTTAAAAAACAACTCGCAATTCTTCACTCCTACCTATATCGTAAACGATATGCTTAGAACCATTAATCTGGATTATCTATTAAATTTAGAAAAGATAAAAATACTGGAGCCTGCAGCTGGGTGCGGTATCTTAATACTTCACACCATTCTCTATTTACTTAAAAATACACAGATTAAGCAGATAAATATCGATATTTATGAAACAGATATATCTCTTTATTCTATACTCAAAAGTAATATAAATATGTTAAAAAAGTATACCAAAGATACTTCAGGCGTAACTATAAAAGCTAAAATATATAATAGAAACTTTATATTAGCTAATTCTAATAAATGGTCTAATAGTAAAAATAGAAGTCTGTATAATTTAATTATTTCTAACCCTCCATTTGGTAAAATTAACCATTCTTCTCTAGAGGCAGTAGAATTAGCTAATGTTATTTACGGTCAACCAAATATATACACTCTATTTATTGCACTCTCCCTTAAACTACTAGATAAGAATGGTATGTATGTAGTAGTTAGTCCCAGGAGTTATTTAGTAGGTGATTATGCTAAAAACCTTAGAAAATTTATTTTTAAAAATAGTTCCCTAACTAACATACATACCTTTGATAAAAGAACAATTTTTAAATGTGTTAATCAAGAAATAATAATTTCTGCATTTATAAAAAATACGGAAGAAACAAATATAAAAATATCTCATAATGGTAAGTTCTCGCTTAATACTAGAATTGATAACATCATATTCGATAAGGATACTTTTTCAATTTTAGTACCAAAAAATAAAAATAATTTTAAATTGCTAAGTAAAATTTCATCATTCAGCAATAAGTTAGGTGACATAGGACTCAAAGTCTCTGTAGGGCCTGTAGTTCAGTTTAGAAATGAAAATCTTTTGTCAAAAGATATATACTCTGTATCTTATGCACCTTTGTTAGTTGGCGTAGATATAAAAAGCAACAATAAGCTAAATTACTTTGAGCGGAAAAACCATAGAGTAACTCATAATAAATCTATTAATATTAACTCAAAACAATTAATTAGAAACTCTAATTACCTTATTCTCAGAAAAATAACAGCAAAAGATGATAAAGACACTATTACCTCAGCTGTTTTAGAAAAAGATTATTTTAACCATGAATTATTAGGTCTAGATAATAACTTGCTTTACTTCCATAAGTTAGATAAAAGTTTAGACCTTACAAGAGAAGAATGCTATGGTTTATACTGTTATATTAATTCAAATCAATTTAGTGAGTTGTTTTCTTTAATAACAGGAACCCACGCTATTAATGTAAGTGATTTTAGAAATATCAGATTTCCTTATTTACAGCAGATCGTAGAAATAGGTAAAAAAATTCTTTCACTCAATAAGTTTGATAAGGAAACTTGCACAAACATTATAGCCTCTTATCTTGTAGTTCAAAAATAACCCTCCGAAGAGGGCTTATTTTTCCAGATTAAACCAAACGTGTGTTTTAGAAAGGAAGTATTGCCCTATAGTTAAAGATAATATTATAAACTTAAAAACAAAATATTGGGAAGACGGAAAGTTTATGTACAAAAATAAAGTAAAAAGAGTTTGCTTTCATTCTTCAGAAATAAGAAATAAACAAGGACCATTTAGACCACAATTTGTAAATCATAGCAACTTTATAAATGATATTACAGTTTTTATGGATTCAATCCCAATGACTATAATGTCTTGCACAATAGATAAATTAAAACATTGTAGGCATTATACTCAGCCAGAACAACCGTACAACCTATCATTAGTATTTATTTTAGAAAGATTTGTAAAATATTTTTTAAAACCTATAGAAACAGGAATAATTATGCTTGAAGCGAGAGGTAAGAAAGAGGACGCTAAAATATTAAAACATATAAAAGAAATAATGAACAATGGAACTAGATTTGTTGACAAAGATGATTTTTAAAAAATTAAAGGTGTATATTTTAACTCAAAATGGTGTAGCTCTTCTAATAATCAAAAATCATATTTTGGCTTAGAGATAGCAGACCTTTGTTCTTACCCAATCTACAAATATGTGAAATTAAACAAAAAAGATATCCCTTTTCAGACTATTGAAAAAAAGATATCTAGATATCCTGACTATTTTGGTTATGGAATAAAAATATTCCCGTGAAAAATTAAAAACCGCCATGAGTATGGCGGTCGCCCGCACTACACGAGCCCCACAAGAGGATATTACCTCTTGGTTATTATTAATTATTATATGATACTTTATAAAAAAAATATACTACCAAAATAAAATGGTTAAAAATAATACTTGTCTGCATGATAGTAATTCTCCACTGCTTATAGGAAAACTAAAAAAAGAAGATAAAATCACAGAGCGTGAGATGAAGTCATACATACCTAAGCCTCATATCTCTGATCAAATAGGCTTATTCATTTAAAGAACTACCTCTCCAGAGGATTTATTCTAATTTTCTATTTTAACTTGTTTATTTATATTTTTCTTAAAATCTTTATAATGATCAATCGTTAATTTTAACAATTGTTCAAAAGCTATAAAACTTAGGCTCATTGTAGATAAAAAGAAATTTTTCAATTCATCATATTTAGACATTTGAATACCCTTCATTAATTTAATAAATCTATCATTATCAGATAATAAAGCAATATATACTCCCACAATAAAATAGACCATTATTCTACGAATATTAATAATTTTCTCTTCATTTAATTTTAGCAGTTGTTTATTATTTAAAAAAAATCCGATTTCAAAATATATCCAAAAAGCAATAAGTGCTGGTATAGTTAGATAGACTATATAATAAAAATCTAATTTACCAATATTATTAATTATACCTAAACAGAACAGTAAAAATATCCAAATTATAGCATTTATTAAATAAACAACAGAACCTAATTGTAATAAAACTGAAAAAAATAAATACATAAAATAGGACTTTATAGTTAATTCATTTAGCTTCTTATCCCATGCAGGGATGTCTGGGTGCTTCTTTCTTATCTTTTCAATAATTCTTTGTAATCCATAAAGAGTCATAAACCACAAAGATAATAATATAAATTTAGTTAATCGGCCAGTTATATTGACGTAACCATTTTTTATAAATAAATTATCTTCTTTAATAAAACTTGTTAATATTCCTAAGAAGCTTATTATGATAAATAAGAACTCAAATAGCTTAATTTTAGCCGCTTTATATTGAATAAATCCAAATATAAACATAATTATTACAAATATTAACAAAAATATTATATTGACAGGGCTCCAGATAATTGCCATAACAATATCTCCTTTTAATTATATAGATAAGCAAGTTGAAATAAAAAAAACAAAATAAATGAATAAATATGTTTTTTAGACTTACAATGTATAATAAATTCTTCAGATAATTTTAAAATATATAAACCAATTGCATAGTGTATTGCTCTTAAGGGATAAGAAAAAAATTGATAAGATCTTATACCAGTAATTGACTTAGGTCTGGGATAAGAATATATAAAATACTCTTGCTCTAATCCATAAAATATATTACTACTTACTCTTTCTTCAAAATAATCCTGTTTAAGAAGTTTATTGCTTAAATAAGCTTTAATTTTTTCAAAATATATAATATTTAATGTATTAAAATGTTTATTTTTCTTCTTTAATTTTACTTGAAAATCAATTAATTTAATTGCTTCACTCCATAGATTAAAATCTATGAAATGTCCTAAGCTAACTTCATTATTTGAATTATACAAAACAATAACCTCCAAATTGTATAAATTTTCTATTGCGTTCATGAAATTACAAAAAAATTTTTATATATTTTCTAATTAATATTTTCAACAACTTTTTCCATTTTCCTCTCATAATAGGAAATATTTATCACAATTAGCTAGAATAAGGTATTCTTTGATGTAATATAGCAACAAAAAAGACGCTAGACTTCGTTAGAAAGTTATAGCGTCTTTTTGCTGACTCATTTGAGCAAATATCCATCAATTCGGTGCAGGTTCATGTAGCCTCAATATATGCTTTAATGTTTCTCCAATCTTCTTTTTGAAGTTCAAAATTCCTATTAGCTAATCCTAACCCTCCGCAATTATACATTACAAACAAATATTTATCACCTATCCTAATTGGATTGTTATCTATTAATCGTTTTAAAGCTTCCTTCTTTAATTTATAGAAAATGCCCGAAAACCTCCGTTGTTTATCTC
>Ga0079099_1017534_pt1 | contig 10083 bp, 12 predicted proteins | sample ADurb_H2B_02_Slu_FD_77098 | JGI IMG/M metagenome (GOLD analysis project Ga0079099, IMG submission 77098) | Active sludge microbial communities from Illinois, USA, of municipal wastewater-treating anaerobic digesters - ADurb_H2B_02_SludgeMetaT... | ecosystem: Engineered > Bioreactor > Anaerobic >... | reverse complement strand
GTGCCATTTTGGACCACCAAAGGGAATTTGTGAAGAAATAGGGGGAATTTGAGTCAATTTACAGCTTGTCAACGATTTACAACGAAGGAAATTTGACACCACCGAGCGATCTGGTATTGTGGAGATGCATGTCAGATTTCGTCGTGTACGCCCTCAAGGATTCTGGGGGTGCTTACTATTTTGTTGGCAAGTCTTTGACAGGACTACGAAGACCTCGTCAACTCAAAACGGGCCCGTGCTCGAAAGCGCTTCGTGAGGCCATCGACAGTGCAGGGTGTTTTGAGATCGAAATACTGACTGAACTTCCGTCAGCAAAGGGCCTAGACGAAGCTCTTGCCGCAGCTACCGCGAGCTTGACGAGCTTTGGTTACAAATTGGTTCCGAACAACTCCGATGACAAGCGCTTCAAGGCGATGCACCGAGTCTGGGCCACCAAAGGGGACTCACAGCGTGCAAAGATCATCGGTCTGATCGCGAGCAATCCCAAGCTCACGAACAAAGAACTTGCTGAACATCTCGGTGTTTGCGAGCGTCAAGTCAAGAATCACCTGCAAAAGTTGACCCAGCTTGGTCTGGTCGAGTCGATCAGATCCAAAGAGGGTCGAACCTTGCGTATGCTAGAATGATTCCATGGGCATTCAATACCAGAAAGTGAAGTCTGTTTCCAAGATCATGCGTGGCCGAGGCACTCAGCTTCGAGACTCGGTTTTGGAGACACTCAAGACCTGTAGCGACCTCGTAGGTTCGACTCTTGGTCCCGGTGGACGTTCGGTCATCATCGAGCATCAAGACCCTTCGATGCCGCCGATCATCACCAAGGACGGCGTGACCGTTTTCCGGTCGCTTGGTTTTGTCGACCCAACGAAGCAGGTTCTGATGGAAGCTGCACGCGATTCGTCGGTCCGTACGGCAAGTGAAGCCGGTGACGGCACTACAACCGCAACTATCTTGGCCGAAGCTTTTACGCGGAACATCATGGAGTTCTGCGATAGAAATCCGCACGATTCACCGCAGCGTGTAGCACGGACTGTACAGAGCTTGTACAAGAACCACATCGTTCCAACGATCGACCAGCTTAAGCTCAAGCCGGATCTGTACTCCGAAGAAGGCAAGGCCCAGCTTCGTGCAGTTGCCAAGATCTCCGCCAACGGAGACGTGCTGCTGGCAGATGCCGTCATGAAGGCTTTTGAAGTCATCGGCGATGCAGGCAACGTCACCATTTCGGAGGCCAACGGACCTTCGGCATATCAGGTGCAGTTGATTGAAGGTTACCCTGTCAGCATCGGGTACGAAGACGCTTGCGGGCCTTTTTACCAAAAATTCGTCAACGACGTTGCCACCCAGCAGACTTTGCTGGAACGGCCAAGCTTCGTTCTTCATCACGGGCGAATCACTGACTTCAATGCGATCTACCCGGCACTCGCGCAGATTGCAAATTTGGTCAGCGAAGGAGCACTCGGTGTTGACGGCAAAAAGCTGACGCACAACGTCGTATTGGTTGCAACAGGCTTTAGCGAAACCGTACTTGCGCACCTTGCGGCCGGGTTCGTGCAAGAAGGTACGCTCAACATCTTCCCTTTGCTTGTCCCACCTAGCCCGGTCAAGACAGGGCAGTACGACTTTTTGCAGGACCTCGCAGCCCTGACAGGCGGCGCGATCTTCGATCCTCTCGGCCTCCCACTTCAGAACTTTGCCCCCGAGCACCTCGGTGTTGGTCCCCGGTCATTCGAAGCTACCCGGTTTCGTTCCAACGTGATCGGCAACAGAGACCCGCTGCTTGTTCTGGAGCGTGTCGACCAAATCACCAAGCAACTTGCGGGCGAGGCGACTTCCGAGCTTGAGAAAACCTTGCTTCGCGAACGTGTTGCAAAACTGACGAGCGGCATCGCGAAGATCGTCGTTCAGGGTTCGAGCTATGGCGAAATCAAAGAGCGCCGCGACCGTGTCGAAGACGCGATTTGCGCTGTTCGAGAGGCCATCAAGCACGGGGCACTGCCCGGGGGCGGTGTCACTCTTGCGGTTCTGAGTCGGAAATTTGCAGCCATGACCGAAGAGCCCGTCGCTGCCCAGATCGTCGCACCGGCTCTGCTTGAGCCGGTAAAGAGACTTTACTCGAACGCCGGGTACAGCACCGAGATCGACAACCTGATCCGCTTCTTGGGCCCCGCTAACGTATTTGACGTGCTTACGGGAGAAAAGGTTGACCCGCTTGAAAGCGGCATTCTGGACTCTTTGCCTGCTGTTCGAGAGGCCATCAAGAACGCCATTTCGATCGCTGGCTTGTTGGGTACGTGCGGCGGTACTGTCGTGTTCCCCCGTGACGCCGGTCTTGAGCGCGACGAAGCGCGTGATACCGCCGAATGGCTACGTAACGCGAACGTGAATGAAGCCAACGAAAGACTCTAATGCCCCTCTTCAAGTGGAAGTGTCCTGAGTGTGGGTCGACCACAAGAATGCTTCTGCCTCAGGTTCCGGAAGGCAAGCCGAAATGTCCGAATTGCCCGGACATCTTGATGGAGCCTGACCATGGCGGATCCACGAGCGTCATGGAATCTCTCGATAACGGCATCATGGTTCGCAAGGTTGAGCGCTACCGGGATATCGAAGAGCTTCGTCACAGCCACGCAGAGTTGACAAAACCCAAAGACGACGGCATAGTGTGAGTTTGTGAGACTCAAGAAACTCAGACTCCAGAACTTCCGTAGCTTCACTGACTCTACGGTGGAGTTCCCGGAAAGCGGAATGGTTCTGGTACGGGGACGAGATCTCGTTACCGGCGAATCGTCCGGCACCGGTAAAAGCGCTGTTTTCCTTGGCATTGCATATGCACTCGACTGTTTGCCGTCGGGCTTCACTGCGAAGGCGCTGAAAAACTTCTTCACTGACGACGATCTTCAAGTCACTTTGACGCTTGACATCGACGGGAAAGAAGTCGTCGTGTCGCGCGGCAAGGAAACTTCGATCGATTACGGCGACCGTAAGGTAGCTGGCGCCAAAGCGTACGCCGAAGAGCTTCCGAAGCTTGTCAAGCTACCTTTGGCGTTTTTGACCGCCTTGACGTACCGCCCGCAGGACACCAAAGGACTTTTCGTGTCCATGGGTCCGAGCGACAAGATTGAGTTTTTGATCGAACTTCTCGGTCTTGGCCAGATCGTGACTGAGGTTGAAAAAGCTGAAAAAGCCGAAAAGACGCTAGCGGCCAAAGTCGCAGAACTTCAAGCGCTTGTCGACGCGTGCCAGAAGAGTCTAGCGACCGTCCAAGAAGGTCGACCTGTCGAGCCCGTCGTCGTCGACCCGCTTGCCGCGAGCAAGCTTGAAATGTACCGGAAGACGCTGGACAGCGTTCAGCAGGAACAAGCCGCGCTGTTCGTTCAGATCAAAGAACATACCAAAGATCAGACCGACGCGGTCGACCTCAAAATCAAAGAAATCGACCGGGAGATCGCGCAATCCCACAACTTCATCGCCCTCCTGCTTGAGGCTGACCGTACCCGGCAGGTAGAGCATCAGGCTCAATCCAAGATTGTGTTCGATGACATGCTTTCGATGCAAAGCCAGATCCAAAATCTGGAGTCGCTTCAGGAAGAAGTCAAAAAGAATCTCGACCAGATTCAGAAGCTTCAGTCGAACAAGTGCCCGACTTGCGACCAGAACTGGACCGAGGCACAAGAAAAACTTGACAAGCTTCGGTCCCAAGTCGAGATGAAGCAAAATGCGCTCGAAGAGCTTCCGCGGCTGCGTGAGTTGATCAAAACCTTGGAGTTGCCCAAGCAGTTCAAGCCAGATCCCCGAATCAAGGCATTCCAAGACGTTAGTCGCAAGCTCTTGGAAGACAAAGTCGCGGTTTCGACGACCAAAATCGAAGTCCCACCTGAGCTATGGGACACCAACGCCAAATTGGGACAACAGGTCGCCTTTCTTGAAAAGGCTATTTTGGACACGACCGCGGTGGTCAATCGGACCTCGATTGAGCAGGAACTGTTCCAGAAACAGCTGGCACGCCACCAGAAAACTTTGGAAACCGTCCAGAACGACCTAGAAGGCCGCAAGAAGGATCTTAAGGCGGCGACCGTGTCTTTGAATGCCGAGCGCGACTTCATCGCTGCAATGGGCAAGCAGGGCTTTCTGGGACGAATCGTAGAGGAGGTCCTGTTCGAGATCTCCAACGAGGCCACCAAATGGCTAGGTCGACTTGCCAACGCCAACCGGATGGGTGTGGTTTTCTCGACAGAGACAGAAAAAGGTCGACAGCAAATTCAATTGCTGGTAGATGTGCGGGGCAATCGAGTAAAGCCGGACGCCGTCCTGAGTGGAGGTCAACTGACCTCGCTGGCTCAGGCTGTAGATCTAGCGGTGATGTCGGTTATTTCTCGTCGTCGCGGCGGTGTAGTACCCGGCTGGCTGTGTTTGGACGAAATCTTCAACGGTCAGGGGTTGATCACGAAAGAAAGCGCTCTTGAGATCATCAAAGAGCTTTCGACAGACCGGCTCGTGCTCGTAATTGATCACGGGACGGAAACCGCAGAGACTTTTTCGCGCACCATCAACATCGAATTCAACGAAGGCATCAGCAAGGTTGCCACATGAAGCTCACTGAGCAAGAATTGTTGACCGTCGCTTCCGTCGCACGCACGCACTGGCATTCAATCCCAACCCAAGCCAAGCTGGCTGGATCGCCGAAGTCCCATCTTGACAACGAACAGCGAACAGCAGTAGCTTGGATCGAAGCTGTAGCAGGGCTCTTGCAGCGCAAGGGTCTGATTGACCAGAGTCAACTGGGAACACTGGTCGATCTTGAAATCCCAGACAACGAACCACCAACAGAACCGTAAGGAAAAACACATGGCACGAGAAAAGAAAGATCCATTCGCAGCGATTCCCGTCGAATATCGAGATTCCGCCGCTGGAAGCGATCCAGAAGCCATCAAGGGCATGATCGCCAAGGCAGCGATGGACGATGCCGATCTTCGCAAGGCGATGGAAGAAGACGAAGACCTGAAGCATGCCAAGGAGCAGGCTTCCATTGCCGGTGAAGTCTACCGCGAAGGATTCAAGATGAACCGCCTGAAGATCAAGTTCCTCAAGCAGGTCCTTGAGGACAAGGGCAAGGCCTAACTTTTCGGCCTGTTAGCTCAAACGGTGGATGTCTGACGGGAAAGCTGCCGTCGGTTCTGAAGCCTGAAAGGAAGAGCGGCGGCTATCTAAGCCGAGAGATTCTGGTTCGAGTCCAGAACAGGCCTCGTCTGCTACAATGTCGAGCATGAAGATCCTAGCTCTCGACATTTCAACCAAAACCGGCTGGGCGATCTTCGAAACTGGAGTCGCCCAGCCGGTTTCTTTTGGGGTCTTCAATAACCCCGTCGCGGCCAACTCTGGCCCATACCCTGCAAGTTTCATGTGGGTAGCGAAGTCCCATGCGGCTTGGCTCAAAAACAAGGTCAGACTGGATTCTTGGATAGTTGCAGACCAGTGGCAAATACCGAGCGGTAGACCGAGCTTGAATAGCTTTGACACCGTCGTCATTGAAGAGACCAACAAGACCGGTCGATTCGGCTCGCGTCACTCTCAGAAGCTACTTGAGTTTCTTCATTACATGACAGTAGACACTCTTTTGGAGTCCTACTCAGTCGATCAGATCAAATACGTGAACACCTCGGACTGGCGCAAGAAACTCAACCTCAGCGTCGCCGAGACCAAGAAACTAGCAAAGCCGAAGTTGCGCGAATTTGAAGCGCTCAAGAAGGCATTGCTGTCAGAAAAAGACCGGGCTAAGAAGCGGGTCTTGAAGGGTAACCTTGAAACCCTCAAACAGGATCTCAAGGCGCGTTGTATCCATGGAAAGATCGACAAAAAATCCATCGCCGTGGCCTTCGCAAACGCTACTTGGGGTCTTTCCCTCAAGAAGGGCGACAACGACATTGCGGACGCTTTGTGTTTGGGGGAAGCGTACCGGCGTGGAGTCCACACGCTCACGAACAAGGACATTTTTGACAGGAACAACAAATGACTCAGTGGTCTAATCTGGCTCGGGTGGTTTACGCACGTACGTATTCGCGCAAAGACGAAGGTAAACAAGAAAACTGGCGCGACACGGTCGAACGCATCATCGAGGGTAACGTTCGCGGCCACAAGCTCGCTTCCGGCGAAGCCAAGAATCTTGAATACCTTCTGATGAACCGAAAGGCTGGACCTGCCGGTCGCGGGTTCTGGTTCTCTGGAGCCCCGGGTCACGCCCGTCTTGGCGGAGCGGCGTTGAACAATTGCTGGTTCACTACGGCCGAAGACTGGATGAACTTTGTTTTGTCGCAAGATCTGCTGATGCTAGGCGGCGGTGTCGGCATGTCTGTCGAACACCGTTTTGTCTCGAAGCTTCCGATGGTCAAGCGGGATGTCGTAATCACCCACCACCCCGGAACCGACGCCGACTTCATTGTCCCTGATTCGCGTGAAGGGTGGAACGAACTGATCCGCCGCGTACTGGAGTCGTTCCTCGTTACCGGTCGCTCGTTCAACTACTCAACCGCCGTCATCCGCCCCGCTGGAACGCCCATCAAGGGATTCGGAGGCAAGGCTTCTGGTCCTCAGCCGCTGATCACTCTCGTTGAGAAGATCTGTACGGTCTTGAGGGTTCGCGAAGGAAAGAAAATCCGTCCGATCGACGCCATGGACATTTTGTGCTCCATCGGTGAAATGGTCGTGGCAGGTAACGTCCGCAGAAGCGCCATCATCATCCTCGGTGACCCTTGGGACAAAGACTTCCTCAAGTCGAAGCGCTGGGACCTCGGGAACGTCCCCAACCAGCGGGCGATGGCTAACCTCTCGGTCGTCGTAGACGACGTCGAAGATCTGCACCCGCTGTTTTGGAAGACCTACGAAGCGGGCGAGCCCTTCGGTATCGTCAACCGCACCAACATTCAGAAGTACGGCCGAATGGGCGAACTCAAGAAAGACACCGCCATCGGCGTCAATCCTTGCGCAGAAGCCACGCTCGAAGGTGGGCCGCTGATCGCTGAGCCGTGCAACCTCCAAGAACTCCCTCTCCCCAACCTCGAAGACGAAGACGAGTTCGTACTTGCCGCTCGCATGATGCATCGCTATGGCAAGCGGGTCACTATGGAGAAGTACCACTGGGCCGGATCCGACGAAGTCGTCAAGCGCAACCGCCGCATCGGTACCGGCATCACGGGCTGTCTCCAGAGCCCGCTCTTCAATCCCAAGTCGCTCGATCGAGCGTACGCGGCGATCCAAGAAGAGAACCGAAAGTACTCCAAGGAACTCGGTATCCCAGAATCCATTCGTACGACCGTCGTGAAGCCTTCCGGCACCATCTCGAAAGTATTCGACATGCACGGCTACGAGGGTATCCACCCTGCCTACAGCCGGTACTACATTCAGCGCGTGCGATTTGCCAGTAACGACCCGCTGGTGCCAATGTTGAGCGCAGCAGGACACCACATCGAACCCGCGGTGCGCTTCGACGGAACGCTCGATCTGAGCACAGTCGTGGTAGACTTCTATGAGGCGGCTCCCAAAGGAGCACCGGTCGCCGACGAAGACTGGGACACGTGGCGTCAACTCGACACACTTCTGATGGCTCAGAAGCACTGGGCAGATCAGGCCGTGTCGGTCACGGTCTACTACAAGCGCGAAGACCTGCCGAAGCTGAAGACATGGCTGGCAGAGAATCTGAAGAGCCTGAAGACGATCTCATTCCTTTGCCACTCTGAACACGGCTTCAAGCAGGCACCCAAAGAAGCAATCACCAAAACCGAGTTCGACCGTCTTTCGGAGAGCATCAAGCGGATCGAAATCGACGGCGACATTTCCTCAGAAGAACTCCTTGAGGGACTGGAGTGTCAAGGAGGAGCGTGTCCCGTCAAGTAAGGTGTGCCCTGTAATCTTACGCCCATGAAAAGAATCCCCTTAGAAGGACAGAAGCTAGGAAAATGGACGGTGTTAACTCAGTCGGAGTCTGATCGCGGTATGACAAAATACAGGTGCCGATGCACCTGCGGATCAGAGCAAGATGTATTTGCGAAGCACCTGAGGTCTGGCAGCAGTAGAGGGTGTCACCCGTGTTCTGTTGCCAGAGGCGCGCGACACGGCCAGTTTACTGGGGTTGGCGAAATTAGCGGGAATTGGTGGGGTAGTCATGTCGGTCGAAGCGCCACTCTACATGCCCGTCGACCGATAGAGTTGACTTTGACGATACAGCAGGGCTGGGAACTTTTCCTTGCTCAGGACAGAAAATGTGCTTTGACGGGTCTACCGATTCATTTTCCCAAAAGCGGGAACCGAAAAGACAAGGGGACGGCATCTCTTGATCGTATCGACAGTGACCAAGGATATGTGATAGGTAACGTCCAGTGGGTTCACAAAACCATCAACTTGATGAAAAACGCCCTACCGCAGTCCGTTTTTGTAAAAATGTGTATCGCGGTCGCAAGGAACACGGAACAATGACAACCAATTTTGGATATGAAGCGAAGGTCGGTTTTGAAGCTGTGAAGGTGAAGCGCCACAACGCACAAGGCAAGCTGCCTACCAAGGGTACGGCAGGTGCTTCGGGGTACGATTTGTACGCTTTCGAAAGCACAACCGTCTGGCCTCGTGACAGGGCCGTTGTGTCTACCGGACTTAGTTTTGAAGTGCCAGAGGGACTTGAAATTCAGGTACGTCCGAGATCTGGACTTGCTGCCAAGAACGGTATTACCGTACTGAACTCACCCGGCACCGTTGATAGCGACTATCGCGGCGAAGTGAAGGTGATTTTGTTCAACAGCAGCGATGTTCCGTTTGAGATTTCTGTCGGCGACCGTATCGCCCAAGCGGTGGTATGCTATCTTCCGAAGGTCTACTTGACCGAAGAGGCGCAATTGTCCGATACCGAACGCGGAACGGGCGGCTTCGGCAGCACTGGAGTACGGTAAATGTCTTTCTTTGGAATGACCGACGAAGAGCAGCAAGAGATCTCGGTTCAAATCGTCAAGCAGGAACCTGTATCGGCCGAGTCGTCAGTCGACGACATGCTGCTGGAGGCTGAGCGGCGTTTTGCGAAGGCTCGGTACTACGAAACTCTGATCAAAGAACCTATCTTCGAGAACGATCCTTCGCCTTCAGCGGTCGAGGTCGTAGCGGAAATCCAGCGCTACGCAAGGGAGCGCCTTTCTGTGCTGCTCGGAATTACTGCCGAGAAGACCGAGACGGAAGTCTTCACTCCGGAAGAAATCTCGATCTTGAAGGCGATGGCAGCCAAGCTACTCAAGAAACCCGAACTCGGCGGACTCCAGAACACAACACCAGTACTTCGGAAGGCATCAAGTCCGAACGCGCCTGTGCTACGAAAGGTGTCTGGACCGAAGAAGACCGAAGCCGCAGCTAAACCTGCCGCGCCGAAACCCGCTACGCCTCCCAAGCCCGAGAAAAACGACACAGGCGAAATAATGCGCATTCCACAGAAGGATGGCACTTTCAGGGAATACAAAAAGGTGATCGAAAACGGCAAAGAGTTCTACTATTCGACCGAAGGTAACAGGTACACCCTTGCGCAAAACCCCGCGGGAGAGTACTACATGAGATCTGCCGCTAGGCAAGCTAAGCCGGTGGGGGTCAAGCCTCTTCCGCAACTCAATAGCGACGCAATGGCGGCAGTAGCAGCACAACACGTACGAGTCGCCATGGCTCAGGATCCCGTGGCAAGCAACGGTGCAGTAAATCGCCTCACACAGGAATAAAACATGTCACAGACAGAAACAATCGCACGTATGGCAGGCAGTTCGGCTCGCAACGCACTTCAGCGCGTACAGGACATCGAAGAGACCATGCAGCAGGTCGTCGTCAACTTCACGCAAGAAATCACCAAGATCAACGAGACGGCAGGCGTTCTGATCGAGATGCTTGGACGCGATGCTTTCGAAGCCGCGCTGACCGCCAAGCGAGAAGCCAACGAAGCGACCAACGTCGCTGCTCAGATGCGATTCCAATTTTGGCTAAGGCACTTCCGCTGGGCAGATAGCGCAACTCGACATCTCGGGTGAGATTGCCGACTAAGATGATCTTGTTGTACATAAGGCTCCTCCTTGG
>Ga0079099_1038199_pt1 | contig 10114 bp, 10 predicted proteins | sample ADurb_H2B_02_Slu_FD_77098 | JGI IMG/M metagenome (GOLD analysis project Ga0079099, IMG submission 77098) | Active sludge microbial communities from Illinois, USA, of municipal wastewater-treating anaerobic digesters - ADurb_H2B_02_SludgeMetaT... | ecosystem: Engineered > Bioreactor > Anaerobic >... | reverse complement strand
AAAAAATTAGCACGCAGTTTTTTGACTCTGTTGGGATGTGCTCTTGGGTACCAAGGATCAGCTTATGCTTTGCATTTAATGGATATTGCTCCGCAGTATTCTTTAAGTGCTGTTATCATAGGCTGGACTGCTGGAATCATTTTAGGAGGGCTACTATTTTTTCTTTTAGCACCTTATATGATTAAGTCAATAATGCAGATTATTGCTTGGGCTGAAGTACGATTACAGAAGGTGCCACCGCAAGATATGCTTTGGGGTTCACTGGGTTTAATAATCGGTCTTATCATTGCTAATCTTTTGGTTTTACCTTTTTCTCGTTTGCCATGGATTGGTCAATATCTTCCTCTTTTAGCCAGCGTTATTTTTGGTTATCTGGGTATGAGTTTAACTGTGAAGAAAAAGGAAGAAATCTACAACTTACCTACAGTGTTTCCTAAATTGAAAGAAAAGATGACTCCTTTAAAATTTAGAAACAGTAAAATGGCAGAAGAGGTAGAAGAAAAACTAGTCAGCATGGTTTGCTGTAAAATTTTAGATACTAGTGTAATCATTGATGGAAGAATTGCTGATATTTGCGAAACTGGTTTTTTAGAAGGTAATTTAGTTGTTTCTGCTTTTGTCTTAGAAGAACTAAGACATATTGCTGATTCTTCTGATGCTCTTAAAAGAAATAGAGGTAGAAGAGGTCTAGATATTCTCAACAGAATGCAAAAGATGGAAGGTATCAATATTTCTATTGATGAGCAACCACTTGATGATGCCTTAGAAGTGGACAGTAAGCTAGTCAAATTGGCTCAGATTCTCAAAGGCAAGATTTTGACCAATGACTATAATTTGAATAAAGTAGCAGAACTTCAAGGAGTTACTGTTTTAAATATCAATGAACTAGCTAATGCTGTAAAAGCTATTGTCTTACCTGGAGAAGAATTACATATCAGCATTGTTAAAGAAGGAAAAGAAGCAGGTCAAGGAATAGCTTATTTAGAAGATGGAACAATGATTGTTGTAGATGGTGGCAGAAGATTTATTGGAGAACTAACTACAATCGTGGTTACTAGTGTTTTACAAACTGCAGCTGGAAGAATGATTTTTGCTAAACCCAAATCATTGGAAAAAATAGGATAATAAGGTGGAGTGTTGTTGATGATAGCTATTATTCCTGCTGCGGGTCAAAGCCGCAGAATGGGAGGCAAAATTAATAAGCAATTTTTACTGCTGAAAAATAAACCAGTGCTTGCTCATACCTTAGAAGTATTTAATTCTTCCTCTTTGATTAAGGAAATAGTGATTGTTGCAGCACAAGAAGAGGTAGACTATTGCTTGAAAGAGGTAGTAAAAAAATATTCTTTTAATAAAGTAAGTCAAGTAATTGCAGGAGGAAAGGAAAGGCAAGACTCTGTTTATCAGGGTTTGCTCTCCCTTTCCTTTTTACCTGAGTGGATAGTTGTCCATGATGGAGCAAGACCTTTTCTTACTGAGAAGATGTTGGAGCAAGCAAGAAATGGAGCAGAAAAAACAGGTGCGGCTTTAGTAGCTGTGCCTGTTAAAGATACTATTAAAGTGATTAACAGTGAAAAAATAGTAGAAGATACCCCAGAACGTAATAAACTCTGGGCTGTACAAACACCGCAGACCTTTCATTTTGCACTTTTGTTGGAAGCATATCAAAAGGCTAAGTCAGATGGCTTTTTAGGTACAGATGATGCTTCATTAGTAGAAAGAATGGGAAAAAAGGTCTTGGTAGTAGATGGCTCTTATGAGAATATTAAAATTACTACTCCTGAAGATTTGCTTATCGGGGAGGCTATTTTGGAAAGGAGACAAAATGAGAGTAGGTCAAGGCTATGATGTGCATAAACTTGTTCAAGGACGTAAGCTTATTTTAGGAGGTGTGGAAATACCTTATAGTGAAGGTTTATTAGGTCATTCTGATGCAGATGTTCTTTTACATGCTATTAAAGATGCTTTGCTTGGTTCTATAGGAGAAGGGGATATTGGTAAGCATTTTCCAGATAGTGATTCACAGTATAAAGGAATTTCTAGTCTTTTGTTACTGGAAAGAGTAGGGAAAATATTAGCTCAAAAAGGGTATAAAGTGAATAATGTGGATAGCACAGTTGTAGCACAGGCTCCCAAGGTAGCCCCTTATATAGAGCAAATGAGAGAAAATATTGCTAAAGCATTAGCAGTGGAAAAGGAAAGAGTAAATGTTAAAGCTACCACTACTGAAGGTTTAGGCTTTGCTGGGAAAAAGGAAGGTATAGCTGCTTATGCTATTGTCAGTGTGGAAAAGGAGGGTAAAGAATGAAAAAGAGTTTAGCTGTTTTTTTATTGCTTATTGTTTTTTTCTGTCAGATTGGTGTTGCCTTGGCAGCTGAAGGAAAGGTTATCAGCTGGGGGGCGGATTTAACGTTGGCACAAAAAGAAAAAATGCTGGATTATTTCCCAGCTGAGGTTAAAGAGGTAAAACCAATTGAAGTTGTGCTTACTAATAGTGAGGAAAGAGATTATTTACAAGGATTGGTTCCTGACAGAGTGATAGGCTCTCGTGCTATTTCCTCTATTTATGTAGAAACTTTATCTGCTGGCAGTGGGGTACAAGTGGAAACTAAAAATATTACTTGGGTGAATAAGGAAATGTATGCCAATGCCTTGGTGACAGCTGGTGTAAAGGATGCTAAAGTAATAGCTGTTGCTCCTTATTCTGTTTCTGGAACAGCTGCTTTGGCAGGTGTTTTTAAAGGTTTTGAGACAGCTACAGGTAAAAAGCTTGATCAATCTGCCAAGAGAATGGCTAGCCAAGAGTTAATAACTACAGGTAATTTAGGGGAAGCTTTAGGTGATAAAGCTAAAGCAGCAGAATTGATTTCTCGTGTAAAAGAGGAAGTAGTGAAAAGAGGTTTAAGTGATCCACAAGCGATAGAATCTGTTATTCAAGAAATTGCTAAACAACTGAATATAGAGTTGACTCCAGAGCAAATTCAAAAAATTATTGATTTAATGAAAGGAATAGGATCTTTGCATTTGGATTTACAACAGATTTCTGCTCAAATACAGGTGATGAGTGATAATCTGCAAAAAGTTATCAATGATAATCAAGAAGTAAAAGGCTGGTTGGAAAAGATATACAATGTTGTGCAGCAACTGACAGAAAAGTTTTTAGCCTGGGTAGGTCAATATCTTGCCAGTTGAGTTTGCTAATTAAGCAGGCGTTTGCTATAATAGTTTCAGTTGACAATTTTTAGCGAAATTTAGGAGGGAAAAGAATGTCAGAAAAAGTTAGAGTAAGATTTGCTCCCAGTCCAACTGGATTTTTACATATAGGAGGAGCCAGAACTGCTTTGTTCAATTGGCTTTATGCCAGAAGAATGGGAGGTACGTTTATTTTACGTATTGAAGATACTGATTTGGCTCGTTCTACTAAGGAATCAGAAGAAGCTATTATTCATGATCTCAAATGGTTAGGACTTGATTGGGATGAAGGACCAGAAATTGGTGGAGATTTTGGTCCTTATCGTCAAACTGATAGATTAAATCTTTATCGGGAAGCTACAGAAAAATTATTAGCTAATGGTCAAGCTTATCATTGTTATTGTACTCCAGAAGAATTAGAAGCAAGACGGGAAGAAGCTGCTAAAAAAGGAGTACCTTTTAAATATGATGGCAGATGTTATCATCTGACTGAGCAAGAAAAAGCTGCTAAAGAACAAGCTGGCATTAAACCAGTTGTTCGTTTTCATATTCCTTCTGGCATTGGTAATGTAGTAGTAGATGATTTAGTCAGAGGTAGAGTAGAGTTTGATAGTGAAGGATTAGGAGATTTTATTATTGTCAAGTCTGATGGTATTCCAGCATATAATTTTGCAGTGGTAATTGATGATTATAATATGAAGATGACACATATAATTAGAGCAGAAGAGCATCTACCCAACACACCAAGACAGATTTTACTTTATCAGGCTTTAGGTTATGAAATGCCTAAATTTGCTCATATTTCTATGATTTTAGGTCCAGATAGAACTAAGTTAAGCAAAAGACATGGAGCTACTTCTGTGACTCAGTACGAAGAACAAGGTTATCTACCAGAAGCATTAGTAAATTATTTATCTCTATTAGGTTGGTCTCCTGAGGAAGAAAGAGAACTTTATCTGCCTCAAGAGCTTTGTAAGATTTTTTCTTTAGATAGAGTAGCTAAGAATCCTGCTGTTTTTGATAATGATAAACTTAATTGGATGAATGGTTCTTATATCAGACAAAAAGATGTTGCCGAACTTACTCAGATGGTTATGCCATATTTACAGGAGAAAGGCTATGCAACTGCTCAACCAGAGGGAGAAGAGTTAACTAAACTACAAATGATGATTGCTTCAGTGAAAGATCATTTAGATGTTTTAAGTCAAATTACAGATCGTTTAGATGTTTTCTTTACTGAAGATATTGTTATTGCTGATCCTCATCTAAGAGATACTCTGCAAGGGGAGCAAATTCCTCAAGTGATGACTGCTTTTAAAGAAAAAATAGCTGCTATGGAAGATTTAACTGTGGAAAATGTACAGCAAATGTTGAAAAAACTACCTAAAGAGTTAGGGTTAAAGCCTAAATTGGTTCTTTTCCCAATTAGAGTAGCTTTAACTGGTCTTGGTGCAGGTCCTGAACTTTATAATTTAATTCCTATTTTAGGTAAAGAAAAGGTTTATCAGCGTTTAGAAATGTCACTAGAACAAGTAAAATAGATTGACAAAAAGCAGTAAAATTCATACAATAGAAACAAGTTAATAAATAAAAGGTAAAGAAAAGGAAAAGTAAGCTAAAGACTGTTGGTCAGAGAAAAACCTTCATCGGCTGTAAGAGGTTTTCCATGCAAGTTTGGCTGAAATGCACCTTGGAGCTGTGAGCTGAAAATTTAGTAGGCTCTATCGGTTGGGAACCGTTATCTTCCTATTGAGTGGGGCTGGCCCAACAAGAGTGGAACCACGGAAATAACCTTCCGTCTCTTTAATTAAAGAGATGGAAGGTTTAATTTTTTTGTGAAGGAGTGAGAAAATGTTAAAGAGAATTAAAAAGGATATTAAAGCAGTAATGGACAGAGATCCTGCTGTGAAAGGTGTTTTAGAGGTACTACTTTGTTATCCAGGATTTCATGCTGTAGTTATGCATAGGTTAGCACATTATCTTTATCAAAAAAAATTTTTCCTTACTGCTCGTTTTATTTCCCAGATTTCTCGCTTTTTCACCGGTATAGAGATTCATCCTGGTGCTAAAATCGGGGATGGTCTTTTTATTGACCATGGTATGGGTGTGGTAATCGGTGAAACAGCAGAGTTGGGCAACAATGTTACTCTTTATCAAGGCGTCACTTTAGGAGGGACAGGTAAAGAGAAGGGAAAAAGACATCCTACTGTGGAAGATAATGTGGTTGTAGGCAGTGGTGCTAAGGTTCTTGGCTCATTTATAGTAGGTGCTAATAGCAAGATTGGTGCTGGTTCTGTGGTTGTTGGTCCTGTACCTGCTAATTGTACTGTAGTAGGTGTACCAGGCAGAATAGTTATTAAAAATGGTCAGAGAAGAACAGAAGGGGATGAAATTGATTTAAATCATGATCAACTCCCAGATCCTATTGCTCAAATGCTTCATTGTATGCAGAATAGGATTAGGACCTTAGAGGAAAAACTAAATTTACATGAGCAAAAGGACTAGAAGAAAGGAGAAAAGCATGTCATTAAAAATTTATAATACTCTAATTAAAGAAAAAGAAGAATTTCAATCTAAAGAACCTGGTAAGGTTTCTCTTTATGTCTGTGGTGTGACTCCTTATGATTATTGTCATCTTGGGCATGCTAGAGTGTACTTGACTTGGGATGTTATTCGCCGTTATTTCGAGTATATAGGTTATCAAGTTTATTATGTACAAAACTTTACTGATATTGATGACAAAATTATTCGTAAAGCTAAGGAAGTAGGCTGTTCTCCTCGAGAATTAGCAGAAAAATATATTGCTGAATATTTTGTGGATATGGATAATTTAGGTATTAAGAGAGCAGATATTTATCCTAAGGTAACAGAGCATATGCCAGAGATAGTTGAGATGGTGCAGGGGTTGTTAGATAAGGGTCATGCTTATGAAATAGAGGGAGATGTTTATTTTTCTATTGATTCTTTTGCTGAATATGGCAAGCTTTCAGGTCGAGCTTTAGAGGATATGCAGGCAGGGGCTAGGGTGGACATTGATGAAAGAAAAAAAAATCCGATGGATTTTGCTTTGTGGAAAAAAGCTAAGCTAGGAGAAATATCCTGGATTAGCCCTTGGGGTGAAGGAAGACCTGGCTGGCATATTGAATGTTCTGTTATGTCCTTGAAATATTTAGGGCAGTCCTTTGATATTCACGGAGGAGGAGCCGATTTGATTTTCCCTCATCATGAAAATGAAATTGCTCAGTCAGAAGCTTATACAGGTTGTGCTCCTTTTGCTCGTTACTGGGTACATAATGGATTTGTTACAGTAGATGAAGAAAAAATGTCTAAATCCTTAGGTAATTTTTCTACCATTAAGCAAGTATTAGAAAAATATAGTCCCCAAGTATTAAGATTTTTCCTTATTTCTGTTCATTATCGCAGTCCAATTGATTTTAATGCTGATAAATTGCAGGAGGCAGAAAAAGGGTTAGAAAGATTAAAAAATCTCCAAGAAAGATTAGCTGATTTTGCAAAGGCTACTGGAGAGGTTGGTGTGGAATCAGAAGAATTGCTTAATTTATTGGCCAAAAGAAAAGAAGAGTTTAGACAGGCTATGGATGATGATTTTAATACAGCCTTAGCTCTTGGTGTTCTTTTTGAATTAACTAGAGATTTAAACAGATACATTAATTTGGCTCAAGCAGAAATAGCTCCTGCTTTGGCTAAAGGTTGGGAAGTGTTTAATGAATTAACAGCAGTTTTGGGACTTCTTCAAGAAGAAGAAAAGAGTGATCAAAGTGGTCTTGTTAATGGATTAATGGAGCTTATTTTAAGTATTCGTCAAAATGCGCGCAGTAAAAAAGATTGGGCTACTGCAGATATGATAAGAGATTCCTTGAAGGAAATAGATATTACTATCGAGGATACTCCGCAAGGAGCAAAATGGAAGAAAAAATAATGCTGGAAGCTATTTTTACCAGGAAAACCCCAGTACCAGTGGAACAACTTTCTCCACTGGTACTGGCCCAATTGGGTGATGCTGTGTATGAATTGCATATTCGTAGCAAGCTTGTACAAAAAAAAGTTACCACTCCCCATAAATTGCATGTACAAACAGTGCGTTATGTAAAGGCACAGGCACAAGCTAAAGCTTTGGCTGTTTGGCAGCCTTTTTTAAAGGCTGAAGAGGAAGTTATTGTTAGAAGAGGCAGAAATGCCAAGGCTGGTCATCAGCCTAAAAATGTTAGTGTGGCTGATTATAAACAAAGTTCTGCTTTTGAGGCTCTAATAGGCTATCTTTATTTAAAAAGAGAGGATAGTCGTTTGCAAGAACTGTTAGAAAAGGTAGAAAATTTTTGTGAATGAGGAGTGGAAAAATGAAATTAAAAGTTACTCTTTTACAATACACACCTGAGCCAGAAAAGGTGATAGCTTGTGCAGCTAAGCTATGTTATTCACCAGTTGGCATAGATGAATTACAGGATAATTTGACAGATGAAGAGACTAAAAAATTTTTATCTATGTTAGTAAAAATGGGTCATCATTCTCCTATAGAACATGTTTCTTTTACTTTTGCTATTGAAGGGGTAAGCAGAAGTTTAACTCATCAGTTAGTTAGACACAGGATAGGTTCTTTTTCGCAAAAAAGTCAGCGCTATGTGCGGGAAGGTCAGTTTCAATACATAGTGCCCCCAGAAATAGAGCAAATACCAGAAGCAAAAAAAGAATTTCTACAAGCTATGGAGAAAGCTCAAAGCTCTTATGATAAACTAGTGGAGCATTTGCAAAAAGCGGGACGTGATGAAAAACAGGCTCTAGAGGATGCACGATATGTTTTACCTAATGCTTGTGAAACAAAAATTATTGCTACGTTTAATGCTAGATCTCTACATAATTTTTTTGCTCATCGTTGTTGTAACAGAGCACAATGGGAAATAAGAGAATTAGCTACAGAAATGTACAAGCTTGTTAGGCAAGTTGCTCCTACGCTTTTTCAATATGCTGGTCCTGCCTGCTTATTTGCTAAATGTCCAGAAGGAATTATGTCTTGCGGGAAAGCTCAGGAGATGAAAGAAAAGTTTCAGTAAAGGCAGGGATGAAGATGTCAGATGTAATTGAAGGAAGAAATCCTGTTCTAGAAGCATTAAAAAGTGGAAGAACAATAAATAAGATACTAGTCAGTAAAGGGGAAAAGCATGGTTCATTGCGAGAAATACTTAAGATAGCAAAGGAAAAAGGCTTGATAATTCAAGAAGTGGATAAAAAGAAATTGGATTCTTTGGCTCAGAGCAATAATCATCAAGGTATCATTGCTATGGTTGCTCCTCATTCTTATGTAGAAGTGGAAGACATTTTAGCTAGAGCACAAGCCAAGGGAGAAACGCCATTTCTTTTACTCTTAGATGGGATAGAAGATCCTCATAATCTAGGTTCTATTTTACGTAGTGCTGATGGAGCTGGAGTGCATGGCGTTATTATTCCTCAAAGAAGAGCTGTTGCTTTAACTGCTGTAGTAGCTAAAACTTCGGCTGGGGCAATTGAACATGTTCCTGTAGCTCGTGTTACTAATATTGTGCAAACTATTGAAGATTTGAAGAAAAAAGGGGTCTGGGTAGCAGGAGCTCACATGGAAGGAAATCTTTATACTGAAACCAAACTAACAGGACCTTTGGCTTTGGTCATAGGTGGAGAAGGTAAAGGGATTGGTAGATTAGTGAAAGAAAAATGTGATTTTTTGGTTAGTATTCCTATGCTGGGTCAAGTTTCTTCTTTAAATGCAGCAGTAGCTGCTTCACTTTTGCTTTATGAAGTGGTTAGACAGGGGAGATAGTTATGGCTGTTTATCTGGTGGTGGATGGCTATAATATTATCAATGCTTGGGAATGTTTACAAAAACTAAAAAAAGAAAGCTTAGAACATGCTAGAGATCGTTTGTTGGAATATCTGGCAGAATATCAGATTTTTCAAGGGGAAAAGGTAGTCGTAGTTTTTGATGCTCATTTGGTTAAAGGTGGAGGAGAAATAAAGGAAAAAATATTAGGTGTTGATGTTATCTATACTAAAGAAGGAGAAATAGCTGATCTTGTAATTGAGAGTTTAGTTGGATATTTAACAAAACAAAAACATCAAGTAACTGTAGCAACTTCTGATGGTGTAGAACAAAGCATAATTTTGGGACAAGGTGCTTATCGGCTTTCCGCTAGAGAACTTTGGCTGAGAATTAATGGTAATATCAAGGAAATAAAAGAAAGAAAAGAACATTTAGAAACTAGACAGAAGAAATCGCCTCTTGCTGCACGCCTTGATCAAAGCGTACAGGAAAAATTAGAAAAAATTCGGCGTGGGGAAAAGAACAGTTAAGCTTTGCTTGACTTTGTGGAACTATATAAGTATAATTAGTTTTGACAACTCTTGCCGCCGAAAAAATTTAGATAGAATACTGAATAATGGAGGCGATCGTTAGTGAGTATAAATGCTCAAAGAAACGGTTCTTATACAGCATATGAAGATATTGGAGATGAAGCAGTAGTAAAAAGAGCTAGAGAAGGGAATAGTGCGGCTTTGGATTTCTTGATACATAAATACAAGAATTTCGTACGTGCTAAAGCTCGTTCTTATTTTTTAATTGGTGCTGACAGAGAAGATATCATTCAAGAAGGAATGATTGGCCTTTATAAAGCAATCAGAGATTTCCGTAGTGATAGGCTTTCCTCATTTAGAGCTTTTGCTGAGTTATGTATTACTAGGCAAATGATTACAGCTATTAAAACTGCAACTAGGCAAAAACATGTTCCTTTAAATTCTTATGTATCATTGAACAGACCTATTTATGATGAGGATTCAGAGCGCACTCTTTTGGACGTGCTTTCTGGAAGTAAAGTAACTGATCCAGAAGAGTTAATGATTAACAAAGAAGAATTTGGGAACATTGAGCAAAAAA
>Ga0079099_1041769_pt1 | contig 10143 bp, 8 predicted proteins | sample ADurb_H2B_02_Slu_FD_77098 | JGI IMG/M metagenome (GOLD analysis project Ga0079099, IMG submission 77098) | Active sludge microbial communities from Illinois, USA, of municipal wastewater-treating anaerobic digesters - ADurb_H2B_02_SludgeMetaT... | ecosystem: Engineered > Bioreactor > Anaerobic >... | reverse complement strand
GAAAAAATGGGTGATGTACAGGGTGATTTTCAAGCAGGCTCTATAGACATTCTTAATATGGATGATGTTGCAGATTGGGGAGCTAAAATCAATGGTTTAAGAGAAAAAAATACATAAGAAATAGGGGGTTTTTCAATTGAGAAAGTGGTTATTGATGTTCTGTTTGGTAATGTGTTTTTGCAGTTATACTGCGACAGTTTGGGGGGAAGAGCAGTTTAGTGCTAATCAACAGTTTATGGTAGAACAAGGGGACAAGGTTTTAGGGCAAGGCTTATTACCTAATGCTATTGATAACTGGCAAAAGGCTTTAGATTTGGATAAGAAAAATAAAAACAATGATCTTATTCATTCTCGTATTGCTCTTGCTTATTATCAGCTAGGACAGGTTGATAAAGCGATTGCTTCTTGGCAAAATGCTCTTGCTATTAATCCTAAAAACACAGAGGTATATTATAATCTAGCTCAAGTTTATGAAAGTCAAAATAAATTACTTGAAGCAGAAAAAATGTATAATCAATTAGTACTTATCAATACTAAAGATTTAACTGCTCGTTATAAATTGAGTGTAGTTGATATTCGTCAAAATAAAAAAGATTTAGCTCAAAAGGAATTAGAGACTATTATCAGTTATGATGCTAAAAATGCAACTGCCTATTTTCTTTTAGGTGGTTTACATTATGATGGAAAAAGATATAAAGAAGCAGTTACTGCGTGGGAAAAAGCTGTGAAACTAGAAAGTGATAATGCAGATTTTAATTATTATTTAGCTTTGGCTTATTATCAAACAAACGCAAAAGAAAAAGCAGAAAAATTTTGCAAAAAAGCAGTTAGCTTGGATAAAACTCAAGAAAATGCTACTCGTTTATTAAAGAAAATAGAGGAGGAAAAAGGAAATGCGAAAAAATAGCTTACTTTGGCTGCTAGCTTGTATTTTTTTAGTAGCAGGCATCTTTGTTTACTGGCAGCATAGTAAGCCTATTGACGGTGGATTAAGTGAAACAATAATTTCTTTAGAAAAAGTAGAGCCTAAATCAATTACTAAATGGAATCAGACTAGTGGCTTCTTAAAATTTTCTCCTGATGGAAAATATTTAGCTGTTTCCTCTGAAGGAGGAATGTTAAGATTATTTGATACCAACAGTAAAAAGATAATTTTTGAAAAACACTTAGGGATAGGATTTTTTAAAGCAATGGTTTTTGCTGCAGACAGTAAAAAAATATATCTGGGAGAAAGCAGTCCAGACGGTTATCTTTATTGTCTATCCTTACCAAATGGAAAAGAGTTATGGAAATATTCTACTAGCAAAGAGTTAGGGAATAATCTGGCTAAAGAGAGTTATCCGGGTATTAATAATATAATGCAGGATAAGCAAGGAAAGATTTACTTTACTGCTGGTAGAAGTGAAAAGAAAGGTAATAAGAGTGCTTATACAGCTAGAGTTTATGCTTTAGATAGTAACACAGGAAAAACAATCTGGAAATTCCCTGCGCAAGAAAATTTGGATACCAATACTTATCATGTAGATGTAGCTCAAGATGGTAGTTATGCTGCTTTGAGTACAATGAATTTCAGTAATGAGGAAAAAGAAAAATATCCAGGTGGGAGTATTTATTTTCTAGCTGGTAAAACAGGTCAGGAAATTTGGCATCATACTTTTCCTCCTATTGCTCCATTTAAGAAAACAGCTATTTGGTATAATCCTATTATTGCACCTGATAAAGAAAGACTTGCAGTACTTACTTCTGATGGAAGAGGATATTTGTTGAATAAAAAAGGTGATATTTTATGGGAAAGACCTATTTCTACTCCTAAAGAGGTAAGTGGTATACCTATTTATGCTACTGGTGTTCATGCCTATTTCCAAGGAGATAGCTTAATCTTTTCTACTAGTGGTACATTTGATGCTTCCAAAGGAAAATATGATTTACCTGTGGAGCATCCTAATTGTAATACAGTTCTGGCTTATGACTTGGCTGGTAATCTAATTTGGAAATGGAAAGCAGGAGGCTATATGGAAGAACAGAATTTTTCTGCTGATGGAAAATATATGCTTTGTCCAGTAGCTAAAAATTTCCGTACCAGAGATATAGAAGTTCATGGAAGCTACTTGCTAGATATTTCTCAAGGAAAAAAAGGTAAGGTGAGCTTAGTGAAAAAATATAAACCAGCAACTAAAGGCCCTATTGTTTCTGCGGATATCTCGGAAAAATATATAGCAGCTTTAGAAACTCCTGTTCTCTTGGCAGATGGTATAGAAAAGGTGGGAAAATATCAGTTGCATATTTGGCAAAGATAGGGGAGAAGAAAATGATTTTATTAGATGGATTAACTAAAAAATATGGTGAAAAAGAAGTAGTAAAAAATTTACAACTAGAAATTAAAGAAAAAGAGATTTTCGCTTTGCTTGGCCCCAATGGAGCAGGAAAAACGACAACTATTCGTATGCTGACTACTCTAGCTCGACCTACTGGAGGGACAGCTAGAGTAGCTGGTTTTGATATTGGAAAAGAAACATTAGAAGTGAAAAAGCATATTGGTGTTGTTCCTCAGCAATTAAATATTGAAAGAGAATTAACAGCTTGGGAAAATCTTGAATTACATGGAATGCTCTATAAAATGGAGAAAAAAATACGTCAACAGAGGATAGAAGAACTTTTGGAATATGTTGGTTTAACTGAAAGAGCTAAAGATAAGGTAGGTAACTTTTCTGGGGGATTAACTAGAAGATTAATGATTGCCAGAGCTTTAATGCATAACCCGAAAGTACTTTTTCTTGATGAGCCTACTGTTGGCTTAGATCCACAGAGCAGAAGGAAAATTTGGGATTTAATTAAGGTAATGAGACTAGAAGGAATGACTGTTCTTTTAACAACTCATTATATTGAAGAAGCTGAAAGTCTTTGTGATAGAGTTGGTATTATTGACTATGGTCAATTGATAGCATTAGGTACTGCTGAGCAACTAGAAGAAAAAGTAGGTAAGGCAGTGGTAGAATTTCTTCAGGATAATACTACAGAGAGAAAATTTTTCCCATCAAGACAAGAAGCCTTGACTTATGCTAAAGAATTAGAACAGGATTTTACCATCAGAGAAACAAATTTGGAAGATGTTTTTGTGCAACTGACTGGACGAGGAGGAATTGAATAGATGGGATTTTATCCAATAATTTGGGAAGAGTGGATTACGTGGAGTCAGAGGTTTTTAATTTATCTAGGCATGTATATGCTCAGTCCCCTGCTTTTTCTCATTACCTTTGGTTGGGGTAGTGGAAGAATCGATTATCTACACTTTCTTCTACCTGGAATTATGGCTTTTAGTGCTTTGCTTAATTGCTATAATGGAGTCTGTAATAGAATACTTTCTTCTAAGAGAGCGCTCAATACATTTGAATATTATCTGCTTGCTCCTATTAGCAGTTTTTCTTTAACCTTGGGCTTTGTGCTTTCTGGTGCTTTACGGGGCTTTTTTGCTGTTTCTCTTATTTTATTGGTAGGCACATTTTTACATGTGAAATTAGTATTATCAGTTAGTTTTTTTGTGGCACTTTTTTTATTATGCATGACTTTTAGCTCTTTAGGAGTAGCTGTTGGGGCTAAAGTAACCGAGTTTGAGGATTCCTATCTTATTTCTGACTTATATATTTTGCCTATGAGTTTTTTAGGAGGAACTTTTGTCGCTGTTGATAAATTGCCACCAATTTTGCATTATCTATCTTGGTTGTTACCTCTTACTCCTGGCTCATATCTTTTACGTTCTTTAGCTTTTGGACATGGTTGGAATTTGCTTTATTTACTAGCAATTTTGGGTTGGTTAATTTTTTTCTTTGTTTTGGCGCAAAGATTTCTCTATCAAGCAACACAAGAATAGAGGTGAAGAAAATGGTAGCATGGTATCCTATTTTTTGGTCTAATCTACTGAATCTACGTAAGCAATGGCGACGCTTTTTTACTTCAGGCTTATTAAAACCTTTTTTTTATTTAATGATTTTTAATTTGGGTATTGGTCGAAGAGTGGCTATTCCTGGGACTGATTATCTACATTTTATGGTTCCTGGTCTTTTGACTATGATTGTAGTTAATCATAGTTTTACTGATATTGTAGCTTGGTTTACAGTGAGAAAAAATTCTTTGCGTATTCTGGATTTTTATCTTATGTCCCCTATCGGTATTTGGTCTTTTCTTTTAGGTCATATTTTGAGCAATGTAGCTAAATGCTTTGTAGGAGCAGTTCTTTTACTGATTATAACAACTTCTTTTGCAGTTCAGCTTAAGCTATCTATAGCTTTTTTTCTAGTGATAGCTTGTTTGTCTTTTATCTTTTCCGCTTTGGCTGTTATTGTTTCTATTTTAGCTAAAGGAGAGAAAGATACTATTGCTTTTTCTACTTTGGTAATGACACCAATGACCTTTTTATGTGGAACATTTTTTCCTTTGGAAAGATTACCTTTGTTTTTACAGAAGATAGCTTGGTGTACACCTTTGACTCCCGGAGTTTATACCTTGCGTTCATTAGCTTTAGGAGGACATCCAGACAATTATTTATGGATTTTTATTTTTTTCTGGGTTTTAGCAACATTTTTATTGGCTGGTTATTGTTTATCTCGTGAAGAAGCATAAAAAGGAGGAAGGCTAGGAGATAATGAAAAAAATAATATTGATTTTGGTGTTGTTTTTTTCCCTTAACCTTTCTCCACCTCTAGAGGCTGAGGAAGGTTCTTGGAAGATAATTTCAGGCAATAAACAAGGAGAAGGATATAATTTTACATGGCAAGACGGGAAAAAAATTCAATTTAATTATGATCAACTGAGTAGAAATGGGCATTATCTTGAACAGAAAGAAGAATATAAAAATTTTGCTGGGCAATGGGTAATAGATAATGTGGGAAAATTTTCTTTGTCAAGCAAAGAAGAAAAAGAACAGGATCGTTTAGGACCTATTTTTACTTATCCTCAGCAACGAAGCTATGATGAGAAAAGATATAATTTTGCTTGGAAGGAATATAATTTTTTTTGGATAGAGGAGAAAAAAGGAAAAAATACTGACTGGTGGCCTGAGTTAATTCCAGATAGTACTAAAACTATTTGGTCTGATTATCAGAGAAATCTTGTCAATTGGGGTATAGAATATAAGAAAAAGTACTCTGAAAATCCTTCTTTAAAATGGACGGAACAGATAAAGTGGCAAAAAGAAAAATTAGATTATTCTATTAAAAATATTCAAACTGGGGATACACTTGCAAATTATTCCTCTAAAAGTTTGGAACAGTTTAATTATCTTTTGCAAAGAGAAGAAAAAAGAGGAGAAAATTTATTTTCTTTCGCTATAGGTGGGGATTATAATTCAATTTTTAATCTTTATCCTCATTTAGAAGCAGGTTTTGGATCTAAACAGCTTTCTTTTGCTTGGAAAAGTTATCATTCTCTTCCAGGAGCAAAAAAACTTTGGGATATGCCTTCTACACTTTATATTGCTAGTTTAAAAAGGTATAGTGTTTACAAATCTTCTAGCAATCTGCAGCCAGAGAAAAGGGATGAATTTTCTTTGTTGTGGCAACCTAATTTAGGTGATTCCTGTAGAGTGAATCTAAAGCTTTATAAATGGCGATTGGAAGATTATATTGCTTATCAAAGAGAAAGTTATCCTCAATTGAGTTTGCGGCAATATGGTAATTATCCTCTAGTAGATTGGCAAGGAGTAGATTTAAATTTAGAGAAAAAGCTAGCAAGATACTGGAAGCTTGATGCTAATTATAGTTATAGCGATGTGAGAAATAGGAAAAATGATAAAATGATTCCTTACAAGGCTTTTCATAAATTAGATTGGCAATTAGATTATGAAAAGAAAAAATGGCAGTTAGGCGTAGGTGGCAATTATGTAGGTGATCGCTATTATAATGATACTAATACTGGCAAATTAAAGCCTTATCATTTGGTTTTTTCTGCTCTAAATTATAAATCAAATAAAGATACTGAATTATCTTTACGTGTGGATAATATAACCAGTAAGTTGGTTGATGATGGTGATACTGTTTGGTATGATCCAATTTATACTTTTAGTGTAAGCAAACATTTTTAAAAAAATATTTACAATGAACCATGAAGGTTATGCAAATAAGTCTGTTGAAAAAGACTGTAATTTTGTATGACCTTTTTTAATGAGGAGGAAATGATGAAAAAAATTCTTTATTTTCTAATAATCATCAGTTTGTGTTTTAGTGGATGTTCTACTCAACAGGAGAAAAAAAATAATACTTTCTCTCTGGAAAAAGTGGAGCCTATTCCTATTGGACATTCTCACATAATAAAAGGAAATCTAAATTTTTCACCAAATGGTAAATTTTTAGTAGTTGCTTCTAACGGAGGAAAAATAAGATTCATTGATGCAGAAAAACAGAAATTAATCTATGAAAAGGACATGGGAGTAGGTTCTTTTTCCTCTTTAGCTTTTTCAGCAGATAGCCAAATGGTCTATATTGGAGAGAATAGCCCAGATGGATATCTTTATTGTTTATCTTTACCAGAAGGAAAGCTGCTTTGGAAATATCGCACAACAGAGGATTTAGGAAATAATTTGAATTTGGAAAGTTATCCTACTGTTAATCGTTTAGTTTTAGATCAAGCAGGTAATGTTTATTGTAATGTAGGAAGAACAGAAAAAAGAACAAGTTCTTCTAGACCTTGTTGGAGTAGAATTTATTGTTTTAACGGGAAAACAGGTGAGGTTAACTGGAAATTTCCTACAAAGGAGAATATGGATTGCAATAGCTATTGGTTTGATGTAGATAAAAAGGGAACTCATCTTGTTTTTAGCACTTTTGCTTATGAAAAATCAAAAAACTATGCTAGTGGTGCTATTTATTGCTTAGCAGGAAATTCAGGTAAAGCAATTTGGCATCAGATAATAAAACCAATTTTTCCTTTTGAAAAAACTAGTATTCAATATAGTCCTAGTATTTCTGCTGACGGAGAATACATAGCTGTTTTGACTGGTCAAGGTCAAGTTTACCTATTTGATTACAAAGGTAAATTAATTTGGAAGAAAAATATAGCTGAGGTTAAAGCTATCAATGGTATCCCTCTTTATACTTTTGGTATAAAAAGTCAATTTGTTAAGGATACTTTGCTTTTGCTCACTAGTAGCACTTTTAATGCTATGCAGACTACTCCTTCTAATTATCAGCAGTTTCCTGTCGAACATCCTAACTCTAATACTATTTTTGCTTATGATTTAAAAGGAGATTTACTTTGGAAGTGGAAGGCTAATGGCTATATTAAAGAGATAAAAACTTCTCCACAAGGAGAATATCTTGTTTTTCCTGTTGCTAAAAATTTTCGTACTCAAACTTTAACTGGTAGTGGAGCTTATTTATTGGATATCAGACAAAGTAGTCAGGGTGATATTAAACTACTTAAAAAATATAAAAGCTCAACTGGGGGTGGATTTATTTCTATTGACTTAGCTGGTAAAAAAATGGCTGCCTTGGAGGAGCCTGTTTTATTGGCAGATGGTATTAAAGTACAAGGAAAATATCAGGTTCATTTGTTTTCTTGGCAAAAATAATTGCAGAAAAGAAAATTAGAGGATTTTTGCTGTAAATTAAGTATAATTAAATTAATATTTCTTATAAACCCATAAATTAAACCCATAAATCCATTTGTGAAAAAGGATGGTGAAAAAATGCGGCTGCTTGTTGTTGATGATGAGAGGTTTAACTTAGCTGTAGCTGAAAAAATAATTAAAGAGGCTAATTTTCCAGGCGATATTCTTCTTTGTAATAGGCCAGAAGAAGTTCTAGAGATTATGGGAAAAGAGAAAATTGATATAGTTCTTTTAGATATTGTTATGCCTAAAATAAGTGGTATTGAGATTTTACAACAAATTAGGGAAAAGAGAGATTTTGATAATGTACCAGTTATTATGCTAACTGCTTTAACTGATAAAAAGGTTTTCAAAACTTGCTTTGAAAGCGGCGCGAATGATTATATTAATAAACCAATTGATATAGTTGAGTTGATGGCTAGATTGCAGGCTGCTGTCAATACAAGAAAAAGTGCCTTGCTTTTACAAGCACAGAACCAAGAGCTAAAGAAACTGAATCAACAGTTAAAAGATACACAGTTTCACATTATTCAAAAGGAAAAAATGGCTTCTTTGGGAGAATTAGCAGCCGGAGTGGCTCATGAGATAAACAATCCAATGGGCTTTTTATCCAGCAACTTAGAAACATTAGGAGTTTTTATGGAGAGGATAAAATATTTAGTTCATGTTTATCGTCAGATGTTAGTGAGTATGGAATCAGAATGCAATAATAGTAATAAATTTATAGAAGCTAAAGAATATGTTGGAGAATTGGAAAAGAAGCAGAAAACAGATTTTATTTTGGAGGATTTTTCTGCTATTTTAGAAGACTCCCGCGAAGGAGTAGAAAGAGTTACTAAAATTGTACAGAGCTTACGTAATTTTGCTCGCACAGGTCTGGAAGATGAGATGCTTTATCATAATTTAAATACAATTATTGAAGAAGCTTTGCTTATTGTTAAAAATGAAGCGAAATATACTTTAGATATAGAAAAAGAATTAGCAGATTTACCTTTAGTTTTTTGTGATAAAGGGCAAATTGGACAAGTTTTATTGAATCTTTTGGTTAATGCAGTACAAGCAATAAAAAGTCAGGAAAGAGAGGAACGAGGTAAAATAAAAATAGAAACTTATTTGGAAGATTCTTTCGTGAGCTGTCGCATAACAGATGATGGACCAGGCATTAAAGAAGAATATCTAAACCGTATTTTTGATCCTTTTTTTACGACTAAAGAAGTGGGAAAAGGAACTGGTTTAGGATTAAGTATTTCCTATGATATAATAGTTAAAAAGCATAAAGGTGAATTTAATGTGGAAAGCCAACTTGGTAGAGGGTCTATTTTTGTTTTCAGAATTCCTCTGCTTGAACAAGATGAAGCTCTTTAGAAAGGTTGTGAGATAAATGAGTAAAAAAATCTTGTTTGTTGATGACGAGACTCAAATATTGCGTTCATTAGCAAGACTTTTTACTTATACTGAATTTGAAATATTTACAGCTGAAAGTGCTCAACAGGCTTTGGAAATTATGTCTAAGCAAGAAGTAAATTTGATTATAACAGATATGCGCATGCCTTTTATGGATGGTTATCAATTATTGTCTGAAGTTAAACAAAAATATCCTCATGTTTTGCGAGTCATTCTTAGTGGTTATACAGATGAGAAGATTATCTTCAAGGCTTTACAACAGAATGTAGCTAAGCTTTATCTTTTTAAGCCTTGGGAAAATGAAAAACTATTAAAAATGGTAGAAGATATATTTAAAACAGAAGAACTGATTAAAAATGATAACTTATTGCTCTTAATTAATAATATTAAAGAACTTCCAACAATTAAGAGTAGTTATCAAAAATTGGTTACACTTATTGATAGTGATGCAGAAATAGAGCAAATTGTACAAGCTCTTGAAGCGGATCAGGCTATTGCTACTAAAATATTACATATAATCAATTCTGCTTTTTATACTCTCAAAACAGGCTCTTTAAAAAAGGCTGTAACCTATTTGGGATTGGCAAATATTAGAGAAATAATTGTTTCCACTTCTATTTTAGAATTTTTTCAGCTTTCCAGTGCTGGTAGAGTGAATATGGAATTACTTTGGCAACATTCTTTTCTTTGCAATAAATTAGTCAGTTTTATCTTTGAAAAGATACTCAAAAAGAAGATGCCTGAAACAGCAATGTCTGCTGGTTTATTGCATGATGTAGGAATTATCTTTTTTTTGCAACATTTTAATGAAAAATACTTGGAAATATACAATGAAGTAGAGAAAAATCAACTTTGTTTAAATGAAGAAGAAATAAAATATTTTTTTGTTGATCATCAGCAGACAGGAGCTTACTTATTAAGCTGGTGGGAGCTTCCCTATCCTATTGTAGAAACTGCTCTTTATCATCATACTCCTTTTGATGATAAGGTAGTGAATAGAGAGCTAGTTTGTGTTGTCCATCTAGCAGAAAGATATTCTTGGGATTTTTTACATCATCCATATAATCAATTTTTTGATGAAGGAGTCTTTGACTATTTGGCTATAAATAAACAAGAATTTGAACAAGAATTGCAAAAAA
>Ga0079099_1018267_pt1 | contig 10205 bp, 13 predicted proteins | sample ADurb_H2B_02_Slu_FD_77098 | JGI IMG/M metagenome (GOLD analysis project Ga0079099, IMG submission 77098) | Active sludge microbial communities from Illinois, USA, of municipal wastewater-treating anaerobic digesters - ADurb_H2B_02_SludgeMetaT... | ecosystem: Engineered > Bioreactor > Anaerobic >... | reverse complement strand
CCCACATCTCCGGCTAACTTCACCGTAACCATTCCGCCCCCTTTAGTTAACTCGTAACCCAAGAGGGTCACATTAGCCGCTTTTACAGCAGCATCAGCCGCTTCAATTCCAGCCGCTAACCCTACTGTTTCAATTAACCCCAAAGCCTGTCTGCTCATCCCACCACCTCCTTAACCCTAGTTTTTACCCTCCTGAAGGATCTGATAGACCAGTTTAGTTACTATCTTAACTAATTCTTCCTCAGCTGAGTCAATCTCTTCCTCTTCATCCAAAGCCTTGAAAGGGTTGCCTTTGACTAGGCGAGCAGCATTACTGCCCATAGCTCTTCCCAGGGTGGAAGTGTACTGCTTCCCTGGCAGGAGAAAAAGAGGAGAATCTGACTGGAGCCGATAATAATGCAAGGCTATTGTGCCATCCTGCTCCAAGCCTAAACCTACGCCTAGAGTAGAAGCTTCTGCTGCGACAAAGCTCAATCTCTCTATGGAAGAATATTCTTCCCATTCTTCAGAACTAAAGGGTATGCCCTCTTCCTCCAGACCATATTGAACTTGCCTCAATTGCTCCTTAGCTTTAGGATGGTAAAATATTTTCACTTGGGGAGGATTTTGACTCGCCATACTGGTAATATCCATCTTCCTCACCTGCCTAAAGCTTTGTAGCAGCCAGCACTAAACCGGTAGCCACTGCATTTCTCGGTCCTTCAACACCTCTGATATTCCCCCGCCCGGCAACAATACCATATTCCGCCAGACTCTCTGTTACCAATTCCGGGACTTCAAAATCCAAAGCCGAACCACCCACCAGAACTACAAAGTGAATGTCTCTAATATTATTAGTGGGAGACACCCTCTTTAAAGACCGTAAAGCGTTGGCAACAAACACTCGTCTCTTGGCTTCCCTTCTTACCAGCTTGATTTTTTCTAAGGAATGATTAGTAGGAATAGGAACCATACTATCTTCCTTGAGGATAACTACTCGGGCAAAAACCTTAGGGTCTAAAGGACTATCAAAAAAGCGAACACTTCCATCTTCTAAACGAATATGGAAAAGACTCTCTACTTTCGCTAGAGGATATTTCTTGATTTCTTCCGCTAATTGGAAGTCTTCCAGACCCAATTCAGAATTAATCAGCAAGGTAACCATGTTGCCGGCTCCCGCCAGGTGAATGGAAGAAATAGCCTCCTGGCGATTGATAATAGCAGCATCAGTAGAGCCTGCTCCCATATCAATAATAGCTAAAGGCTTATCGGTCCCTGGGGTAGTCAAGGCTCCTAGAATAGCCATATCAGCCTCCACTCCCCCTACTTCTACCAGTACTCCAGTCTCTTCAGACAACGCTTCAGCAATAATCTGCATCTGCAATTTATCTGCCTTAACCATAGCAGCTAAGCCTACGGCATTTTCTAAAGAGAACTCCTCAGCTAATCCTCCCCTAACCTTTTGGGGGACAAAAGTATCTACAGCCAACAAATCTTGAATTTTTATCTCATTAATGCTCTGCTTAGTTAATTCACCCATAACCTGCCGGACTCTTTCAATCATACCACCCACATTAGTTCCCGCTTCTCCCTGCACATCCACAATTGGCTGAACTTCCTCTAGATTCTGCATAATTGTTTCCGCGCCTTCTTCCACGTCAATGGAACGTTGAAACTTCTCACCAAAGATAATCAGCTTCCCTGCCGGAATCCTTCTTTCCTGGACATCTCCTTGGGGAGTTTTGATAACTACCGCTGAACGGTTGCCAATTAAAGCCCTGGCAATGGGAACTATGGCCTTAGTTTCTTCAGCACCAAGGTTAAAAACAGTAGCTATTCCATAAGGATTGGAAAGGGTTTTCACCCCTTCCCCTGGAGAGGCCACCTCAATGGCAGCCATAATCCCCAGAGGAATCTTCTCAATTAGTTTAACTTCATCTACCACCGGAATCTTTTTAACCAGCCGGTTAGTAATTAAAACTGCATCATCCCTTTGAGCAATAGCCCCCTGTACATCAACCCCTCGCCCGATAGCGCCATTAATTGCTCTCGCCGCTTCAGCAAAATCCCACTCCCTAGGAATAACCACCAAAACCTTTTCCCCTGGGGGAAGGCTGGACAGCTGGTCCATGGAAGCGGTCTTGCCTATTCCTAGTCCTATCCCCCCCGGAGTAGAAGGATTATGTCCAATCATGGTAGATTCGGTGATGATAGTCTCAGTAATGGTTTCCATGGCTACATCACCAATAACAGGGGCCGCTTCATTAATGCGGATTAAATTGAGATCCTTGATTTGTAAATTAACTTTTCCTAAAACCTGACGCAGGGCATCCAAAATTCCATGGACATTCTGGAGAGTCCCTTTAATGCCAGTAGTATTAACTAAACCGCTGGCAATAAATTCAGGAGCTTCCCCCGGAGTAATCTTAGCCACCGCTACTTCTGTGGTGGAGTTGCCTACGTCTATTCCCGCTACTAATTTCATTGGGCCCACCTCGCTCACTTTAGGAAAATAAGAACTTATTCAGCCCGTAAACGACCTCTTCTCTCGTAAACATCAGCAGCTTCTTTAACTAGAGCTGCATTTACTTTAGCCTGATACTTGGTTTCCAGTTCTTCAGCAATAGCTAGTAGCTCTGCCTTAGTAGAACGATAAGGACGAAGAGCATTGTAGATTTCTAAAATTCTATCATCAGGAACTTTAGTCAGTTCTGCCGCTCTTCTTAAGTTGCGCGCAAATTGAGGCCGACCTACAGACTCAGCAACCTGAGCTTGCAGTTCTAAAGTCTCCCCAGTAATTCTTACGTCCTCAGATTTAATTTCGCCGCTTACTACCTTGTCTAAAGTTATATCCTTAAGAGTTTTCCCGGTAGGAGTTGTTACTAGCTCCGGACGTTTAGCAGCTAACGGATAATCAGTTTTGGGGCTAATTCCCCCGCTTGCGACAGGAGCAACTGCTGGAGCAGCAGGAGCTTGGGCCATAGAACCCAGAATTTGGCGGACGATTTCTTCTATCATTTTATCTTGACTCATCTTTTTCACCTCCAGATTATTTAAAAGTGACTTCCAATTCCACTGGTTTAGCTCCCATTACTACATTCTCAGTTTCCTTGATGTGTAGAACCGCAGCTTTAGCTTGATATTTAGGACGAACCATTTGGTCGTTTTTAGTAGGAACTGGAGTTGGAGATTCTCCCTTAGCATACTTGGCAGCATTCTTACCAATAGCTCTATAAGTATCTAAATCTAGTAAAGGAGCTTGCGGGAATAACTCCAAGTTGCTGAGAGGGAATAAATCTTTTTGATGAATGACAGTAGTTCCTCTGGATTGAATACCGATACCAATACCGGAACCGCTTAGTTTAGCCGCATCATGAGCAATAAAAGCCACATCGGAAGTTCTAGTAATTCTTACTACCCGAGCTTTTATGCCCTCTTCCTCAATACCAGCAATAATTTCTCTTAAGATGGCGGAATGAGGAATATCTACAATGGATTTACATTGTTTATAGGCAAAGGCTGGCGCTAAGCCAATAACTACTTCATCAGCCTTCACACCCATGGCTGCTGTCCCAACTTCTTTTAAAATCATTTCCTGAGCGCCTACAGGAACAGTAGTGCTCTTAGGAGCCTCTCCTGTACCCATACTTTGTAAGACTTCTTTTATTACATCACGGATCAATTGTTCATTGATTTGCATACTACCACACCCCTCTTTCTTATTCTGGGATTTTAGTTCTTATACATCAAAGGCTTCTGGTTTTAAAGCCTGACTGATATTTTTAATTTCGTCCCATCTTTCCTTGCTGATTCTGTAGCCAGTACCTGGTCCTGTATAGTCATTAGTATCATTGACAGCACTAATAACATTGAAGTCTTTATCAAAGATAGCGGAAGTATGTAGATAGTCTCCGGAAACCCTTTGTTTTAAGAGGTTAAGAACTTTTTCCGCTACATCAGCAAAACCTCTCTTGGCTAGAGCTTTCACCACGTCAATTCCGGTAATACCGCGCTTCATCATCTCTTCAATGGCTCTTAAGTCTTCCACCATGTTTCTGTCCGGCATATCTTTGCTGCCATGAGCATAAGTTGCTGCTTCAACTTCCTCATCAGTAATTGGAGGGAAACCAAGTTCTGCAAAGACTGCTTGCAAGGCCCGAGCAGCTTTGTTTCTGATAGCGATTACTTCGTCTTCGGCAACTGGTCTTAAACCACCATCTACCATCAGGTCACGTTGGATAATATTCCAGTCGTCAAAGTCTTCCGCATCTACGTTAGACCCGGCGAACATGTTGTCGTAGTTGGGGGTAGCACTGTAGCCGGAGCACACAAAGTCTGTTCCCGGAAGCATTTGCATTAGTAGTCTGGCAGTTCTTCTCATATCAGAGTGGGAGAAAGTTTGGTCGTTACCGGAGGCAACTTCCATATCTAGCATCATGGTGATCAGGTTTTCTGCTAGTACCGCCCGAATACCGGATGGCACAGCCCCTGGAACCCCAATACAACTGATGGAACCATTCTGCAGACCTTGTACCCCGGCACCCTTAGTAATAAAGATGCAGCGGGCTTCTAAGTAAAGCATGGATTTGCCTTCGGCATAACCCATTTGCACCTCAGAACCAGTTCCAGAAGTATAACGCATTTTTAATCCCCGGGAAGCATAAGCGGAAGCTAGGAAAGACTTGGACCAAGGAGTATCGTCACCATCAATGAAGACTGGCTCTGTTCCATAAACGGAAACAGTCTCTGCATAAGCAGTCAGACCCCTCATCCCTAGAACTAACTCAGTAGCTTCTTCTACCGCACATTGGGTTAAGACCCCGCCCCGGCCTACTTGGGAACCTACTAAAAGGGATAAAGCATTGAATGGAGCCATCCGGGCTACCCCTACTGTTGTTTCATGCTCATCAAAGCCCCTTAAAGCAGCTTCCGCTGAGTCAGCAGCAATTTGGACCGGATGATCCTTGACATTGGTAACATGACATTGGTTGGATGGAGTTTTTCTGGCTCTCATTTTTTGAGCTGCCATCATCATCTCCACTACATTCATTTGGTTAACTACATCTACTATTTTAGCCGGAGTCATGCCAGTAGTTAACTTAACAATCTCATCCCGATTAACATGGACATCGATGAGCATTCTGGCTAATTCTACTGAATCCATGGCCATAACCTTATTGGCTTGCTCCAGGTTAATAGCATGGTCAGCAATAAACTGGTCAATCATATCAAAATTTTCCCGAGCCTTACCGTCTAACTCCACTACTTTTCCATTAACTATTTTAATACTAGGAACCGGATCATTAGGACTCCCCATGGCAATTAAGCCTACCTCTGGCCACTCTGCTACGAAACCGTCCTGATTCACCGGTCTTTGAGCAAGAACTTCAAAACGTTTTGATCTTTTCACCTTACTCCCTCCTTTTTCTTCAGCAACTTTTAGTCCTATCATCTTAAATATAAGGTGTAGTCACAGCCGGTGCTGGACCAGCCATTACTTCTATTAATTGCTTTCCTACCTCCCGGGCAGCAATGATTGCCTGGCGAACAGCCCCGGAATCTCCACTAATAAAGAGGATGGCCTCGTTAGAGTGGCTAGTTCCCGCGGATGGACTAGCATAGCCAATAACATCTACTGTTGCTGCTTTCACGGCAGTATCACACATCAGAACCCCAATACCGGCAGGAGCACCAACGATAATACCAAAGGCTTTTCCTACTGGAGCACCAAAGGCTTTCTCTAAAGCGAAACTTGCCCGGGCTGTATATTGGAATTCCAAGTGACCGGCAGAGTTGGCATAAACATCACCAAAGGTTCTGTCCAAATCTTTCAAAGCCACTTCAATAGCGCGGCGAGCATCAGATACTTCTTCAGCACCAAAGATAATTAAAGAACCATGTCCTGCTCCACCTTCAGTATCTCTGGCTAATTCGATACTAACAATTTCAGTATTGGTTGCTTTCACAGCTTCATCAGCCGCAAAAATTTGCGGACCAGCCCCGGTTCTACCACTTAGGATACCGATAGAACGATATTTCTTGTCTAAGCCCATTTTTTCGTGCAGGTTATAGTCTACATTGGCAATAACTAAGCCGATAGTGTTGCCGATAGCAGTCCCAACAAACTCAGTTAAACCACAGAATTTCTTTGGCTCTGCCACCGGTGCCGGAGCAGCTTCAGCGCCCCCAGCCTTTTTCATTAGTTCCTCCATTACTTTTTCCACTAGTTTTTCTTCATTCATTACCTTCCACCTCCATTAATTTTTAGCCTTATTATTTTACTTGAGGCAAAATTCTCTCTACTTCAGTGTGAGGGCGAGGAATTACATGGATGGAAACCACCTCTCCCACTCTTTGAGCAGCAGCAGCCCCGGCATCAGTAGCAGCTTTAACAGCTCCTACATCACCGCGAACCATGACAGTTACTAGACCAGAGCCAATTTTTTCGTAGCCGACTAAAGTTACGTTGGCTGCCTTAACCATAGCATCCGCTGCTTCAATAGCCCCTACTAAACCTTTGGTTTCTACCATCCCCAATGCTTCTTGAGCCATTGGCGACACCTCCTTCTAAAAATTTATATATGATATTTTTTTAGGAAACGCAAAATTTTGTGGTCAGCAATTTTCTTCTAGACAATCTTTTTGCTGTACGCAATTTTTTGAAAGTCCCGCTAGAATGCGATGACCGCTTTGGTACTTCACCAAAGCGGTCATAATAATATAACTTTTTTATTTTTTGATACTTTTTTGCTATTAATTAAGATAAGTTCTTGCTAAGTATATTACTTAGTAATTAAAGATAGAATTAATCCTCCAAACGCTCCACCTAGAGCAACTGTAACAAAAGTTGGGATGGATTTACCTAGATTAGCTCCACCAAAGATGGCACCAACCCATAAACCGAAACCTGCCGCCCACCCCATGTCAATCCAGGCACCGTTATCTGCTTGATTGATCAAGCCGTGCTGGGAAACAGCATCTGTTAGTTGAAAACCGATTCCTGGTAAGGCGTGGTTGAGCATCCAAGTAGTACCTACTATAAATCCCCCTGCCATCCAACCACCGATGGGGCCAAAGTTTTCCACTAATCTACCCCAAATAAGAGAAATTAGGAAGGGGAACATAAAAGCACCTATTAGAGTACTGACAACTGCTGCTGTAGTCATTCTTCTTCACCCCCTCATTATTAAATTTATTTTAGTTGCCTGCTAAGCCTCTAATCTTTTTTAGCTTCCTCAGCTAAATGATTGTTAACCATAGTCCCAGCGATACCGCCTAAAGCTCCACCAATTAGAACTAAAGCTAAAGTAGGAATGGAAGCGGCTACAGAAGCGCCACCTAAAGCAGTAACTACAGTACCAGCTGCCCCAACTGCAAGACCCATATCCACCCAGGCTGCATCAGGAGCATTGTAGATTACGCCAACATAGTGGTTTAGATACCACATAGTAGAGATAATGATAAAACCAGATATCCAACCTCCGAAGATACCATAGGTATTCCACATAGTTCCCCAGATACCGAATACCCACATACCAACAATAGCAGAACCAATAAAAGTTGATAGATATCTCATCCTTCTTCACCTCCCTTCTTTATAATTTTTGCCAACCGTAACTTTGCAGGGTTTTTATTAATTGATTTAATCCTTCCCCGGTCATAGCCGATAGCGAGATAATCTCCCTATTGACCCCTGCTAACCGAAGAAAGCTTTCTGCCTTTTTTACATCAGCCTCCGGCAAGTCAATCTTAGTGATGATACCTATTACCGGTTGACTAAAGATAGAAGCAAAACCAGGAGGAATACTTTGCTGCTCCTGATTGGCTGGTTGGATTAGGAGAATCAAATCCGCCTCCATGGCGGTTACAATGATGGCACGATGAAAACGAGGAATATCTAAATATTCTCCAGGCAGATCGATAAACTCATCCTGATAGGTCACCGCCTGGGTTTTTTGCCAGCTAACTATTTCTTCTTTGAGAACTTGTCGTAAAGTGGTTTTGCCTGCCCCTGTTGTTCCTAATAACATAATCTTCATTATTTTAGGACCTGGTTATTTTAGCAGAATAAAATCCTAAAGTAGTCTCTAGGAAATGATTGACTTGTTTAAGGGCAGCCTCTACTTCTGAAACCGAGCCGGTAATTACTAAAGAGCCGGTAAAGCGGTCCAAGAAACCAATGGCTATCTGAGCTGACTTAGTAGCTACATCAGCAGCAATGATAGCTGCTTCAGAAGGAGTAATAGTCATAATTCCAATGGCTCCTCCGGCAGTAATTCCTAGTTTTTGGGATAAATCCCTATTAGGATTAGCTACCAGATGGGCTAGAGTAATCTGCTTTCCTGGCACATATTCTTGAATAACCCTTTGTTTACTCTCTTCCATCTTCCTGCCTCCTCTGAAAACCTTTGAGAGTAATTCATCTTAGTATAAATTATACACAAGTTTTCGGAAAATTCCTATAAATTTTTTTTGCTCTTCTCTGATGCAATTATTGCTAATAATTAATATACATTCCTCAGCTTGTTTAATATTCCTTCTCTTAGTGCCAACATTGACAAGAGGATACAGTTCTGTTAAGATAATCCATATTGAGAGGAGAGGAAAGACCATGGATTATCTGCAAATATTAGATTTTTTAGCCCCATGTGGACTAAATTGCGCTAAGTGTTTATCCCATGCCCAAGGAGATATTAAGAAATTAAGCCTAGACCTCCAGGAGCGCTTAGGTTCTTTTGACCATTATGCAGAAAGATTTTCTGGTTTCAATCCAGCATTCAAAAATTATCCCGCTTTTAAAGAGCTGCTTACTCTTTTTACCCAAGGCAGTTGTCAAGGTTGTCGACAAGGAACTTGTCTCAATACAGCTTGTGGAATTATCACCTGTCATCAGGAAAAAGGAGTAGATTTTTGCTTTCAGTGTGCAGAATTCCCCTGCCAAAAGAGCAACCTGGACCCTAACTTACACCAAAGGTGGCTGACCATGAATCAGCGCATGAAAGAAATTGGTGTAGAAGCTTACTGGGAAGAAATTAAAGATCTACCTAGATACAGGTAAATCTTTATAATTTTAAAGTATTTTTTCCATTAAACCTTGATGAGGTGAAGAGATAACAGCAGTCTCTAATAGTGTCCCTTCATTGATTAATAGAGCGCGGGCAGATTGAACGGCTGACCTAACTGCTGAAATTTCACCCGTTAAGGTTAAAAAAGCTTTTCCTCCCAAGCCAGTGGCACAACGGATTTCGATTAAATCTATGTTGGCGGCTTTCACCGCAGCATCAGCAGACATAATAGCTGAAGCTACAGAAATAGTCTCAATAACCCCTAGGGAATTATTCTTGTTAACTTGGCTAGTCCCTGATAAAGCAGGGAAAACAGCAGGATGGACATTAGGAATTACCAGATGGTCCACCACATGATTGGCACCAACCCTAGTCCCTACTTCTACTGCATTCTTCACGGCCCCCACATCTCCTGCCACAAAACAGATAAACTTTCCGGAACAAATAGTGTTGGCATTAAGAATATCTACATTAGCAGATTTAACCATAGTATCTGTGGCTTCAATCCCTTTAGCAATACTTTTAAACTCTACTAAACCAATGGCTTTCTTCATCCTTTTCTCCTCCCTTCTAAGCTTGAATGATAATGGAATTTCCTACTTCTGCTACAGTTCCACTGATACTGGCATGCAGGTTAGCCCCTAAAGCATTCTCCGGAATAGCAGCAATTAAGTCTCCCTTGTTTACTTGCTGGCCTGAACTGATCCGAGGTTCAGAGGGGGCACCAATATGCTGTCTTAAAGGTAAAACTACTCTTTTAGGTTGATAGTCTTTTTCCAATAAAGGAGCAGGACTGTCGTAAGGGGCTAAATCCAGGCGGGCAACAACCCTTTTGCTGGGAATACGGCGATATTCCCGCATACTCCGAACCTGTTCCGGCTTTCGATTATTCTTATATTTAATCCCAGCCTTAGTCAGTTCTTGTTTTAACATAGCATTCACTCTTCTGGGAGATAAGTCCATGGGACACTGGTAAAGGTCGCAAACTCCACATTCAGAACAAAGGAAGGCCTGACTAATCTGCTCCCCTATATAAGGGCCATAGCTTACAGTTTGCATTAGCTGACTGGGTTTAAGATTGTGACCTAATAAATAGCGGGGACAAACCTCAGTGCATTGCATGCAGTTGCAACAGGCGGAACGGGCTTGTTTTAAAATCACA
>Ga0079099_1025776_pt1 | contig 10210 bp, 9 predicted proteins | sample ADurb_H2B_02_Slu_FD_77098 | JGI IMG/M metagenome (GOLD analysis project Ga0079099, IMG submission 77098) | Active sludge microbial communities from Illinois, USA, of municipal wastewater-treating anaerobic digesters - ADurb_H2B_02_SludgeMetaT... | ecosystem: Engineered > Bioreactor > Anaerobic >... | reverse complement strand
GTTATTCCAGAATATTTTTTTGGCCCTTGATCGGGGAAAAACCTTGTTTTCCGGGTCACAGGGTCATAAAGTATTCTCTTGTAGGTTTATTTTCACTTCTTGAGAAGTCTATATTGTCCGCATGTATTGGCTGGCGCCCGAACACCAGACGCTCTGTCCTGGTTCGATGCGGTACCAACCATCCTTTACCTCATAAACGGACACCACATCATCTCTGATCAGATTGCCGATGATCTTATTGTTTTTACCAGGTCCTTCGCGTTTGAATAATGCTGAAACGATGCATTGGGCTTTGAACAGGACCTCTTCTGTTGGTGGAGTGTCATTCAATCGCTGCAGATAGGTGCTCTTACCCGAACACCATAATTGCGCGGTTGGATCGATCCGATACCAGCCGTCATTAACCTCATAAACTGACACCACGTCGCCCAGGTGCAGGTTGCCAACCACCTGGAAAGCAGGTCCCGGACCACTGCGCTTGTAAAGCGCGCTTACAATGCACTTTGCGGTGAACAAAACCTTGTTTTCTGGTGGTAAGGTATCTCCCGTCGGATTTCCGAAGTATCGCAAGACATCCGCTTTTTCACCGTTCCAGCGGTTGTAATCCATGTAATGGCTCACGCCACCGATCGATTTGCAGCGGTCACCTGTCTGGTGGATCAGATAAGTGCTTACGCCTTTTGGCAGATAGGGCGGACCATCGTGCTCCTGGGTATAAAAAGGCGATACCAGGGGTTTGCGATAGGTCGCCAGCCACCAGTCCAGCGTTGGTAAATCAGCTACCGACAGATAGGTGTTTACCCAGGTCGCTCGCGAATACACAATTGGAAAGAACCCGGTCCTGGCCCTGCAAATATCCAGGCACTTTTGGGTCGTGGCTGTAATTCGGCTTCGTGTGTTGATACCCGCCACTTCCAGGTCGAGCGCGATGCGGTCGTAAGCAAAATTAGCCCTGCCATCCAGCAGTTTGAACAACGAATCCATTTGCGCTAGAGCACTCTCCCCGAAGTAAATCACATGATAAGCTATGCGCATTACTTTGATCCGCGCCATCTCGTTCCAGTAATGATGGAACATCGGATCGGTATATCCCCACGATATACCTGCCCTGGCTGCGATAAATGTGACTTCCTCCGCGTGATTTTGCACTGCGGTGAAGTCCATTTTTTTGCTGCCATCCTGACTGGACTGGTATTTGCTGATGTCGATTCCAAATGCTCTGCTCATACTGCCTCCTGCTTTAGGTAGACCTCCTCATTTTGCGAGAATAGTCAACTCATCCGTTGCAATATGAATGCCAGTCTTCCCCTTTTTGCTAATCTGGTCTTTGGCTTTCCAACCAGGTTTTGATCTTATCCTTCCTGACAGGCAGGCTATCCACTCGCAGACCAATCGCGTTATAGACAGCATTCGCAATCGCCGGTGGGGTGGGGACGCAAACCAACTCTCCAATGCCCTTCGCCCCGAATGGTCCTTCAGAAGTTGGATCTTCCACGATCAGCGATTCTACAAGTGGGCTGTCTTTCATGCGCGGAATTTCGTATCTTGCCATCCGATCGCTCAAAACAATGCCGTTTTCCACTCTAAACTCTTCCATCAGTCCATGCCCCACCCCCATCACGATGCCCCCTTCCACCTGCGACTGGAATCCGAGCGGATTGATCACTCTGCCGGCATCGCTCGCAACGATCACCTGCAGAATTTTCACATCGCCGTTTTCCAGGTCGATGCTGACTTTCACTGCCTGTGCTGCAAACCCATATGCCACGTGGATTCTTCCCCCCAGTTCCAGCGGATTAGTCTGAGGCGCTGAGTAGCGAACTTCCACCGAGGTTCCTTCAGGGCTTTGCTCAAGCAAGTCATACACTTCCTGCCAACCAAGTCGTTCTCCCCCCATACTTACAGCTTCAGCACCAAACAGCACCTCGCTCGTTTCACCACCAAACTTTGCTTTCAGCAACGTCGAAATGCGTTCTCTTAATGCAAGCGCTGCGTGTTTCACTGCATTGCCAGTCACGTAAGTCTGACGGCTGGCGGTGGTTGCCCCTCCATCCGGAGTCTGCGCTGTGTCCATCAGGTATACGTTGATATGCTCCGGCTCAATCCCCAAAACTTCCGCGGCAATCAACTGCAGCGTAGCATTCATCCCCTGCCCCACTTCCGACGCAGCCGTCATGATCTGCAGCCTGCCCGCCGGTAGGAGCCGCAGGATTGCGCCACTGCTGTCATCCGTACCGGTTCCCAGCCCGGTATTCTTGAATCCCGATGCCATCCCCCAGCAAGTGATGATTCTCCGCCCATCAAGCTCTTCTTCCTGGGGCGTCCATGGCTCCGTAACCCCGAGTTCTTTAAGGCGCCTCTCAACTGCTTCCAGGCACTCAGGCAGCCCGGCGCTTTCATCCAGGCGGTGCCCAGTATTGGTTTCGCATCCCTTGCGGAGTGCATTCAACTTACGCAACTCCAAAGGATCCATCCCGAGCTTCTCAGCCAGCATATCCATGGCTGATTCGATGCCAAACATCGCCTGCACCACTCCAAAGCCCCTGAATGCTCCAGCAGGAGGGTTATTGGTATACATCGCATAACATTCCGAGAGTGTGTTGGGAATGACGTATGGACCGCACGAATGGGTCGTCGCCCTGGTCATTACTGCTACCCCCAGTGAGGCATAAGCGCCAGTATCGCCGTAGATTTCGGTCTTTGCTGCCTGCAGCTCCCCGTTTTTCTTTGCACCCAGCTTTACCTTGGTCCATGTTGCATGGCGTTTTGGGTGCACCATCATGCTTTCTCGTCGCGTGAACAGCAACTTCACCGGCTTTCCGGTTGTTTGTGCCAACAAAGCAGCATGAATCTGCCCTGCGATATCTTCTTTTCCGCCAAAGGCGCCACCGGTTTTCTGACCCCGGATGCGTACCCGCTCGTGTGCCAGACCCAGGGCTTCGGCGACTTGCCGGCGGTCCTCGTAGGGAATTTGAGAGCCTTCGTAAAGGTCCATGCCCCCATCTTCCCGGGGAACCGCGATCGAACACTCCGGTTCCATGAAGAGATGCTCCATGAATGGCGTGAAAAATGTGTGCTCCACGATCACGTCAGACTGGGCGAAACCTGCATCCAGATCGCCCTTGCCAACCTTGATTTTTTTGAGCAGATTCCCATTCTCATGCACCTTTTCCACGTCCGGTTGAGCCGCCTGCATCGGGTTGCTTACCACCGGACGGGGTTCAATGACCTTCCGGATAAGGGTGATAGCCTCATCCGCGATTGCTTGTGTGTCCGCTGCCACGATCGCGATGGCATCCCCTACGTATCTCACCCGTTCTCCAACACCCACCAGGATCGGCCAGTCTTTTGAATAAACCCCGTGGAGGCGTTCATGCTTCAGGTCAGCCGCGGTTAAAACGGCCCTGACTCCTTGAAGCCGGGTTGCTCCACTTACATCCAGCTCTTTTAAGATCCCGGAGGGAATGCCTGCCCTGAGTACACGCGCAAATAGCATGCCCTCAAACTGAAAATCGTCCGTATATTTAGCCCCGCCGATCGCCTTTGCTACTGCGTCGGGCCGGATGATTGGCTTGCCCACATAGGTCAGGTCCTGCTCGCCCAAAGAAATCGCTCTTGGCTCCACCGCTTTTCCTGTCCGCAAGGAATTTGCTGCTGCCTGGATCGCTGAAGCGATGGCCTCGTAACTGCCGCAGCGGCAAACTACCTCATTCATTGCCTCACGTATCTCGCGCACAGTTGGATCAGGATTTTCAAGCAGCAGCGCGTGGGCACGCATTAGCTGCCCTGGCGTGCAAAAGCCGCATTGGATCGCACCGTGGGTGATAAAGGCTTCCTGGAGTGGATGCAGAGCACGCAGGTCCGCGCGTTCATCCTGGCGCCCAACTGGTCTCAGCGCCCGCAATCCTTCGATGGTGAGGATCGACTTCCCCTGGGCTTTGCTCGCACGAGTGGTGCAGGATCGCACTGGTTTGCCATCCATCAGCACCGTGCAGATACCACAGCGTCCTTCACCACAGCCGACCTTGGTGCCTGTCAGCTTCAGCCTTAGGCGCAGCAGATCACTGAGTTTTTCGTCTGGCACTTCGTCCAATGAATAGCTAACGCCGTTAACATTGATCTCGAGCATGTTGCCCTCTCAGGTGAGTTTCAAAGTATTATAAAGGACTTGTTAAAAAGAATGTCCAACAGTGCGTCTATTTGAGGATCTACCAATTACCTTCCACCTTATACACACCCTCGATATACCCAATCACCCATGCCATAATACCACCCATGAAACGCAGAATCCCACAGCAAAAGAAAAACAATCTCCTGCCAATCTATCTGGTAGGGGTAATCGTTGTCATGGCGATTGGTTTCATGATTTATCGTGGGGTTCGCAAGGAGACTGGCAACCCGATCATTATGTCAGCATCTGACGTCCCGCGCATCGACCCAGTCGATGCGATCGCAGCAGTTAACGCAAAGGAAGCAATCCTCGTAGATACCCGCACAGCTTCTCAGTACGAAGCCAGCCATGCCTTGGGAAGTATCAGCATGCCCTATGCAGAAATAGAATCCTGGATTGATACACTTGATAAAGACGCCTGGTACATCACCTATTGCACCTGACCCGCTGAAAACACGAGCGCTGGTGCAGCGTTCATCATGTTGAAAGACGGTTACCGCAAGGTTGAAGCGGTACTGGGCGGCTACGAAGCGCTAATCTCTGCTGGCTACCCCACCGAACCATAAACCGTAATTTTCGAAGTCTGTACGAAGGGGATTCACTCCTACAGCCAATACCCATCCCAGCCGATGAGCCGGATGGACTAAAGCCCCTCCATACGAAGCTTGTCCCGTACGGTGGAGGTTTACTCCCACCGCCAAGACCCATCCCAGCCAGAGTCGGATGGACTAAAGCCCCTCCATACGAAGTTTGCCCTGTACAGTGGGGATTCACTCCCACCGCCAATACCCATCCCAGCCAGAGTCGGATGGATTAAAGACCATCCGTACGAAGTTTGCCCCGTACGGTGGGGGTAAACCCCCACCGCTACTACTTATTCCAGCCAATGAGTCGGATGGATTAAAGCCCCTCCGTACGGAGGGGGCTTGCTCCCTCCGCCAATATCATCATGAGCAGATTCTACGGTTGGACTAAAGCCCAGCCGTACGGTTTTTCCCCTTCAAGGAAGGAATTCTGCGGATGACCGGAAATTTTGCCATTCGAAGGGGGCTTGCTTCCTCCGCAATAAAACTTTCCAAATATAGGTGGGGTTATGCTCCTGCCCTGTTTCTTTCCTAACAGGGTTCAATCTGGCTTTTCTATATGAAAAATCAACGAAAAAAACGGACCCGTTTGAACAGATCCGTTCCCGTTTTTTCCCCAACGATGGAATTTCCAGCTTAAGGCATTTTGCAATGGTTGATGAGTTCGATGCGTTCTTTTTCCAAGCGCTTCTTGAGGGTAATAAGGCGCAGGATATAGGCGCCGAGGAGGCCGAAAATCACCAGGTAGCCAGCAATAAAGTAGGCAAGGTTAGTCATCCTGCACCTCTCCAAATTCGAGGGTTTCGGTTTGTGCCCTGAGGGTTTCAACTTCGGATTCACGCTCTGCCAGAATCGAGCGGTGCCAGAGCAAGACTGCAAACAAGACAGTGAAAGTAATAATGCTGGCAGCCATGGTCTGGTACATAGCGGGGGTCATAGCCATGTCGCCAGTATCAGCGCCAAAGATGGTGGGGTGAATAGTGCGCATCAGGCGCGATGAAAAGAAGGTGAGCGGGACGCTGGCAAAACCAATGATGGCATAGACCGCGCTAAAACGGGCTCGTTTTTCGAGATTATCTACCGCGCGCCGTAATAGCAGGTAGCCGATATAAGTAAAGGCCATGATGGTCATAGTCGTCAGGCGGGGATCCCACGTCCACCAAGTATTCCAAATAGGCTTTGCCCAGATCATGCCGCTAAAGGTAGCAATCGCCGTGAAAAGCAGACCGATCTCTATTGCAGAAAATGCAAGGAAGTCGTAGTTGAGCTGTTTTTTGTTGAGGTAAAGGATGCCGCAAACCGCTGCAACCAGGAACGCCAGCATGCCAACCCAAGCAGAACTGACATGAAAGTAGAACACTTTTTGGACGATGCCCATGTTAACCTCGAGGGGGGCGTAAAACATCACCATGGCAAAAGCAGCCAGAACCAGGAGGAGGGCTATGAAACTGAGAAGTTTTAGATTTTTATTCGCGAATGACATATTCAAACACCAAAATAGAGACTGTTGTGACAATGATACCGTAAGCCGCAAGTAAAACAAACCAAACTTGCACATCCAAAAGCGGAGCACCAGCAAGTATACCACCGGCGGCTTTGACGACTGCCATGTTGACAGGCATAAGGATGGGAAAGAGCAAAATGGGTAAGAGCAGGTCGCGCATACGAGTCTGCACGGTCATTCCGGCGATAAGCGTGCCAGCAGCGCTGTAGCACCATGCGCCAAGCACTAAAACCAGAATAAAGCCTGCGTAAAACAGGGATTGGTTGTACAGCAAGGAGTAGATAGGCAGGATGAGAAGGCTGACAAAGAGCATAACGAGCCAGTTGGTAAGCATCTTGCCAAAGTAAATCGCCGAGACATCCGGTACGGCCATAACCAGCGCATCAAAGCAGCCCTGGTCTTGTTCGGCAGTAAAGGAGCGGTTGAGACCGAGCGTTCCGGCAAAGACGATCACAACCCAGATGATACCGGAGGCAATCTCGGCACGATTGACCGGCGAAAGTTCAATGGCATAGTTGAAGATAAACAGGGTCAGGATGGCAAACGCAAACATGGCGGTAAGCATATCTTTGCTGCGCCATTCCTGTAGCAGGTCTTTCCAGACCAGGGTTCGGACTGAGTGGAACCAATCTTTCATGCCGTTACCCTCTGCTGATCGGAATTCGATTTGGCAAGCTTTTCCGTCAGCCAGGATTCCAGGTATTCCAGCGACAGGTTTCTGTTTGAAAGCTCCTCAGCGATACGACCCCTGGCAAGGAAGGCAAAACGACTGCTGATGGGCAGGGCATGGGAGATGTCGTGGGTGGTCATAAGGATGATACGACCTTGCTGCTTCTGCTCAAGCATGAGTTGATTGAAAGCCTGGCTGCCCTGCAGGTCGAGACCGGTGTAAGGTTCATCCAGAATCAGAATGCTGGGGGAGTGCAGCAGCGCGCGGGCGATCGTGAGGCGCTGCTTCATGCCCCGCGAGTAGGCTCTGACCGGTTTACCGCCAAAACGCTGCATTCCAACCTGCGCCATAGCCCTCTCAATAGCGACGTTCTCATCAGGGACCTGGTAAAGACGGGCATAAAAGCGCAGGTTTTCGACCCCAGTGAGGTGTTCATAGAGAAAAGGCTGATGCATGACCAGACCAATATCATGCCTGGCATGGGACTCGGCATAGTCGATCTGCTGATCGTCAAGCCAGATGGAGCCTGCTTCAGGTCTGAGCAGCCCGGCGAGGATCCGCAGCAGAGTGGTTTTACCCGCGCCGTTGCGACCAAGCAAGCAGAGCGGCTCGCCAGGCTGTACCTCAAGATCAAGTCCATCCAGAACACGATGCTGACCAAAAGATTTGGATACCCGCCGTATTTCGAGGCTCATGAAACGGGGAGCTCCCGCTCATGCTGATCGTCGTCGCTGAGTTGCAGTGACTTCCAAGGCACAGTTGCTGCCAGAATCGCGCCCAGAACCATCAATAGCGCGCCTATCCACATAAAGTTGACCAAGGGATTATCGGAAGCCTGGATGGTCACATACCCCATCATACTGTTGTAATCCAAAAGTAATGTGTAGAAATCCCCTCTCAAGGTGGACTGTTTACCTGGAATGCTCACATATTGGCCACGATCCTCGTAAAGGTGCTGCCCAGGAAAGAGCTTATCAACCACTTTACCGTCTTTCCAGAGAACCAGTTCGGCTTCAATCGTAAGGTACTCAGGGTTTTCGTACTCCGTGGTGAGCTGAACAAATTCCACCTCGTAGGAACGGAGAGGCATTTTGTCACCGGGGATCATGGTACCCTGGATGCTTGCTTCGAGGCCTTCCATACCCACGATGCCAAGGGCAATAAGGAGAACCCCAGCATGGACAAACCATGCACCATGGCGGGCACGCTGACCCCACCAACGTTTGGCTGCCTCACGCGGGGATTTGCATTCGCGCAGGGTGAGGGCCAGCATCAGCAGCAAACCAAAACTGACAATAAAGAGCACCAGCAGAGCCAACCAGGATTTTGTCAGGAAAAAATAGCAGGCAGCCGTGATGAGGATTGACAGAATAAGGGGGGTACGAGCAATCTTCCCTAACTGCCTGACTGCATTGACCGTCCAGGCACTGATCGGGCAGATTGCCATCAGGATAGCCAAAAAGATGAATAGGGGCGTCGCAGCTTTATCAAAGAAAGTTCGATCCAGCCCAATCTGGGTGCCAGTAATCGCACCTGTGATGAGGGGGTAAGCCAGACCATAGAAACACACGATCGTGAGAGAGATCAGGATGACATTGGTGTAGAGGAAAGCCGCATCGCGGGTGACCAAAGATGTGAGCTCCCAACCTGAATGGAGGAGACGCCAGCGCCAGGCAAGCAAGGCAACGGAAACCACAAAAAGGGTCAGCGTCAGAAGCGTGAGGGGAAGGGAAATCTTACTCTCCCCAAAGGCATGTACAGAATTGAGTAAGCCAGCACGGGTAATGAGAATACTGAAAATGACCAGGATGTAAGTCAAAAGTATAAGAACAAAGTTAAATCGCTTGAAGATTTTTCGCTGCTTCTGCAGCAGGAGACTGTGAAGCAAACCAGTGCTGGTGAGCCAGGGGAGAAGCGAGGCAGTTTCAACCGGGTCCCATGCCCAGTAGCCGCCCCAGCCTAATACATCGTAGGACCACCAGCTGCCCAGGACGATACCTGCGGTCAGCAGAATCCAGCCGGAGAGCAGCCAAAGGCGCGTTTCGCCCAGCAGACCTTCATCAGATTCACCCCTGATGAGGTGTGAGATGGCGACGCAAAAGGGTATCAGGAAGAGAGCAAAACCGAGATAAAGAATGGGCGGATGAATAACCATACCCCAGTGGCGCAGGAGAGGGTTCAGCCCAAAACCAGAAATTCCGCTATAAACGGTTGCGCCCGCGGCAGGTGAAAAAACACCTTCGAGGATATCTCCGGATTCGGTTATCCAGACTCTGCTGAAGGGATTTTCAGCAAACAGTGAAAGCGCGCCAAAAAAGAGCAGGTTTAGAGCAGTAAACAGAAAAGACCAACTATCCTGAATTTGTCGGCGGACATGGAGCGAGATAAAGAGAACCAGATTGAGGGTCCAACCCCAGAAAAAGAGTGACCCAGCCTGACCGCCCCAGACTGCTGTCATTTTCAGAATAGTAGGCATGGCAGAGTTCACCACAGAAACGACATAGCTGTTGGAGTAATCCTGAAGCACTTGCATCGCCATCAGGGTGAGGAGACTGAGAGTATGCAGACCGAAGGACAGACTTGCCAGAGTGGTGATCGGCTTCGTCAGGGCGGTCTGGTGTTTGAAAAGTTGGAAGATGGTTAGAATGAGAGCGATGAGGATCGCCAGCATGGAAGCAGCAAAGGAAATCAGACCAAAATGGAACATGGTTACCTTTTCAGAGGGATTAGTTTCCGACCTGATTCGGCAGGTCGGACTCGTATTTTGAGGGGCATTTCAATAGCAATTCTTTTGCCTGAAAAACCCCGTTGGCATCGAGAGAGCCCGAGACGATAGCCTGGGCTTCATGCTTCAAAAGGTCTGGTTTGACACCGTTGTAGTGGACGGCGATGCGCGGAAGAGAGGGGTCTGCAGCCGCTTGTTCAAGGACCAGTGCCATTCCACCCATCTCCTCGATGACGCGGTGATCGCCAGGGATCTGGGCAACCTCAAAGGTGAGGTCAAGGGTTTGGGGGTCATAGACGATGGTATCACCCAGAACGACCCCAGACATGCGGACGTTGCGACCGACCATGTCAGCCTCACCTGACTGGAGCTCAGAGACTGTCAAAAAATATTGAGTGCTGGAGCGAGTCGTGGCAATCAGAAGGGCGATCAAGGCAACCGTTATCACCAGCACTGCTATGATGGTTTTTCGATTTGTTTTCTTCAAAAGATCTCCTCAGGTTATTTTTATCTATTCTATCGCATTTACTAAAGGTCTTGATTGTTTCCAGGTGTG
>Ga0079099_1048356_pt1 | contig 10262 bp, 10 predicted proteins | sample ADurb_H2B_02_Slu_FD_77098 | JGI IMG/M metagenome (GOLD analysis project Ga0079099, IMG submission 77098) | Active sludge microbial communities from Illinois, USA, of municipal wastewater-treating anaerobic digesters - ADurb_H2B_02_SludgeMetaT... | ecosystem: Engineered > Bioreactor > Anaerobic >... | reverse complement strand
TTTTTTCTCTCTCTTCAGGCGTGCTAATGGCGTGGTCTATAGCATTACGCAACAGATGGACTAGCGGGTCACCGATTTCATCAATAACAGTCCTATCTAACTCAGTTTCCTCGCCTTCAATAACTAAATTAATTTCTTTCCCCAACTCTTTGGCTAAATCCCTAATCATCCGTGGAAAACGGTTGAATACTTGCTCAATAGGTACCATTCTAACTTTCATTACTAGAGTCTGAAGATCAGTAGTTATTCTTCCTACTTGTTCTAAAGTCTCTCCTAAATCGCTCAACCCATGTTTTAAGCCTATCTGTTCCAATCTAGTTCGATTAATTACTAACTCTCCAACTAAATTCATTAGATTATCTAATCTCTCTATATCTACTCTTACAGTCTGACTTAGTTTATTTTTCCCTGTTGCTGTGTTATTGACTTTATTCTGTACCACTTTGTTTTCTCCAGCTAAACTAGGTTCCTTCTTTTGCTCTTCAACCACTATTTTAGCATTATCTTCTGACGTCTCTTTAACCTTTCCTAATGCTTTATCTAAAACAACTTCATTAATTTGAATTTTTTCTACTTCTGAAACACTCATCACCTTTTTAACTAATTCTTCCTTGTCAACTTTAGTAATTAAAAAGATATCAAAATCCTTGTTAAATTCTCCATCTTCCAACTCTTTGACTTCAGGTACTGTTTTTATTACTTCTCCAACTTCTTCTAGTTCTCTAAATACCATAAAGGCTCTGGCAGCCTTTAATAAACATTCTTCCTCTAAAGTAACAACTAAACGATATGTCTGAAACCCTTTTTCATGGGCCTGACTAGCAACTTCTTTTTCAAATTCATTCAAATTATCCGCTAAACTAACATCTATAGAAACAACTTCTCCTTCGTGCTCTGACGTCTCTGGCAATTGGCCTCCATCAACAGACAATAAACCTCTTAACTTAGCCATAAGACCAGTTGTGTCTGTCACTTCCTCAGTTCCAGTAGTAATATTATTAATTAGATTTTCTAGAGTATCTAAGCATTGAAATAGTACATCAACTACCTCTGGAAGGACTTTCATATCACCTTTACGCAGCTTATCCAAGACATTTTCCATTTCATGAGTTAATTCAGCTACATTAGTAAAACCCATGGTAGCAGACATACCTTTTAAAGTATGAGCCACTCTAAAAATTTCATCTAAAAGGGCTAAATTATTAGGATTATTCTCTAGTTGCAGTAGAGATTGGTTGAGGTTTTGTAAATTCTCTTTTGATTCATCTAAGAACATACTCATATATTCTGACATATCCATCATAGTAAACACCTCCATTTTCTTTAATTATCTAGAATATTCTACAGTAAACCAAGCTTTCTTAATTCCCGCTGACGTCTAAACACATAGGATATAATATGCTCCCTGGTCTTTTCTTCTAACGAGACGAAACAGATTCCTAAAACTAACTCATTTGTATCCTTAGGGGATCTATGCTTTTCTACTCTTACTACTTTCCCCACTGATAGTAAAGAAACAGGCACATCAGGCAAGTTTAATTTAATATCTAATAAAGTTCCTAGAGGGATTCCAGTATCTCCTAATTCATCTATTTCGACAGCAGCCATCATTCCTCCTCCACTAATATTGCGAGTATGGGCTAAAACAGTTTTTTCATCTAACTGATTCTTTTCTACATCCTGCTCATTAATAACTTTTATTTGAATAGGTAAATTAGTATCTACTCTAACATAGTCTCTTCGCTGAATACGTCGAAACTCATTAGGTCTTATCAATATGAGTACAGGAATAGGGTCTTTCATTCTCCCTATTACAAATGTATCACCGCTATAAACTGCATCTTTCCCCAGGAAAGTTACAGTAACAGGAGTCTTTAGTCTAATAGGTACTAGTACACCCTTTTCTACTGGGATGGCTACCCTAACATCTTTTTCCCCTATTTCTTCCACTCTACTTAAGTATGTTCCTGCATGCTCCCCCGAGTTAACTTCTAATTCAATCCTTTGGTTAAGTTCTAACACTATCTATCCTCCTTCCCTAACGCAGTAGAGTAAATAATTTCTGGAAGAAGTTTTTGCTTATTACTTCCCTTCGTTCCTCTTCTGCTAAGAACATATTATTTATGCTATCAGCAATTCTTTGTAAACACTGGCTGGCTGGACAGCGAGGATAAGTTAAGATCAAAGGCTGTTGACTTCTCACAGCTTGGGTAATTCTAGAGTCCTCGACCATATATCCTAGCCAATTCACTTTTTTGCCAATAAATTGATTGCAAACTTGCATAATTCGGCTAGCCACCTTTTCTGCTTCTTTTTGATTCATTACCTTATTAATTACTAAATTAACTTTAGCTTCTTCATTGTGATAAAAGATGGTTTTGATTACACCATATGCATCAGCTATAGCGGTAGGCTCTGGCATAGTTACTACCATAATTTCATGGGCAGCCAAAACAAAATTTAAAACCGATTTAGAAAGACCTGCCCCAGTATCCACTAGAATTATATCCATCTCTTCTTCTAACATAGATAGATTATTCGTTAACTTATCAATTTGTTCTAGACTTAGTTGAGCTAGCTCATGAACTCCAGATCCTCCAGCAATAACTTTTACTCCTGCAGGACCATCTATCAAAACATCTTTAATGTTCTTCTCTCCATTAACCACATGAGTTAGATTGTATCTAGGTGTAATCCCTAAAATAACATCTATATTTGCCAAACCTAAATCAGCGTCAAAAAGAGCTACTTTGTTTCCTAATTGACTTAAAATAATAGCTAAATTTGCCGATAAATTGCTTTTTCCTACTCCGCCTTTTCCACTGGTAACAGCTATTACTTTAGCGCTTTTCATCTCATTACTGGTTAATAAGGGCAAGGGGTCTTTTTTAGCCCTAGATGCTAATTCTCTTAGTTTTTCAGCTTGATCCCTCATGGACTTAACCCCTTTAGAAGCGAATTAAATAATTCTGTATGACTAGCTCTCTTTATATCATCAGGTACATTCTGCCCCACAGTTAAATAAGATACGGGTTTCTTAAGATGAGACAAAAGACTAATAATTGCTCCATAACTGTTAGTTTCATCCAGTTTAGTGAAAATTGTCTTATCAAAATTTACTTGCTTGAAACTTTCTACAATATCCAATAAATCTTTATATTTAGTAGTAGCACTAAGAACCAGATAGGTCTCATCTGGCTCTACTACCTGTAAAAATTGTTTTAATTCATCCATTTGTTCATTATTTTTCTGACTGCGTCCTGCTGTATCTAGAAATATAATATCTTTGTCCTGATGTTTGTCTATAGACTTGCTTAATTCTTCAGGCGTATAGACTGCTTCTACAGGAATACCCATGATCTCCCCATAGGTTTTTAACTGCTCCACTGCAGCTATCCTGTAGGTATCAGCAGTAATTAAGGCTACATTCTTATTTTCCATTAGATTAAAATAAGCTGTCAATTTAGCTAATGTAGTAGTTTTTCCTACTCCAGTAGGCCCTACAACAGCAATTAGTTTGCTGTCTCTAGCCTCTATAGGCTGCCCTACCTGAATGTAGCTTCTTAAAACATTCTCTAAATAGTTGGAAGTGACTGTTCTTTTATCCCAATCCGCTGAAGGAATTTCCTTTTCTATTTTCCGGCTTATTTCCTCTGCCAATTGAAGCTCCACATCATTTTCTAACAAAAAACTATAGATTTCTGCTATAGGAGCAGGAAACTTATTAACATCACCGGACTTAGTAACCAAACTTTGAATAAATCCTTTGAGATCAGAGATTTGCTTTTGTAAATTATTAAAATGCTTCTCACTAATTTCCTCTACTTGAGGAGAAACTATCTCCTGCTCATTCTCCTTAGGAGCTGCTGCTACTACTTCAACCTTATCCTTACCACCAAAAAGACCTAGAAGTCCCCCCTCTTTAAACCTACGAGTGTGAATAATTACTGCATCAGTTCCTAAATCTCCTTTGACCTTCCAAATAACATCCTGAATGTTTTCTCCTACATATTTTTTAACTTGCATTTATATTTTCACCATCCCTATTGATTGTACCTTTAGGTTAGACTCCAACTCATTATAGGAAAGTACTATTAAACCAGGAGCTACTCGCTCGGTTAGCCTCTTGAAATGCAAACGAATATTTGGAGAAGTAAGAACAATAGGCTGATATCCCATAGAAGCTATTCTTTGAGTTTCTTCTGCTAAACTAGCTAATAATTGTTGACCTAAATTAGGATCAATAGCTACATAGGAACCGTAATCGGAATGCTGAATAGATTCTGCGATTAATTGTTCTAACTGAGGGTCAAGGGTGATCACAGTAACAGTTCCTGGTGCAGATTGATACTGCTTAGAGATATTCCTAGCTAAAGCTTGACGAACGTATTCTGTTAAAACATCTGTATCCTTAGTTAAACGAGCGTAGTCAGCCAACGTTTCTAGAATAGTCACTAGATTCCTAATAGAAATTCCTTCTTTGAGAAGGTTTTGTAGAACTTTTTGTATCTCTCCTAAAGAAAGCATATTGGGAATCAATTCTTCAATAACAGCAGAATGACTTCCCCTTAAACTATCAATGAGACTTTGTACATCTTGTCTACCTAGAAGTTCATGAGCATGGCCTTTAATTACTTCCGTTAGATGAGTAGCAACAATAGAAGGTAAATCTACTACAGTATAGCCCGCCATCTCCGCTTGTGAACGCTGAGTATCTTTAACCCAAATAGCAGGTAAGCCAAAGGCTGGTTCTACCGTTGGAATTCCCTCTATTTGTTCTTCCACCATCCCCGGGTCCATGGCCATATAGTGCCCTATCATTAACTCTCCCTCTGCTATTTCTAGCCCGGCAATTTTTATAGTATAAAGATTAGGTTTTAGCTGCATATTGTCACGGATACGAATAGCTGGTACTACTAAGCCTAACTCTAAGGCACATTGTCGGCGAATTAGAGTAATTCTATCTAATAAATCTCCCCCTTGCTTAGGGTCCACCAACGGAATTAAGCTGTAACCTATTTCTAATTCTAATGGATCTACCTGCAAGAGATTGATAACACTCTCCGGTTTCTTTACCTCCTCCAGTTCCTTCTCTCTCTCTTCCTCTTCCTCTTGGACTACACTTTCTTGAATACTTTGCTGCATAGAGTAAGCTAAAGTTCCAATCAAAGCAGCTAGAATAAAAAAAGGAATCTTCGGAAGGCCAGGTATTAGTCCAAAAAATACCAAAATAGCAGAGGCAACCATAAGAATTTTTGGTTGATTAACCATCTGCTTAATTAAATCTGTTCCCAGATTAGCCTCTGAAGCTGCCCTAGTTACGATGACACCAGTACCTGTAGAGATTAACAATGCAGGAATCTGGTTAACCAATCCTTCACCTACGGTAAGAAGAGTATAGTGCTGCAAAGCTTGCATCAATGGCATACCTTTCTGCATCATACCAATAATCAAACCACCGATAATATTGATAAAGATAATAATGATAGCAGCAATGGCATCACCCTTGACAAATTTACTAGCTCCATCCATGGCTCCATAGAAATCTGCTTCCATCCTAATTTCTTTTCGACGCTCTATAGCTTGCTGTTCATTAATTAAACCAGCATTTAAGTCTGCATCAATACTCATCTGTTTTCCTGGCATAGCGTCCAAAGTAAATCTGGCACCTACTTCAGCTACCCTTTCTGCCCCTCGGGTAATAACAATAAACTGAATAACTATTAAAATAGCAAAAATAACAAAGCCAACTACGTAATTCCCTCCTACCACGAAATTACCAAAGGACATAATAACCTCTCCGGCATAACCATGCAGGAGAATTAATCTGGTAGACGAAACATTTAGAGCTAAACGAAAAAGAGTAGTAATCAGCAATAACGAAGGAAAGACAGAAAACTCTAAAGTCTTCTTTATAGACATGGTGACCATTAAAATAACTAGCCCTAAGGTTATGTTACAGGCTAAAAGAACATCCAACAAGATGGGTGGCAACGGTATAATCATCATTACCACCACCATTATTACTCCTAATACTACTAGAATATCACTATACTCTGATATCTTAAAAGCTGGAACTGCTTGAGATCTCACTGCCATTTACCTAGATCCCCCTCTTATATTTTCCTTTTTAGTTTAAAAACAAAGGCTAAGACCTCCGCCACCGCCTGATATAATTCGGGAGGAATTTCCTGGTTAATTTCTACAACCTTATAGAGCGCTTGAGCTAAAGGCTTATTCTCCAGAACTACAATCCGATGCTCCTGAGCAATCTGTTTAATTCTTTGAGCTACATGACCCTCTCCTTTGGCTAGAACAAAAGGCGCATTGCTTTTAGCCGGATCATATTTCAACGCTATTGCTAAATGAGTAGGGTTAGTAACTACTACATCTGCTTGGGGGATAGCTTGCATCATCCTACGCATAGCCATTTGCCTTTGTTTTTCTCTGATTTTCCCCTTAATTTGAGGGTTACCTTCAATCATTTTATGTTCTTCTTTTACTTCTTGTTTAGACATTTTTAAGCTTTGCTCATGTTCCCAACGCTGGTAAGCGTAGTCAGCAAAGGCTATTAGTAAAAGAACAAAAGCAATTCTTATCCCCAATTTATGAGTAAGAGAGGCAATAACCCTTACAATTTCCGTAGGAGGCATTTTCATTAGTAAAATTAACTCATCTATATGTTGATTAATAGTAATATACGATAAATAACCAATAACAGTTACCTTAAACAATGACTTAGCCAATTCTACGAAAGCTCTTTTGGAAAAAATCCTTTGCAAACCCTTAATAGGGTCTAATTTCTCTAACTTAGGAGTTAAAGGCTCAGTAGTTAATAAAAATCCGACCTGACCTATATTGGAGACTAAGGCTATGATCATTATGACTAGCATTAAAGGAAGACAAGCCTTCAATAACAAAATAATTAACCCAATTGACAAGTGATGAACGGCTTCAACTGTTAAATCCTTCGTTATTATTGTAGATAGACCTGACCGCATTAGTTCTATCATCTGCTGATAGAGCAAAGGACCTAAAAATCCTAGACTAAGAAAAGCCACCAACATAATTAAGGCAGATGATATTTCCGGACTTCTAGCTACTTGTCCTTTTTTCCGGGCTTCTTGCCTTTTCCTTGGAGTAGCCTCTTCGGTCTTCTCTCCAGAAAACAGTTGTAAGTTTATCTGCCACTTAATTTCCATTTTCATTTCCCCTAATGAAGGTTCCTTAGAGTTATTAAAATACTGTTAAACATTTGGTCAAATAAGTCATTTAAAAGAGTAATAAACAAAGGAATAACTATAATAAGTATGATCATTCCTACAGCAATCTTTAAAGGAAAGCCAACCACAAAAATGTTTAATTGAGGGACTGTTCTAGTCATGATGGCTAATACCACGTCCACCATAAATAATGTTCCTAAAACAGGAGCACTAAGACAGAATGCAGTAATAAACATCTGCTGGACTAGATAAAACAGATAGTCTAACAGTCCTCCTGAATAGTGGAAACCGAGAAGAGGAATTACTTGATAACTCTTGAACAAAGTTATCACGATCTGATGATGTCCATCTAAACCTAAAAAGACCAATAAAGCCAGCAAGTATTTGAACTGCCCCATCAAAGGCATAGACATGCTAGATTGGGGATCAAAAACACTGACTATGGACAAACCCATTTGAATATCAATTAGCTGTCCCGCAAACTGAATAGCCATTAAAATAAGCATAGCTATATAGCCGATAATCAAACCTACAATTAGTTCACCACCCAAATACAAAAAATAGGCGAGAATATTATCAGGTATAGCCAAAGAAGGCCTAGTTACAAGAGGAAAAAGAATAAAAGCAAAAATAAAGGCCAAACCAATCTTCACCTGACCTGGAATGTTTCTACTTCCCCAAAAAGGAGTAGATGTAAAGATACCAGTCATTCTAGCCATTATTAACAAGAATATGTGAAACTGATTAAGAACTTGTTGTAAGTTTTCCAACTAAACCATCCTCTAAATTTTAAGATTAGCGAATAAAAGCAGCTAAGTTCTGGAAATAATAAGTAGTGAATTGGACTAACACTTTTAACATCCATGAACCAAAGACTACTACAGCTACTAAGACCGCTACTATTTTGGGCACAAAGGCTAGGGTTTGTTCTTGAATTTGAGTAGTAGCCTGTAAAATACTAACAACTAAACCCACTAATAAACTTAATCCTAACATAGGTGCTGCCACCAACAAAGCAGTCAGTAAAGCATTCTGAGCTAGGTCCACTATAAATTCGGCCGTCATGCTTTCCCCTCCTACTTTTAATTAAAGCTTAAGACTAAGGAACGGACAATTAAATGCCATCCATCCACCAGAATAAATAACATTATTTTCATGGGTAAAGAAATCATTACAGGTGGAAGCATCATCATCCCCATAGACATCAGAGTACTGGCTACCACAATATCAATAACCAAGAAAGGTATAAAAATCATAAAACCTATCTGGAAGGCTGTCTTTAACTCACTAATAATAAAAGATGGTATTAATACATAAGTAGGAACCTCATCTGGATTATGAGGCCTCTTTATTTCTGATAAATGAACAAATAGGGCTATGTCTTTTTCTCTAGTCTGTTTAAACATAAATTCCCGAATAGGGTCCATAGCTTTTCCTAGAGCTACTTCTTGGTTTATTTTCCCTGACAAATAGGGTTGTAATGCTTGCTCATTTACTTGGTTCCAAGTAGGGGCCATAGTAAAGAAAGTTAGAAACAATGCCAAACCTATTAATACCTGATTAGGAGGCATCTGTTGAGTAGATAAAGCACTACGTAAAAAGGATAAGACTACAATGATCCTAGTAAAAGAAGTCATCATCACTAGGATAGCTGGTGCGATAGATAAAATCGTCAATAAAAAAAGAATTTGCAGACTAGTAGCTGTCTGTTGAGGATTATCGCTACCCTCACTCATACCTATTTGAATCTGAGGAAAAGGAAGAAAAGGTGCTGCCCAAGCTTGGTTATGACCTGATAGCAAAAACCCCATAACTAAGATAATAATTAGCCAGCCCTTAATTTTTTTAAAATCCATTATCCTTCATCCTTTTCTCTACTATGCTCGTTCTTAGTTGCCTTCTTTGAATTATTAACAGAGAATACTTTTATCTCCTCTACTTGTCTTGCAAAGTATTCCTGTAAATTATTAAGCTGCTTATCATCAATACTATTTTCTTTTGGAGTCTTAAGATTACCCAATGAGTTGAGTTTGCCTAAAAATCCAGCTAGATGATTAGCAAAAGAATCTTCCGATCCTTGTCCATCATTTCCCTGACCACGCTCTTTTAATAAAGTTATCATCTGTGGGTCAGTTATCTCGGTTAGTAAATTGATCTGTTGTTCTGTAGCTCCCAAAATAAGTAATTTGTTACCTGCCTCAACTATAGAAATACTCCTATTGGGAGCTAAATAAGAACTTTCTATGATATTAATGAATTCCCCTCGAGCTAAAAGAGGATTCCGTTTGCTAAGAAATTGAAAAATTAAATAAGCTACTGCTAAGACAAAGGCTAATGCTAGTATTACTTTAATTAGTTCCCAGAACAAATTAGGCTGGCTAACTTGTTCTGGTTCTCGATAGTCTAAATAGCCACTGTTGGGCTGAGCATTAATTGGCAGGGTAAAATAGATGGTACATACTAAGGTGAAACTCAATATTATCAACAACTTGCCCTTTTTAAGCATTAACCTAAAAGCTCCTTTCTTTTAGGAAAGCCAACACTAACCTAATACTTTTTTCAGTGCCTCTACTACTCGTTCTGGTTGAAATGGTTTAACAATAAAGTCTTTAGCTCCCGCCTGAATAGCCTCAATAACCATGGCTTGCTGCCCCATGGCACTACACATAACAACCTTAGCCCCCGGGTCTAGAGATTTTATTTGTTTAACAGCAGAAATCCCGTCCATTTCAGGCATGGTAATATCCATAGTAGTAACATCTGGTTTTAATTCTTTATACTTTTCTATAGCTTGTAAACCATTCTCTGCTTCCCCCGCTACTTCAAAACCATTCTTTGCCAAAATATCCTTTAACATCATGCGCATGAAAGCCGCATCATCTACTACTAACACTCTATTAGCCATTGGAAATTGCCTCCTTTTTATCCTCTAACGGCATGATAAAGTTTTATCTTGGTACATAAAAATACCTCCTCTAATTTTTGCCCATGGTTATGGAAAGGAATCTGACTTTATTCCACCATCAATAGGCAATTGAG
>Ga0079099_1044750_pt1 | contig 10288 bp, 7 predicted proteins | sample ADurb_H2B_02_Slu_FD_77098 | JGI IMG/M metagenome (GOLD analysis project Ga0079099, IMG submission 77098) | Active sludge microbial communities from Illinois, USA, of municipal wastewater-treating anaerobic digesters - ADurb_H2B_02_SludgeMetaT... | ecosystem: Engineered > Bioreactor > Anaerobic >... | reverse complement strand
GAAAAAATTTGTAAATGGTTATGATAAATCGTCTAAAGGGGTTATAATTTAAGACATATGATGGCGATATAAAATATGCATTAACTATATTATTAGATAACATATGAACAGTTTTAACTTAAATAAGGATAACGCATTAATTCTAGGGAGGAATAATTTATGATAAACATAGAATATGACAAGAAGAAAGAATATCTTTTAAGTTTATTTGAAAAATACATGGATATGCGTAAACTAAGTTTTAAGCTATCAGATGGTAGCGAGATTATTATAGAAGATGATATAGATATTAAAAGCTTGAATAACAAGGTGAAAAGCTTATCTGAATCAGTATTTAGGTTAGTAGTTTTAGGTGAATTTAATGCAGGAAAATCCACTTTTATAAATGCCTTTCTAGGCGAAAAAATACTGCCTGATGACATACTTCAAAGTACAAGTTCAATTATTGAAATATTTAAATCGGCGGAGAAACACTTATTAGTTAAGTATGCTGATGAAAGAGTAGAAAAAGTTGATGGGAGTCTTGCTGTAGACTTCCTAAGAAAAAATGCCGCAATACAAGATGAGTATAGAAAATTACCAGTAACACAGCTTAATGCATTCCTCGTTGAGAAAAAAGGCGATTTTTCAGTTCATGACTTAAAACCTCTATTTGAAATTCTAGATAATTACTATAACTTATCCAAAATAGAGTTTGAAAATAAGGTATATTCGTACCTCAAAGAGTTTAAAAACAAATGGATGAATTTTGTAGTAAGTATTGAATATGGTTATCCACTGAGTTTTGAGTCTGATGGGTTAAGACTTGTAGACAGTCCAGGTGTTAATGCTAAAGGTAAGGTGGAGGATATTACTTTTGATTATATGAACAAATCTGATGCAGTTATATTTATAAGTCGGATTGATAACATTGGTTCTTCGTCTTTTAACGACTTTTATAAGAAAGCAACACTAAATAGATTAAATGAATCTTTATTTTTGATTTTCACCCATACATCAGATAAAAATGATGAGCAGATTCAGAGGTTAATGGGCGAAGCCGGAATCATGTTTGGGAATATATCAAAAAAGAAACTCACTTATGTTGATAGTAAGTTGGAACTTATTTTAAACACAATTAAGGATATGGATACAGACGAAATTAAAAGATACATGAGAAGCGATAAAACTATACATGGTATGTTAAGCTGGTACTTTGAGATATCTGAAGGAAACAAGGAGAATGTAATCGAGGAGTTGGTGAAAGCAAGTAATTTTGAGAGTGTTAATACAATGCTTAATGATTTTGCTTTTAAGGCTAAATATAATCAGTTGCTAGAAATCATTAACACGATTTGCGCTGGATATGAACAAATTATATCAAAGATTAAGGAGCAAATTAATCTGGATTCAAGTAAATTAAGAAACCCGCAAGAGGTAGAGGGAGAACTTTATAGGAGGAAAAAAGCTTTGAATGATGTTAAGGAATTATTTAATCTGAAGACAGAGGAACTTTATTCAAAGTACTCCGCAGGATCTGATGTTATAAGAAATTTTATTGCAAAAAAAAACAATCTTAAGGATAGAGTAAATTCTCAAAGCGATTACTCAGCAATCAAAGCTACTACGCAGAATATTATTGATGAAATTAAAAGTGAAATCAAATTAATAGGGGATAGCATTGTAGCTGATTGTAACAGTATATTAGAAGAACTTTCTGCAAAAAGATTTAGTGATATCACAATACCTGTACCATATATTGATACTGAGAAATTTTACGATGATTTAGAAGAAGAGGCCTTTGAGAGTGTAGAAAAAAGAAAATGTTTTAAAAAGGAAAAAGTAAATCAATATAGCCCTACTAAGCATATTAACCTTCTAAAGAAAACAATAGCTAATGAAATAGATTTAAGAATGTCAGATGGGAGAGCTAAACTTTGTGGTAGTTATAAGAACAATGGATATATTCATCAGATTATTGATGATTTTAAAAATGAATTAAAAACCGTACTAGATAAAAGACAAAAATACTATGAGGAATATGCTGCAATTAAAATAAATCAGGAAGAGATTAGAAATCTTGTGGACAAAGAAACTAAAAAGAAAGATGAAGTGGAAAAGGCATTTAAAGATATTCAAAGTCTTCAGGGGGATGTAAAATGTTGCATTTAGGTTATACAAGAAAAATTGACCAGGATGTTTCAAACTCATTTAAAGCGATAAATGAAGACATAATGTCAAACATAGGAGAAAGTTCTGAGGATGTTAAAGCGGTTAAATTAATGATAGCAGAAACAGCACCAAAATTAATTGAGAATGAAGCGAGCGTCTTGCTACCCACATTAATAAACTATCTGATGAAAGACGCTATTGCTTCAGATGCGCTTAAAAGCACTAAAGAAAAGAATGATTTTTTTGATGCCGACTTAAGAAAAACTATTCTGAGTAGATTTAAATATAAATCTAAATCAATAAAGTTTAGCGCGGACTATAAGGTTGTAATTTCGCTCTTATTTGCTATGCTTATGCTTGTTATTGGAAGCGAAATTAGTTATCAATTACATTTAAGAGGAATAATATGGCTAGTTCCTTTAACTGTAACAATATTCATTTCAATCATATCTACTCAATACATATATAAATATTTTAAAAAACAAGAGATGGCAAAGTTGAAACATGAAGTTAAATCGTTCTTAATAGAGCAAGAAAAAGATGTTTCAATGTGGCTAAACGAAGCAGTAGACTATTTTCAAATAGAATTTGGTAGATTAGTTCATAAGGGGAAGAGGTGAATGATTTGGAATTAGATAGTAAATACCTTAAGACAATGGATACAGCTATGAAAGAATTTTTCCCTTGGATAAAGGTAGAGCAAAGTGATAATTTTTCAGAGCACATTGAAATTGATTCTTTTAGTATTTTGAATCAGTTTTATTTATTAGATATACAGGAAATTACTATAGGTAATGAAGAAGAAGACATATTCAAATATATTAACAATAGATACAATAATGTTCTTACAGCTGCTTATATGGCAGGGATTACAGTTGGAACTTGTTTAATCGGTGATGGGAATAAAGTATCAGTAATGTTGGGTGTCTTACCCAAGGATAATTCATACAATGAAGTTATTGTTTTTAAAAAGATTGTTCAAGGGGTATTTCCAGGGATTAAAATAAGAAATAATATAAATTTCAATATGAGCGATTTTGTTAAAGACAAAAATTACCGAGGATTATTATGCGGTATACCAACTTTAAAAATTGAAAATGAAAAGCAGAAGTTTAGTATATCAGCAATTGCAAGAAGTATGTATGGTGAAAAGTATGCACTTTTTATGATTTCGAAGCCTGTAAATGCTAATCAAATTAAGACTAAATTAAGTAATGTACTGAAGATGAGAGAAGAATGCCACAAACTAGCATTTCAAAATATAACAATAGAAAAGGGAGAAGGAGAAAATTCGCAAATACAGATTTCAGAAGCAATTTCAGAGTCAGACACAAAGGGCGTTAATGTGAACTTGGGTTCAGTTGGAGCTGCTATTGGAGCACTTGTTGGGAGCGGGGCAGGTGTGCCTAAGACACTAGGGCTTAGTGTAGGAATGACTGGGCCTGTACCTACAGGGAATATTAGTATTCAAGTTCCATTTGGTCTTGCTGCGAGACTTCAAGGAGCTGCTGCAGGAGCTGTTATAGGGAACATGCTTGGTAGCGGAATAGGTGGAAATTATTCTAAAACCAAGACAAAACAGACTTCGGTTGGCCATAGCGTGGGTAAAGACAGACATTGGAGTGAAAGTGTTTCTTATGAGCAACAAAATGGTCTAGCTATTGAAATGGAAAAGGTTGCTGAAAATTTAATAGAGAGATTAAAAATTGGCTTAAATACTGGGTGTTGGGAAACAATAATAACTTTTGCATCGAATACTGATTTAGGAAGAGATGTTTTAGCAGGTAGCTTTTATGGAGAATTAGCTAAACCTAATGCTGATGGAATACCACCTAAAATATTTTATCTAGATGCAAACACTAAAAATGACTTTATAGTTCCAAAAGGTTTTTTTGATAATGAAAATTACGAGTGCGATCTTAGTTCTTGCTTGAATACTCAAGAGTTATCATTTGTTGGAGGAATACCTTTTGAGAAATTACCTGGATTCGAAATAAGACAAAGTCCAATTTACTCATTAAGCAATGTAACTGAAAAAAGTATTGATGGATTTTCTATAGGAAATGTATGTGATTTGGAACAGGAGTTAGAGGGAAATAATTTCACTTTAAGTGAAGAAGAATTAAATAAACATACGTTTGTCACTGGTATCACAGGGAGCGGAAAAACTTCAACAGTAAAAACAGTTCTAAGGTCAACAAAAGTTCCATTCTTGGTACTAGAGTCAGCTAAAAGAGATTATAGACAGCTTATGGCAGAGGAAAGATTTAAAGATGAGTTGAGAGTGTATACTGTTGGTGAATCTAATATTTCACCAATAAGGATAAACCCATTTTACATTCTTCCAGGTGTATCACCGCAAATGCATATTGATTTTCTAAAGGACTTATTTCAAGCTAGCTTTTCGTTCTATGGGCCAATGCCATATATACTTGAAAAGTGTATTCATAACGTTTATATAAAGAAAGGTTGGAATTTAACTAAAGGAGAACATCCATTTTTTATCAATAATGATGGTAGCTTTAATAACGAGGCATATCATAACGAAGAACATTACTTCTATTTTCCAACGATGAATAACCTGATAGACGAGGTAAATGAATTTATAAAAACCGAGCTTGATTATAAGGGTGAGGTTTCTGATAATATAAGAACTGCAATTATAACAAGGCTTGAAAGTTTAGCTATTGGTTCTAAAGGATTTATGTTTAATACTAAGAAGATGATAGATATTGAGGAATTGCTATTACATCCTACAATTTTCGAAATGGAATTTTTGTCTGACGATTCAGATAAGGCATTTTTTGTTGGTCTTGTGCTAACATTTATTAGTGAGTATAGACAAGTTGCAAACCAACGGGAAATCTATAGCCAAAGTTCCCGGAATCTAAAACATATATTGATTATAGAAGAGGCTCACAGACTTCTAAAAAATATTGACACTGAAAAAACAAATGAAATGCTAGGAAATCCTAAGGGGAAAGCAGTAGAAACTTTCTGTAATATAATATCTGAGATGCGATCTTATGGTCAAGGTGTAATAGTTGTAGAGCAGATACCAAGCAAGATAGCTAGAGATGTTATAAAAAATTCTAATAATAAGATTATACATAGATTGGTATCAAAGGATGACCAGAACTTTCTTGCAAATACGGTTTGTGTTAGGGAAGACGAAAGTATTTATTTCGGACAACTCAAGACTGGCTACGCTGTCTGTCATAAGGAAGGTATGACAAGTCCTACACTTGTTAAGGTGAAAAATACTTCGAGTTATTATAAAATTTCGGATGAGGCTGTTAATAATAGAATGATTGCTAATGAGGCTATAAACAAGAATATAAAACAAGATATTGAAATTCATGAATTGAGAACTGTGTTGAGTGCAGAAGGCGATGAGATAGCAATTAGATTTATTAATTCCTTATTGACCCTAAGTGAGGAGCAATATAATAGTTTATTTTCTATGACTGAACAAAAACTAACAAGTCTATGCAAAAAAAGAACTTCTTATTTTAATTATAGTTCTGAAATCCTATATGCATACCTTATCGATAAAGTGTGTGATATATTTAGCTCTGGAATATACAATAAAGGATATATTATGCCGGATGATATATTTATAGATATAAAGTCACTTATTATTGGTAGAAACAAAAATAAAATATTTGAGTTTAAGAATAAGTTTGCTGAGTACTTTGAGTATAAAAACTCAGAAGAATTTATTGTAGATGTAGTTTCGACACTAGTTTTCAATTTGATATACTCAGAATTGATTACAGCAAATGAAGCTGAGGACTATAAGAATCTTATTAAACAATATTTTGTGATAGAGGATAACAATATTATAGAAGGCATATACAAAATCATTCTCAAGAGAGTCAGGAGGAGAGGAAAATGATGCAGGGACAGCCGAGCTTCTCTTCGAGAGTTATTAGCGAAAGCAGTTTAAACGAGATTAAACAGAAAGTATTATTAAACGAAACTTCCCCAATAATGATGCAAATTGAAGCAATAAAAACAAATTCTTTAGAGATGGTAAAGCAACTTAATGAATCTATCAATGCTACAAATGAAACTGAAACCCAAGACGAAGTAAGAAAAAAGATAAATGAATTAAGTCCTTACTCTGAAGAGATTAACAGACATATAAGCAGCGTCGAGGAATTGAATGTTTATGTAAAGGCAGGTTTAAAAGAAGTAGTAATCAATGATAGGGTTTGCCTAATTAGAGACATAAATTTAAACTATGTTGACGAGACTACTGGTTTAACCAATAAGGAAAGAATGGAAAGAGGATTAGCGCCAATAGATGAAAAGACCGGAGAAAAGGTAGAACTTCATCATATAGGTCAAGAAAATGACAGTCCATTAGCTGAATTAACAGAGTCTGAGCATGAAGAAAATTACAGTGTCCTTCACAGCTATGATGGTGAAAGCAGAATAAATCGTAGAGAGTTTGATGGACAGAGAAAGAACCATTGGGAACAAAGAGTCTAAAATAGGTTAGGAGGTTAAATATGAATTTATTGAGTAACTTTGTAAATAAGCATCAAGATGAAGTAATATCAAAGGGAAAGCAAGATGAGAACAATTTATTGATGGCTCAAGAGGAACTCGGAATTACTTTTGGGCAACAGCTTAGGAACTATCTGATTAGCTATGGATTAATATGCTTTAAGGGAGTTGAGTTTTACGGGATAGGAGTAAGTGAAAAATCACATCTCAATTTAGTAAAGAAAACTAAAAAGCTTAGAGAAAAATTTGGATTGCCTTCTAAGTTCGTTGTTATTGAATCTTTAGATGATGGGCAATACTTTATATGCAATGATAAAGATGATGTATATGAATTTGGATTAAATGAATCACCAAAGAACACCTATAGAGAACTTGAAAAGCATTTAGTTATGAGACTAGAGAAAGAAGCAACGAATTAGGAGATTAAATTGGATGCTTATCATTATATTTATTGCGTAAAAGTATAAATCGATAATTGTGTACGACCCCCTGTAATCAAGGGGGTATATCTTTACGCAAAATCAATTCTTCTGAGTATTAGTATCATCTAACTGCCAAAACACAGGATGAGTCAAGGAGTATCAGCGAGAACAGCACATTGGGAATAAGGCGAAGATTTGAACAAGGTAAAGTTATATTAACCATAATAAATTCTTAGGTTATGATAAGGATGAAAACGGGAACCTTATTATTAACCCAAAACAGGCCAAAGTAGTGAGGCGGATTTATAAAGAATTCCTTGATGGTAAAGGGGCTAACAGAATAGCCAGGGATTTAGAAAAAGATAGGTTGCCAAAATGGGACAGAGCCTTTAAGTGGTATGAAAGCAGCATTAGGTTAATGCTTACCAATGAAAAGTATAAAGGGGATGCCCTTTTACAAAAGACTTACATTGTAGACTTCCTTACCAAAAAGAGAATTAATAATGAAGGGCGGGTACCGCAGTATTATGTAGAGGAAAGCCACGAGTGTTAGTCTTATGATAATAAAAATTAACCGCCGGAAAGTGCCGATTCTACGGCATTTTCGGGCGGTCTTTTGTTTCTGGGTTTACGGAGAGGCAAATCATTTTCTTCTCTTCGCCAGCCTTGTCGCCAATCCATCCAATTCATCGAGCATCGCAGGGCGGCGGGGATACTGTGCTTTTAGATCTTCAATGATGCGGCTCACTTCATTATTGCCGCCGTAATCAAACAGCTTTTTTATATTACCGCAGACCTGCTTGTACTTTATACGGTTGTCAGCTTCAGCGGCTTGTTTGCGTATTTCGTCAAGGCAGAGGGCATAGATTTCTGTCGGAAAATTTGTGGACAGTTTCTTACCATATGTGAAAACTTCGGACGGGTGGGTAATAAGTTGTTCAAGCAAACGCTGGGTTTCGCCTTCCTTGGACAGTATGGCCATATACATATTGTAAGGCAGGCTCTGGGCAAGCTTTGCTAAAAGTGACGGATACTCCGTATTCCATATGCCTTTCTCTAAAAGTAGTTGTTTAAGAATGGTGTAATATTTCGTATCATGCTTGCCGATCAGCAGTCCTTCCGCGAGTTCGGCTTGCCGCTCTTTGTCGCCAGATTTTGAGTACACCTCGAACAGCATATCGTACCATTCCCGTGTCCAGTGATAGTCGCGGTCAGTAGAGTTGATTTTGTCGCGGCACAACCTTTCCGCACGGTGAAAATCGCGCTTATCAAGAGCGCTTCTGATAGCGATACGGCGTATGCCGTCGTATTGAATATTGTCGGATACGAACTTTTCGGCGGCTTGCTCTCCGTCAATCGTTGTAATCGCCGCCAGGCGGATGAGACGGTCGCTTTCTAGGTGCCAGGAAGAATACTCTTTTCGTGAAAGCTTTGCGTCAAATTCATCTAGAACAGCGTACAACTTATTGACATTCTTGGCAGTGGCCAGTCCGGCAGTTGATAGGAGTAGGTCGTAGGCGAATTCGTCCCAACCGTCAAACGCCTTGTTCTGGCTGTCTTTCAGGGACTGGAGAAAAATGGATTCACCTTCGGTAGAGCCACGTTCTACGCCGGAACAGGCTTTTTTCAAAACGTCCTCAGCATAACCTCGTGTATCGGTAATACCGCCCGCGCTGTCATCGGCAGAGCCGGCAAGTTTGGCGCAATTGACGAGAACAAGGGCGGCAACGGAATAGGTGTATTCGCAGTCAGCACGATCAGTGGCTTTCTCTGCGTCTTCAAGAATAGCTATAAGTTCGTTGCATACGGAGGTGCAACCGTGGTAATCAATGAAGCCGCTATGTGTTCCGCGTCGCTTGGCGGTAGCTATCCTCTCACGGACGGCAGACATCGCGGCCTTGAATTCTTCTGATTTTGGGGTCATATGGCTTGCATCTCCTTACTCGTGCTAAATCCTTACGCCTCAGGTGGCATAGGTACTATCTATTGATAAAATGGAATCCATGCATCCAGCATACTCCACGTAATCCGTTTGAAATCGTTAAATTTGAATAGCCTATTCAGCGTCCTGATGGTGTGGAAATTTTTTAAATGTACGTTATGATTGAGTGTATTTCTTTAGTAAAGCCACGTCTTTGCCGTTGTTTCGCGGCATAATACTGGTTAGCACTTTCTGCTCAACCTCTGGCGTCCAGTAAACCTTCAGTTTTTCCCGCGCACGGGTGATAGCCGTGTAGAAGATATTATGCGTTATCAGTTCATCAATATCATCCGTAATGACTATTTTGACCGAATTGTACTCTAAGCCCTGCGCCTTGTGGATAGAAACTGCATAGGCACTTGAAATGGAACAACCGCCTTTGAAGAGGCGTCATCATTTTCATCGGTGCTTTGGTCCTCTGTTAAGATATCGGACAGGTTAAAAGTAGAAATAATCCCAGTTTAATAATTTAACAGACTAAATTATTTTCAAAATCATAAGGAGACATAATGCCGCAATGTTCATGAATTCTAACAGTATTGTAAAAAGTTTCAATATACTCAAATACTAATTTGTGAGCATGACTAACGTTTTTTATTACATATCGGTTAAGCCATTCTCGCTTTATTAAGGCATGGAAGGCTTCTATACCTGCGTTATCCCATGGGTTACCCTTATTTGAATAGCTGTGAATAACTATAGGTTGACTAGCTTTTCGATTGATCTTAGCTTTTTCAATAGCTTTTAATACATGCTCTGCAGATAAACTATCCGATACTTGCCAGCCTATGATTTTCCACGCTACTTAGACGGGGTTCACTTGACCCAACTGTAATATCCTGATGAAGAAACGCCCAATAATTTGAGCACACTGTTAACAGAAATCTTGCGTTCCTTCGATGTTAATCTTGTTGATAAATAAATAGATTCTGTTAGTTGTTCAATATGCTTATAGCCTTTTTTAAGATGTCTAACGCATCCTGGGAATTTCTTTAAGCGAGCAATTTTTTTTTCAGCATCTGAGCCATAATTACCTGATCCTCTATGATTAATAGTGCCATTATTTGTTTTAGCACTTGCTACCTACTTACTTAAGGCTGATTTACTGATTTTAAGATCTTCAGCTTTTAAGATCTTCAGCTACTTGTTCTAGGCTTTTACCTGATGAAAAATAATAATTCACAGCATCCTGCTTGAATTCAGCACTATATTGTTTTTT
>Ga0079099_1052852_pt1 | contig 10372 bp, 7 predicted proteins | sample ADurb_H2B_02_Slu_FD_77098 | JGI IMG/M metagenome (GOLD analysis project Ga0079099, IMG submission 77098) | Active sludge microbial communities from Illinois, USA, of municipal wastewater-treating anaerobic digesters - ADurb_H2B_02_SludgeMetaT... | ecosystem: Engineered > Bioreactor > Anaerobic >... | reverse complement strand
AAAAAATATCCAAAAATTCCTTCATTTTATCGCTCCTTATTGTACCTACTTAAAAATTCAAAGGAAAAGATCCTTTGTCATAATCTTTAAGAACAGGTTCACCTTTAATATTAGTCATTTTTGCGAGTAAGTCAAGGGCATCATAATAATTACCTAAACTATCCACTAAGCCGATTTTCTGTGCCTGTCTCCCTGTAAAAATCCTTCCATCCGCTATAGCAAGCACTTTTTCCCTTGATATTTTTCTTTCTTTAGCGACAATATCTACAAACTGTCCATAAACATCATCAACCATTGTTTGCAATAATTTTCTTTCTTCTGCAGTCATCGCTCTTTTATCACTACCAATATCTTTATATTTACCACTCTTGATCACCTCAGAATCAATGCCTAATTTGTGAAAAAGTTGTTCTATATTTTGAAAAGACATAATTACACCTATACTACCAGTCATAGTAGAAGGATTAGCTACAATCTTATCAGCTCCACAAGCAATCATATACCCCCCTGAAGCAGCTACATCCCCCATAGATGCTACAATTATTTTGCCGCTCTTTCTTATTTTTTTCAATTCCTCATATATTTCTTGAGAAGCAGCAGAACTACCGCCTGGACTATTAATTCTTAGAAGTACACCTTTTATTTCTGGGTCTTTTTTTATTTGCTGCAGTTGTTGTAAGATATTATCAGTACCAGGGGTTTGCCCTAGGACACTTATTCCTCCGGAACCTCCTATTATCTCGCCTTGAATATTGACTACTGCTAAAGCTTCTTTTTTCCCTAAAGCTATTTTTTCTCCTTTGTTAAGAGAAAAAAAACCAATTAAAACAGAAAAAAAACAAAAAGCTAAAATTACTAACACTATCCAGTGAGATTTCCTCATTTTCTTTTTCCTCCTAATAATTATATTGTTTTTTATCCTAATATTATTTCTCCACTGAGTAAAATAAACCTCTTTGAACAAGAAAAATAGAAGAGGGTTTCTCTTCTCAAGCAACCCTCTTCTGAACATTTTATTTATTTTTCAAAGCTGCTCCTACAAAATCACGGAACAAAGGATGAGCTCTATTAGGACGAGATTTAAATTCTGGATGAAATTGAGAAGCAACAAACCAAGGATGATCAGATATTTCTACAATTTCTACCAAACTATCATCTGGTAAAGTTCCTCCAACTTTTAAACCAGCTTCAACCAATTGTTTTCTATATTGGTTATTGTATTCATAACGATGGCGATGTCTTTCATAGATAATCTCATCATTATATATTTTTTCGCTAATGCTTCCTTCTACCATTTTACAAGGATAAAGTCCTAAACGCATCGTCCCGCCCTTATCACTGATATCTCTTTGTTCTGGTAGCAAATCAATAACAGGATAAGGTGTTTCTGAATCAAATTCAGAGCTGTGTGCTCCTTTTAAACCTAAAACATTACGAGCATATTCAATAACCGCACATTGCATGCCAAGGCAAATTCCTAAAAAAGGAATTTTGTTTTCTCTGGCATATTTAATAGCAACTATTTTTCCTTCTACCCCTCTATCGCCAAAACCACCTGGTACTAAAATACCATCTACATCTTGTAAAGCCTCTTGAACAGTATCTTCGTTTATATCTTCAGCTTGTACCCATTTGATATTTACTTCTGCTTGGTGATAGATACCAGCATGGCGTAAAGATTCAGCTACACTCATATAAGCATCTTGTAAAGAAACATATTTGCCAACAAGTCCAATAGTGACCTTGGCTTGAGGATTATTTACACGAGCAACTATTTCTCTCCACTCTGAAAGTTCAGGTTTAGAAGCCTCTAAATTTAGTGTATCTACTACAATTTGGTCTAGACCTTCTTTTGCCAATAAAAGAGGTACTTCATAAATGCTAGAGGCATTAGAATTCTGAATAACAGCCTTAGGATCAACATCACAAAAAAGAGCAATTTTCTCTCTTAAATCATCTGGCCAAGGATGCTCAGTCCGACAAACAATAACATGCGGTTGAATTCCTATGCTTCTTAATTCTTTAACACTATGTTGGGTAGGTTTTGTTTTCAATTCCCCTGCAGCATGAATATAAGGAACAAGTGTGAGGTGAATGTACATTACATTCTCTCTGCCAACTTCTTTTTTCATTTGTCTGATTGCTTCTAAAAAAGGTAGACTCTCAATATCTCCTACTGTACCACCTATTTCCACAATGATTACCTGAGCATCAGTTGCTCTAGCAGAGCGATAAATTCTCTCTTTAATTTCATTAGTAATATGTGGGATTACTTGCACAGTACCACCTAAATAGTCTCCTCTTCTTTCTTTGGTGATAACTGACCAATAAACCTTACCTGTTGTTACATTATTATGTTTGTTTAAATTTATATCAATAAATCTTTCATAATGTCCTAAATCTAAATCTGTTTCAGCTCCATCATCTGTAACAAAAACTTCCCCATGCTGGTAAGGACTCATTGTACCAGGATCAACATTGATATAAGGATCAAGTTTTTGTACACTTACATCAATACCTCTACACTTAAGCAATCTTCCTAGAGAAGCTGCTGTAATACCTTTACCAAGGGAAGAAACAACTCCTCCCGTAACAAATATATACTTTTTCACGCCACTACCTCCCGTTTTTCACTTCACATACTTATATATTTTACCACAAACTGAAAGCAAATTCACGAAGAAAAATTATCTAAAACTAAAATTTCTGTTTTCCTTGGTAAATTTTCTTTCTGTAACTCTATTGTGTCGCTCTTTATTATTCTTACATTTTTCTTTCCTGCCACAAAAGGTTCTAGTGGATCTAAATTATAGCGTAAAGTGTCTGTCTTGTAATGCATCGGTATAACGAGAGATGGCTTAGTTTGCTCTACTATCTGCTCTGCCTCTCTAGCTCCAACTGTATAGGTACCACCTATAGGTAAAAGCAAGATATCTACTTGTCCAATTTCAGTTAATTGCTCATAATTAAAAAGATGTCCTAAATCGCCTAGGTGAGCAACAAGCAAATTATCTAAACTGAAAAGAAAAATATTGTTTTTACCTCTTTCTGCACCTTGCTTGGCATCATGAAAAGATCTTACTCCTCTTATCTTTACCTCACCAACATTATACTCACCTGGTTCACGCAAAATAGGAATAGATTGATAGTTAGGTACAGCACGCACATAGTTATGGTCATAGTGATTATGACTAACAGTAATAGCCTCTACCTCATAGCGAGGCACAGCATATCCTAGGTGTTTGTTAAAAGGGTCTGTGATAATTCTAATCCCATTATTGAAAGTAAGTAAAAAACAGGCTTGTCCACACCATTTTAAAAGCATCTTTTTACCTCTTTTATTTTGTTTCTTATATTTTAAAAACGCTAATATCTTCAGCTAGCTTAAGAGAAATATTATTTAATTCTTCAGTTAAGGAAGCTATTTCCTCCATAGTTGCTGTTTGTTCTTCTGTAGAAGCAGATACTTGCTGAGCAGAAGCAGCTGTCTGTTCAGAAACAGCTGAAATATTTTCCATAAAGGCAATAATCTCATTTTTATCGTTGTTCATTCTTTCTAAGGTTTTAGTTATTTGCACAATCTTAGTTGCAATATTTTCTATTCCGCCTGAAATTTCGCTAAAAGCGTTTCCAGTTTCATTAACTGCCTGCACTTGTTCATCTGCTATTTTTTTAGTTTTTCCTATGATATTCACTGCATCTCCAGTTTTATCCTGTACATCAGTAATAATCTGAGCTATCTCATAAGCTGCTAAAGCTGATTCTTCTGCAAGTTTTCTTACTTCTTCAGCTACTACCGCAAACCCTCTACCAGCATCACCAGCACGAGCCGCTTCAATAGCTGCATTTAAAGCTAATAGATTAGTCTGGTCAGCTATACTTCTGATAGTATCAGTTATTTTTCCTATATTCAATGATTTTGCTTTTAAATCAGCAATAATCAAAGCAACAACTTGAACAGCCTGACCATTTTCTTCTGTCTTCTTAAATAAAGATTGAACTGTCATCTTCCCCATTTCATTCATTTGGCTTACAAGAGAAGAATTTTCCCTCATTTGCTCAGACCTTTTATTAACTGCTTCTATTTCTTTACCTAAACTAGTTAATTTTTCTACTCCTACTTGTGCATTATGAGCTTGTGATGTTGCACCTGAGGCAATCTCTTGAATAGCTGTAGCTACTGCTTCTATAGAACCAGCTGTTTCCTCAGTATTAGAAACTAGCATTTCACTAGAAGAGGTTATTTTCTTACCAGTCTTGCTTATCTCTTCAATCAATTGCTTTATTTTGGCAACCATTCTATTAAAACTATTTGCCATTCTCCCTATTTCATCTTGATCTTTGATTGAAGCTGTTACTGTCAAATCTCCTCTTGAGGCTTTTTCCATTAAAAGCATCACCTCACCCAAATAATCAGTAATTCTTCTGGCTAGAAAAATACCACTGACTATCGCTATAATTAAAGAAATTACTGTTACCAACAGCATACTTATAAGCATGGATTTCACTGGAGCAAAAAGTTCTTTCTTATCAATATTAACAGCTAAAATCCATTTTACTTCTGGAACAATACAATATGAAACTAATTTTTCTGCGCCTCGATAGTTATATTTATCCAAACCTGAGTATATATTCTCTCCAGCAGCTAGACGCACTACCAAGTTTTTTATGATTATACTTTCTGACTGGGTATTGATTTTTTCTTTTTTAGGATGTGCTAGTATTATTCCTTGAGCATCTGCAAGATAAGCATAGCCAGTTTGTCCTACTTTAACTTTAGCCAAATGCTGACTAAAATAATCAACATGAACTGGTACAGCTAAAACAGCTATTACTTTTCCATTTTCATCTTTGACAGGAGCAGCAAAAGTAACAATAGGTTGACCTGAAATCCTAGAAATAAGGGTCTCACTAATAGCCAAATTTCCTGCTTTAGCCTTCTTAAAATAGTCTCTATCATATAAATTGATTTTTAAATTCTGGCTATTACTATTGGCAAAAACTTTTCCCTGATTATCTATTAGAATAACTGCCTCCCAATATTTAGAGCCTTGCTTTATTTTAGCAAGTATTTTATTAGTTTGTTCTAACTGCTCATTAACAACAAAAAAGTCTTCTGTCTCATTCTTGCTTCTTTTTTTGGCTAAATCAATAATCTCTTTTTGATGGACCAGACTTTCTACTTCTTTCTTCTCCCCATAAATTAATGCAGAAATAATTTCTTGCATTCTTTGACTATTAACATTCAATTCATTCTTACTTTGTCTGGTGATAATACCAAAACTATTAGTATAAGCAAAAAAACTACTTATACTTAAAGGAACTATCACTAAAAAGGCTATGATTAAGACTAATTTTTTCTGTAAAGACATCAGGATTAAACCTCCTCAATTTTTTAGGAAAATTTTCCATATAAATAAAAAATGGCTGATAAATTTAAATTTATCAGCCACGACAGCTAGTTAATGCAAATGGCTGTCAGTAGTTTGCGAATACGTTATTATTTATAATATATCTTTTGGCTATATCTGTCAAGGAGTAAGTAATCTTAATCTAGAGCTGCTAATCTATCAATTATCTTTGCTTTTTTCTCCTGCCATTCCTGTTGTTTAGCTTTTTCCTCTTCAATAACATGAGCAGGAGCTTTACTAACAAATCCTTGATTAGCTAGCTTATTATCCACTCTGGCTATTTCTTTTTCTGCTTTTTCCAATTCTTTGTTTAATCTTGCTCTTTCTTTATCTAAATCCACAAGTCCTGCTAAAGGTAAATAAAGTTCTACCTTTTCTACGCGAGCAGTCATTGCTTTTTCTGGTTTAGCCTGACAAAGAGAATTCATTTTTAAAGAAGAAAGACCTGCTAAAGCTGTAAGATAAGTTCTTCCTTCTTCTAAGATAGCTAATTCTTCTGGTGGTGCTTGTAAAATCAATTCGATTTTTTTACTAGGTATAATATTGCTTTCACTGCGGATATTACGTACTGCCCGAATGATATCCATGATTAAGCCCATTTGTTTTTCAGCAGTTAAATCTATTTTCTTTTGCTCTAGCTTTGGCCAACAAGAAGTCATTAAACTTTTTCCTTTATGAGGTAATGTTTGCCAAATTTCTTCTGTCAAATATGGCATAAAGGGATGAAGCAAAGCTAAAGTATCTTTTAAAGTGTTACAAAGAACTGCTTGTACTCTAGTTCTAGTTACAACATCTTCTTTTTGATAAAGCTCAGGCTTAACAAGTTCAATATACCAATCACAAAATTCATTCCAAACAAATTCATAAAGCAATTTAGCTGCTGCACCAAGATCATAGCGATCAATTAAATTATTTACTTCTTCTAGGGTTTGCTGGAAGCGACTGATAATCCAGCGATCAGCTAAAGAATATTCTGTTTGTTGTTCTTTAGTAGCATCAAAATCTTGTAAATTCATCAAGGCAAAGCGAGAAGCATTCCATATTTTATTACAGAAATTGCGAATAGCTTCAAAACGTTCCTGATGCAAACGCATATCATTGCCAGCTACACTACCGCTAATCAGAGTGAAACGTAAAGTATCTGCACCAAATTGCTCAATAATCTCTAATGGATCAACAGTATTGCCTCTGGATTTACTCATTTTTTTACCATCTTTATCTCTGACAATACCATTAATCAAGACTTCTGAGAAAGGAATTTCATCCATGAATTCTAAACCCATAAAAATCATTCTAGCTACCCAGAAATAAATAATATCATAGCCTGTAACCAAAACATCAGTAGGATAAAATCTTGCTAAATTAACAGTCTTATCAGGCCAGCCCATAGTAGAGAAAGGCCATAAGGCAGAACTAAACCAAGTATCCAAAACATCTCCATCTTGGCTTAAATTATTACTTGCACATTTACTGCATTTAGTAGGATCTTCTATAGCTACAATAGTTTCCCCACAATCTTGACAATACCAGACAGGAATACGATGTCCCCACCAGATTTGGCGAGAAATGCACCAATCTTTAATATTCTCTAGCCAATCAATATAGGTTTTACTAAATCTTTCTGGAACAAATTTTATTTTTCCTTCTTTTACAACTTGTAAAGCAGGTTCAGCAAGTGGCTGCATCTTGACAAACCATTGTTCTGAAAGAAGTGGTTCTACAATAGTATCACAACGTGAACAATGTCCTACTGCATGTCCATGTTCTTCAATCTTTTCTAGCAAACCTTGTGCTTCCATATCCAAAACAATTTGCTTACGACATTCATATCTGTCCATACCAGTATACTTGCCTGCATCTTTCATAGTAGCATCATTATTCATTATATTGATTTGCGGCAGATTATGTCTTTCTCCTAACAAAAAGTCATTAGGATCATGAGCTGGAGTAATCTTAACTGCTCCTGTACCAAATTCCATATCTACATACTCATCAGCTACAATAGGGATTTTTCTTTCAGTTAAAGGCAACAATAATTCTTGACCAATAAGATTCTTATATCTTTCATCATGAGGATTAACAGCTACAGCCACATCACCTAGCATTGTTTCAGGGCGAGTTGTTGCTATTACTAAATGGCCTTCTCCTGCTGCTAAAGGATAACGGAAATAATAAAGCTTTCCTTCTGAATCAATATGTTCAACCTCAATATCAGATAAAGCAGTCTGACAACGACTGCACCAGTTGATAATCCGGTTACCACGATAAATCAAGCCTTTTTCATAAAGACGAACAAAAGCTTCTCTAACTGCTTTAGAGCATCCTTCGTCCATAGTAAATCTCTCTTTAGTCCAATCTGGAGATGTACCTAGTCTTTTTAATTGTCTAATAATAGTACTACCATATTGCTCTTTCCATTCCCAGACCTTATCCACAAAAGCTTCTCTGCCTAAATCATGCCTACTGATATTGTCTTTAGCCAAATTCTTTTCTACAACATTTTGGGTAGCAATACCACCATGATCTGTACCTGGCAACCAGAGAGCATTAAATCCCTGCATCCTCTTATAGCGAATAAGAATATCTTGAATAGTGTTATTTAAAGCATGCCCCATATGTAAAGAACCAGTAACATTAGGTGGTGGAATTACTATAGAGTAAGCTTTTTTCTCAGGCTCTATTTCTACTGCATAAAGATTATTTTCTTCCCAATAGTGAGCCCATTTGTTTTCTATCTCCTTGGGATTATAGGTAGTAGGAAGATTTTCCAAGGTCATCATATTCATCTCCTTCTATAATGTATAGACCAAATAAACTAAAAACACAGCATAAAAAGCTCCTCCCAACAACAAAGAAAGGGGATTAACTTTTCTATTTTTCTTGACTAACCAATAAACTAGAGCAACTGAAAGCACACTAAGAAAGGCAGCTAATAAAGCTGGCTCATTTAGAGCCCAAGGCGTAAGTGCTATACCAATAGCAGGCCCAATAGAACTTTGAAAAACCATCGCTCCTGTAATATTACCTAAAGCCAAGGTATCTTTTTTCTGTCCTATCCAAATAATGCTATTTAATTTTTCTGGTAGTTCAGTAGCAATAGGTGCAATCACTAAAGCTAAAATCAAAGAAGGGACATGTAAAATAGTCGCTGTGTGTTCTATAACTTTAACAAATAAATGTGCTCCTAGTACAATCAGGATAAGAGAAATGAGCACTTGTACTACAACCATGAACAAAGTAGGAGTTGGAGTATTAAAAGAAAGATAGAGAGGTTTTAAGTCTAAATCAACCTCTTCTAAAATATCTTTTTGTGCTGGCTGAGCAGTAAAAGTTTGTCTTACATACCAAGCATAAGCACAAAGTAAGATAATAGCAACTCCCCAACGTAATATTATCGGTAGAAAGGAAGCAATTAAAGCCAAAATAAAGACAATTAGAAAGTACTGCAAATCTCTTTCCATTACTAAAATATCAGCATTAATTTCTAATTTTCTCTTGCCTAAAAGAGCATAAATTGTGGTGGTAATACCAACAACAAAAAAAGCTAAGGTAGAGAGCATAAAAGGTGCTCCTAAAATAGCTCCTATACCAATTTCTGAACCTGTTTCCCCATTGCCTAAAAAAATAGCAATTAAAGGTATAACAGTTTCTGGTAAAGCAGTTCCTACAGCAGCTAAAACACTTCCTACTGCACCTTCATTTAAACTTAATTTTTTACCAAACCACTCTATGCTGTTCGTAAATGCTTCAGCACCTAAAAGAATGATTATTAAGCTACCAACCATAAAAAGAATATTTTCCATTTTCTTAGCTACCTTCTTTCTCTTCTCTGCTTGTCCATTCTGCAATTCTATCTAAAACTTCTTCTTTACCTTGTCTTGTTTCTGAAGAAAAGAGAATGATCTTTTTGTCTTCTGCAGCTAATTTTTCTTTCACTATTTTTTTATGCTTAGGCCAATTACCTCTGCTTATTTTGTCAATTTTAGTAGTAACTATAAAATAAGGAAGCTCTTGATGCTGTAGCCATTCTTGCATTATTATATCATCAGCAGTTGGCGGATGTCTAGCATCCACCAACTGAATAACTCCTACCAGATTTTTGCGTTCTGTAAGATAGGTTTCTATCATCTTACCCCAACTTCTTTTAGTGCCCTTATCAACTTTAGCATAACCATAGCCTGGCAAATCGACAAAATAAAAATCATTATTAATCAAATAAAAATTTAGTAATTGTGTTTTCCCAGGCGTAGAGCTGGTTCTCGCTAATCCTCTTCTATTGATTAAAGTATTAATGAGGGAAGATTTTCCTACGTTTGACCTACCAACCAAAGCTATCTCTGGCAGATTATCTTCTGGATATTGTTGCGGTGAAACAGCACTAATAATAAATTGAGATGATTTAATCAGCATCACTTTATCAAAGCCTCCTGTAAAACTTGTTCCATATTTTCTACAGGTATTACTTTTATTTTCCCTTTGACATTATTAGGTATTTCTTCTAAATCTTTTTTATTTTCTTCTGGAATAATTATTATTTTAATACCTGCTCTATTGGCTGCTAAAATTTTTTCTTTTAATCCACCAATAGGTAATACTCTGCCTCGTAAAGTTATTTCTCCAGTCATAGCCAAATCTTTACGAACAGGTCTATTGGTTAAAGCAGAAGCTAAGGCTGTAGCCATGGTAATACCAGCAGAAGGACCATCTTTAGGTATAGCTCCTTCTGGTACATGAATATGTACCTCATTGTTTTCATGGAAATCAGATTGACAACCTAAATCAACACAACGAGATCTGATATAGCTAAAGGCTGTTTGAGCAGATTCTTTCATCACATCACCTAGTTTACCTGTTAAAGTCAATTTACCTTTGCCTGGCATGATAACAACCTCGATAGGTAAAATATCACCGCCACTTTCTGTCCAAGCTAAGCCTGTAGCTACTCCTATTTCATCTTTTTT
>Ga0079099_1047324_pt1 | contig 10381 bp, 6 predicted proteins | sample ADurb_H2B_02_Slu_FD_77098 | JGI IMG/M metagenome (GOLD analysis project Ga0079099, IMG submission 77098) | Active sludge microbial communities from Illinois, USA, of municipal wastewater-treating anaerobic digesters - ADurb_H2B_02_SludgeMetaT... | ecosystem: Engineered > Bioreactor > Anaerobic >... | reverse complement strand
AAAAAAAATTCAATCAAATATTAGAGAATTAGAAGGAGCACTTATTAGAATAGTAGCTTTCGCTTCTATAAATCATCGAGAAATAAATTTAGAATTAGCTCAAGAAGTTCTTAAAGATATTATGCCTTCTAATAGAGCTAGAAATATTTCTATTGCTTTTATTCAACAAGTAGTAGCAGAACACTTTAACTTAAAAGTAGAAGATTTTAAAGCTAAAAAAAGAACTAGAAACTTATCTTATCCTCGTCAAATAGCAATGTATATAGCAAGAGAAATTACAGATAACTCTCTACCTAAAATAGGTGAAGAATTTGGAGGACGAGATCATACAACAGTTATCCATGCTTATGAAAAAATAAAAGAAGCCTTAAAAAAGGATCCTTCTTTAGAAACAACTATTAAACAGATAAATGAAAAACTACAAAATGGGTGATTATCTTGTGGACAAGTTGTTATTATAGAGGTGCTAAATGTGTATAAAAAAATAAGCGTTTTTTTTTGTGGAAGATGTGTATAAATAGTAATAGATTTACTAACAACTTATACACACTTCTTTTTTTATCCTTTCTGCATCAAATAGACTTATACACATATTCACAGGCCCTACTACTAATACTACTATCTTTTTATATATAAAGAAAAAAGATAAAAGTAATAACTATGTGGATAAAAGGAGGTATTAACTTGAAACTTATTATCAATAAAACCCATCTTTTACAAGGATTACAAAATGTACAAAAAGCTATAGCTACAAAAACTAATTTACCTGTTTTATCTGGTATTTTATTGGAAACAATGGAAAACGGTAAAATCAAATTAGCTGCTACTGACTTAGAAATAGGGATAGAATGTCTAATAGAAGGAGAAATTGTAGAAAAAGGTAGTATTGTTTTACCTGCTAAATATCTAGTGGATTTAGTAAGAAAACTTAATGAATCAATAATAGAAATAAATGTGGATAAAAAAAATAATACAGCTAATATCCACTGTGGATATTTTAATATGTCTATCCACGGTTATAGTAGTGATGATTTTCCACTTATTCCGTGGATAAATAACGGTTTTAATTGTATATTGGATCAAATGCTTTTAAAAAGTATGATTAATCAAACAGTTTTTGCTGTTTCCCATGATGAAAGCAGAGCTTTTTTAACAGGTGTTTGTTTTTCTTTACAGGATAAATTAAGATTAATAGCAACAGATGGACATAGGATGGCTTTAAGAGAAAGTGAAATGACACATTATCAAGATGAAAAAGGAATAGGAGCTATTATTCCTGCTAAAGCTGTTAATGAATTAACTAGAATTTTAACAGATGAAGGAGAAGTAGAGCTTTTATTAGGAGATAATCAAGTTTCTTTTCAATTAAATAACGTTCGTTTAATAACTAGGTTAATAGATGGTCAATTTCCAAGCTATCAGCAAGTAATACCTCAAGATTATAAGACAAGAGTTAGAATAAAGAGATATGAACTGATAGAAGCTTTAGAGAGAGCCTCTTTAATTGTTAGAGGAGAATCTAATATTATAAAATTGATTGTGCAAAAAGATAAGATGACGATAGCTTCTAATACACCAGAAATAGGTAAGTCTTCTGAAGAAGTGATTTGTTCATTAGATGGAGAAGAAATGCAAATAGCTTTTAATTTTAAATATCTACTTGATGTGTTAAAAGTAATAGAAACTGAAGAAATAACTATTGATTTTACTGGTTCTTTAAGTCCTGGTGTAGTTAGACCATGGGAAGAAGAAAATTATGTTTATGTTATTATGCCTGTTAGGAGTAATTAAAATTTAAATAAAAGTAAGGCAGGAAATTTTCTAGCAAATGGCGAATTGAAATTAAAGATAGGGAGTTGTAGGAATTTGTTATTTAAAAAATTATCATTAAAAAATTTTCGCAACTATCTTGCCCAAGATTTTGATTTAAGTGAGGGCATTAATATATTTCATGGTGAAAATGCGCAAGGAAAAACTAATTTGCTAGAAGCTATTTATCTTTTATGTGTTGGTAAATCCTATCGTGCTCTTAAAGATCAAGAATTAATAAAATGGGAAGAACATGATTTTTTTCTTAAAGGAATAGGAGAAAAAGAGAAAAGAACCTTAACTATTGAGGTTTCTTTTTCTTTGCTAAGTAAAAAAAAGATAAAAATAAATGGACAAGAACAGAAAAAAATTAGTTCTCTTTTAGGGCTGCTCAAGGCAGTCATTTTTTCTCCTAAGGATTTGCAACTTATTCAAGGGGCTCCTAGTGAGAGAAGAAAATTTTTAGATATGGAAATATCACAAGTTAGTCCTAAGTATCATTATGATTTACAACAATATTATCGTTCTTTACAGCAAAGAAATAATCTTTTAAAAAATATAAGAGAAAACAAACAGAATATTTCTATATTAGATATTTGGGATGATCAATTAATAGAATTAGGTAGTAAAATTATAGAAAAAAGACAAGAATGTTTGCGTAAAATAGCTATTCTGGCTAGATTAATACATAGAAAAATAACAATACAAGAAGAAAGTTTAGAATTAAAATATATTTCTTCCTTAGGAGAAGAAGATAGTCAAGATATTAAGCATATATTTAAAAAGAAATTGGTCATGCTAAGAAAGGAAGAAATATATAGAGGTCTTACTTTAATAGGTCCTCATAGAGATGACTTTTCTTCTTTCATAAATGGAATAGATGTTAAAACTTTTTGTTCCCAAGGACAGCAGAGAACAGCTGTACTTTCTTTAAAATTAGCAGAATTGGAATTTATGAAATCAGAGAGTGGAGAATATCCTCTTTTGCTTTTAGATGATGTTATGTCGGAATTAGACCAAGTAAGACGTGAGCATCTTTTAAAAGTTGTCAGAAATAAAATCCAAACTTTCATTACAACTACTGATTTAAAAGATTTTTCTACTCAATTTTTACAAGAAGCTCGTTTATTTAGGATAAACAAAGGAAATATAGAGAGGTGAAAATATGCATTCTCTCAAAGAATCTTTACAAAAAACATTAAAAAAACTTGGTGTAGAAAAAGAAATAAAAGAAAGAAGAATAGTTCAAATTTGGAATGAAATACGGCAAGGTGAACTAATAGAGCATACTCAAGCAAAATCTTTTAAGAATGGATTACTTTTTGTTAATGTAAGCAGTCCAGTTTGGTCTCAGCAACTTCTTTTTCTAAAAGGTGAAATAATCAAACAAATAAATCAAAAAGTAGGGGGAAGATACTTAAAAGATATTCGTTTTCAATGTGGATCTATTGAAAAATCTGCTTATCCTCATACAATAATTATTGATAAAGAATGGGAACAAATATTTTTAAGTGAGGAAGAAATAGAAAAAATAAAGAATGTAAGTGATAATTTAGGGAAAAAAGAAATAAAAGAAGCTATTTTTTCTTTTTTAATTAAAAATAAAAAATTAAAAAAATGGAGAGAAAAACAAGGTTGGAGAACTTGTTCTTATTGTTCTTGTGTTTATCCACCTCAAGAAAAGAAATGTCCTTATTGTTGTTGGGAAAAAGAATTGAAGTTATTGTTTTATAATAATCCATGGTTGACTTTAATTCAGTGCCAAGAAACAATGCCTAATCTAGATGAACAGGAATTCTTAAAGATAAAAGAGCAGATAATAAAAGAAATAGGAAGAAAACTAGAAAAAGTAGTAGAAAAAGATATTAATAGCTGGAATAAAAACAAATTAAAAAAATGGCTTAACATAGCTCAATTTCTTATTATCTTGAAAACAGGCTTAGAATTGTTTGCTATTGAAAAAGATGTTGTTTATCAAGTTTTAGGTAAAAATATGGCTGATTTATATTATAATCTGAAAAATAAAAATAAAGAAGGTGTATAATGTGTTTGTACATATAGGCGGGGATGTAGTAGTGAGGACGAGTGAAATTATCTGTATTAATGATTTAGAAACAACTTCCTCAGCTATTACTAAAGAATTTTTAGATATTGCTAAAGAAGAAGGTTTTATTGAAGATATATCGTCTGGTGATACTAAATCTTTTATTATAGTTAATCAAGATAATCAACAGAAAATTTATTTTTCTCCTATTTCTTCTTTAACTATTAAAAAAAGAGCTAATTTTTTAAAAAACCTTACTGATTATTCTTCTTGTTAATAAGAGAAGATGGCCGTGATGCTTTCATCACGGTTTTTGACTAATAAATGGAGGTGTCTTTTTTGTCTGAAGAACATAATTATACGGCAGATCAGATCCAGGTTTTAGAAGGACTAGAAGCAGTAAGAAAAAGACCTGGTATGTATATTGGTTCTACTAGTAGCCGAGGATTGCATCATTTAGTTTATGAAGTAGTGGATAATAGTATAGATGAGGCTTTGGCTGGATTTTGTGATAAAATAAATGTTTTTATCAATGATGGTAACAGTATTACTGTTACTGATAATGGACGTGGTATTCCAGTTGATTTACATCCTAAATTAGGTAAACCGGCTGTAGAAGTTGTTCTAACAGTTTTACATGCAGGAGGTAAATTTGGTGGAGAAGGCTATAAAGTAAGTGGTGGTCTACATGGGGTTGGGGTTTCTGTTGTTAATGCTCTTTCACTTTGGTTAGAAGTAGAAGTGAAAAGAGATGGTAAAATCTATCAGCAAAGATATGAAAGAGGTAAGCCTGTTACTGATTTACATATATTAGGAGAAACAGAAGAAACAGGAACAAAAGTTTCTTTTTTACCTGATCCAGAAATTTTTGAAGAAATAGAATTCTCCTTTGAAACTTTAGTACAAAGATTACGAGAATTAGCTTTTTTAAATAAAGGAGTTTTTATTCATTTAGAGGATAAAAGAACAGAGGAAGGAAAAAAATTAGATTTGCACTATGAAGGTGGGATTATCTCTTTTGTTGAATATTTAAGTAAAAACAAAGATGTTCTTTTTAGACAACCTATTTACATAGAAGGGACAAAAGATACTTCTTATGTGGAAATAGCTGTGCAATATAATGAAGGATATAATGAAAATATTTTTGCTTTTGCTAATAACATTAATACTCATGAAGGTGGAACTCATTTAGTTGGTTTTAAAACAGCATTAACACGTATTATTAATGAATATGGACGTAAATTGAATGTTATTAAGGAGAATGAACCTAACTTAAGTGGTGAAGATGTTAGAGAAGGTTTGACAGCTGTTATTAGCGTAAAGTTAATGGATCCTCAGTTTGAAGGACAAACTAAAACTAAGTTAGGTAATTCAGAAATCAGAGGATTAGTTGATTCTGTTGTGGGGGAAAAATTAAGTGAATTTTTAGAAGAAAATCCTAGTGTTACTAAAAAGATAATTTCTAAAGCTAGAGCCGCAGCTCAAGCGAGAGAAGCTGCTAGAAAAGCTAGAGAACTAACTAGAAGAAAAACTGTTTTAGAAAGTAATTCTTTACCTGGAAAATTAGCTGATTGTTCTATTAAAGACCCTGCTCATTCTGAACTTTATTTAGTGGAAGGTGATTCTGCTGGTGGTAGTGCTAAACAAGGTAGAGATAGACGTTTTCAGGCTATTATGCCTTTAAAAGGTAAAATTCTCAATGTGGAAAAAGCTCGTATGGATAAAATTTTAGGTAATGAAGAAATCCGCTCTATCATTACTGCCTTAGGTACTAGTATTGGTGATGATTTCAATATAGAAAAAGCTCGTTATCATAGAATAATTATCATGACAGATGCGGATGTGGATGGTTCACATATTCGCACTTTATTGTTAACTTTCTTTTATCGTTATATGCAGCCACTTATTACTAATGGTTATGTTTATATAGCACAACCACCTCTTTTTCAAGTAAAAAAAGGTAAAACAGAAAAATATGCTTATGATGAAAAGCAATTAGAAAGAGTTTTAGCTGAAATAGGTAAAGATAATATTAATATTCAACGTTATAAAGGTTTAGGTGAAATGAATCCTGAACAACTTTGGGAAACAACTATGAATCCAGAAAGTAGAACAGTTTTACAAGTCAATATTGATGATGCTATAGAGGCAGATGAAATATTTACTGTTTTAATGGGTGATAAAGTAGAACCAAGACGTGAATTTATTCAGGATAATGCTCAGTTAGTAAGAAATTTGGATGTTTAGAGGTGAATTAAATGGAACATGGAAAAGTTATACCAATAGATATAAGACACGAGATGAGCACCTCTTATTTGAGTTATGCTATGAGTGTTATTGTAGGACGGGCTTTACCAGATGTACGTGATGGATTAAAGCCTGTTCATAGACGTATTCTTTATGGTATGAATGAATCAGGCACTACTTCAGATAAACCATATAAAAAGTCTGCTCGTATTGTCGGTGATGTTATGGGTCGTTATCATCCTCATGGTGATGGTGCTATTTATGATTCTATGGTGAGAATGGCACAAGATTTTTCTTATCGTAATCCTTTAGTAGATGGTCATGGTAACTTTGGTTCTATAGATGGTGATGCACCTGCTGCTATGCGTTATACAGAAGTACGTTTATCTAAAATTGCAATGGAAATGCTTTCTGATATTAATAAGGAAACAGTGGATTTTATTCCTAACTTTGACGAATCTTTACAAGAACCTGTAGTTTTACCAGCTCGGATTCCTAATCTTTTAGTGAATGGTTCTTCTGGTATTGCTGTAGGTATGGCGACTAATATACCTCCTCATCAGTTAGGAGAAGTAATTGATGGTTTAGTTTTAATGATTGATCAAGATGAAGAGGTTACTTTAGAAGAATTGATGTTAAAAATACAAGGACCTGACTTTCCAACTGGTTCTTCTATCTTAGGTAGAGAAGGAATTAGATCTGCTTATGCTACAGGAAGAGGAAAAATCAAGGTACGTGCTTTAGCAAGTATAGAGAAAATCGAAAGTGGAAAAAGTCAAATAGTTGTCAATGAAATTCCTTATATGGTTAATAAAGCTCATTTAATCGAGAAAATAGCTGAATTAGCTAGAGAAAAAAAATTAGATGGTATTACTGACTTAAGAGATGAATCAGATAGAAATGGAATGCGTATTGTAATAGAGCTTCGTCGTGATGTTAATCCTAATGTTATGCTTAATCAACTATACAAACATACTCAATTACAGGAAAATTTCAATGTTATTATGTTGGCTTTGGTTAATGGTAAACCTCGAGTTCTTAATCTTAAAGAAGTATTACATTATTATTTACAGCATCAAAAAGATGTTATTGTGAGAAGAACAAAATTTGATTTAGCTAAAGCAGAAGCAAGAGCTCACATTTTAGAAGGATTAAAAATAGCTTTAGATCATTTAGACGCGGTAATTAAGACTATTCGTCAAGCTGCTAATGCAGAAATAGCACGCAATAATTTAATGAGTAATTTTGGTCTCTCTGAAAAGCAGGCTCAAGCTATCTTAGATTTGCGTTTGCAAAGATTGACTGCTTTAGAAAGAGAAAAAATTCAAGATGAATATCTAGCTATAATTAAACTAATTGAAGAATTAAGAAGTATTTTAGCAGATGAAAAAAAAGTTTTACAAATAATCAAAGAAGAAATATTAGCTATTAAAGCAAAATATAATGATAAACGTAAAACTAGAATTGTTGATGATGAAGATGAACTAACTATTGAAGATTTAACTGCTGATGAAGATATAGTTATTACACTTACTCATCAAGGTTATGTCAAAAGGATGTCTGTAAATACTTATCGCAGTCAAAAAAGAGGTGGTCGTGGTGTTAGTGGTATGAATACTAAAGAAGAAGATTTTGTAGAACATCTTTATATAACCACTACTCATAATCATATACTTTTTTTGACTAACAAAGGAAAAATGTATCATTTAAGAGGTTATGAGATTCCGGAATCTGGTCGTCAAGCCAAAGGAACAGCTATTATCAATCTTTTACAATTAGATAATGATGAACAAATTAATACTATTATACCTGTTAGAGATTATGATCCTGATAAATTCCTTTTTATGGCCACTAAAAATGGTGTAGTGAAGAAAACTCCTCTTTCTGATTATAGTAATGTAAGAAAAGTAGGATTGATTGCTATTAATTTAGATGAAGATGATGAATTAATTGGAGCTCGTCTAACTAATGGTGATCAAATAATTATTCTGGCTACTAGAAATGGTCAATCTATTTGTTTTCCAGAGAAAGATGTGCGCTCTATGGGCCGTAATACACATGGTGTAAAGGGTATTTCTTTAAAAGCTTATGATTTGGTTGTAGGAATGGAAATCTATAAAGAAGATAATCAGTTATTAGTTTTAACAGGAAAAGGGTTAGGTAAGAAAACTAATTTAAGTGAATATCGTTTACAAACCAGAGGCGGTAAAGGTATAAAAACAATTAATTTAAGAGAAAAAGGTGATTATGTAGCTACTGTGAAAGTTGTTAACAATAGTCATGAATTGATGATTGTTACTACAGAAGGAATTATTATTCGCCAAGATGTAGAAGGAATTTCTCTTATTGGTAGAGATACAAAAGGTGTAAGAGTGATGAAATTAGATAAAAATGATATGGTAGTAAGTGCTGCTAAATTGATAAAGAATTCCACAGATAATTAAAAAGCAATCCCTTTTTAGGGATTGCTTTTTTTTGATGAGCTATTATTTATAAATAATTTTTCAATATCACTTATTTTTTGAGTAAGTGGAGCAGGTGGTAAAGAATTAAGAAAAATTTTACCGTAAGAAGCTTTTTGCAGTCTATTATCCAAAATAGCAACAATACCTTTATCTTCTTTTGTTCTAATTAAACGTCCAAAACCTTGCTTTAATTTAATAACAGCTTGTGGAACAGAATATTCCATAAATGGATTTTTGCCCATAGTTTCTAAGTATTCACAACGAGCTTGAATAATAGGCTTATCAGGTACAGCGAAAGGAAGTTTAACTATAATAACACAACTTAATGCTTCTCCTTGAACATCAACTCCCTCCCAAAAAGAATCAGTACCAAAAAGCACAGAAGAAATATCTGTTTTAAAACTATTTAATAATTTATCTCTTTTTTCTTTACCTTGAATTAATAACTTATATCCTGCTTGTTTAAGGTTATAACCAATAGCATCATGTGTTTGCAACATCAAACGGTAGGAAGTAAAAAGGACAAAAGCTCGACCTTGACTTAAAAAAATTAATTCAGTTATTTTTTTATTAATATAATCATTAAAAATAGGGGAACGAGGGTCTGGTGCATCCTTAGGCAAATAGAGCAGGGATTGTTGCTGATAATCAAAAGGTGCTTTAAGTTGTAAACTTTGATAAGAATTTTCTTCTAAGCCTATTCTTTCAGCTAAATAATGAAAGCTATTATTAATAGAAAGTGTAGCAGAAGTGAGAATAACGCTTGGTATACGTTCAAAAATTGCCTCAGCCATAATTTCTGCTACAGAAATAGGAGCACAAGCTAAAAGGATACCTGTCAGTTTATTTTCTTTTTGTTCTTGTTTTTCTAGCCAATAAACATATTCTTTTTTCCCTCTTTGGAAAAGAAAAAATTCTAAATCATTACGGAGGGTCTCTGTTTTGTATATCATAGTGTTTAAGTTAGCCATAAACTCTTCTGTCAAAGAATAACTATCTTTAATCATCTCCAACTCGTGTGATAAATCCTCTAAGTAAGAAGATAAAGTGTCCTCAATAAAACATTTTTCTTGTGCATAAAGTCTTTTACTATTTTCTGAACAGTAATCTGCTGCATTTTGAAAAAAAGCTATTGTTTTATCATTAAATTCTCTTAAAAAGGTTTGTACTTTTTCAAAAATCTTATTATTAGGTCCTAAAATTTCTCCTAAAGGCCCTTTATAATTAAGCAATAAATTAACTTGATCTATTAAATATTTAAAGCGAAAATAATTAATTTGAATACCTAAAAAATCAGTTGCAGCATTTTCAATATGATGAGCTTCATCGAAAACAACATGTTGATAATCAGCAAAAGCTCCAGTATTGCTTTCGTAATTATTAGCTCTTCTAACAGCTAAGTCGGCAAAAAATAGTGCATGATTAACAATTAAAATTTGTGCTTTTTCTTGCTTTTTTCTTGCTTGATAAAAAAAGCATTCATCAAAGTGAGAGCAATTTTTCTTCAGACAACTTTCAGATTCTGAGCAAACTTTATCCCAAATTTCTTTATTACAATTAATTTCTTCTTTATCTCCTTCTATAATACTGTTTTTTATTTCATGTAATTTATTAAGTTCATTTTGTGAATGATCTTCTAATAAATTCATTTGTGAGTTTTGTTCTAATTTACGTAAGCAAAGATAATTTCCTCTTCCTTTGGCAAGAATAACAGAAAAATCTAAGTTTAAGACTTTTTGCAAAAGAGGAATATCTTTTTTTATTAGTTGTTCCTGTAAATTAATTGTTTTAGTGGAAATAACTATTCTTTTTTTTT
>Ga0079099_1014137_pt1 | contig 10391 bp, 12 predicted proteins | sample ADurb_H2B_02_Slu_FD_77098 | JGI IMG/M metagenome (GOLD analysis project Ga0079099, IMG submission 77098) | Active sludge microbial communities from Illinois, USA, of municipal wastewater-treating anaerobic digesters - ADurb_H2B_02_SludgeMetaT... | ecosystem: Engineered > Bioreactor > Anaerobic >... | reverse complement strand
CTTCTTATTATTTTTTCCATCTACTCCACTAATGGTCCAGTAGGGAACTTTAGATTGTCCATTACACTCTTCATCCCCTTCTTGTTCTATAGGTCTAGGGGAATGGGCAATGGTAATGCTATTGAGGATTATCTCTAATTGGCAGTTAGGACAGTTTTCTTCATTAGGACAGTTGTCTGCTAAGTCACATCTTTTCCTAATTTCTGCTCTGGGTACTACTATAGTCACTTCATGGGGGATATCAATATCCATCTGCCTGCTTAAAGCAATCTCTAATCCAGCCAAAGAAAGGGTAATTTCGTCCTTCAGCAGTTCTTCCTGACATGTTGAAGTCTCACTAAAGCAGTGGTTAGGAATATTTCTCGATTTTTTTCTTTTATTTTGTAATCTGCTAGGCAGCATTTCTTTGAACCAGGTCTTAACTCCAGCCAACCATTTCATCATGCAGCACCTCCCTTGTGCTTCATTCTATGGTTTTTATTGTTATTTTGTCATTCAGCTAATTCATTTTCTTCCCAAGATTATAGTTAAAATTAAAAGGAGGGCCTAAGCCCTCCTTTTAAGATAACCAAAATTGTTTGTCTAAGTCCACAGATTCAGTCTTACCAGGAACATCGGTCAAAACAATCACCTTGTCAGGACGAATCTCTAAAAATCCTCCTAGGATTTCCATCCTTAGTTCATCGCCGAAGTTGTCCTTTTCATCTCTTTTCTTTGCCCGCAAGAAACCTGGTTTTAACCTTGTGACTAAAGAAATGTGACCAGGTAAAATACCTAATTCTCCCTCAGAACCAGGAGCAATAACCATATTGACCTGATCAGTATAGGCAACTCCCTCAGGAGTGACCACCTCTAGAAGAAGAGTTTTATGATGAGACATAACTATTCACTCTCCTTCATTTTCTCCGCTTTAGCCAATACTTCGTCAATTCCTCCTACCATGTAGAAGGCTGGTTCTGGTATATCATCATACTTGCCATCTACGATTTCTTTGAAACCACGGATGGTCTCTTTTAGTGGAACATACTTTCCAGGAGTTCCTGTAAATACTTCTGCTACGAAGAATGGTTGAGATAAGAATCTTTGAATCTTTCTAGCTCTGTTAACCACTAGTTTATCCTCATCACTTAATTCTTCCATACCAAGAATAGCAATAATATCCTGTAACTCTTTATAACGTTGAAGGATACCTTGTACTGCTCGAGCTACTTGATAATGTTCCTCCCCAACTACTTGTGGGTCAAGAAGACGAGAAGTTGAGTCTAGAGGGTCTACCGCTGGGTAGATACCTAACTCTGAAATAGCACGAGACAATACAGTAGTAGCATCCAAGTGAGCAAAAGTTGTAGCTGGAGCCGGGTCAGTTAAGTCGTCGGCTGGTACATAAACTGCCTGTACTGAAGTAATGGAACCTTTATTAGTAGAAGTAATCCGTTCTTGTAGAGCACCCATTTCTGTAGCTAGAGTAGGTTGGTAACCTACCGCAGATGGTACCCGGCCTAAAAGAGCAGATACTTCAGATCCAGCTTGAGTAAAGCGGAAAATGTTATCAATAAATAGAAGTACGTCCTGTCCTTCTTGATCCCGGAAATATTCTGCCATAGTTAAGCCTGTTAAACCTACCCTTAAACGGGCTCCTGGCGGCTCATTCATCTGACCGTAAACTAAAGCTGTTTTATCTAATACGCCAGACTCTTTCATTTCCAACCATAAGCTGTTACCTTCCCGTGTACGTTCCCCTACACCGGAGAATACAGAGAAACCACCATGCTCAGTAGCAATGTTCCGAATTAATTCCATGATTAGAACTGTTTTTCCAACTCCAGCACCACCGAATAGACCGATCTTACCACCTTTAGCATAAGGAGCTAAAAGGTCTACTACCTTAATACCAGTTTCTAAAACCTGACCAGTTGTAGACTGCTCCTCTAAAGTTGGGGCTGGTCTATGGATAGGATAGTGATCTGTAGCCTCTACTTCCCCTAAATGGTCTACAGGCTCCCCTAGTACGTTGAAGATTCTACCAAGAGTTCCCCTTCCTACAGGAATCTTAATTGGAGCACCAGTATCTTCTGCTTCCATGCCCCTTACTAGACCCTCGGTGGAGGACATAGCAACTGTCCGTACCATATTGTCTCTTAGATGATAGGCTACCTCTGTAGTAATAACTCGATCATCTGCTGCCCCTGCTTCAGGTTTAGCTTTTAAGTTAATTTTTATAGCATTATTAATAGCTGGTAATTCTTCTGGTGAAAATTCAATATCAATTACCGGCCCGATAATTTGTACTACCTTACCAATGTTACTCATTTCCTAATCACCCCTCCTTCTTCTGCTATGAACTACCTGCCATAGCTTCTGCTCCTCCTACTATTTCAGAAATTTCCTTAGTAATGGATGCTTGACGAGCCCTATTGTATATTAGATTTAACTTATCAATCATTTCCCCAGCGTTATCAGTAGCAGATCCCATGGCAACCATCCTGGCCCCATGTTCACTAGCCTTAGATTCTAGTAAAGTTTGGTAAATTAAAATCTCTACATACTTAGGTAATAGGGTAGAAAGAATGTCTTCTGGAGAAGGTTCATACAGATACTCTCCTGATAATTTTTCTTCACCCTTTAAGCTTCCAGATTCCAAAGGAAGGAGCTTAATTGTAGTTGGTATTTGCTGCATAGCAGAAACGAATTTATTATAGATTAAATATATTTCATCATACTCTTCATTCTGGTAGGCCTCAATTGCTGAATCAGCAATTTCTCTAGCCTGGACAAAAGGTATATTGTCAGGCAGGCCCACATAGCTAGCTCTAATAGGGTGCTTAGTCTTTTTAAAGAAATCAGTGGCTTTGCGGCCCACAGTAATTAACTGAATATTATGTTCCTTTTTGGTATTCAGCAATTGGCGAGTTTGTTTAATAACATTACTGTTATAGCCACCACAAAGTCCTTTATCAGACGTAAGGACTATTACCCCTACATTTTTTACTTCTCTGGATACTAAAAGAGGATGGGCAACTCCACTACTGTTTTCAGCCACACTAGTTAAAATTTCTTTTAACTTAAAGGCAAAAGGGCGGGCTGTAATTGCTCTATCTTGCGCCCTTCTAAGTTTGGCTGCAGAAACCATTTTCATAGCTCTAGTAATTTGCTGAGTACTTTTAATACTCTTTACCCTCCGCTTTATCTCCCTGGTTCCGGCCATCTTTTTCACCTCTTTTCCGATAGAAATACCAGTTTCTATTTGTTAAAGCTTAAAACCCATCACTCTTATAAGCATCGATGGCTTTTTTCAAGGCTTCAATAGTCTCATCACTTAGCTTACCTTCTTTTTTAATAGTAGCAGCAAGCTGAGCATGATTAGCTCTGATACACTCAAGTAATCCTGTTTCGAATTTTTTGACTAATTTAACGTCTAAATCATCTAAGAAACCATTGATAACAGCAAAAATAACTATTACTTGCTCTTCTACTGCCATCGGTTGGTACTGAGGTTGCTTTAACATTTCCATTATTCTCTCACCACGGGTTAAGAGGGCTTGAGTAGATTTATCCAAATCAGAACCAAATTGAGCAAAGGCCGCTAGTTCTCTATATTGAGCTAAATCTAGTCTTAAACGCCCAGCAACTTGTTTCATAGCCTTAATTTGTGCGTCCCCACCTACCCTAGATACAGAAATACCAGCGTTGATAGCTGGACGGAAACCAGAATAGAACAGGTCACTTTCTAAGAAGATCTGTCCGTCAGTGATAGAAATAACATTGGTCGGAATATAAGCGGAAACGTCTCCAGCTTGAGTCTCAATAATAGGTAAAGCAGTTAGAGATCCTGCACCCAACTCATCACTAAGCTTAACCGCTCTCTCTAATAAACGAGAGTGTAGGTAGAAAACATCTCCTGGATAAGCTTCCCGTCCTGGCGGACGTCTAAGTAGCAAGGACATTTCCCGATAAGCTACTGCATGTTTAGAAAGGTCATCATAGACACATAAAACATGCTTACCATTATACATGAAGTATTCTCCCATAGCACAACCAGCATATGGTGAGATATAAAGCAAGGATGGAAGATCACTAGCTGTTGCGGAAACAACAATAGTATAATCCATAGCTCCATGTCTCTCTAAAGTATCAACTACCCGAGCAACAGTGGAGGCTTTTTGTCCAATAGCCACATAAATACAAATTACATCAGTATCCTTTTGATTAATAATAGCATCAATAGCTACTGCTGTTTTTCCAGTTTGACGGTCACCGATAATTAACTCCCTTTGACCCCGTCCAATTGGTACCATGGAGTCTATAGCTTTTAAGCCAGTCTGTAAAGGCTCTTTTACTGGTTGTCTTTCTACGATACCAGGAGCTATAAACTCTACAGGACGATAACTGTCAGCATTAATAGGACCTTTGTTATCTAACGGTTGTCCTAAAGGGCTAACTACCCTTCCCAAAAGGGCATCACCCACTGGAACCTCTACTAGTCTTCCAGTACTCTTTACAGTATCCCCTTCTTTAATATGGGCATAAGGTCCTAAGAAAACACAGCCTACGTTGTTTTGCTCTAAGTTTAGAGCCATAGCATAGGTTCCACCTGGAAACTCCAATAGTTCCCCAGCCATGACATTTTCCAGACCATAAATCCGGGCAATACCGTCACCAAGTTCAATGACAGTTCCTACATAATTTACTTCTAACTTTTTCTCATAGTTAACTATTTGCTGCTTAATAAGCGAACTGACTTCTTCTGGTCTTAGATTCATCTATCCATTCACCCCTATTCCTTTGAGTTGAATTGCTTTGGCCTTTTTTCTCAAAGAAGCTAAATGACTAACTATGCTATCATCCATTAAGAGATTGCCTACCTTGACAATAATTCCCCCAATGATTTCATGATTCACCTTAGTTTCTAGCTCCATATTTTCTTTGCCAGTTATCTGGGTTAGTTTCTCTTGCAGCTTAGTCTTTTGCTCCTCAGTTAGTTCGATGGCAGTGATAACTTGGGCTACACCTATATTCTTTTCTTCCCGCATAACTTGCTCGAATTGTTGGATGATTTCTGCTAAAAATCCCTCTCTCTTCCGATCAGTTAAAAGCAGCAAAAAATTCAGAGTTAGCGGATGGGCTTTGCCCTGAAACAAAGTAATCCAAATCTCTTTTTTTTGCTCACCAGAGATTTGAGGATGATTAAGGATATTTTGTAAGGTTTCTTCCTTATCTAGAATCTCTCCTACTGTTTTTAGCTCATCATGTAAAATATCCAGCACATTCTCTTCTTTTCCTAACTCAAATAAAGCCTGGGCATATCTCTTCGCAATCATGATACATGGCCCGCCTTCGTAATAAATTCATCAATTAATTGATGATGAGTTTTAGGATTAAGCTCTTTTTGTAGAATAATGCCAGCAGCATCCATAGAAAGATCAATAATTTGCTCTCTTATTTCTGCTAGTGCTTTTTCTTTTTCCCGTTGAATTTCTCTTTGAGCATTTTCCACAATTTCTTTCGCTCTACTTTGTGCAGCTGCTTCAATATCTCTTCTTAATTCTTCTCCATGTTTTTGTGCATCCTGAGTAATCTTAAAAGCTTCTTTTTTTGCTTCTGCTAATTGTGCTTTATAATCTTCTAAAACTTTTTTCGCCTCTTCTTTGTCACGATCAGCATTAAGCAAGCTTTCTTTTATATACTCTTGACGTTTTTGCAAAACATTAAAGATAGGTTTATAAAGAAGTTTAGTTAGAATGAAAACTAATACTAGAAAGTTGATTAGCTGCAATAAGAGAGTAGTCCAATCCAAACTGATTTCAACCAAAACAAACCCCCCTTACCTTATTAAATTAGTCTCTTCTTTATTTATCGTCAAAGAACATTAAGCCCATATAATTAAAATTCCCTTTACTCTTTTTTAATAAAGGGAAAGGGGAAAGCGCACTTCACCTTATAGTAGGCTTTGGTGCGCTAACTAGCAATATAACCTAGCTTATTTTTAGCCTTTATATGGGTTAGCATAAAGAAGAATTAAAGCGATAACTAATGCATAGATTGCCAATGACTCCATAATAGCCATACCAAGAATCATTGTAGTTTTGATATCTCCTGAATTCTCAGGTTGTCTTGCAATACCCTCAAGTGCTTTACCTGCAGTAGTACCTTGACCAATACCAGGACCAATTGCACCTAAACCAATTGCTAAACCAGCTGCCAAAACAGAAGCGGCATTAACTAATTCCATTTGCAAACTCCCTCCTTTCTTTTAAAAGTGAAAAGAAATTTTTATAATAGCAAACCTCAAATTAGTGGTGTTCACCCATAACGTTAGATAAATACGCAACAGTAAGTATAGTAAATACGAAAGCTTGAATTGTTCCGGTAAACAGACCAAACATCTGCATTGGAACTGGTACAAAGTAAGGAACTAACATGAACAATACAGCCACAACTACGTGTTCACCCATAACATTACCAAAAAGCCGCAGAGACAATGAAACAGGCTTAGCCGCTTCCTCTATGATATTTAATGGTAACATAAACGGGAAAGGCTCCAAAAAGTGCTTCCAGTAGCCAAAAATTCCTCTTTCTGACATACCTACAATATGTATAGTAAAGAATACTACTAGAGCTAAAGCAACCGGCGTATTTAAGTCTCCTGTAGGCGGTTTAAAAGTAGGAATTATCCCGGAGTAATTAGAGCAGAGAATAAAAATAAAAAAAGTAATAACCAGTGGAATGACCTTTTTACTTTTAGGACCTAAGGTTCCTTCAACTAATTTTGATAAACCATCAACAGCCATCTCCATGATATTCTGCCACCCTCTTGGAACCATTTCCATTTTTTTGCTGGCAGCCATAGCTACTCCTATGATAAAAGCCATAACAAACCAAGTATAAATAACAGTATCTGGTATAGCATTCAAGAAAGGTAATGCCGTCTTCAACAAGGGAACTAATTCAGGGCCATGCCCACCACCATGTCCTTCACTCATCCTTTTCACCTCCTTCTTATCTTAGCTAAATAATTACTAAAATAATTTTGCATTATTTCCAACGCATTTTCTAAAAAAATGGCAGCCTTAGGGATAAGAAAACCTATTATAGCACCAAGAAAAATATCTTTACCTAACTTCATTGAAAACCCTAAAAGTATTAGGCTAAAGGCTAAGCGAAATGAATATTTACTATAAACATAATTAAGCAGTCTTTTTTCATCTACTTCTCCATTAAAGACTTTAGTATAGGTACGATTAAGATGCCAAAAATTAAACAAACTTCCTGCCGCACCTACTAAAAGTCCTCCAACCAGGTTTACTTTTCCCCATGCTATGGCTTCTACCAAGAGAAAAAGCAAAATAAAAATAGCTTTTTGCAAAATCCTTTTCTTTGTAGTGGCATACTCAGCTATCATTTTCTTTCCTCTCTATTTCTTAATCATTTTGAAGGTAGCACGAGAACCGGAGATACAACCTAAAATAAGGAAAAGCATAGTCATCCAAGGCTGAGTATGAAGATATTTGTCCAATAATCTGCCCAAAAAAAGGCCTACCATGACATTAGCAACCATAGAAATGCCAATGGTGGTCAGTAAACTTAAGGCATTGAAAAAGGAAATATTTTTATCTTTATCTTCCACAATATTCACCTGTTTTTTAGAATAGTGAAATAATTCTCAACCTTCGCACTTTTCTTCTCGGTCAAAAACTCTCATTATAAATAATCATATCATAACGTGAGAATTTATGCAATGTGTAGCACTATTATAAATATGAATTACTAGAATTTTTCTTCTGTTAATGTAAATTCTTTAGTTTTTTCTATATCCTTTTTAAAATGATAAAGTAAGGAATGAACAATACGCTGGGACGCTTGACCATCTCCGTAAGGATTAACAGCATTAGCCATTCTTAAATAGTCCTCTTGATTATCCAGTAGTCTTTTTACCGTTGCAGCAATTACATCCTTATCTGTTCCTACTAACTTTACAGTACCTGCTTCCAAAGCTTCAGGACGCTCAGTATTTTCTCGCAAAACCAGTACTGGTTTTCCTAAGGAAGGAGCTTCCTCCTGGACTCCACCAGAATCAGTAAGAATGAGATAAGATTTATTCATTAAATTAATAAATTCCAAGTATTCTAGTGGTTCAATCATATGTATTCTCTCTGTATTCCCTAAAATCCTTTCTGCCGTTGCACGTACAGTAGGATTTTTATGAATAGGAAACACTAATTCTATATCATTGTATGCATGTACTATTTCTTTTAATGCCAAATAAATATTCTCTAACGGCTTTCCCCAATTTTCTCTTCTGTGGGTAGTTACTAGAATAACCCTTTTTTGATCATAATCAATACTTTGTAAAACTTCATTTTGGAATTCATATTTTTTGTTGACTTGGGAAAGCAAGGCATCAATTACGGTATTTCCAGTAACATAGATGGATTCTCTATCTTTACCTTCATTTAACAAGTTTTGTAAAGAAGTAGAAGTAGGGGCAAAATGCAAATCTGCTAATGCCCCTGTCAATCTCCTATTCATTTCTTCAGGAAATGGTGAGTATTTGTTAGACGTGCGCAGTCCAGCCTCTACATGTCCTACTGGAATTTGATTATAAAATGCGGCTAGGGAACCTACAAAAGTTGTAGTAGTATCTCCATGCACTAAAACAATATCAGGCTGGCTCTCCTCCATAACTTTAGCTAGTCCCTGTAAAACCTTAGTGGTGATATCAAAAAGAGTTTGTTTAGGCTGCATAACATTCAAATCATAATCGGGTTTGATAGAAAAAACTTCTAGGACTTGATCAAGCATTTCTCTGTGTTGTGCAGTAACAGTAACAATAGATTGGAATTCAGCAGGGTGTTTCTCGAGCTCCTTGACCAAAGGTGCCATTTTGATAGCCTCCGGTCTAGTCCCAAAAATAGTCATTACTTTAATCATTATCCTATACTCCTAACTTCTTTGAGGTCTGCCCTCTCTTAACTTCCAACATACCAAGCTTTTTAGCCATAAAGACTAATCCCCCAGTTACAACTAAACAGGTTAAAAGAGCCTCTTTACTGCTTATCTGGGCTAAAAAGAAGGCAGTAGCACATAGCAAAGCGCAAATGCAATAAATAATCAAAACAGCTTGTTTTTGGGATAAACCCTTTTCTACCAATTTATGATGAAAATGTCCTTTGTCAGCTTGGAATATGGGCACTCTATTTAAGGAACGACGAACAATAGCAATAGTTGTATCAAAAATAGGAAATCCTAAAGCTAAAATCGGTACCGCTAAAGCAATAGTAGCCGTACTCTTCAGAGCACCTTCAATGGAAATAGCCGCCAACATAAAACCCAAAAACATACTACCTGTATCCCCCATGAAAATTTTAGCTGGATTAAAGTTATATTTAAGGAATCCTAAAGCTGATCCCATTAAAGCAATAGCCATAATGGCAGCAATAAATTGTCCCTTTTGTACCCCTACTAAGAATAGGGTAAGAGCAGTAATAGCTGAGGTTCCAGCAGCTAAACCGTCTAGTCCATCAATTAGGTTAACTGTATTAACTATTCCAACTACCCAGATAATGGTTAAAATACTGCTAGGAACAATACCTAGAAAGGTCATTCCACTGAAAGGAATGGTCAAATTGCTAATTCTTACATCAAAAACTACTAAGATAGCTGCCGCCAAAATCTGTCCAATTAATTTTACTTTAGGAGAAAGCTCCACTAAATCATCAATTACTCCCAAAACAACGATAAGTGTAGCCCCTAATAGAACCCCATAGATTTGTGCATCTAGCGGTAAGGCCAGCAAAATAGCCGCCATAAAACTTAAATAAATAGCCAATCCACCTAAACGGGGAATAGGAGATTTATGCACCTTCCTGGCATTAGGTTGATCTACTGCTCCAATTTTTATAGCTAAACGTCTTATCAATGGAGTAGCTAAATAAGAAACTAATAAGGCTAAACAAAAAGCCAGCCAACTATACATATTCATTGGTCTCACTCCTTTATTTCCTCAGGGTTTAACAATCTACATTTTACCCCATGGGGCATTCTTTGTCAAACAACCCCCACAGTTCTAAAGGTCTGTCACATATCCTTTCTCTTGCAGTTTATTAATATGTCTCTCTAAAGCTGCCTGAATATCCACATTAAACTGCTCCTCTAAAACATACATCATAGTCACTGCAGTTTGGGCTACATCTAATAGTTCACAGGCAATGCACTGAACATTTTCCTGTTGGTCCCGTTGAATATTCTCTCCATTCAGGCAGCGAAATTTTCCAATGCACTGAGCTAACTCTCCTGCCTCTTCCATTAATTTTAGTGCCGTAGATTCTAAAGTCGGTTTTAAATTATTTAGCTTTGGTAAAGCAATAAGTTTGGTTGGCAAAACTATACTCTCC
>Ga0079099_1041244_pt1 | contig 10424 bp, 7 predicted proteins | sample ADurb_H2B_02_Slu_FD_77098 | JGI IMG/M metagenome (GOLD analysis project Ga0079099, IMG submission 77098) | Active sludge microbial communities from Illinois, USA, of municipal wastewater-treating anaerobic digesters - ADurb_H2B_02_SludgeMetaT... | ecosystem: Engineered > Bioreactor > Anaerobic >... | reverse complement strand
CTGTTTTATTTTTAATCAGCTTAGCCATACTGACTACCATGTCGTTTTCATCTAGTTTCATTATCTTCACCCCTTGAGTATCTCTACCATAGATAGAAATGTCTTCTACGTCTAGACGAATAATAATGCCTTCTTTAGTAACAATCATTAACTCATTATTTGTGTTAACTACTTTCAAACTGGCTACATGGTCATCTCTTTTCTTGAGATTAATGGTTTTAATACCCTTACCACCCCGGGATTGATTTCTATATTCGTTCATAGGAGTTCTTTTACCAAAGCCTTGACTGGTTATTACTAGAAGGTCAGAATCTTCCAAGTAAATCTCCATACCCACTACAATATCTTCCTTGCTTAAAGAAATTCCTTTTACCCCATGAGCTCCCCGTCCCATAGCCCGCACATCAGTTTCTGGGAAACGAATGGCTAAACCATTCTTAGTTCCTAGAATAATTTCTTTCTTACCATCAGTTAGCTTAACACCAATCAATTCATCATCTTCGTCTAGTTTAATGGCAATTAAGCCGCTTTTTCTGGCATTACTATAATCAGAAAGAGGAGTCTTCTTCACAATTCCCTTTTTAGTAGCCATAAAAAGGAATTCATTTGGGCAAAAATGTCTTACTGGGATGATAGTAGTAATCTTTTCATCATTGTCTAAGGCTAAAAGATTAATAATGGCTGTTCCCTTAGCTTGCCGCCCTGCTTCTGGAATTTCATGTCCTTTCAAATGATACATTTTCCCTTTGTTGGTCAGGAAGAGAATATTGTTATGGGTAGTAGTAATATAAAGATGCTCTACAAAATCCTCCTCTTTAGTCCCCATTCCGGTTACTCCTCGACCACCCCGACGCTGGCTCTTGTAGGTATTTACTGAAAGCCTTTTGATATAGCCTTGATGAGTAAGAGTAATAACAATATCTTCATCAGCGATAAGGTCCTCTATGGTTAAATCATTTTCATCCTGAACAATCCTAGTCTTTCTTTCATTATTATACTTATCCTTAATAGCTAATATTTCTTCCTTGATTACCCCTAGAATCTTTTTCTCATCAGCCAGAAGACCTCTTAAATATTCAATGAGTTTAATTATCTCTAGATATTCTTCCTGTATTTTATCTCTTTCTAAAGCAGTCAATCTGTGTAATCTTAGATCTAGAATAGCTTGAGCCTGTTTTTCACTTAGACCGAATTTACTCATTAAATTATTGCGGGCAAATTCAGTATTTTTAGCTTCCCGAATAGTTTTAATTACTTCATCTAAGTTGTCTAAAGCTATTTTTAAACCTTCTAAAATATGAGCCCTAGCTTCTGCTTTATTTAGATCAAACTTAGTCCTACGGATAACCACGTCTTTTTGGTGCTCTAGATAATAGTGCAGAACTTCTTTCAGGTTTAATACTTTAGGTTGTCCATCTACTAAAGCTAACATAATAACATTAAAGTTGTCCTGTAATTGAGTATGTTTATATAGTTGATTTAGGATTACATTAGGATTAACATCTCTTCTTAACTCAATTACTATTCTCATCCCATTACGGTCTGATTCATCCCGGAGATCAGTTATGCCATCAACTCTTTTTTCTCTAGCTAGTTCTGCTATTTTTTCTACCAAATGAGCTTTATTAACCATGTAAGGAATTTCATTAATAATAATCTGATTCTTTCCATTTTCCATTTTCTCTATTTTAGCCAGAGCCCGGACTCTAATCTGACCTCTACCGGTGGCATAGGCAGAACGGATACCATCTCGGCCTAAAATAGAAGCACCTGTAGGAAAGTCAGGTCCTTTCACCTTAGCTATTAATTCTTCTAAGCTTGCTTCCCCATCATTATCAATTAAGGTGACCACTCCATCAATAACTTCTCCTAGGTTATGGGGAGGAATATTGGTAGCCATCCCTACTGCAATCCCGGAGGAACCGTTAACTAATAGATTAGGAATCCGAGCCGGTAAAACCGTAGGTTCTTCTAAAGACTCATCAAAGTTAGGAATAAAGTCTACCGTATTTTTATTAATATCAGCTAAGAGCTCCATAGCAATTTTAGATAAACGAACTTCAGTATAACGCATAGCTGCTGCTGAATCACCGTCAATAGAACCAAAGTTTCCATGTCCATCAACTAAAGGATAACGGTAAGAGAAATCCTGAGCCATCCGCACCATAGCATCATAAATAGCGGCATCACCGTGAGGGTGATAACGTCCCATAACATCCCCGACGATTCTGGCAGATTTTTTATAGGGCTTGTCCGCTGTAGTCCCTGATTCATTCATGCCAAAAAGAATTCTCCGGTGTACTGGTTTCAAACCATCCCTGACATCAGGAAGTGCCCGACCGACAATAACACTCATGGCATAACTAAGATAAGATTTGCTCATCTCTTTCCTTATATCTATAGGAACTACTTTACCATCATGATAGTCCATTCTTTTCACCTCTCTAACTATATGGTCAAACTTCTACTATAACAAAAATAACACTTAGACTAACTTAGCCTAAGTGTGGCCTTTTATGCTATTATACCCAATTATACCATAAATTCATCTAGAATAGAATATACTTTCGATTTAATCCCTCATTCTAGAAAACGCCAAAGCCCTAAAAGACCTAAACAAATACCTGATAAAAAATGGGATATCGTGATGCCTAGCAAGTTTTGGTGTCTAGCATATAAGGTTCCCCATATTAGACTAGTTACTATAGCTAAGCAGGATAACTCAAAAGATTTATGGAGATGAAAAGCTCCAAATAATAGAGAAGTAACTAATACTGGCCAGAACCAACCAAAACTATTAGGGAGAAAGCGCTGTAAAGAACCTTGAAGCACTCCTCGACTGATAAATTCTTGGACAGGTGCGATTAAACAGTAAATAGCCATTTTCCAGCTCATATATTTCCAAGAAATAATTGCATGACCATAAAACAAGACTAATTTCTGTATCATAATCCACTTTACAAAAATTAAGCAAATAATTATGACTAGTGTTACTACCAAAGACTCCAGTACAGATTGTTTCCAATTTTTTAGTGTTAATCCAAAGGAACTGATAGGCAAACCACTTCTTTTTACTACTATAAAAGAACCAACTACAAGAACAATTTCTACTAAGCGGCTAACAACATATTTAAATTCCCATATTTTACTGTAATTAATTAAAGCTAATTTGTTTAATCTGCTTGATAATATCTTGGATAAATTCACTGATAACTGCCTGCTTCTCCATTGCCCTCTCCCTTCACTGTTAATAATAATGATTAGTAGCGCGGGCAAAGGCTTCGTACATGAGAGGTACTTGCATATTATATTTCTTCAATAGCTCTTCCCGTAAATAAATTACATATAATCTATTGGTAACTATAGGTATCTGAATAGGTTTAATTTTTTTATCAACAATATCCACTGCCATTTTAGCTGCCAGTTCTCCCTGTTCGTAAGGTGAGACTGCTACAGCCATCATTCCTCCGTCCTCCACATTAAAACCCCAACACCCCATAGCAGGAAGCTTGCTGTTTTTCATAGTCCATTCCATTATTTCTTTTGGATCCACTATAGATTGGTCAGCAGCTGATCGCTTAATAGTATGATAATGGGTAACTAATAAGAAATCCGCTTTATCTTGATATTTTTCTATAGCTTTTTTCCAATCTTCAAAAGTTTTACACTCTATACTTTCTGTTAGTTCCAGAGGATCCCAGGGAAAAGAATTTAATTCTTCGTCTATTAATTGAGAAGTCTCAGAGTCATCTGAAATATGTAAAATTCTTTTTTGCTTAGAATCAGCCAGTTGTAAAAAAACCTCTTTTAGATTGCTATATGGTATGCGTTCCAGGATACCTGTCACATTATTAGCCTTATCATAACCATAATCATCTAATTCACCATTGACTCCAGTAAAAATAATATTCACTTCAGGATCATTAATAAAATACTTAGCTACCCATTCTTGAGCATTGTCATCAACAGCTATAATTACATCAGGTTTCCAGTCCTTAATTACATTTCTGGCTGCAATACCTGCTTTTTCTTTGTATTCCTGGCTAGGATGTCTTTTAGTGTCCATATAATGATATCTTGTGGAATAAGGCTTATCTTTTAAAGTCCTTTCAATAGACTGATTTATATCAGTTACCCAAGAGAAATCAGTATTATAGCTATGTAAAACCAAGACTCTGGGCCTATTTACATTAACTATCAGTAGAAAACAGTATAGACACAAAATAAAGACAATGGTAAATAAATAATTTAGATTGCTTTTTTTCATGATAAACCTTACAGCCTCCTAAAATATATTATTATAGCAATCCTAGCCATTTCCAGAAAGGTATAGAAGCAAACAAAGCTAAGACTTTAAAGATACAGCTAAGGGCATTAAAAGCAAGCATCGATTTTTGATTAAATATCTCTTTATCCTGACATAATTCAGTAAAATTAAAATAAGCACCACTTTGAAATGGTAAGATAAATAAATCACTTAAATTTAAAATAATAAATCCCACAATCCAAGGATTTATCCCATAAAGCTGACTTAAGGGGATAAAAATAGCAGATAAAATTATCACAATTGTACTGGTAGAAATGATAAAGCGCATCAGAAAGATTCCCACACTAAGTAAGGCTAAAAATATAACAAAGTTAGTTTGCATATAGGAACTCATCCAAGCTATTTGATTACCTATCCACTGATCAAGGCCTAAATAAGAAATTGTTTTCGCTACCCCTATCATAGTAGCACCGCAAATAAGAAAAGACCAGTTAATCTCGCTTTCAAATTCTTTTTGGGAAAGGCTTTCTAGAGCCAAGAAAATCATCAATACTCCATAGGCAATCCAGGAGGCCCCTATATTGTGAATAGAAGTTGTAATGACACCCACAATAAAAATTATAATTCCTACCAAAGCTTCCCATTCCCGTTTACTAAGAGGTCCTAAAATTTTTAATTGCACTTCAATTTGTTCCTTTGACAAGACAGGAATCTCTTTATTTCTATACAAAATAAAAATAAATGCTAAATTTAAAATAAATGTTACAAGCAAATAAATTAAAGAAGCAAAAACCCAATAGGCAGAAGTGAATTGTTCTCTCACCTGAAGTGGGAGCATACCAAAAACTATAAGATTAGTTGCTTTACCTGTTATAAAAGCACTTCCAAAAGCAGTAATTCCTATAAAAGTAGCCACTGCTAATTGTGTAGCTGCTTTTTCTCCTTTTTTATATCCTAAAGCTTCAACCATATTTTTAAAAATAGGAGCCATAATCCCTACTGTACCACTTGTAGAAGGAATAATTGGGGTAAAAAAAAGTCCCATTAGAAAAATATAAAAAGGATAAGCAATTTTATAGGGGGGAACGTATTTTAAGGTAAACAGGAGAAAACGGTAGATAATTCCTGATTTAAGCATGACAGCTGATAAGCCAAAGATACTCATACCCATAAAAAAGTAGTCTGATGTAAATCCTGATAGGGCTAATGAAGGAGGAACAATGTGAAGAGAAGTTAACATTAGAATCGAAAGCATACCAGGTATAAATAAAGCTTTTAAATCAAAGACTGACATAATAGTAATTATAAAAAATATAGCAATAAAAGTATTAGTCAAATGATCAAAAACACTGTATTTTTCTAAAGAAAAGATCAAGATAGGCAATAGTATGGTTAGGACCCATCCGATAGACTGTATTAATCCTTGATTTGATTTTCTGCTATCTATATTCCCTGCTTCAGTTACTTCTACCTTACTTTTCTTCTTTTTCAGATAACGATTTAACAAAGACATATTAAATTCTGATTTAATATTTGGATTATTTTCTAATAAAATCTCAATAGATCCCTTGGGAATAATAATAACCATTGTAGGAGAGTTGACCGTTGCATTTGATATATAGCCTGGAGCATCAACCACAGTTTCCTCTCCGACAAAACCATAAGATAAATGGCATAAATCCTTACTACCATCATCTAGTCTTACATTCCCTCTAATGATCAGATACAGGTTATCTGCAGGGTCTCCAATAGAAAATAAATTGTCCCCACTATCTAAATTCTTAAAGGTTACTTTAGGAAGAATTCTTGCTATTTGAGCTGGCTGACAAGAAGAGATTATAGGTGCACTCTGCAATCCTTCAGCCAATCTACTTTGTAGATCGGTAACAGAAATTTCCGAATCAATTTTTTGATAGCTTAGTTCTGACACTATATCCCTCCTAAATGTTTAGTTCATGCTTTAATATACTATATTTTATATTTAATTCCTGCATAATTACGACTATATTTTCAAATATTTAGTAATCTTACAAAAAAAACAAGAGCACTAAATGACTCTTGTTTTTTTATATCTTATTTAACTAGACCTAGACATCCAGATTCTCTACTAGCCGGGCATTCTCTTGAATAAATTCCCTTCTTGGTTCTACTCTATCCCCCATCAAGATAGTAAATATCTCATTAGCTTCAGTGGCATCATCTATGGTTACTTGTAAAACCGTGCGGGTCTCCGGATTCATAGTAGTCTCCCATAGTTGTTCAGGGTTCATTTCTCCCAAACCTTTATAACGCTGAATATTGATATTATCCCGTCCTATTTCCTTCAAAACTCTATCTAATTCCTGTTCGTTATAAGCATACTTTTCCTGCTTGCCTTTTTTCACTTGGAAAAGTGGAGGCTGAGCAATATAAACATAGCCGTTGGCAATTAAAGGCTGCATATAACGATAGAAAAAGGTTAGCAGAAGAGTCCTAATATGGGAACCATCCACATCGGCATCCGTCATAATAATTAGTTTATGGTAACGAGCTTTTTCCAGATTAAAATCATCACCAATACCAGTACCTAAAGCTGTAATAATAGACCTGATTTCTTCATTACCCAAAATCTTGTCCATCCTGGCCTTTTCCACATTAAGAATCTTTCCTCTTAAAGGCATAATAGCCTGGAAACGACGATCCCTTCCTTGTTTTGCTGAACCCCCAGCACTATCGCCTTCCACCAGATACAATTCGGACATGGAAGGGTCCTTAATAGAACAATCCGCCAGCTTACCTGGCAGGGAGTTGCTTTCTAGAACGGTTTTTCTTCTAGTCAATTCCCGGGCTTTTCTGGCAGCTTCTCTAGCTTGGGCAGCTGCTTTACCTTTACTAATAATCTTTTTGGTTATCCCTGGATTTTCTTCGAAAAACTCTCCCAGTTTCTCTCCTACGATAGAGTCCACCAGTCCTCTAATCTCCGGATTCCCCAGCTTAGTTTTAGTCTGGCCTTCAAATTGAGGTTCTACCAGTTTAACACTAATAACAGCCGTCAATCCCTCCCTGACATCTTCCCCGCTCAAATTAGCTTCATTTTCCTTAATAATATTCAGCTTACGAGCATAATCATTAATAATCCTGGTTAGAGCTGTCTTAAAACCGATTAAGTGAGTTCCACCTTCATGGGTATTGATATTATTAGCAAAAGCAAAAACATTTTCTACATAACCTTCGTTATACTGAAGGGCTATTTCTATACTAGTATCTTCCTTTTTCACTTCAAAATAAATAGGATCTCTATAGAGTGCATCCTTATTTTTATTTAAATGTTCCACAAAGGAAACAATACCACCTTCATAGTGAAAATCAGCCTTCTTGCCTTCTTCCGCTCTTTCATCCGCTAAGGAAATTCTTATTCCTTTATTCAAGAAAGCTAATTCCCGAAAACGTTGGGCTAAGGTCTCAAAAGAATACTCAGTCTCTTCAAAAATTTGCCTGTCAGGTAAAAAAGAAACTTTAGTGCCTGTATCCTGAGTTTCCCCAATTACCTTCAATTCTGTTACCGGGTTTCCCCGCTCATATCTTTGATGATGGATTTTTCCATCCCTTTTTACCTCTATTTCCAACCATTCTGAAAGAGCGTTAACTACAGAAACCCCTACTCCGTGCAAACCACCGCTGACTTTATAGCCTTCCCCACCAAATTTTCCCCCAGCATGGAGAACGGTGAGAACAACTTCTACCGCCGGACGACCTAATTTAGGATGCAGGTCTACAGGAATTCCCCGACCATTATCTACTACAGTAATACGATTATCTTCATGGATAATAACTTCAATATTATCGCAATAACCGGCCAAAGCCTCATCTATACTATTATCTACCACTTCATAAACCAAATGGTGTAGTCCCCTAACACCAGTTGATCCTATATACATACCCGGTCTTTTTCTTACTGCTTCCAGGCCTTCTAACACTTGGATCTGATCAGCATTATAACCATTACTATGACCGTTTTCAACTTCCACCTTAAGCACCTCCTATATACAATATTATATCAATAAACAATTCTCCAAACAAGTGTTCGAAGTTGAAGAACATGAAAATACCCGCCTTTTCACCCTTTTTAATATATGGCTTCCAGCGGGCTGATTAACTATCTAAAATCACACTTTTCTAAGATTGACTTTCATCTGTCAAAGATTTTAAAAAATTAGCCCTTTTCTTAATGGTTAGGGAAGAAATAGGAGAAATATAGACATGTTTATTAGTAATGATAAAAGATTTAGGATTTCCATTAGAAATATCTTTAATAAAACCTTCTTCTTTAGCAACTTCTAAAAATTCTTTGGTAGCATCAGAAGAAGTAGTATGTAAATCGTTAATGGAAACAACTTCAGCAGAACTTATTACCACGTCTCCTCCAATATGAATAAACATCGTTAAGCACCTTCCTTAAGTTTATTCTTGAGGTTATAAAAGACTTTAGCCATATTTTGCCCTAGAACATATTCTACTATTTCTTTATTAATAGAGGCTAAATCAAGACCTGTCTTTAATATAACATATATTTCAGTAAAGTTTACCCATTTTTTAGCTTTTTCTTGGTTAAATTTTTCAAAAGGTTCTTCTTGGCAAAAAATTTGCAGCCTTTCCCAAAGATCAGTTATTATTCGTTTCTTAAGCTCTTCATATTCACTTCTAGATAAATTAGGCATCTTCTCTTGAAAATAATCCCAGTCTAAATAAGGGTCAATTAAAAGCATTTTTCTAATTTCTTTTTCGTAAGAACAAAAGGGGCATCTTAGTTCTTCTTGTGGATAAAGGCAGGAACAAAGTGAACAAGTTTTCCAGCCATTATCCTCTCGCCATTTTTTTAACTTTTTCCCTTTAATTAAAAAAGATTTAAACTTATGGTGTATTTCTCCTTCTGGAATGGAATTAACCAACTGCTGAACCTCATCTACTTCGTTTTTTTCCAGTTTTATTGCTTCCCAATTAGGTAGTATTTCTTGCTTACTGATTAAATCCGTTTTCTTTTTAATTACACCACACTGAAAACGGATATCCTTTAAGAAATTGCCGCCCAATTCTCGATTTATTTCTTGAATGAACTTTCCCTTCAAAAAAATTAACTGTTGAGACCAGACTGGGCTGCTGACATTGACAAAAAGAATGCCATTAGTAAAATGGGCTCCCTGAGAATGATTGACTAATTCCCCATAACTTAGTTTATCCCACATTTCTACAATTATCTTTTCTCTTAATTTCTTTTCTATGCCCAGACGTTTTATGCCGCCTCTAAGAGAATCTTTTAAAGAATACACCCTTTCACCCCACTAATTTGTCCTTTACTTATCTGATAAAGACTAGCTTCTGTTAAAAATTCTTGAGGAAAATCTTCTAAGTCAGTAGTAGTAATAAAGGTCTGAATTCTCTGCCTAACAACTTTTAAGAGATGTTCCCTCCGTTCTTGGTCCAGTTCAGACATTACGTCATCTAACAATAAAAGAGGATATTCTCCAGTTTCTGCTTTCATAAATTCTAGTTCTGCCAGCTTTAAAGAAAGAACAGCAGTTCTCTGCTGACCTTGGGAACCAAAAGTTTTTACATTTATTCCATTGATAAAAGAAGAAAAATCATCTCGATGAGGTCCGATCATAGTCATTCCCCGATGGATTTCTTCTTCTTTTATTTTTTCCAAATTTTGTTTAAATATATGCTCAATTTCTTCTCCTTGAGCTATTTTTTCTTCTAAATTTCTACAAGAGGAAAGATATTTTAATTCCAAGGTTTCTTTATGGGAAGTAATTTTTCTATGCATCAATTTAGCTAAGATAGATAGTTTTTTCATAGAATCTAATCTTTTTTTAATAATTTTGCTGCCCCAGTCAATTAACTGGGTATCCCAAACAACTAGTAAATCTAGATTTTTTTTTCTTTCCCTTAATTCTCTTAGAAGATTATTTCGCTGTTGAAGAACTCGTCCATATTGATGAAGATAATGACCATATTGGGGGTTAACTTGGGAAATTTCCAGGTCTAAAAATCTTCTGCGCTCTCCTGGTGAACCCTGAATCAACTGCAGATCGGTAGGAGAAAATATAACTACGTTTAAAAGGCCTAATAGTGCCCTTAACTTTTTTTGCTCTAATCCATTAATCTTAATAGCTTTTTT
>Ga0079099_1040551_pt1 | contig 10578 bp, 8 predicted proteins | sample ADurb_H2B_02_Slu_FD_77098 | JGI IMG/M metagenome (GOLD analysis project Ga0079099, IMG submission 77098) | Active sludge microbial communities from Illinois, USA, of municipal wastewater-treating anaerobic digesters - ADurb_H2B_02_SludgeMetaT... | ecosystem: Engineered > Bioreactor > Anaerobic >... | reverse complement strand
CTGAGATATTTTAAACCAGTATCACAGATTAAAGTAACGATATTGGTTCCTGGGTCACAGTCAGCTGCTAGCTTAAGAGCTGCTGCCACATTGCCTCCAGAGGTATATCCTGCCATGATTCCCTCTAGGGAAGCTAACTTCCGAGTCATTGCTACTGCTTCTTCGTCAGTTACTGTTAGGTAACCGTCGCAAAATTTGCCATCCCAATTCCCTGGAGCAAAGGCATAACTGGAGCCCTGAAGCTTGTGGCTGAGGTTAGTCACTGGTTTGCCAGCTAAGAAAGGTGCAGTAGCAGGTTCCACAACCAGGCAGCGAATATGAGGATTATGCTCTTTGAGACCTCTGGCTATTCCTATAAAACCGCTGGCTGTTCCTACTACATCTAGAAAAACATCTACTTTTCCTTGAGTTTGCTCAATGATTTCTTGAGCAGTGGTCAAATGGTGAGCTTCCACTGCGCTGGGGTTATCAAACTGATTAGCCCAAAAGGCACCTAATTCTTCTACTAGTTGGGCTGCTCTTTCTTCCACTAATTTTAGGTCTTCTCCTGTAACTTGTCCTGGAGTGCTTTCAGGGCCCTGGGGTACCAGTTCTAACTCACCCCCGTAGGCTTTAATCATCTGTCGTCTTTCTACACTATTGCCTTCTGACATAACGGCAATAAACCGATATCCTTTCAGGGCACAAACTAGAGCCAAGCCTGAGCCAGTATTGCCGCTGGTGAGTTCCACCACCGTTCCTCCGGGGTTTAACTTACCTAACTTTTCAGCATCTTCAATCATTTTTAAAGCTATCCTGTCCTTAAAACTACCGCTGGGATTCAGAAATTCGGCCTTGACTAAGACATTACCAGGTAGGCCTACACCCAATCTCTCCAACTTAATCAGAGGCGTATTCCCAATAGCTTGCAGGATAGAAGAATAGCAGCTTGGTGAATATCGCATTTTTATACCTCCCCAACCTTTTTACAACTATTATATAATTATTGCCAACTATTGTTAATATGATGCAATATTTTCATGGCTGATGGTTAAAGCCTGCCCGAAAGCCTTCTTAATTTTGGCATTACAATTGCAATTAATCAAATAGAAAAGGAAAGGGAGGGAATTAGATGGTAAACAGCTTAATTATGACTGGTATTCTCATTAAAGATCGTAATAATACTGCTATTAAGGTGCAGGAGGTGCTAACCAAGTATAGTCAATTTATTTTCTGCCGGATGGGAGTATCTGACTTGACTAACTATTGCCGTCTGGGAGAGGAGGCAGAGCAAGCAGACGGAGTAATTGCCTTAATTATTCGGTCTGATGAAGGGAAAGTTAAGGAATTAGCTCAAGAACTGGGGGAGGTTCCAGGCGTAACTGTTAAATATATGGTTCTTTCTTAAATAAAGGCAGGAGAAGCCGGGGAAACCTGGCTTTTTTCCTGTAAACAGAGAATTTCCAATTTGCTCTAAATTGATAGGAAAAGTATAATATTTTATAAGGAAATAAATTAGGAGGGAGAAGAATGAATAATCTACGCCAGATTTTGCTAGTCGCTATCATTGGAGCTCTTATTGGTGGGTTGATCTGTGGGGTGATAATTATGCCTAACCTAGCTGTCAGCTAAGCTGCCGCTTCGGATACCCAGGGACTTTTGCCTGCCTATGGTAGTCCTGTAGCTAGAGTAGCTGCTCAAGTGGATCCTACAGTGGTAAATATAACTACTAGAAGTTTAGCCTATGATTTCTTCTTTGATATAGTACCACAACAAGGGCTAGGGTCTGGAGTAATCGTTAGTAGAGATGGCTATATTCTAACTAATAACCATGTGATTCAGGGCGCTCAGAGTATTACCGTCAATTTGGCTGATGGGCGGGAAGTTAAAGCTAAGATAGTCGGTACCGATCCTGAGAGTGATTTAGCTGTTCTAAAAATTGATGTTCATAATCTTCCTGAGGCTCTTTTAGGAGATTCCAATGCTTTAAGGGTAGGAGAGTTGGCAGTAGCTATCGGCAATCCTTTTGGTTTGCAGCAGACAGTTACCAGTGGGGTGATCAGTGCTTTAGGCAGAAGCATTAATAAAGGAGAAGGTCAATTGGTGGATAATCTAATTCAGACTGATGCCTCCATTTAACACTGCCAAAGTAATTATGGAACAGTTAATTAAAGAGGGAAAGGTAAATCGTCCTTATTTAGGAGTATCAGGCATTACTCTCAATGATGAACTGGCTTTTCAGTATAATCTGGCTACTGATAAAGGGGCATTAATTATCAAGGTAGCTCCCAACAGTCCTGCTAAAAAGTCAGGGTTAAAAGCTGGAGATATTGTGATTAAAATAGGGGAAAAGCCAGTAGGAGGAATGGAAGACTTACAGAATATTATTCGCCATCATCAACCTGGAGATAATATCAAACTAACTATTCTGCGCAAGCAATCTAAAATAGAAATATAAGAGAGATTGGAAGCGAAACCTTAACTTAATAAGCCCGAGTTTAGCTCGGGTTTATTTTTAGACCTGTGATGATGTCAGGATATAGCATTAAAGGAGGAATTTTCAGTGAAATGGAATAGTTTACAGTATCGATTAATAGCTTTGCTGCTTCTAGTATCTATTCTACCAGCTATTGCCATCGGTTATTTAGCTGATAGCAAGGCTAACCGCCTTTTAGAAAATCAGATGATAGAAGGAAAATTAAGCCAGGTTGAGCGGGTGGCGGACAGATTCGAACAATATTTAGTGGATAACTCAGCAGCTATAACTGCTTTAGCCAAAAACCCAGCTCTGCGGGAGATGGCATCTCCTACCCAGTTGGCTACTATCAAAGCTTTCCAAGAGGGCATTGGTTCCTTTGAGTTAATCTTCATTGTGGATGCTAATGGGATAATCAAGAATACCTTTCCCCAGACTGACTTTGGTGGAAAGACAGATTTTACGGATCGGCAATGGTATAAAGACGTGGCTGCTGCCCAGAAAACTGTGATTTCTGATACATATATTTCGGCTTTTACTAAACAAGCTACGGCTCCTATCGTCACACCTATTCTCGATGATAATAATCAGGTTTTAGGCTATGTAGGGGGGAATATTTCTTTAAGCAACTTGGCTTCTTTGGTCAAGCCTTTGAGTCAAGGCGAGACAGGAAAAGGAATCATTCTGGATAAAAAAGGATTCTATCTTATCGATAGTCGGGATGAAGTCAAGGGTAAAGAGCATGAATCTTTCCAAGAAAAAGATATTCAGCAAATTATTCAGTCAGGAAAAAAATCAGTTGTTACTATAGGAAAGCAAAAGGCCAAAAATGTAGTAGCTTTTACTCCTATAGGGGAACTTGGTTGGTCAGTGTTGTCAATCCAAGAACAGTCTGAAGCTTTGACCAGTGCTAAAGATTTGCACAGTTTAATTGTGCTTTTAATAATTCTCTCAGCGATTTTAACAAGTATTATTGGGTTTATCTTTGTTAGCAAAATTATTAAACCTATTCTAGGAGCGGTAAAAGTTGCGGAAGAAATTGCCCAAGGAAATCTTAATCCGGAGATCGTTTCTTATTCCGGGCAGGACGAAATTGGACAGTTGATTAGAGCATTCCAGGCTATGACCAAGAATTTACGCAGCCTGGTTAAAAAAGCCAGTCAATCTTCTGATGCAGTACTCGCTTCATCAGAACAGCTAACCAGTAGTGCAGAGCAGTCTGCTCAGGTAGCTAATCAAGTAGCTGTCTCTATTTCAGAGGTGGCTAATGGTGCAGATAGGCAGGTAAACGCTATTGAAAATACTTTAGTAACTGTAGAGCAGATATCAAGCGATATGGAGCAAATGGCTGTCAATGCTCATAGCGTGGGTGAATTGGCAGGGCAGACTGCCCAGGCTGCGGAGAATGGTGGGAAAGCTGTAGCGGCTGCCGTTAGCCAGATGAATTATATAGAAGAGACGGTAAACCATTCTGCTCAAGTGGTAGCTAAACTGGGGGATCGGTCACAGGAAATTGGTCAGATTGTGGATGCTATTGCAACTATTGCGGATCAAACTAACCTATTAGCTTTAAATGCTGCTATTGAAGCAGCCAGAGCCGGGGAACAAGGTCGGGGGTTTGCGGTGGTAGCAGAGGAAGTTCGGCAATTGGCTGAACAATCCCAAGGGGCAGCTAAGCATATTGCCCAATTAATCGGCGAGATTCAACAAGATACAGAAAAAGCTGTGCAGGCTATGGATCAAGGTACTAAAGAAGTAAATAAAGGAACCCAAGTAGTCAATGATGCAGGAGAAGCTTTTGGTAGAATCGTTACTCTTTTGGAAGAACTTTCTTCCAAAGGGAAGGATATTACTGATTTAACTCAGCAAGCAGCCCAAGGCAGCAGAGAGATAGTTGCTTCCGTTCGGGAGATTGATGCGATTAGTCAGGATACGGCCGGACAGACCCAGACAGTATCTGCTGCTACCCAGGAACAGTTGGCTTCTATGGAAGAAGTTGCTTCAGCCAGTCAGAGTCTAGTGGAGATGGCTCAAGAATTACAGAATGTTGTTAATAATTTTAGAGTAGACTAATTAATCCAGGAGAAGAATCTTAGTTCAGCTGCAACTAGGGTTCTTCTTTTTAATCAGCCTTGAAAACATGATATAATAGTTTGATAGAGGGAATAAATATACAATAGAAACCTAGGAAAGGGGATTAATAAGGTGAAGATCGCTGTTATAGGTGCTGGAAAAGTTGGTTCTGCCGTAGTAGGCAAATTAATGAATCTAGGAGGGATTTCCCAGATTGTTCTAGTAGATATGGACATGGATAAGGTGGAGGGGGAAATTTTGGATTATGAACATACTACCTCTTATGCCTATCATCCTGGGATAAATCTGCTGGCTGGAACTTATGCCGATTGCCAAGATGCAGGAATTATCATTATTACTGCCGGACCAAGTATTAAACCCGGACAGACTAGAATCGAGCTGGCAGAAGGAAATACCGAGGTATTGAGAAAGATTATGGATCAAATCGATCGCTATAATAAAGATGCCTTGATTATCATGGTCAGCAATCCGGTAGATATTTTGACCTATGGTGCTTATCGCTTATCTACCAGGCCGAGACACAAGATTATTGGCACAGGAACCTTGGTAGATAGCGCTCGTTTAATGAAAATTTTAGGTAAGCTCTATAAAATTGATGCTAAGAAGATTTTTTCCTTCATGCTGGGAGAACATGGCGAGACATCTTTCCCCGCTTGGAGTATTGCTAATATTTGTGGTCTTTCTTTTGAAGAGTTCGGTAGAATGGAAAGAACCTATTGTGAGGTAACTTTAAACAGAGCTAAAGTGGAAGAAGAGGCTCGCAATATCGGAATAGATATCTTTCATAAAAAGGGCTATACCAACCATGGGATTGCCGCCGGAGTTGTTCGCTTAGTCACTGCTATTATGTCTGATGAAAAAACTATTGTACCTGTCTCTGTAGTTTTAGAAGGAGAATATGGAATCTCCGATATTGCCTTAAGTATTCCCTGCATTGTTGGTAAAAATGGTATTGAAAAGACTCTGGAGTTTCCTTTAAGTCAGGAAGAATTAGGGAAATTACGCTATTCTGCCGACTTCCTGAAGGAATCTATTAAAGATATCGTTTATTAATGGTAAAAGAATAAAGTATAGGGGCTATGATGATGTTAGAGAAAGCGGGGAAAATCCTCAAGCAATATTATGGTTATTCAGATTTTAGAAAAGGACAAGCTGAGATAGTAGAAAGTATTCTCCAGGGGAAAGATACCTTAGCTATCATGCCTACAGGCGCAGGGAAGTCTCTCTGTTATCAGATACCAGCTCTAATTTTCGGTGGAGTGAGTCTGGTGATTTCACCTTTAATTTCTTTGATGAAAGACCAGGTAGATGCTCTAAATAACTTAGGGATAGCGGCTGCTTTTATCAATAGTTCTCTAGAACAAGGGGAAGTAGAAGCAAGGATTAGAGAAGCTCAGCAAGGGAAATATAAGCTGCTCTATGTAGCTCCGGAGCGATTGGCTTCTGGAAGTTTTGCTTCTTTGTTGAAGGATTTGCCCATTGCTCTTTTAGCTGTTGATGAAGCCCATTGTGTCTCCCAGTGGGGACATGACTTTAGACCTAGCTATCGTTCCATTGGATTATTGGTCAGCAGACTTCCCCAGCGTCCCATAATAGCTGCCTTTACTGCCACTGCTACTCAAGCAGTCAAAAGAGATATTATTAATCTATTGACTTTGCAAAAGCCTAGCTGCTATCTTACTGGATTTAATCGGGAGAACCTATCCTTTCTAGTGAGAAGAGGGGAAAATAAAAAGGATTTTGTTCTCCGCTATGTGGAGGAAAATAAGGCGCAAGCAGGGATTATCTATGCAGCTACCAGAAAAGAAGTTGATAATCTCTATGAACTTTTACGAAAAAAAGGCTATGGAGTGGGGAAATATCATGCTGGATTGAGAGATGAAGAGCGGGCTGCAAGTCAGGATGCATTTTTATATGATGATATTAGGGTCATGGTGGCTACCAATGCTTTTGGTATGGGTATTGACAAGTCTAATGTGCGTTACGTTATTCACTATAATCTACCTAAGAATATGGAGGCTTACTACCAGGAAGCAGGACGGGCAGGGAGAGATGGTGAGCCCAGTGAATGTACTCTGCTTTTTGCTCCCCAGGATGTTTTATTGCAGAAGTACTTATTGGAAAATACTGTTCTCTCAGAGGAGAGAAGAAATAATGAACATAAAAAATTACAAGCTATGGTGGATTACTGCTACACTCCTCAGTGTTTACGAAAATATATTTTAGAGTATTTCGGGGAGGCGAATGTGGCTGCGGATTGCGGGAATTGCAGTAACTGCAATGACGATGGTGAGCTTGCTGACATCACCATTGAAGCTCAAAAGATTTTTTCCTGCATTGCTCGAATGAAAGGGGAATATGGTATTTCCCTAGTAGCTGAGGTTCTGAAAGGATCTAAGAACAAGAAAGTATTGCAACTGAATTTTGATCAATTATCTACCTATGGTTTGCTCCAAGAGCATACTTTGCAGGAACTGAAAGACCGGATTAATTCTTTAGTAGCAGAAGAATACCTGACCATTACTTCCGGTACTTATCCGGTGGTAAAACTGCAGAATAAAGCTGTGGCGGTTTTAAAAGGTCAGGAGAAAGTCTTCCGGAAGATTAGGGAAAAGGAAGAAAAAGTCTTAGTGGATGACTCGCTTTTTGAACTGCTGCGGGGTTTGCGCAAGGAGATTTCTACTAGGGAGAAGGTTCCGCCCTATATTGTTTTCTCTGATAGCACTCTTAAAGAAATGAGCCGCTGTTGTCCTCAAGATGAAGCTGCCTTTCTGGCTGTTAAGGGAGTGGGAGAAGCGAAGGCAGCCAGATACGGAAGGGAATTTCTAGAGCTAATTAAGGGTTATGGGGGCGGGCAAAGAGAAGATGTTCCTACACAGTCTGAGCAGAAAGAAACTCCCAGTCATTTAATCACTCTAGCCATGCATCAAGCAGGGGAAAACTTAGGGGAAATAGCTGTAAAAAGAAGAATAAAGCTGGCTACTGCCCAAGAACATCTGCTGCGCTGTGGGATGGAAGGGCAGCCAATAGACTGGGATGTGCTTATTCCTCCTCATTCTGAGAATCTTATTTTAGAAAAAATTAGAGAACTGGGAGCAGAAAGGATAAAGCCTCTCAAAGAGGCTTTATCAGATGAAGTAGAATATATAGCCATTAAAGCTGTTTTAGGGAAACATTTTGGGAAATGCTAATCAATTCCATAACATTGCTTAAATTTATGCACTACGTTTTTTACCATGATTAGTAAATCTCTTAGTAAATCATCGCTCAAAAATCTGAGTAGAACTTCGTCCCTTTTCTGATAAGGCTCGAAAACTGGGGTTAAGATATCATGTTCTTGGAGCATAATCTTAAAATCATGATCTTCATAGGCTTGGCTGCGATGGAGGAAGAGGAGATCTTCCATAATTACCTCTTCACAGCGTTTCCTTAGATCCTTATTGGAGATATCAAAGGAGTAAATCATCGTCATCACCCTCTCTTTAGTAGAAAAACAGGGACAGGTTTCAACTGAGAGAATTCCTGTTATTATAGTTTAAGCAGACAGACCCTAGAAGGTGCGAGTTTTGTAAATCTGTGTATGGAAAGTCAGAGGAATATATAAGGCAAGAGTAGAAATAATAAGCAGAGAGGTGATGACATTGGATACTAAAAAGACTGAGCTAAAAATTACGGGAATGACCTGCGCTGCTTGCTCCGGAAGGGTGGAAAGAGTTCTACAAAAAATGCCCGGGGTGGTGGAGGCTAATGTCAACCTAGCTCTGGAAAAAGCTACAGTTACTTATAACCCTAAGGAAGTGGCAATAATAGATTTAATTCAAAAAGTCAGAGATTTAGGTTATAATATCATCCTTAACCATCTGGAATTAAGAATTAAAGGCATGACTTGTGCTGCTTGTTCCTCTAGGGTAGAGAAAAAGTTAAACCGGACAGACGGGATAGTGAAAGCGGCAGTAAATCTGGCTACGGAAAAGGCCGTCATTGAATATAACGGTGAGTCTATTGTGCCCCAGGAGATCGAGAAGGTTATTGCTGACTTGGGTTATCGGCCAGAAGCTATCCAGGAAGATGGAGTAATAGATAGAGAGAAAGAAGAGCGGAAGAGAGAATCACGTCGACAACTGTATCTTTTTGTCTTTGCTGCTGTCATGAATATACCCATCATGCTGGCTATGTATGCTACCCATTTTGGGGGAGCTATGCCCAGCCACATGACCTATCAATCCAAACTTCTGCAATTTATTTTGGCTACTCCGGTGCAAATCATCGCTGGTTACCAGTTTTATCGGGGAGCCTATAAGGCTTTGAAAAATGGTAGTGCTAACATGGATGTCCTAGTGGCCTTGGGGACTACTGCTGCCTATCTTTACAGTGTAGCCACTACTTTCTTTATTCCCGGGGATGTTTACTATGATGCTGCTACTATGATTTTGGCTCTAATCATTTTAGGGAAAATGCTGGAGTCTATTGCGAAAGGACGAACCTCTGAGGCCATCAAGAAACTGATGGGCTTACAGGCCAAAACGGCCAGAGTAATTAGGGATGGACAAGAACTGGATATTCCAGTGGAAGAAGTGGCAGCAGGAGATTTAGTTTTAGTGCGTCCAGGAGAGAAGATTCCTGTGGACGGTCAAGTGGAAGAAGGTTTCTCTGCAGTAGATGAATCTATGTTGACGGGGGAAAGTATTCCAGTAGAAAAGAAACCGGGAGACTCTGTTATCGGAGCTACTATCAATAAAAATGGAGTTATTCGTTTTCGAGCTACCAAAGTAGGGAAAGACTCGGCTTTGTTCCAGATCATCAGATTAGTGGAAGAAGCCCAAGGGTCCAAGGCTCCTATTCAAAGACTAGCAGACCAAGTGGCGGGAGTATTTGTCCCAGTGGTGATTGTCATTGCTGCTCTTACTTTCCTGGGTTGGTATCTGATTACAGGGGATTTTACCAAAGCTCTCATGACTATGACGGCTGTTTTAGTAATAGCTTGCCCCTGTTCTTTGGGATTGGCTACGCCTACCGCTATTATGGTAGGTACTGGCAAAGGGGCAGAGAACGGTATTCTGATCAAAGGTGGGGAGCATCTAGAAAAAGCCTATTCTATCAATACTGTGGTTTTAGATAAGACTGGAACTATCACTAAAGGGGAGCCGGAGGTAACAGATATTCTCCCCATGGCTCATTTAGATGAGGAAGAACTATTAAGACTGGCAGCTACTGCGGAAAAAGGTTCTGAACATCCTTTAGGGGCAGCTATTGTGAGAAAAGGAGAAGGCTTAGCTTTAGGCAATCCAGATTCCTTTGCTGCTATTCCTGGGCAGGGAATTAAAGTTACCTATCAGGGAAAAGAAATTTTGGTAGGAACTACTAAACTGATGCAGGAGAACGGAGTGGGAATCGAGAAAATTACTCAAGAGAAAGAGGCTTTGGAATCGGCAGGCAAGACCGCTATGCTGGTGGCCGTAGATGAGATACTGGCTGGTATTATTGCAGTAGCTGATACTGTGAAGGAAAGTTCTGCCCAAGCCATACAGGAACTGAAGAAAATGGGCATTGAAGTGGTGATGATTACCGGAGATAATCAACGAACCGCCCAATTTATTGCTCAGCAGGTAGGTGTAGACCGAGTATTGGCGGAAGTCCTTCCTCAGGGTAAGTCAGAAGAGGTAGAGAAATTAAGAAAAGAAGGCAAAGTAGTAGCTATGGTAGGAGATGGTATCAATGATGCTCCTGCTCTGGCGGCAGCTGACTTAGGTATTGCTATTGGGACAGGTACCGATGTAGCTATGGAAGCGGCTGATGTAACTTTAATGAGTGGAGATTTAAAGGGGGTAGCTACGGCTATTAGGTTAAGTAAGAGGACTATGAGAACTATTAAGCAAAACCTGGTTTGGGCCTTTATCTACAATATTATTGGTATCCCTGTAGCTGCTTTAGGATATCTGGTACCTGTCTTTGCAGCGGCAGCCATGGCCTTTAGTTCTGTTTCTGTAGTTACCAACTCTTTACTTTTAAAAAGGGTTAACCTAAAAAAA
>Ga0079099_1051982_pt1 | contig 10599 bp, 8 predicted proteins | sample ADurb_H2B_02_Slu_FD_77098 | JGI IMG/M metagenome (GOLD analysis project Ga0079099, IMG submission 77098) | Active sludge microbial communities from Illinois, USA, of municipal wastewater-treating anaerobic digesters - ADurb_H2B_02_SludgeMetaT... | ecosystem: Engineered > Bioreactor > Anaerobic >... | reverse complement strand
CTAAGCCTGTATTTGTTCTCCCCCCATGAATATAAACTTCCCAGCCTGACCGATCAGCTTTTTGTTTAGCATCAACAGCTACAACAATGCACTGACTGCCAAATCGCTTAGCACCAGCAGTAATAAGCTGTTGATTTTTAACCGCTGCTGAATTGATAGAAATTTTATCAGCACCCTCCATAAGAATCTGCCTAATATCTTCTACATCATTAATTCCACCACCAACAGTAAAAGGGATAAAAACTTTTTCAGCAGTTCTCCTGACTACATCAAGAATAGTTTTTCTTTTATCAGAGGAAGCTGTTATATCTAAAAAAATCAGTTCATCTGCACCAGCTTGATCATAAGAAGCAGCAGCTTCTACTGGATCTCCAGCATCCTGTAAATTAACAAAGTTAACTCCTTTAACTACTCTGCCATCTTTCACATCTAAACAGGGTATAATTCTTTTCGCAAGCATTCTCTTACCTCCTAGCTAAAGCAATGGCTTCTTTTAAATCTAAACTTCCTGTATAAATTGCTTTGCCAGTAATTACAGCTTCTACACCAGCAATTTCTTTCAGCTTGGCGATATCTTCTAAAGTACTAACTCCACCAGAAGCAATAATAGGTACACCACTTGCCAAACACATTTCTCTAATACTTTCTAGATTAGGTCCTGTTAACATACCATCTCTACTGATATCAGTAAAAATGATTCGTTTTACCCCTTTAGCAACCAACTTTACTGCTAACTCTACCGCTTTCTCTTCTGTCACATCAGCCCAACCTTTAATAGCAACTTTTCCATCTCTCGCATCCAGACCTAAAACTATTCTTTCCCCATATAAACGACAAGCTTCTTCTAAAAGTTCTTGCTTAGCTACTGCTACTGTACCTAAAATAACTCTATCCACACCAGCTGCTAAGATTTTTTCAATAGTAGCTAAATCTCTAATCCCGCCACCTAACTGGACAGGTAGTTTCATTCTCTCTTTAATTTCTTTTACTATCTCTAAATGAGCAGGCTTTCCCTGAAAAGCGCCGTCTAAATCCACTAAATGAAGATATTGAGCACCTTGTTGCTGCCATTTTTCCGCTACTTCTAAAGGATTATCACCAAAAACAGTTTCCTCTTCCAAACGACCTTGCAAAAGACGTACACATTTTCCTCCTCGCAAATCTAAAGCTGGTAAAATTAGCATTTTTTCATCATCTCCCCGAAGTTTTTCAATATTTTCAAACCTATATCTCTACTTTTTTCAGGATGAAATTGCACAGCATAAACATTATCTTTACCCAAAGCAGCTGGAACAGCATTTCCATAAAAAGTAGTGGCTATAATAGTTTCTTTCTCTTTTGGTTTAACATAATATGAATGAACAAAATAAACAAAAGAATCTTCTTCTATTCCCTGAAAAAGAGGATTTTGACGAGGAAAAGACAACTGGTTCCACCCCATATGTGGTACTTTTATTTCTCCCACTAGCTTTTCTACTGTACCAGGAAAAAGATTCAATCCCGCTGTTCTTTCTCCACCTTCAGAGCTTTCTCCTAATAAAAGTTGCAAACCAAGGCAAATACCTAAAAAAGGTTTACCAGCAGCAATATGTTTTTCTATTACCTCTATAAAGCCAACTTGGCTTAGATTATGCATACCATCAGCAAAAGCACCCACTCCAGGTAAAATAAGTGCCCCTGCCTCTTGTAGCTTTTGACAATCAGCTGTTATTTCTGCTTGATAGCCTAAAAACTCCAAAGCCTTTTGCACACTACGCAAATTACCTACACCATAATCAATTATCTTAATCATTTCTTTCCTCCTTAGAGCAAACCTTTACTAGACATAACACCTGTAATGGAATTACTAATTTCACTAGCCTGCCACAAGGCCTTGGCAAAAGCCTTAAAAAGAGCTTCAGCAATATGATGATTATTAGAACCGTAAAGCAATCGTAAATGTAGTGTCAAACCAGCATTGAAAGCCACTGCTCGCCAAAATTCTTCCACTAGCTCAGTAGGAAACTGACCTATATATTCACCAGAGAAAGCTACATCAAAAACCAAATAAGCTCTATTGCTGATATCTAAAGAAGCCATAGCTAAACTCTCGTCCATAGGTAAAAAGGCTGTTCCATAACGTTTGATTCCCTTTTTACAATCTAAGGCTTCTTTTAGAGCCAAACCTAAACAAATACCGATATCCTCTACTGTATGATGATAATCTACCTGTAAATCACCTTGAGCCTTTACTGATAAATCCAAGAGAGCATGCTTAGCTAAAAGAATAAGCATATGATCCAGAAAACCTATTCCTGTATCTATTTTTGCTTGTCCTGTTCCATCTAAATTAACAGCTAAACAAATCTCTGTTTCTAATGTTTTTCTTTCTATTTTAGCTTCTCTCATTGCTTTTCTCCTTTCAGAAAATCAAGCAAACTATTAATATCTGAAGCAATCAAATCTGCTCCCGCTTGACGAAAAATCTGCTCATCTTTTGTTCCACCCGAAAGAAGACAAGCAGATAGCCATTCTCCTTTTGTTCCTTTAGTTGTTCGTAAATCATCTAAAGTATCACCTACAAAAAGACCTAAAGAAGTTCCTAATCTTGCACCTAAGCAATTTAAGGTAGCTGGATTCGGTTTATGCAGGCCATCATCGTCTGTAAGAATATGCTCTCTTGGAATATGTTCAAGCAACCCTAATCTGTCTAAAACTAACTTTGCTTCCAGCCAATTACGTCCAGTAAGAATAGCTAACTGTTTTTTCTGCTGGAGTAATTTAGTTGTTTTTAAAAGATCTATTTCTTGATGAATAAGACTCTTAGATCCTTGCACATATTTTATCTTACCTTTATAGAGTTGAGCATAAAATTCTTCTCCTGCATAAATTTCTTTACAAATATCAGCTACTTGCTTTTTTGTCCTCTGATCAATCTTGATTTTCAATACTTTCTCTACACTTTGTAAACCACCACCTGCTTTGGCTAAAAGTGCAGCATACTCTTCTACTGACCAGCTTGTTGTCCTTAATTTTGCAAGATCATTAGACTTCACTTTATCTTGTTTGCAGAGATAAAGTAAGACTACCGCTAAAGCCAAATCCCAATCATTATTAAAACCGCCAGCTAACTTAAAAAACTCTGTTTCTTCTGGTAAAATAGCCAATTGATGACCATTACAGTTAGCAAAATTATGCAGATAAAATTCTACTCCTTGAGCAATAGCTTGCCGAAACGATTCACCTACCGCTACCAAAACCCCATCAATATCCAAAACTAAAGTATCTATTTTTAATAGTTTTTCTTTTATTTGTTCATCCACCCAAACCATCACTTTTTCTCCATTCTCACTTGAATAGAGTTAGCATGAGCAGTTAATCCTTCTACCTCAGCTAAAGTAATCGCAGCCTTAGCAACTTTAGCAAAGCCTTGTGCAGAAAAAGAAAGAACACTAGATTTTTTAACAAAATCATCTACACTAAGAGGAGAGAAAAAGCGAGCAGTTCCTCCCGTAGGCAGAACATGATTAGGCCCAGCTAAATAATCCCCTAATGGTTCAGGAGAATATTCTCCCAAAAAAATAGCTCCTGCATGTTTAATCTTACCTAAATGTTCCCAAGCATTATCCACCAAAACTTCTAGATGCTCAGGAGCATAAAAGTTAGCCATTTCCCAAGCCTCTTCTAAGTTATCCACCAAAAGAATAATTCCTCTCTCAGCCAAAGATTGCCGAGCAATTTCTTTTCTTGCCAGTTTTGGTAACTGTCTGATTAATTCAGCTTGTACTTCTTCCATTATTTTTTCTGAAGTAGTAATCAGAATAGGTGAAGCAAGGACATCATGTTCAGCTTGAGATAAAAGATCTGCAGCTATATAAGCTGGATTAGCATTACCATCAGCAACTACCAAAACTTCGCTTGGACCAGCCAGCATATCCAGATTGACAGCTCCATAAACCAATTTTTTAGCTAAAGTAACATAAATATTACCAGGTCCAACTATTTTATCAACTTGAGGAACTGTTTCAGTACCAAAAGCTAAAGCAGCAACAGCTTGTGCTCCCCCTATCTTATAAATCTCACTTACACCAGCTTGATGAGCAGCTACTAGAACATAAGGATTAAGTGTACCATCCTGACTGGGAGGAGAAACCATAACTATTTTCTGCACACCTGCTACTTGGGCTGGCAAAGCATTCATCAAAACAGAAGAAGGATAAGCCGCAGTACCGCCTGGAACATAAAGACCGCTGCTATCTAAAGCTGTGTAAAGTTGCCCTAAAATAGTACCATCTTCTTCTCTGTCCAACCAGGAATTCTTCAACTGTTTCCTATGAAAAGCAGTTATTCTTTTTTTAGCTATCTGCAAAGCTTCTAAATAATCTTTGCTCACCAAACTATAAGCTTTTTCTGTTTCTTCTTCGCTAACTCTTAACTGCTGAGGACTTAACTTAACCTGATCGAATTTTTCCGTATATGTCAAAAGAGCCTGATCACCTTTTTGTTTAATATTTTCTACAATCTCTCTAACTATCTTTTCTCTCTCTGCTAAATCAAATAAAGACTGTTGCTGAGCTTGAAAATTCTTCTTTTGCTCTGCATTAGTTATTTTTTCTACCCTCATCATTTTTTAACTCTCCTCTTGCACTAATTTTTGCAATCCCTTAATAATAGTATCTACTCTCTGAAATTCCGTAGTAAGACTCACTTTATTAACAATCAACCAAGAGCTAATTTCCATAATAGTAGCTAATTCCACTAAATTATTAGCTTTTAAAGTCTTACCTGTATCAACTATATCCACAATCAAATCAGCTAAACCAGTTAAAGGAGCAAGCTCAATAGAACCATATAGTTTAATAAAATCAGCTTGAATCCCTTTTGCAGTAAAATACTGCTTAGCTAAATGAGGGAATTTAGTAGCTACTCTTACATGTTTGTGCAATAATTCATCCCAAAAATTTTCTTTCACAATTTTATTAGGACCAGCAACAGATAAGCGACATTGCCCAAACTGTAAATCTAAAGGTTGATAAACATCACTACCTTTTTCTAACAAAACATCCTTACCTACAATACCCAAATCAGCTGCACCATGTTCAACATAAGTTGGAATATCATGGGCACGTACTATGATAAACCTTAGTTGAGATTGAAAATCAGTTAAAACTAATTGACGAGAATTCTCTTTTAATTCGATATTAACTAAACCTAATTTTCTAAATAATTCCACCCCATAATCAAATAATCTACCTTTAGGCAAAGCAATAGTTAAAAATTTCATCAGCTGCTCCCTCCTCAATTTTTAATTCCTTGACATTTCCATTTTTTAAATTTCTTAAACAGACATTAGTTTCACTTTGTAAAAAAAGGAGGGTCTTTACTTCTCTTAATTGACCATATTGTTCTACCAGTTGCAAATCACCTATTTCTAGTTCCACTTGCAAACCTTTGCCTCTTAATTGTTTAGCCAAAATCCAAGCCACTGTTCTTTGAGAAGGCGGAAAAATAAGCAAACAATCTTTTTTCGCTGAAACAACATAATCTTCTTTTTTTTCTAAAGCATAGAGGGTTCGCTCCAAGCTAAGAGCAAAACCAACAGCAGGACAATTCTCACCAAATTCACCTACTAAATTATCATACCTTCCACCACTACCCAAACTAAATCCAATTCCTCTAGTATAAACCTTGAAAACAACACCTGTATAATAATCACTGCCTCTGACCAAACCAAAATCTAAAAAAACATAATCAGCTAAACCATAGTCTTCTAATATTTGGTATACTTCAGTTAAGTTAGCCAAAGCCTTTTGACTATGACTATTAAGAACACTAGACTTAGCCTGCTTTAATACTTCCTTTTTGCCATATAATTGAGGTACAGAAAGAAGTAATTGTTTTTCTTCTTCGGAAAGACTAGTTTGCAACAAAATTTTTTCTAAGGTAAGAAAATCTTTTCTATCCACAGCAAGAATAATCTCTTTTTTTATTTTTTCACTTAAAGGAGAGTTATTTAAAACACCTCGAAAAAACTCTACCTGACCTAAACTGATTTGGAAATCAGTCAAACCAGCCGCCTGAAAGCTCTCAATCGCTATAGCAATCACTTCTGCATCAGCCTCTGGTTTACAACTGCCTAAAAGCTCTATCCCTGCTTGCAAAAATTCTCTCTGTTTCCCCACCTGCAGTTCATCATAGCGAAAAATATTAGCTTGGTAAGAAAGTCGCAAAGGGCGAGGATAGCGCTTCATTCTAGTTGCTACCATTCTCGCGACTGGAGTAGTGGCATCAAAACGAAGAGCCATAATTCGCCCTTGATGATCAAAAAACTTATACATTTTTTCTAGAGATTCACCTGCACCACCAGCAAGTAAAACATCTAAATATTCAAAAGTAGGGGTAACAACTTCTTGAAATCCCCAGCTATTAAAAACATTATTCACTTGGGTTGCTAAAGCCCTTTTTGCAGCTGCTTCTCTAGGAAGAACATCTTTAACACCCTCTGGTACTTGCTTTTTATTGCAAAACATCTCTTCTAACATAATAACCTCCCACTATTACTTTATCATTTTAAAGTATTAACTTAATAATATAGTAACATAAAGAGGCAATTACTGTCAACTTTATTTTTTTCTGGCTACTCCTGTTTTTTCTGCTGCTTGAGCCACTGCTTGAGCTACTGCCAAAGCAACACGAGAATCAAAAGCATGAGGCAAGATATAATCTGGTTGTAGTTTTTCTTTCTCTACCAAATTAGCAATAGCATAAGCTGCTGCTATTTTCATCTCTTCATTGATTTCGCTAGCTCGCACATCAAGAGCTCCACGGAAAATTCCTGGAAAAGCCAAAACATTGTTCACCTGATTAGGATAATCAGACCGCCCTGTTCCTATAATACAAGCACCAGCTTCTTTAGCCTCTTCAGGCATAATCTCTGGAACAGGATTAGCCATAGCAAAAATGATTGCTTTTTTATTCATGCTTAAAACCATTTCCTTGCTTACAGCGCCAGCAGAAGAAACACCAATAAAAACATCAGCCTGTTGCAAAGCTACTGCTAATTCGCCTGAAAGCTTTCTAGGATTGCTCAAAAGAGCTATTTCCTCTTTGATTGCATTCAAGCCTGCTCTTCCTTCATAAATTGCACCTTGTCGATCACAAAGAATAATGTCTTTTGCTCCCATCTTCTGTAATAATTTAAAAATAGCTATTCCAGCTGCACCTGAACCATTTATAACAATTTTTAGTTCTGCCATTTTTTTATCTACAATTTTTAAAGCATTAAGTAAGCCTGCTAAAACAATAACTGCTGTACCATGTTGATCATCATGAAAAACAGGAATATCTAACTCTTTTTTTAATCTTTCTTCGATTAAAAAACAATTTGGTGCAGCTATATCCTCCAAATTAATACCACCAAAGTTTGGTGCCAAAAGTTTGACAGTTTCAATGATTTTTTCTGGGTTTTTAGTATTTAAACACAAAGGAAATGCATTTACTCCAGCAAAACTTTTAAAAAGTATAGCTTTTCCTTCCATCACAGGTAAAGCTGCCTCTGGTCCAATATCACCTAAGCCTAAAACAGCAGTGCCATCAGAAACTACTGCTACCATATTGCCTTTACCTGTATAGCGATAAACTTCTTCTCTTTTTTGAGCTATTTGCTTACAAGGTTCTGCTACGCCAGGTGAATAAGCTAAGCTTAAGTCATCAGCATTTTTGACAGATACTGTGCTTTTTACTTCTAATTTTCCTTGAACTTTTTCATGTAATTTTAAAGCTCTTTCTTGTAAATTCATTTTTTAACATCCTCTCTAAAAATATCTTCTATTGCTTGCCAAAAAACAGAATTAGCTTCTACCACAAAAGCAGTTGCAATTCTTTTTTTCTTCGTCTGTAAAACTAAAGGAATTAAACCAGGATGAGCAATGACTTCTTTTTTAAGCTGTCTTAACATTTCCTTATCAGCAAAAGAAGGTATTTTAATCACTGCTTGAGCAAAATCTTCCTGCAAAAGCATAATTTCTTCTGCGATTAGTTTTATATCTTTTTCCTCTTGCTTATCCAATCTGCCTTTTATTAAAATTGCGCTATTTTCCTCTAAAAACTCTTTATATTGTTTATAAATCTTTGGGAAAACAATTACCTCTCCACTACCTGTTAAATCTTCTAAAAACAAGAAAGCCATTGCCTCTCCCCTTTTAGTAGTGAAGGGTTTGAAAGAACTGATTATCCCTCCAACAATAAACTTTTCTCCATTTTTCAAATCAGTAAGACCACCTATAGTAGTAGAAATTTTTTGTCTCCATGCTCTTTCTAACTGTTGGAGGGGATGACCGCTGACATAAAGGCCCATCAATTCTTTTTCCCAAAGCAGTAGTTGCGCTTGGGATAATTCTTGTTTGACAAAAATGGGCATTTCCTCTTCTGGTTTTTGTGTTAAAGCAAACAAAGAAAACTGACCACTTTCTTTTTCTTTTTGTTTAAGATGTCCCCAATCCAAACATCTTTCTAAATTAGCTAAAATAGTTGCTCTATTTAAAGATAAAGAAGTAAAAGCACCTGTTTTAGCCAGATTTTCTACCACTTTTTTATTGACCAACCTGCTATCTATTCTTTGACAAAAATCTAAAAAAGAAGTGAACAAACCATCTTTGTCTTTTAATTGCAAAATATTTTCAATTGCTCCACGACCTACATTTTTAATGGCAGCCAAACCAAAGCGAATAGAGCCTTTGTCTACAGTAAAATTAAGAGCACTCTGATTAACATCAGGCGGCAATATTTCAATACCCATTTGTCTAACCACTTCCAAATAAAGAGCAACCTTCTCCACATGATCCATCACACTAGTCAAAAGAGCAGCCATATATTCACAAGGATAATGCTTTTTCAAATAAGCTGTCTGATAAGAAATAAGACCATAAGCTGCACTATGTGATTTATTAAAGCCATAACCAGCAAAATGAGCCATCAAATCAAAAATTTTACTGGCTAACTCTCTAGCAATTCCTTTTTCTTCAGCACCTTGAGCAAAGACTTCTTTTTGCTTATCCATTGTAGCAGAGTCTTTTTTCCCCATAGCTCGCCGTAGTAAATCTGCTTGACCTAACGTGAATCCTGCCATTTCCTGTGCTGTTTTCATAATTTGTTCTTGATAGACAAAAACACCATAAGTATCTTTTAAAATAGGTTCCAACAAAGGATGAAAATATTCTATTTCCTTCAAGCCTTGCTTACGTTTAACAAAATCATCCACCATCCCACTCCCTAAAGGTCCTGGTCGATATAAAGCCAAAAGAGCAATTAAGTCTTCTATTTTTTCTGGTTTCATCTGCTGAATTAAATTACGCATACCACTGCTTTCCAATTGAAAAACACCTGCTGTTTCTCCTTGGCTCAACATTTGATAGACTTGTTTATCATCTAACGGTAAAGTAGAAAGATTGATTTTTATTCCTTGATTTTCTTCTACTAAACGCACACATTCTCCTAAAACAGTCAGAGTGCGCAACCCTAAGAAATCCATTTTTAAAAGACCTATTTTCTCAAGATTACCCATAGTATATTGAGTAGTGACTACTCCATCTGAAGTTTTAGTCAAAGGAACATGGTCTGTCAAAGGATCACGAGAAATAACTACTCCTGCTGCATGAACAGAAGCATGACGTGCTAAGCCTTCTAAAGATTTAGCTGTATCCAATAAATTTTTCACTGTTTCATCTTGTTGATAAATCTGCTGCAATTCTCTAACTGTAGCTAAAGCTTTCTCCAGAGTCATATCCAATTCAGCAGGTACAAGTTTAGCTATCTTGTCCACTTGACCTAGAGGTAAATCCAAAGCTCTGCCAACATCTCGAATAGCAGCTCGAGCAGCCATTGTTCCAAAAGTAACTATTTGAGCTACTTTATCTTGACCATATTTCTCTACTACATATTCTATAACTTCATCTCGCCGTTGATAGCAAAAGTCCACATCTATATCAGGCATACTTACTCTCTCAGGATTGAGAAATCTTTCAAAAAGCAAATTATATTGTAAAGGATCAATATCTGTAATACCCAAACAATAAGAAACTAAGCTACCTGCAGCAGAACCTCTTCCTGGACCTACATAAATACCTTTTTGTTTGGCATAGTTAATAAAATCCCAAACAATAAGAAAATAAGCAGAATAGCCCATTTTTTTGATAATTCCTAATTCATAAGTAAGCTGTTCCTCTACTTCTTTAGTTATAGGTTGATAACGCTTTTTTAAACCTTGGGAGCATAATTCTTCCAAATAGCTTTCTAAAGTATAGCCAGCTGGTACTTGATAATAAGGAAGATGAAAACCTGTAAAATCTAAATTAACATTACAGCGGTCAGCTATTAAAACAGTATTTTCCAAAGCTGGTAAAGGAAATTTTTCCGCCATTTCCTCTGCTGTTTTTAAATAAAATTCTTCCCCTGTAAAGCTCAATCTATTAGAGTCAGTTAAGGTAGCACCTGTTTGAATACAAAGTAATACATCATGATTTTGGGCATCTTCTCTGGCTACATAGTGAATATCATTAGTGGCTACTAAGGGAATATTAAGTTCAGCAGCTAGAGAAAGCAATTGCTTATTCAGCATTTTTT
>Ga0079099_1040814_pt1 | contig 10618 bp, 7 predicted proteins | sample ADurb_H2B_02_Slu_FD_77098 | JGI IMG/M metagenome (GOLD analysis project Ga0079099, IMG submission 77098) | Active sludge microbial communities from Illinois, USA, of municipal wastewater-treating anaerobic digesters - ADurb_H2B_02_SludgeMetaT... | ecosystem: Engineered > Bioreactor > Anaerobic >... | reverse complement strand
GGTAACGGGGGTTCGATTCCCCCTGGGGTCACCATACAATTTAATGGGGAATTAGCTCAGCTGGGAGAGCGCTTGCCTTACAAGCAAGATGTCGGCGGTTCGATCCCGTCATTCCCCACCATCATGGCCCAGTAGCTCAGTTGGTTAGAGCGCTAGCCTGTCACGCTAGAGGCCGAGGGTTCGAGTCCCTTCTGGGTCGCCATTAAAATCCAATAATTTTTTTAAGCTGGCGTAGCTCAATTGGTAGAGCAGCTGACTTGTAATCAGCAGGTCGCGGGTTCGAGTCCCATCGCCAGCTCCATTTTTTGCGCTTGTAGCTCAGGGGATAGAGCAACGGACTTCTAATCCGTGTGCCGGAGGTTCGATTCCTCCCAAGCGCGCCATTAATGAAACTAAAAAACCGCAAAATTTTGCGGTTTTTTTTTATAAAGCAAAGGGGTCATGAGACTAATGAAGGACTTGATAATAACAGAAAAACCATCAGCAGCTAGGGCAATAGCAGAAGCACTAGGGGGATTTAAAAAACAGGAAAAATATATGGAAAATGATAATTATTATCTTACTTGGGCTGTTGGTCATCTAGTCGGATTAGCTATGCCTGAAGAATATGATCCAGAATTAAAAAAATGGAGAATGAATACTCTTCCCTTTTTACCAGATAAATTTAAACTTAAAGCTTTAGAAAAAACTAAACCTCAACTCAATATTATTCAAACTCTAAGCAAAAAAGCAGATTCTATTATTATAGCTACTGATGCTGGAAGAGAAGGCGAACTAATTGCTAGACTTATTTTAAGATATTTGAAAATTAATCTTCCACTAAAACGTTTTTGGGTATCTTCTTTAACTAATGAAGCCATTCAAGACGGTTTCAAGAATCTAAAACCTGGAACAGAATTTGATAATCTTTACAAATCTGCTTTATGTAGAGCACAAGGTGACTTTTTAGTTGGAATAAACTCTAGCAGAGCTTTTTCTATTAAATATGATTCTAATCTCAGTTTAGGTAGAGTACAAACTCCTGTTCTCTTTCTGCTGATTGCTAGGCAAGAGGAAATAGAAAATTTCATACCAGAGCCTTTTTGGGAGTTAGAAGCAGAATTTTCTACAAGCTATAAAGGTAAATGGTTAAATGAGAATACAGATAGATTTCAAAAGTTACAAGAAGCAGAAATTGTTAGCAATAAAGTGCAAGGCAAAGAAGGTTCTATAATTAAATATATAGACAAAGAAACAAAGGAAAAACCACCTTTATTATATGATTTAACTACTTTACAAAGAGAAGCTAATAGAATGCATTCTTTGACAGCACAAATCACACTGGAAACAGCCCAACAGCTTTATGAAGCTAAACTAATAAGCTATCCAAGAACAGATTCAAGATATTTAACTAAAGATTTAGTACCTAAATTACAAGGTATAGCTAATAAGATTTTATCTATTTTCCCTGGCTTAACTATTCCCAATCAAATTACCAGCAAACATAGATCTGTTAACGATAAAAAAGTAGGAGATCACCATGCTTTAATCCCTACTGGAGAGTTAACTAAAAATTTAAAAGGCAATGGTTACATTATTTATCAAATGATTTGTAAAAGATTTTTAATACAGTTTTATCCAGAAGCAATTTATAGGGAGATTAACTTAATTACTCAAATAGAAGAAGAAATTTTTAAAACTACTACCAAAAATTTACTTCAGAAAGGGTGGAGAGAAGTAGAACAAAATAAGGAAATACAAGAATCATCTGCTTTTCTGCTTTCACTTAAAAAAGGAGAAAAGGTTATTTGTACTGATACAGAGATTAAAGAAAAAATTACTTCCCCACCAAAACATTACACTGAGGATAGTTTATTATCTGCTATGGAAAAGCCTAAACTAGCTACTGATGAAAATCAATATGATAATGATATGCTAGATTTACTGAAAGAACATGGCTTAGGAACTCCTGCCACTCGTGCTGCTATTATGGAAAAATTAAAGAAAATAGGTTATATTGAAGCTAAAGGAAAAAGCCTTTTTCCTAGCACCAAAGGGATAGAGTTAATTCGCTTAGTTAGAAAAATTGGGGTAGAATTGTTGACTTCTCCTGAGTTAACAGGAGAATGGGAAAAAAAGATTAATGATATTCAAAAAAACAATTATGATCCAAAAGAATTTATAGCAGAAATAAAAGATTTGACTAAAGAAATAGTTGATAAAGTAAAAAAAGGACAAGGATTGTCTATTTTTATTAAAGAAGATAAACAAAGTAATTTTAAATGTCCTCTTTGTAGCAGATACTTGCGAGAATTTGCAAAAAATTGGTCTTGTAATGGCTATAAACAAGGATGTAATTTTACTGTTTGGAAAGAAATAGCAAGAAAAAAATTAACAGATAGCCAAATAAAAAACCTATTAGAAAAAGGTTCTAGCGGATTGATTGAAGGCTTCAAAAGCAAGCAAGGAAAAGATTTTAATGCAGTCTTAATAATTAAAGACGGTAAAGTTCAGTTTGACTTTAACAAATAAGCAAAGCACCTGTTGATTTAGTAAGCAGGTGCTTTGCTCTAATATATTAAGGGTAGCAATGATGATGCTTTTTATTATTTTTTTTATGACAATCACAGGAGTATCCACAATGAGTACAACAAACTGTATGACAAATAGTGCAAATAGTAGTACACTCACAACCACAATTACAGCATTTATGAACAGGCTTTTTGCAACCACAGTCGCATTTAGGTTCACAATTTTCGTTACAATAATAATCTCTTATTAGATAGAAAAAAATACTAAAACTTGCCCAAATTTCTCATAATAAGATATAATTAGTATTGTACTTTGAGCGAAGCAACTAAAGGAGAGAAAAAAATGGAAAAAAATTTTTACATAGCTACTTACGGATGTCAAATGAATAAAAATGATTCAGAAATTCTGGCTGGCATGTTAGTCTCTAATGGTTATAGAAGTGTACCTAACATGAAAGAAGCAGATTTAATAATACTTAATACTTGCAGTGTAAGAGAAGGAGCAGAAAATAAAGTTTACGGTAAAATTGGAGAAATAAAACATTTGAAAACTAAAAATTCTAATCTCATTTTAGCTGTTTGTGGTTGTATGGCACAAAAAGATCAAGAAATTCTAAAAAAACGCTATCCACATATTGATTTAATTTTTGGTACTCACAATATTCATGAATTTCCTACACTTTTAGAACAAGCAGAAAGTAAATCAGGCCGTGTTTTTTCCATCTGGCATGGAGGCAGTAAGGAAATAATAGAAGGTTTGCCAATACAAAGAGAAGGTGGAATTAGTGCCTATGTTTCTATCATTTATGGTTGTACTAATTTTTGTTCTTACTGCATTGTACCTCATGTAAGAGGTCCAGAAAAAAGCAGACAATTAGCTGATATCGTCAAAGAAATAAAAGATTTAGCTCAAGATGGTTACAGAGAGATTACTTTATTGGGTCAAAATGTTAATGCTTATGGTAAAGATTTAAAAGAAAATATAAATTTTGTTCATCTACTAGAAGCGATTCAACAGATAGAAGGTATTGAACGTATTCGTTATACTAGTCCTCATCCAAGAGACATGACTGTAGATGTTATTAAAGCAGTGCAAAGATTATCTAAAGTTTGTGAGCATATTCATCTTCCAGTACAACATGGTGACAATGAAATTTTAAAAGAAATGAACAGAGGTTATACAACAGATGATTTTACTAGCTTAGTTGAGTTGATTAGAAGAGAAATTCCTGGTTGCAGTATTACAACTGATGTTATTGTAGGTTTTCCAGGTGAAGAGGAAAAACATTTTCTCAATACACTAGAATTTTTTAAAAAAATACAATTTGATATGGCACATACCCTTATTTATTCACCACGTCCTGGCACTAAGGCTGCAGCAATGAGTAATCAAGTTGCTGCAGAAGTGAAAAAGGAAAGATTAAAAAGACTAATGGAAGTACAAGAAGAAATAGCTCATCAGAAAAACAAGATTATGGAAGGTACAATAGAAGAATTGCTTATAGAAGGACCAAGTGAAAAAAATCCAGACAAGCTTTGTGGTCGAACTAGAAGCAATAAAGTTGTTATTATAGAAGGAAAAGAAGAACTAATAGGCAAACTAGTACCTGTAAGAATTACAGAAGCTAAATCTTGGCTGATTACAGGTGAGGTTGCAGGTCAAGCTTATTAAAAGGAGGAAGGTATTTTGAATAATCTAACACCTATGATGCGTCAATATCTTGCTACTAAAGAACAGTATCAAGATGCCATCCTTTTTTTCCGTTTAGGTGATTTTTATGAGATGTTTTTTGAAGATGCACAGCTAGCTTCTAGAGAATTAGAAATCACTCTAACCGGTCGTGATGGAGGACAAGAAAAAAAAATACCAATGTGTGGAGTTCCTTATCATGCAGCAGACAATTATATAGCTAGATTGATTGAAAAAGGTTATAAGGTGGCAATCTGTGAACAAGTAGAAGACCCTAAAGCTGCCAAAGGTATTGTAAAAAGAGAGGTAGTAAGAGTTATTACTCCAGGAACTCTTTTAGATAGTCAACTTTTAGAAGAAAAAAATAATAATTTTTTAATTAGTATAGTAGAAGGGAAACAAGGTTATGGGTTAGCTGTGGTAGATGTCTCTACAGGAGATTTTCTTACTACAGAAATCAATACTCAAGAAGCAGAGATAAAACTTTTAGAAGAAATAATTAGATTGCAGCCTGTGGAATGTCTTGTGCCAGACAATTTTGCTCTAACTAAATTAAGAGAGAAATTAACTCAACAATGTGTTCTTTCTACTTATTTAGATTTAGCTTTTACACAACAACAAGCCTATCAAACATTGCTCTCTCATTTTCAGGTTGTTAGTTTAGTTCCATTTGGTTGTGAAAATCTTTCTTTAGCAGTGCAAGCCGCTGGTGGCTTACTTAGCTATTTGCAAGAAACGCAAAAAAAATCCTTAACTCATATAACAAAGCTTGTTACATATTCTTTAGGTGAATATATGCTGCTTGATCCTGCTACGAGAAGAAACCTTGAGCTTTGTCGTACTATGAAAGAAGGTCAGAAAAGAGGGACACTCTTTTGGGTTTTAGATAAAACAGTTACTTCTATGGGGGGAAGAATGCTCCAACAGTGGATAGAACAACCTCTTCTTTCTGTAGAAAAAATTCAACATCGTTTGAATGGTGTAGCAGAATTAAAAGAACAAGCTTTTTTCAGACATGATTTACAGGAACAATTAGATAATATCTATGATTTGGAAAGATTAATGGCTAAGATAGCTTATGGCAATGCTAATGGTAGAGACTTAATTGCTTTGCGTGACTCATTAATTGTTTTACCAGCCATAAAAGATATTTGTCAGCAAGCAAAAAGTAAGATTGTCTCTAATTTAAGAGATTCCCTTGATTTGCTAGAAGATATAGCTATTCTAATTGCTCAATCTGTTGCGGAATATCCACCTATTTCCCTTAGAGAAGGAGGCTTAATTAAGCTTGGCTATCATGCAGAGGTGGACAAATTACGTTTGGCTCAAACACAGGGTAAAAATTGGATTAAAAATCTAGAAAATGAAGAAAAAGAAAAAACAGGTATTAAATCTCTAAAAGTAGGATTTAATAAGGTCTTTGGCTATTATTTAGAAGTCACAAAAAGCAACCTTTCTTTAGTACCGAAAGAATATCAGCGAAAACAAACACTTTCTAATGGTGAAAGATACATAACTCCTGAATTAAAAGAATATGAAGAACTTATTTTAGGCGCAGAAGAAAAACTGATAGAATTAGAATATCAAATTTTTAATTCTATCAGAGAAAAAATAGCAGAACAAGTAGAAAGAATACAGCAAACTGCTAAAATATTAGCTCAATTAGATGTTTTAGCATCTTTGGCTGAAATTGCTGTGCAATATAATTATGTCAAACCAGAAGTAGATGAAGCAGATAGAATAGAAATCAAAGCAGGTCGCCATGTAGTTATTGAAAGATTAATGGGAAATAATTCTTTTGTCTCTAATGACACTCAGTTAGATAACAAAATCAATCAGATTATTCTCTTGACAGGACCTAATATGGCAGGTAAATCAACCTATATGCGACAAGTGGCTTTAATTGTTCTTTTAGCTCAAATAGGCTCTTTTATTCCTGCCTCTGCTGCTAAGATTGGTTTAGTAGATCGCATCTTTACAAGAATCGGAGCTGCAGACGATATTATTACAGGTCAAAGCACTTTTATGGTAGAAATGCAGGAATTAGCTAATATTCTCCATAATGCTACTGCTAAAAGTTTGATTATATTGGATGAAATAGGCAGAGGAACCAGCACTTATGATGGCTTGAGTATTGCTTGGGCAGTAGCAGAATATTTACATGAAGAGAAGAGAATAAAAGCTAAAACACTTTTTGCTACTCACTATCATGAACTGACTGAACTAGAAAATCATCTTTCAGGCTTAAAGAATTATAGTGTAGCAGTGAAAGAAAATAAAGAAGATGTCATTTTCTTAAGAAAAATAATACCTGGTAAAGTGGATAAGAGTTATGGGGTGTATGTAGCTAAATTAGCAGGCTTACCAGAAGCAGTTTTAAGTAGAGCAAGAGATATTTTAAGTGATTTAGAGCAAGAAAAAGAAAAACCTCAAGTAGAAAAAAGAAACGAACAAATTTCTCTTTTCCCGGAAAAAAACAATAGTGTAATAGATGAATTATTGGTTTTAGATATTATGTCTATGACACCTATAGAAGCCATGAATAAGCTTTACGAACTCATGCAAAAAGCTAAACAAGTAGGGTGAAGAATATGAACTGTAAAATAAGAGTTTTAGATGAGATAGTAGCTAATAAAATTGCTGCTGGTGAAGTGGTAGAAAGACCAGCAGCAGTAGTCAAAGAATTACTAGAAAATTCTATTGATGCTGGTGCTAGCAAAATAGAGATAGAAATTCAAGAGAGTGGTTGTAAGCTGATTAAAGTTACAGATAATGGTTTTGGTATGATTAAAGAAGATGCAATTCTTTCCTTAGAACGACATGCTACCAGTAAAATTAGAAATGCAGATGACCTTTTTGCTATTACAACATTAGGCTTTCGGGGTGAAGCATTATCTAGTATTGCTGCTGTATCTACACTAGAACTTACTACAAGAATGGAAGAACAATTAGCAGGAAGCTATATTAAGGTTATAGGTGGAGATATGAAAGAAATACAGGAAATAGGGTGTCCTGTAGGCACTAGCATTAGTGTAAGCAATCTTTTTTTTAATACTCCAGCCAGATTGAAATACTTAAAAAGTGCAGCTACAGAGATGGGACATATTCTAGATGTAGTTAATCATCTTTCCTTAGCTTATCCACATATTGCTTTCCGTCTTACTCATAATGGTCGTACATCTTTATTTTCTACTGGTAGTGCTAATTTACAAGAGGTTATACTAAATATTTATGGTAAACAGACTGCTAAAGAAATGATTCTTGTTAATGCAGCCAGCTTTGCCATGCAGATAAAAGGATTAATTGGCAAACCTATTTTAGCTAGAGGTAATAGGAGTCATATAATTTTTTTTGTTAATGGTAGATATATTCGTAATAGAACTATCAGCAGAGCAGTAGAGGATGCTTATAAAACTTTTTTACCTATCCATAAATATCCTATAGTTATTTTGAATCTGACTATTAATCCAGACGAAATAGATGTTAATGTTCATCCAACTAAAACAGAAATACGTTTTAGCAAAGAAAAAGATCTCTATTTGCTTGTTTTTCAGACAATTAGCCAGGCTCTTAAAACAAATATTTTAATACCACAAGTACAAGTAGAAGAAAAAGGAGAAGTAAAAGAAAATAAATTTCTTCCTTTAGAATTAGATTTACAAGTAGAAAAGAAAGCAGAGAAAATACAGAATAAAGAAGAAATAAAAGAAGCATTTACTTCTTATCCTAGCAATTCTCTAGTTTCTAAAACAATTGTAGAAACTAGAGAAAAAGAAATAATACCTCTGCCAACTAAGAAATTGCCTATAATGAATATAATTGGCCAACTACGTCGAACTTTTATTCTAGCAGAAGGTGAAGATGGTTTATTTATCTTAGACCAACATGCCGCACATGAACGTATTCTTTATGAACAATTTAAAGCTAGCAGACAAAAAAGAGAAATAATTTCGCAGAGCTTGCTTATTCCCATTATGTTAGAATTAACAACCAAAGAAAGAGCTGTCTGGTGTGAATTAGAAAAAATATTGAGTGAAGTGGGTTTTTTAATCGAAAATTTCGGAGGAAATAGTTATCTAATTAGAGAAATCCCTAGTTTTGCTAAGGACAAAGATGTTTTACCTCTGATTAGAGAAATAATTGACTATTTTCTACAAACAGGACAAGAAAAAGAAAAAAATCATTGGCAAGAAAAAGCCTTAATCACTATGTCCTGTCGTATGGCAATCAAAGCAGGAGATAATTTAGATAAAAGAGAAATGCAAGAATTGCTTGCTATGCTAGAAAATACTGGTAATCCATATACTTGCCCACATGGCAGACCAACTCTTTTGGATTTTTCTTGGCTTCAACTTGAGGAAAACTTCAAAAGGAGATAATAAAATGCAAGATATTCTAGTAACAACTTCTTATCATCCTACTAGTGAACAAAAACAAAAAGCTCAACAATTGGCAAATAAATTTCAGATACCATATTTGCCAAGAGAAGATAATACTCTAAAAACCTTTTGGCAATATAGTAAGAACTTGCTTATTGTTCAGACAGAGAAAATAATATTACAAAATAAAGAAAAAGAGTTTTTCTTTCATCCTAATATGGCTAAACTGCGCATAACAAATATCCAACAAGGACGTCCTGACCATCTTTTAAATAGTTTAGCTTTAGAAAAAGGAGATAGTGTTTTAGATTGCACCTTGGGTTTAGCTGGAGATGCTATTACCATTAGCTATTTAGTAGGAGAAAAGGGGGAAATAGTAGGTCTAGAAACTTCTCCTTTGATTTATGAACTAACTAGCTATGGTTTAAATAATACCATCTCCAATAACTATGATCTTAATGCTGCTATGAGACGGATAATAGCATTACAAGAAGACTATAACAGTTACCTAAAAAACTTACCTGATAAGAGCTTTGATGTTGTCTATTTTGATCCCATGTTTGATAAAACAGTGGTTGGTTCTAATTCTATGTCTGCTTTACGCTCTTTTGCAGAAAAGAGTATTTTATCAGCGGAAAGCTTAGAACAAGCTAAAAGAGTTGCTTGTAAGAGAGTAGTTTTAAAAACACGTAGGGGGAGTAATGAATTGGTAAGACTTAGATTTCCTCATAAGGCGGGAGGCAAATATAGTCATATCCATTATGGTTATTTTCTTTTAAGTTAAACGGAGGTGCCTTGGTGTGAAAGAACCTTTATTGATAATTTTAGGACCTACTGCGGTCGGTAAAACAGAATTGTCTATTGCAGTAGCACAAGAACTGTCTGGAGAAATTATCTCAGCAGATTCCATGCTCATTTATCGTTATATGAATATAGGAACTGCTAAACCAACTAAAAAAGAACAGAGAGGGATACCACATCATCTGATTGATATTATTGACCCTAATCAACCATTTAGTGTAGCTGATTATTGCCTGTGGGCAGAAAAAGCTATTTTAGAGATAAGGACTAGAAAAAATAGGCCTTTATTGGTGGGAGGGACAGCTCTTTACCTGAAAGCCTTTACTGAAAAATATTCTTTTCCTGAATTAGAAAGTAATTATCAGTTACGGGAAAATTTACAAAAAAAAGCAGAACAATATGGCAATGAGTATGTACATGAGAAATTAAGGCGAATAGATCCAACTACTGCTGCCAGATTACATCCTAATGATTTACGAAGAGTGATTAGAGCACTAGAAGTATACCAACTAACAGGAATACCTCTTTCTTTGCAAGCTAAAAAAGAAAAACAGTCTAGTCATCATCCTATTAGCATAGGACTGACTAGACCAAGAGAAGAAATATATACAAGAATTAATTATAGAGTAGAACAAATGATAGAAAATGGACTAGTAGAAGAAGTAGAAAATCTCTTAAAAAAAGGTTATTCGCCTAATCTGGTTGCTATGCAGGGCTTAGGTTATAAGCAAATTATTGCTTATTTACAAAGACAATGTACATTAGAAAAAGCTATAGAGATTTTAAAAAGAGATACAAGGCACTTCGCCAAAAGACAGCTTACCTGGTTTCGCCGGGAAGAAAACATTCATTGGATAGATTTAAGTGTTAATAATAGTAAAAAAAAGTTAATAGAGGAAATAATTAATTTTTTTCAACAAAAAGAGCAGGAATTGCTTAATTTATCTAGAAATTAAAAACAAACATATTCTGGAAACTGGAGGTATAGTAAAAGATGAACAGAAACTTGGTTAATCTACAAGATACTTTTATCAATCAACTTAGAAAAGAAAATATAGGGGTAACAATTTATTTAGTTAACGGTTTTCAGTTAAAAGGCATGGTAAAAGGCTTTGACAATTTTACTGTGGTCTTAGAATCTGATGGAAAACAGTTACTCATCTATAAACATGCTATTTCTACCATCACTCCTGCTAAGAGTATGGCAAATTTTATGCCTTAAGAATCATTCTTTTTTT
>Ga0079099_1027819_pt1 | contig 10631 bp, 8 predicted proteins | sample ADurb_H2B_02_Slu_FD_77098 | JGI IMG/M metagenome (GOLD analysis project Ga0079099, IMG submission 77098) | Active sludge microbial communities from Illinois, USA, of municipal wastewater-treating anaerobic digesters - ADurb_H2B_02_SludgeMetaT... | ecosystem: Engineered > Bioreactor > Anaerobic >... | reverse complement strand
AAAAAATCTATTTAGCCATCACTCTGGTCATAACTATACCGATGTTGTTTTTTGCCTACTTTGATGCAGAAAGATTGGAAAGACTCCTATTAAAAGAAAAGGAAGAAAAATTATTGGAAATTGCCACTACTCTGGACCAAAAAATTTCTAGTTCTTTTGTTGATATACTGGCTAGTGAGAAAGCTACTCATTTAAGTAAAGAAGAACAGGTGAAAGTTCTGAATCGCCATCTTCAACCTATTGTCAGAGAATTAGCCAAGACCTATCCTGACTATGGGATGGGGGTTTATTGCCCGGAGTTGCAAAGCAGACTGGCTATGGGCCCTATATTTACCCTAGCCTCTTTAAAAGAACCTATTTCTCCCAACATCTTAGAAGTATACCGAACTGGGAAATATCAGACCATAATGATTGAGAAGTCTGCTACCTGGGGTGGAAAGCCTGCTTTAGCTGTAGCTTACCCTATTTATCGGAATGGGAAAATAATAGGCCATGCCTGGGGGAATAGTAAAATAGAAGACCTTAGGGGTGAATTCTATCTGGCTTTGACCAAAAGGATCTTGGCTATCCTGCTAATCTGGCTGGTATCTATGGCAATTACCTGGTGGGTATTTAGCCAGTTATCCAAAGCTTTAGCGGCTTTAGCAGAACAAATTCAAAATGAAGATGATAATCTAGCAAACTTTCAGAATTTCCCTCAGTTATTACCAGTTATAGATAGAATTATTACTCTCCGGGAAAGTCTAAAAGGGAAAGCTAATGCTCTCCAACTACTGATTGATAATTCCCCTATTGGTATTATTGCAGTAGACGATAAGGGGAAAATCACCAATATCAATGAAGCCTATTTACAATATCTCCCTGCTCTTCAAGGCCAAGACTGGCTGGGTGAGAGCTTTAAGGTCATTACTGATGCAGTTAACTTTTCCTATGAAAAGACTCCCCTGATTCAAGCTTTGAGGGGTCAAGCATGCAACTCAACTATAGTAGAGGTTTTAGATAAGAAATTTGCTATCACTGCTTATCCCATTAAAGATTTAGGCAACCAAAAGATCTTAGGCGCAGTAGCCATGTTGCAAGATATCACAGTACAAGAGAAATTATCTCAGGAACTGCAAAGAATGGACCGTTTAGGCTTAATCGGTCAAATGGCTGCCAGCCTGGCCCATGAAATTAGAAACCCCATGACTGCCATTCGCGGTTTTGTCCAGCTCTTAATGCTAAAGAGTAAAGGGCAGCATGATCGGACATTTGGAGTAATTTTGGAGGAATTAGACCGAACCAATCAAATTGTCACTGATTTTTTAACCTTAGCCCGCAATCGAAAAGTGGAGAAAGAAGAGAGCAGTCTGAATGAGCTGATTATGGATATCTATCCATTAGTAGAAGCAGAGGCTGTGAAAAGAGATTTAAAGATTAAGTTAGAGTTGAGTCAATTTTTGCCAAAATTGCAGTTGAATCGAAAAGAAATTAAACAATTGCTGCTTAATTTGATTTGCAACGGTCTAGATGCTATGGATAAAGAAGGTTGTCTGACGGTTGCTACCAAATACCAGGAGGGAAAGATAAAGTTAAGCATCTCTGACACGGGTTGTGGTATTGCAGAAGAAAAGCTGGCGAAACTTTTTGAGCCTTTCTATACTACCAAAGAACAGGGAACAGGACTTGGTCTAGCTGTGTGCTGGAGTATTACTAAACGCCATGATGCCCAAATCCAGGTGCAATCTCAAGCCGGAGTAGGAACAACTTTTACAGTAAATTTTAACGAACCTGCTTTGGTTAAAGGCAAGGCAGAGAAAGATGTTGAAGATATTCCTAAATTAGCAGGATAGAAGAGATAATTCCTTTTTTACTTCCTAGGCAGGAATATTTGTTGGATAAAGAGAAAAAAATTTAAGAGAATTATTTTGATCTGAGGTGAAGGAATGAATCTAAAAGAAATTAGGGAAAATGCCAAAAATAAATTGAAAAATTACTGTCGTGTTTGTCCTACCTGCAATGGGAAGGCGTGCCCTGGAGAGGTACCCGGGATGGGAGGCATAGGCCGGGGCAGAAGTTTTCAAGCTAATTCGGAGGCTTTAGGATACTATCGGCTAAACTTGAGAACTATTCATAGTCATACTAACCCGGATACTAGCACTGAAATTTTCGGCTATCAGTTAAGAACTCCTATTCTGGCTGCTCCTATTACTGGGACTACTTATAATATGGGAGAGGCTATTGGAGAGATGGAGTATGCTCTAGACATTGTAGAAGGCTCTCGCTTAGCGGGAACCTTTGGTCTTACTGGTGATGGAGCAGACCCCAGTATGTATGAATCCGGTTTACAAGCCGTTAGAAAGCTGGAGGGCTGGGGAATCCCTATTATTAAGCCTCGGGCTCAGGAAGAAGTAATCAAAAGGATTAAACAAGCAGAAGAGGCAGGGGCGAAAGCTGTAGGGGTGGATATTGACGGAGCAGGACTGATTACCATGGCTCTTAAAGGACAGCCGGTAGGGCCGAAAAGCCCTCAGGAACTGGAGGAATTAATCAAATCTACGTCCCTTCCTTTTATCCTAAAAGGAATTATGACTCCTGAGGAGGCTAAAATAGCAGTAGAAATAGGAGCCAAGGCTATTGTAGTTTCCAATCATGGGGGAAGGGTCTTAGACGATACTCCGGGGGTAGCAGAGGTCCTGCCGGAAATATCTGAAGCAGTGAATGGACTAATCACTATTTTTGCTGATGGAGGAGTGCGCTCAGGGCTAGATGTCCTGAAATATCTAGCCCTAGGTGCTAATGCTGTTCTAGTGGGGCGGCCTTTAGTGGTAGGGGCCATCGGGGGAGCCAGTGAAGGAGTACAGCTAACCATTGAGGAAATGACGGAGCAATTGCGGCAAGCTATGATTTTAACAGGATGCGGGACAACCAAAGACATTGACGAGAAAATAATTTATTAGCCAAAATAAAAGTGATTGGGGCTTCTGCTGTCTGGCAGAAGCCAAGTCTTATTTTGAGGGAGGAAATAGGAAAATGAAGTTAGTGGCTGACTTACATACACATACCATAGCTTCCGGCCATGCCTTCAGCACTATCCAAGAGATGGCCCAGGCGGCGGCTCAGAAGGGACTAAAATATTTAGGTTTTACTGAGCACGGTCCTACTTTACCTGGAGGGCCGCATATTTACTTTTTCTATAATATGAGGATAGTTCCCACCGAAATGTATGGAGTTCAGATATTAAGGGGAGTAGAAGCTAATATCATAGATAAGGAAGGGAATCTAGATCTGCCGGCAGAAATCCTGGATCATTTGGACTTAATTTGGGCTGGTTTTCATCTTTATCAATCTCCACCTTGGAGTCGGGAGGAAAATACCCAAGCTCTAATTAAGGCTCTGCGCAACCCTTATGTAGATGGTATCGTTCATCCGGGCAATCCAGAGTTTCCCATTGATGCCCAGGCAGTAGTTCAGATAGTGAAGGAGACGGGGAAAGTGTTGGAAATCAATAATAGCTCTGCCTTATCTCGGCAAGGCAGTCAGACTAACTGTTTAAGAATAGCCCGTTTGGCTAAGGAAATGGAGGCTTTGGTGATGGTAAACAGTGATGCTCATATTTCCTATGACATAGGCCGTTGTGATCGGGTTTTATCCTTAGTTCAGGAAGCTGGTTTGGGGGAGAAAGATATTCTCAATGCCTCAGTGGAGAGAATTCAGGAGTTTTTAACTAGGCGTAAAAAGGAAAGAGAAAAACTAATTATTCCAAAGATTTAAGGAGGTGTATCAGGTGAGAGAGAAATTGACAAGGATTTTTTGCGCGGTTATTGTCTTAACGGCAATTTGGTCTTTGCCCGCCCAAGCAGCTTCTTCACCGCGGGAAGCTTTAGTAGATTACTGGTATAAGGTGATGCTGACAGAAGGTCAATTGCAGGATGCTGACAAGCAAATGTCTGAGTTGCTGCAGTCTTCTGGAGGAAAACCTGATTTAGCAAAGCTAGGGCAAAAGTTGCGAGAATTTAGTGTTTCCTTGCAAAAGAACAAACAAGAATTAGAAACTCTTCAACTCGACCCTTTGCTTAGAGAAGAACTGGCTTCTGTCCAAACTCAGCGTATCAAAGGGATAGAATACTCTATTAAATCCATGGATCAAATGGCCGAATTCTTCACCAGCCAGAATCCTCTTATGCTTTTTAATGCTTTAGGCAATATTCAGCAAGCAGCTCAACTGCAAAGCCAATCTGATCAGGAGTTAATCAAAATTGCTAAAAAATATCTTCAGTCTGCTCCAACACTGTCTAAACGGGAAGCTCTAATGTCTTACTGGGTAGATACCAGGGAGAGTGAAATCCGTCTGGCAGACACTATGGACAAGCTGCTGAAGTTTATCTTAAAGGTAGTAGGAGAGATCCAGAAGAATCCGCAATCTTTGGAAAAGAATCCAGAGAAAATAAAACAGCAAACTTTAGATATCTATGCTGATTTAGAAAAACAATTGCTCACCATTAAAAGTGATTTACAAGGAGCGGCTATTGATAAACGATTAGCTGGGGAATTAGAGCCACTTCATGCCCAAAGGCTTCAGGGCTTGACTATGGCCGCAGATCTCTTGCAGAAGGTCAGCCAGTTGCTGCAGAAAGGGGATACCAGCCAGCTTGCTAAACTAACTGAAGAGAGTCAAGGGGTAGGGAAAATTACTAAAGAATATACTCAAGGCTTCTTTCACTTGGTAGAGAAGTACCAAAACAAGTAAATACTGACATTTTGTATGCAATCTAGACATCAGACCAGTTTTGTTGTAAGATAAGAGTACTACAAAATGGAGGTTAGGGATGGAACTTTTAGAAGCTTTTACTCTAGTAATTCCTTATTTAAATAAGGTGATTAGGGATGATATTGCGGTGTGGGTTTCTGACCGGGAAAAGATTCTAGCTTATTTGCCGGGCGAAACTGTCAAAATGAATATGCAGGCAGGACAACCTTTGCAGCCTAGCTATATTGCTTATCAATGCTTGCAGGCAGGGGACACGGTCAAAAAAGATTTGCCCCCCGAAGTATGGGGAGTAGCTTTAAAAGCTGTCAGCACTCCTATTAGGAATCAGCAAGGTGAAATTATTGGTACTCTTTCTACCGGAACCAACATGGAAAGCACTCTGGAGTTGTTAGATATTATTGCTAACCTGGTGACAGCTACGGAGCAGGCTGCCAGCACAGTAGAAGAGATTGCCGCCAGTGCTACCCATTTAGCGGAAAACGGGCAGCGGGCCATGGAATCAGCAGACCAGACTAGTCGGAAAGCTAAAGAGACAGATCAAGTCTTAGAATTCATCAAAAACATTGCTTCCCAAACTAATCTCTTGGGCTTGAATGCTGCTATTGAAGCTGCCCGATCCGGAGAACATGGCCGGGGTTTTGCCGTAGTGGCTGATGAGATTAGAAAACTGTCCAATCAAAGCGGGCAAGCAGTCAAAGAGATAGCCAAGGTTCTGAAGGAAACAGAAAAGTCAGTTTTGGAAATCTCTCAATCCATTGAAGCCAACGGTGCTATCAGTCAGGAACAGGCTGCGGCCACTGAAGAGGTAGCTGCTACTATTCAGATGCTTAGCCAGACTGCCAAAAGATTAGAACAATTTGCTAAGATATTTCAGTAGAATGACTTGAGGAACAGGATAATCTTTTTATCCTGTTTTTTTATGCTATAATAAAAAAAATGAAATATTTCGGAGGATGTTAGGATGTTGAGACATCAGGGGTTGCTCTATTACCTATTTCATGAGTATAATCACATCTTTAAGCGGGAGGAAATAGGGGTAGATGAATTAATTTATCTTTTCCAGCCTTTTAGCTTTAAGCCCCAGGCGGCTAGGGTCCTCTTGAGCCGTCTAAAAAAGAAGCAGCTGATTGCCAATCGCCGCCAAGGCAAGAAGAGTTATTATTTTCTTACTGAAGAAGGTAAAAAACGTCTAGCCTGGGGCTGGGGACAACTTTTTAACAAACAGCCTCTAGAATGGAATGGCCATTGGCGGTTAGTGGTTTATAATATTCCAGAGAAGATTCGGAAAAGGAGAGATGAATTTCGCCTTTATCTGATGTTTAATGGCTATGGCAGTTTAAATAATAGTGTTTGGGTTTGCCCGGAGGGAAAAGGGGAAGCTCCTTTAGGCAATTTGTTGGAGAAAGTGAATTCTTTAGGCATAGGTGATTATGTAGAAATCTTTACGGCCCAAAAAATAGGTCTAGGTAATGATAAAGCTATGATAGCCAAAGCCTATAACCTGCAAAAAATGATGGACCAATATGAAGTTTTCTTAAAGAAATATTGCAGGAAGATGGACACCTATCGGAAGCTAAAGAAAAGAGGGGAAGGAATCCAAATAGAGGAATATTATGTGGAACGATTTGAATTGGGGCTAGAATTTCTAGATTTAATTAAACTAGACCCTAAACTGCCGAAGGAACTCTTACCCAGCCAATGGAATGGTTGGGAAGCAGAAGCTCTTTTCCTTAAATATATAGAGATGCTAGGAGAATATACTTATTCTTATTTTGGACGTAAAGAGAAGACGGGTCCTGCTGCTTTAGCCATATTCCCTAACTAATCGGGGTATAATGAGAAGAAAAAGGAGGGCCAAATGAGACCTATTGCAGATTATCATACCCATACTAAATTTAGTGATGGAAAGGGTACTGTGGAAGAGAATGTCCTGGCAGCCAGGGAAAAGGGATTAAGAGAAGTTGGTATTGCTGACCATGGTCCCGCTGGCCTGTTTCTAGGGGTAAAACCTCCAGAGAAATTTTTAGAAATTAAACGGCTAGCCCGGGAATGCAGCCAGAAATACCCCGATATTTGTGTCAAAGCCGGAGTAGAGGCTAATATACTGGATATAGAGGGTCAGTTAGATGTGCCGCCAAAAATTTCAAAAGAATTGGACCAAGTTTTAGTGGGATTTCACCTACAAATACTTCCCCCTACTTTCAAGGGATTGAAAGAGGTAGTCTTTGATAATCTCTGGACTAAGCTGGTTAAGAAAGGGCAAGCTTCTGCCAAACTAAGAAATAACAATACTAAGGCTTCAGTAGAAGCGGTTTGCAGAAACCGGGTCAATATTTTTACCCATCCCGGCCTGCATATTGCTATTGATACCAAGGAACTAGCCCGAGCCTGCGCCAGAAGGGAGACTGCTCTGGAAATCAACTGTCGGCATGTAGAAGAAGCTAGGGAATTTGTGGATGTGGGAATTAAAGAGGGCGCTCATTTCGTTCTAAGCAGTGATGCCCATAGGCCTGAGGATGTTGGTAATCTAGCTGAGGGTATTAAGGTAGTAGAAGATTTGCAGATACCCTCTGAATTAGTCTTAAATCTGGAAAAATAAGCAGGGGAATCTTTTGACTATAGCGAAGTAAATCAGATAACCTACTTAAAAAGAGGTGCTGCTAAATGAAAAAAGATATAGGATTTACCATCATTACAGGATTGTCGGGGGCAGGGAAAAGTCAGGCCATGAGGAGCTTTGAAGATTTAGGCTTCTTTTGTGTTGACAACCTTCCCCCTCTCCTTATTCCTAAGTTTGCTGAATTGGCTGCTCAATCCGATGGCAAAGTAGAAAATATAGCCTTGGTTATTGATATTCGGGGAGGAAAGTTTTTTCAGGATGTCTTTGCTGCTCTAGAGACTTTGGAAGAAATGGGGATAAAATACAGAGTTATTTTCTTAGATGCCAGCGATGAGGTCTTAGTCAGACGCTTTAAAGAGACCCGTCGCCGCCATCCTTTAGCCCGGGAAGGCAGAATAGTGGAAGCTATTCGCCAGGAGAGAAAAATTCTGGACCGCTTAAAAGAAAAAGCTCAGAAAATCATTGATACTTCCAATTCTACCTCCCAGGAGCTGAAACAGGAGATCAAGAGTCTTTTTGCTCAGGATGATGAATGGGATAAACTGGTAGTTACTGTGATGTCTTTTGGTTTTAAATATGGCATTCCTGTGGATGCTGATCTAGTCTTTGATGTACGTTTCCTGCCCAATCCTTATTACATTGAGGGGTTGCGGGATTTTAGCGGCAATGAGAAAGTAATAGATGACTATATTCTCAGTTGGGATGTGACCAAGGAATTTCTGGAGAAACTATTTTCTCTAGTTTGTTTTCTTCTCCCTCATTATGTTAATGAAGGAAAAACCAGTCTGACGGTAGCTATCGGCTGCACCGGAGGGCGGCACCGTTCAGTAGTAGTTTCTAACAAATTGGCGGCTTTTATTAAGGAAAAAGGATATTCCGCTATTCTAAAGCATCGAGATATTAAAAAGATCTAGATAGCTTCTCTAATTGGCTAGAGAAAGGTGGTGTAGCAGGTAAGATTTCCTTAACCTGCGGGAGGATGAAGGCTGTTAAATGGCTTTTACCAGGGATGAAGGTTAAACGTTGGGTAACCTTGTCCAGCTTGGGAATTATTTTGATCAGTTTAGGGCTGGCTATTATTTTTAACGAAGAGATTATCGGGAAAATAGAGAAGAAGATCATTACTTTAGTTTATATGCTGACTAAACATTTCTTTACCTCTTTTTCTTTAGTAGCCGGGATCTTGATTATTCTAGTAGGCCTAGTTTTGGTAGTAACGGGTTTTCGTAAAACCATCAAATCTATTATGGGGGCCCTTTTGCCTGACAGTGAAGAGAAGCTGGTGGAGTTAGTTTATCAGAGGAGACAGTTAGAGCGAGGAGCTAAAATTGTAGTTATTGGAGGAGGAACCGGGCTTTCTACTCTTCTAAGGGGATTAAAAAGGTATACCAGCAATATTACTGCTATTGTTACTGTAGCCGATGATGGGGGCAGTTCCGGGCGATTGCGTCAGGAGTTAGGGATTTTACCTCCTGGGGATATCCGCAACTGTCTAGTAGCTTTGGCTGATACAGAACCTCTAATGGAGAAGCTTTTTCAGTATCGCTTTAATGGGGGGTCTACCTTGTCTGGACACAATTTTGGGAATCTTTTCATTGCAGCCATGTTAGGAATTACTGAAGATTTTCAGCAGGCTTTACAGGAATCCAGCAAGGTTCTAGCGGTAAAAGGAAGGGTTTTACCTTCTACTTTGGACCAAATGGTCCTTTGCGCTGAGTTGGAGGACGGTAGTGTGGTGAAGGGTGAAAGCCAGGTAGGAAAGAGCAAGGGGAAAATCGAAAGGCTTTTCCTGGAACACCAGGAATGTACCCCTTTGCCGGAGGCTATCCAAGCCATCTACGAGGCGGATGCTGTTATTTTAGGACCGGGAAGCCTGTACACCAGCATTATGCCCAATCTTCTAGTGCCCGGCATCTTGGAGGCTCTTAGGGAAGCCGACAATCTGAAGGTGTATGTCTGCAATGTGATGACCCAGCCTGGGGAGACTGATGGTTTTACTGCCAGTGATCATGTGCGGATTCTGGTAGAGCAGCTGGGGATGGGAGTATTGAGTCATGTGTTGGTCAATAATAAGCCTGTAAGCTTGGATTTAAAGGAGAAATACAGAGAAGATGGTTCCTGGCCGGTGTCAATAGATGCAGAGGAAATCAAGAATTTAGATGTAGAAATGATTGAGGCTGACTTAATTAATCAGACTAACGTGGTTAGGCATAATTCTTTGAAATTAGCCCGCACCTTGATGAGACTGATAGTGAAAAGGAGAAATGGTTGGGACCGGCGCAGCCTAATTGATTTTTATTTGTTAGAGCGCTTAATGAGGTGAGCAAAGATGGCTTTTTCCAACGAGACCAAAAACGAATTGGCTAGGCTTATTCCAGATAAGGAATGCTGTCAGTTGGCAGAGTTAGGAGCTCTAGTTCGGACAGACGGAGCTATTCAAATTAATAGCGGAGGAAGGATTTCCTTAAATCTGATTACTGAAAATCCAGCAGTGGCCAGAAAAATCTTTTTCCTGCTGAAAAGATTTTTAGCTATCCAACCGGAAGTGATGGTGAGAAAGAACTCTCGTCTACATAAGAAGAATACTTACATGGTTAGGATCTCTTCTTCTGAAGAGACTAGAAAAATACTCACTCATTTAGGAATGATGGATCAAGATAATGGCTTTCATTATGGAATAAAAGCTTCTTTAATCAAGAGAAACTGTTGTGCCCATGCTTATCTGCGGGGTGCCTTTCTAGGTAGTGGCTCGGTAAATGACCCAGTGGGAAAGGATTATCATTTAGAATTTATAGTAGATAACCAAGAATATGGCAGTCATTTAGGAAATCTATTGCTCCGGTTTGGTATTAAAGCTGGTATTAGCCCTAAAAAGGATAAAATAGTGATCTATTTAAAAGATAGTGATCAGATTATTGAGACTCTCAATATTATGGGAGCTCATACTGCCCTGTTGAATTTTGAAAATATTCGAGTCTTAAAAGGGATGAAGAATAGAGTTAATCGTCTGGTAAACTGTGAAACTGCTAATTTAGAGAAAACAGTAGATGCAGCCATGCGCCAGGTAGAGAATATTCGCTTAATTGAACATGTCCAAGGCTTAGGAAAACTACCTAGCAGTCTACGGAATTTAGCAGAGCTAAGATTGGAATATCCGGAAGCCAGCTTAAAAGAATTAGGAGAAATGCTGCATCCCCAGGTGGGGAAATCGGGGATTAACCACCGGATGAGAAAACTAGAGCAAATAGCACAGGAAATTAG
>Ga0079099_1020178_pt1 | contig 10661 bp, 8 predicted proteins | sample ADurb_H2B_02_Slu_FD_77098 | JGI IMG/M metagenome (GOLD analysis project Ga0079099, IMG submission 77098) | Active sludge microbial communities from Illinois, USA, of municipal wastewater-treating anaerobic digesters - ADurb_H2B_02_SludgeMetaT... | ecosystem: Engineered > Bioreactor > Anaerobic >... | reverse complement strand
TTTTTTTCTTGTAAATCCTCTAATCTTTGACGCAACCACCTATTTTCCTGCATCAGATTATTATCTATTAACATCTCTGCTGTACTCATTCTTTACCCTCCTTATCTCCTCTAAAAAAAGTTTCTCCTTATTTATTTAATTTCCTTCTTTTTCCAAATATTTTTTTACATTTTTTTCCTTTCGATTTAAAAAGACTTAGAGCAATTTTTTATCTGCTCCAAGTCTTTTTTTAAGGGTTAATAGCTAAATCATCAGTATGAAGAAAGCGTTTGTCAATATAATCTATAATTCTATATAAATCTGCTTTATAATAACTATCTGAAAATAATTGCAAATCATTAATAGATTTCTGTAAATAATTTTGACATTTTTCATAACAATAGCTTAAAGCACCACTTTGCCTTATTATTTCAACAGCTAAAGCAAAATTTTTACCACTTATTTGTTTTTTTTCAATCAAAGCAGCTAGTTCTTCTTTATACAACGAATTTTCCAAGGCATAAATTATTGGTAAATTCATAATACCTTCTTGTAAATCATTACCCAAAGTTTTTCCTATATCTTTTTCTAAACCTACCAAATCTAAGAAATCATCTGAAATCTGAAAAGCTAAACCTAAGTTATATCCACAGCTTCGCAAAGCATTTCTCATCTTCTCTTCACTTCCTGCTAATAAGCCTCCTAAATAACAGCTCGCAGCAAAAAAGGAAGCAGTCTTCTGTCCGATTATTTTCATATATGCTCTTTCCTTCTGCTCAATATTGTAAGAATTAAAAATTTCTTCTGTTTCACCCCTACAAATGATACTAACTAATTCTGCCATTGTTTGTACTAACATTTGATTGTTTTGTTGAGCAAAAATTAAAAAAGCTTGAGCAAATAAAGAATCACCACTTAAGATAGCTATCTTATTGCCTAAAAAACTATTGAGACTAATTTTACCTCTTCTTATTTGCCCATTATCAATTACATCATCATGTAGCAAAGTGGCAAGATGCAATATTTCCAAAGCAGCAGCAACAGGAATAAACTTAGCTGAATCATAATTTCTAGTCAAATTTCCCGACAAAACAAACAAGGCAGAGCGCAAATATTTACCTCTACATTGCAACAGATGCTTATAAGCAGGCTGCAAAGGACTGCTTTGTTGTAAAAGATTAGTCATATATTTCTCTACTTTATTCAATTCCTTTTCTACTGTTTTCATGCAGTTAATCATTTTTATTCTCCAAACTTCAACAGTTTTCTTTTTTCTAAAAAACCCTTTTCTACCAAACAATCATAAGTAATAGTGTCAGAAATTAAGCCTTTTTCCTTCATCCAACTTAAGATATTTTCTATATTCTCCCTGTTAGGAGACTGTGGAAAAGAAAATCTGCTTATTTGATAACTTTGAGCTAAATTACTAGGAATGATTCCTTTTTTAATTAGAATATTTTTAGCCTTCTCTGGATGATTGTTTATCTCTTGAACAGCTTTTTTATAGCCCTGTAGCAGTTTTTTTATTTCTTGTCTATGTTCTTGAGCAAACTCTTTGCGTAAATAAAAATATGATTGGGAAATATTTTCTCCTTTTGTATCATCTGCTAACAAAATAGCACCCTCTTTTTGAGCACTACTAGCTAAAGGATCTGGTAGTATAGCAGCTTTTATTTTTCCTTCTAGCAACATTCTATAGCGTACGTTTAAAGGTCTGATGAAGATTTCTTTTCTTTCATCAAAGGCAAGATGATCTTGCAATAACTTATCAGCAACATATTCAGAAAGAGAATTATTAGCTAAAGCAACAGGTATATTTTTTAATTGGCTTCTTGATCTAAGTTCACAATTAGGAGTTGTCAACAAAGCAAATCTACCATCTTGTGATTTTTGACCAAGCACAAGTGAAACAACTTTTATTTCTGCTCCTTCTTCTTCTAAAAGTGCAGCTCCCAATAAATCTCCTACTACAGCATTCACTTGTCCTGATTTTAGTGCTTTATTCATTTCTAAAGCATTATTGAAAGAAATAAAACGAACTGCCAATTTTTTCTCGCTCAAATATCCTTTTTCTTGAGCAAACCAAAGAGGTAGATTATCTTCTATAGGTAACATTCCTATTTTTATTTCTTCTTGGATAGGGGAATTTTTCTGCCAAGGAAAAATGCTTGCAGTTAAAAGAAGATGCCTAGTATAAAGACCAGTTGTTATCAACGTAAATAGAATAAGAAAAAAAAGAATGCTTTTTTTAATCATTTATACTCCTCCTCGTTTCACCTTGCCATCTTGGATATAAATCATGCTCTATTCTGATAATATCAAGTATTCTACCTATAGCAAAATCAATAAGTTGTTCTATGGTTTGAGGTTTTATGTAAAAAGCTGGAATAGGAGGAATAATATGTACACCTAAGCGAGCTAGCTTTAACATATTTTCTAAATGAATAGGACTAAAAGGACTTTCTCTGGGAACAAGTACAAGCTTTTTTCTTTCTTTGAGCATAACATCAGCTGCTCTTTGTAATAAATTCCCCGAGATGCCATGAGCAATTGCTGCTAATGTGGCCATGCTTGTTGGAAGAATTATCATCGCTGCTACAGGAAAAGAACCACTAGCAATAGGAGCCAAAAAGTCATCATTGTCCCATACCTGTAAATGAGAAAATTCTTTTTTTCTTTGATTAAGAAAAAAATTCCAATCATTACCTGATTCTTGTTGCATTACTTTTTGAGCACAATCACTCACTACAAAATGAATATTATCACCTTTTTGTAAAAAAAAATCCAGCAAACGTAGAGCATAAAACGAGCAACTTGCGCCTGTTACGCCTAGTATATAATTCATTTTATCTCTCCTTTAAATCATAACTTTAAATCATAACTTTTCCACTTTTTGCTTACTAATTGTTTAATTTTCTCTTCCATTTTTATCTCTTCTGGCCAAGTTCGATTTTGACCCTCTTCTAACCAAGGCACAGTAGCATCAATACCTATTTTAGAACCATAACCAGAAAAAGGTGAAGAATGAACAAGAGTATCAACTGCTCCATCTTGGATAACTAGACTACGGGCAGGCTCTATGTGATTAAAAACTCGCCAAGCTACTTCAGATATATTCTGCACATTAACATAATGATCTAGTACAATAATAACCTTAGTAAACATCAATTGACCCATTCCCCAAAAAGCATTAATAATCTTTCTGGCTTGTCCTGGGTAATTTTTTTTAATAGTTACTAAAACACAGTTATTAAAAACACCTTCCAAAGGAAAATTAATATCAACTATTTCAGGTAAATGAAACTGCAAAAAAGGTAAAAAAATTCTTTCTGTTGCTTTACCTAAATAACAGTCCTCCATTGGAGGTCTTCCCACAATAGTAGTGGGGTAAAGAGCATTTTTTCTGTGAGTCAGACATTGTAGATGAAAAACTGGATAATCAGCAGCTAAAGAATAGTACCCCGTATGATCACCAAAAGGGCCTTCTCGTCTTACCTCCCCTGGATTTACATAACCCTCCAAAATAAATTCAGCATTAGCAGGAACTTCTAGATCTATAGTTTGACATTTAACCATTTCTACAGACTTTTTTCGTAAAATACCAGCAAAAAGCATTTCATCTATTCCTAATGGTAAAGGTGCTGTAGCTGCATAAATAGTAGCTGGATCTCCCCCAAGTGCTATAGCTACAGGCATTCTTTCATTTTTTTGACAATATTTTTTATAGTGCATAGCTCCATCTTTTTGTTCATGCCAATGTAAGCCTAATGTTTTTTCATCATGAACTTGTAACCGATACATACCTACATTGCGTTTGCCTGTGTCTGGATCTTGAGTAAAAACTAAAGGTAAAGTTATATATCTCCCACCATCTTGTGGCCAACAATGTAAAATAGGTAATTTTTGTAAAGAAGGGTTATCCTTTTCTACTACTTCTTGACAAACACCTTGCTTAACTTTTTGAGGAAAATAAGAAAACATTTTTTTTAAATGTGGTAACATCTTTAGTTTATCCCAGAAACAACCAGAAAAATCATAATTAAAGCAATTTAATAATTCTTTGCTTATCTCACCTAAATTCTCTCTTGCTAAAGCTAATTGCATTCTTTCCATAGAGGCAAAGGTATTGATAAGAACAGGAAAAGAAGAATTTTCTACATTTTCAAATAAAAGAGCAGGTCCATTTTTTTTGACCACTCTGTCCACTATCTCTGTAATTTCCAAGACTGGACTTACTTTTGTTTTTATTCTCTTTAATAAACCCCGTTTCTCTAAAATTTCCGCAAACTGCTGTAAATCTTGATAAGCCATTTAATCCTCCATCTCTTTGTGAGCTAAAGAAATTATTTTTTGACAATTTTTTATCGAAACATCTCTCAAGTCAAGACGAAAAATATCTACACCTAATTGCCTTAAGTGCTTAATTTGCCTAATGAGATTGTTTCTCTTGGCTGGTACTACTTGAATTCTTTTATCTTTTTTTTCTAATTTGACTCTCACACCCGCTTCTGTTTTTAAGTAAATAATTTTCTCCTGCCATCCAAAAGACTTATACCAATAATCTTCTAAAATCATGCCTGGTTGCCAACCCCAAATTTCTACTTCCTTTAACGGAAATTTGCTCTTAGCTAAATTTAATTTACTTTCAGGATGTAAACAAATACTTTCTGCTCCACCAATTAAATTAAGTCCTTCTTCATTAAAAATATTCATTTGATAGTCAATAGCTAGTGGTAAAGAAGTATTTTCTTTTATGAAATACCAAGCAGCTAAACTGCTCACCAAACAACCTTGTAAATTGCTATAATCAATTTTTTTGAATAAAGATGAAATTTTTTTCATTTCACAATCTTTAGTAATAACAGGCAAAGCAAGCCAAACTTGTTTTTTTTCTTTTTTCGCCCATTGAATAAACTGATGATAGAAGAATAAAAAATTTTCTTCATCATAAAGACTTTCTCCTCCAAGATAAAAAATATCTGCCTTTTGAGCAGCTGGACAAAGAGAATTTTTATCTATATAAACTGCCAACAGACCTTTTTCTGCTTTCTTTTTTTGCTCTCCCAACCAACCAGCTAAATTGATTTTTTTTCTTTTAGCCTTATCAAAAGCAGGATAAACATTTTCTCCTTTCGCTTCTTTTAGTTGTAAATAATTTTTATCGTTTTTTTCTAACAATAACCTACTTTTGAAACTTCTACCAATAAGTTGTTCTAGCTCTTCTTCTTTCTCTTTTACTTGAGAAAGACCTTGATCTATCATTAAGCGAAAAGCTTGCACTATCTCACCAAGTATCTCTTTTTTTTCCATCCGTCCTTCAATTTTGTAAGAGTCTATACCAACTTCTTGTAATTTAGGTAATAAAGATAAAAGACACATATCTTTTGGTGATAAGTAGTAATCTTTCTTATTATCTTTTTGATAAAGTAAGCGACATGGCTTACTGCATTTTCCACGATTACCAACTCCCCCACCCAAGCTTGTACTTAGATAACAATTTCCTGTATAAGAAAGACAACGAGCCCCAAAAACAAAACATTCCAATTCTAAACTACTTTTTTCCCTTATCTCTCTAAGTTCTTCCCAAGTAAGCTCATTAGATAAAACAACTCTCTTGACACCCATTTTGGCTAAAGCTTTAGCTGCCCAGCTATTATGTACATTAGTCTGAGTGCTAATATGAATCCTTAGCTGGGGAGCATGCTTTTGAGCCAAAGCAAGTACACCTAAATCCTGTACAATAATAGCATCTGCTTTTTGAGCTTGTAAAAATTCTAACATTTCCTTAGCTTGATTTAGCTCTTCTTGATAGACAAGACTATTCATAGCTAGATAAGCTTTTGCACCTTTACCATGAATAAAAGGAATTATTTCTGCTAATTCATTCAAAGTAAAATTATAGTCAGGTCTACGCATACGCATATTCAGACTCTTACCACTCAAATAAACAGCATCCGCACCTGCAGCTAATACCGTCTCCAACGTATTATAACTGCCAGCTGGAGCCAATAATTCTGGTTTTCTCATCATCCGCTCTCCTATCTTGTCAGAAAATCTAATAAAGTAAAGATAAAAATTAAAGAACTGATTATTTTATTGAGAGAAAAAAACTTAGCGTTGATTTTACTTAAATCTTTATATGAAACTAAAGTATGCTGGTAGATGAGTAAAAAAGAACTAAAAATTATCCCTAGATAATAATAAATTCCTAATTGAGACAGATAACCAACTAAAAGAAAAAAGAAAATGGCTAAAAAATGAAAAAATATAGGAAACAATAAACCTGCAGTTATCCCTAAGCGAGCAGGTATAGAATGTAGACCGAATAATCTATCAAACTTTAAATCTAGACAAGCATAAATAGTATCAAAACCGGCAATCCAAAACATAACACCTAACCCTAAAAAAAAGGGTGCCCAAGCTATTGTTCCTTTAATAGCAAGCCAAGCACCCCAAGGTGCCCAAGCTAACGCTAAACCTAATCCTAAATGACAAAAACAAGAAAACCTTTTGAGATAAGAGTAAATGAATAAAATAAAAACAACTAAAGGTAAGAAATAAAGACAAACTGGATGTAGTTGTAATGTAGCTAGAAAAAAAATCCCTAAAGCTACTAGAATAAAAATAATCATTTCTTGACTGGTTACTATACCTTGAGGTATTAACCAATCTTTGGTTCTTGGATTGTTCAAATCAATTTCTTTATCTACTAAGCGATTAATGCCAACAGCAGCATTGCGTGCTCCTAGAACAGCTAAAGCAATCCAAAATAAATCAGTAAACTTAGGCATTCCATTAGCAGCTAAGAAAGCTCCTACTCCAGCAAAAGGTAAAGCAAAAAGAGAATATTCAAATTGGACAGTTTTTAAAATCAAGGCTAATTTCATTCTTTTTTCTCCATTTCCTGACCAAGAGACTGAGCTACTAAATCTACCAGATGAACAGTTGGCGGAAAATTTTTATTGCGACTGAAGATTTCATAACATAAAGCACAAGAAACTACCAACTTATCTGCTCCTGTCATTTTAAGATCAAGAGCTATTCTTTCATGTAGTTCCAGCATTTTACGACGATTATAGGCCAACCACTTGCCTATAGTCCAACCACAGCAAGAAGCCATTCTTTTGTTATTAGGTAATTCACTCAAGCTAGTGCCAAGAGCTGATAATACTTGCCGTGGAAAGTGATAAAGATTATCAGCTCTTTCTACTAAACAAGCATCATGATAGCTTACCTTTTCAGCAAGAGGTTGCAAGGAAAATCTTTTATCCTCTACTATTTCAGCTAAAAATTCCACAACATGCTTTACCTTTATCTGCAGATTAGTCAATCTAACTATTCTCTTAATACTATCATAACAATGACCACACATAGTGATAATTTGTTTAGGTTGAACTTGGCTGAAAACTTTTTCTAGAATAGCTGCTTGTCTTTTCGCATCTTGTAACATTGCCCAATAAAGAGGTAGCCCACCACAACAATATTTATATGTACCCAAACGAGTAAAATCGCGACCTGTCATGAGAAGTATTTTTTCTAACTCCATAGCCAATCTAGGCATTTCTTTCATATGGCAATGACATCCGTAATAGAGAAGAGTATGGGCAGGATGGTAATCAATCAGCGAATTGTACCATTCTTTTTCTTTTTTACTCCAGTCAAAATGAGTAGTCGTTTTAGCTATAGCATTTTGGATATCAGAAAAAGTAAGAGGTGATATTGTCCGTGCAGTTAAAGAAGGTCCTATTTTAGTACGTGCATAAAGATGTACACCTAACCTATCTAAATCCTCTGGGCAATATTGATTGCATTTTCCACAAAGAGTACATTCCATGAGAGCCTTTTTCAGCTTAGGGGGAACTTTTTTGACTTCATCTTTTTCAGAAAAAACCAAAGCATTAAGGTAATCTGCTTGTTCACCAAAATCCATTTCTCTGTCATCAAATAATTGCAATAAACAATCGGCTAAGCAATTACCACATCTTATACATGGTTCAGCATTATCTTGTGCTCTTTTTTCTAATTCTTTTTCTAATTTACTGCCAATAGATTTTTCTTTAGACTTTCTCATCTCTTTTCTGCTTCCTCGACGCCAATCTTTTCTACTAGGTACTAAGGCAGCTGCTTCTTTTCTTCTTTTCCTTTCTTCCCCATAGCTTAAATGAAGAATTTCCTTAGCTTTATTGCCATTAGGTACTCCTATATATTTATCATAAAATTCATTAACACTAGGATTTTCATGAGAACGACGAATTTCTTTCAACTCATCTTCATTATATTTGGCCTCTATTCTTTTTCTTCTTACTTCATAATCAAGAGGCCTAATTTGTCCGCCACCTCCAATACAACCACCTGGACAAGACATAAATTCAATGATGTCATAATATACTTCTTTGTTTTTAAGCCACTCACAAGCCTTACGTACATTAGCTAAACCACTGACAGCTAACACTCTGATAGTTTGCTCTCCCATCTTATAAATAGCTTCTTTGATACATTCAGTTCCTCTAATACTGCGAAATTCTAAAGATTCTCTTTTTTTGGCCTGCTCATCTCCTTGATAAATAATCTCCAAAGTTCTAAGATAACATTCAGCAACACCACCAGAAACAGGATAAATGGCTCCTGCCCCAGAAGAAATACCTAAAAAATCATTATAATCTTCTTCTGGTAAATTACTTAAATTTATCTGCTTTTCTTGCAGCATTTTTACCACTTCTCTAATAGTAAGCACAAAATCAACATCAGGTAAGCCATTAGTTTTCATACCTTCTCTTAAGCATTCAAACTTTTTGGCAGTACAAGGCATAACAGAAACAACCACCATCTGCTGAGGATTAATTCCCATTTGTTCTGCATAATAAGTCTTAGCTGCTGTGCCAAAAACAGCTTGAGGCGATTTAATGCTGGAAATATAAGGAATAAGTTCAGGATAAAAGTCTTCAATAAATTTCACACTAGCAGGACAACTGCTATCAATTAAAGGAAGCATTTCTTTTTTCTTTTTTCTCTCAATAAATTCTCCACAATATTCAATACAAACTATATCAACACCCAATTGAGTATCAAAGACATAATCAAAACCTAGCTTACGTAAAGCAGTAATCAACTGACCAACTAAACAAGTACCTGGTGGATAACCAAAAGCTTCTCCTATTGCTATCTTAGCAGCAGGAGCTAACTGAACAATAACTACTTTTTCAGGATTGTTCAAAACTTCTTTTACTCTTACTATATCCTCTTTTTCACGCAAAGCTCCAGTCGGACAATGTAAAACACATTGTCCACAATAAGTGCAACGTACATCCTCCAAGCCTAATCCCTTGTGAGTACTCACACCGTCTTGGGTATATTGATAAATTTCTATATTTTGCAAATCACCACAAGCAGATACACACCGTCCACACTGAATACACAAATTCATATCTCTAATAATGGCAGGACTAATATCTATCTTCTCTTCTTTTTTTTCTTGTTTTTCATTTTGATATTGATTAACATCAATACCTAATCTTTCAGCTAATTTTTTCAATTCGCAAGAAGAAACTTGCAAACAATCACTGCATTGTGGACAACTTTTCAGTTTGTGTTTCACAATAGCTTCTCTAGCCTGTCTTATTTCAGAAGTATCTGTTAAAACATCAATACTTTCTCTTACAACATACTGACAAGCCTTTTGTAACTTTTTATTGCCTTTTATTTCTACCAAACATATTTCACAAATACCTCTAGTAGATAAGTCAGGATGAAAGCAGAGAGTAGGTATGTAAATATCAGCCTGTCTAGCAGCATCTAAAATTGTTTCTCCTGATTTGACTTTCACTTTTTTTCCATCAATAGTGATAGTAACTGGTAACATAGGTGCCTCCTTGATTTTTCTTTTACCTATCTTTTGTTTTTTGAGGAAAATTATACAAAAAAATAGTGGGGCAATTACCCCACTATTTTTCTGCTTTTATATCTTCAGCAAATTTCCTAGCTTCCTCCAGGTCAAGACCATCAAAATCAGGGAACTGGACACCTAAAATATTACTATACCCTTCTAAAATTTCCTGATCTTCTTTTTTTAATAAAGATTTTTTCATTTTACCCAGAAAAGCTTTTTCCGCAATAGTTTCTACTTCTAAAAATCTTTTTATTTCTTTTAAATAAGCTTTGCCCCCTGTTTCTTCTCCTTGTACTGTTACTGTGCCTTGATCTCCACAAACAATAAAAAGAGCAACCTTTTTTTTCTTTAATACTTCTTTCTTAATTGTTAAAAAATCTATCATTGACGGTAATAGTTTACCTGCATAAATAGGACAGCCTAATACCACAAAATCAGCTTGTAAATCATCTATTGTTTCTACAGACAAAGCCTCCATCTCTAATACTTGTCCTATAGTTTCTGCTATTTGTTTAGTAGACCCATACTTAGTATCATAAATAACTAAATCTTGCATTTTTCTTCCTCCTCAACCTTTCTTACCAAATCTTTTCTCTTTTCTCTTCTCTTTGCTTTTTCTTTTACCTGCTAAAATTGAATTAGTTTTTCCCTAATTCTTTGAAAATATGCTAAAATAAAAGCAAGGAGGGAAAAAGATGACCTTAGAAAAAAAATTGAGTAAAATTGCTCTACTCTTAGATTCTAGCAACTATGCCCTTGCTTTAACTGGAGTTAATCTAGCCCAAACAGCAGGTAT
>Ga0079099_1026144_pt1 | contig 10704 bp, 10 predicted proteins | sample ADurb_H2B_02_Slu_FD_77098 | JGI IMG/M metagenome (GOLD analysis project Ga0079099, IMG submission 77098) | Active sludge microbial communities from Illinois, USA, of municipal wastewater-treating anaerobic digesters - ADurb_H2B_02_SludgeMetaT... | ecosystem: Engineered > Bioreactor > Anaerobic >... | reverse complement strand
CTTGGTTCTTGCAGCTCTCACCTTGGCAAGCTCTATCAGCTTGAAGTTCACGGACGCGTATCTGGTTTATGTGCCTTCGAGTCAAATTCTCCAGATCATCGCGCACGATAAAGTGATCTCGTATGGTTCCGAATGGAGCGTTCAGCAGGTACGACCCTATTTGTATCACATCAAACTCAATATGTGGCAAGGCTTCTTTTGGAAGGTCAATACCTCTCAAAAAAAAGTGTTTAGAACAACCGACGGAGAGTTCGGTGCTATTGGCGGCAATGACACCCAGATGAACGTTTCGCTGGAGGTGGTCGGCGGTTCGGCCGACGTCCCGCCGACGAGATTTGCGATTCGATTCAACGACGCTTACCTCATCTATAACATCGAGACTCAATCGATCCAAATCGGCGCCCAGCAAACGGCGCTTTCCTATGGGACTGATTGGAACAAAGCCCAGGTCTATCCCTATTTGTTCCATATCCGCTTAGCGACCTGGAAAGACTTTTATTGGCAGGTGAATACCAGTAGAAAAGAACTCGTGGAGGTAACGAACGGGTCATTCGGCAAGATCTCCGGCGGGACGTCTACCAAGATACCGATTGTCGTTAACGTCCAGTAGCCAGCGTACATCGCGTAGTTACCGGACGAACCAGCTAAAGGCGCCAATAGAAGCAGATGCAATCGTGACCCGGTCTCCGGATGCCAACGACCCGACGCCCTCGGGTGTGCCCGTGTACATGATATCCCCGGGCAACAACCGCCAATAACGGGATATCTCCGCCAAGCACGCTTCTATCGAGAAGATCATCAACTCGGTGTTTCCCGTCTGCCTTAGCCTATCGTTCACGTGGCACGTGAAGGTGAGCTTCTCTGGAACGTATGGGACGAAGGCGCCCAAGGGGGCGCTCCCGTCGAACGCTTTCGCTTTTTCCCAAGGGAGCCCCTTTTTCTTAAGCGACTCCTGCAGATCGCGAAGGGTGAGGTCCAGCCCCAGCGTCATACCCTCGATCCAATCCGCCGCTGTCTCTCCTTCCTTGTACAACCCTTCTTTTCCTATGCGGACCACCCACTCCGTTTCAAACTGCAAATCCCGCCCGGGAGCTGGGTGGATGATCTCACTTCCCTCGAAAAGAATCGACTCTCGGGGTTTCAGGAACACGACCGGTCTTTCGGGTACGACGTTGTTTAACTCTTGAGCGTGTAGCCTGTAATTTCTTCCGATACAGAATACTCTTTTGATTTTGTCTTGCGCCAGCATCTCTCTCCCTTTCTTTTCGCTCGTTTGTTGATGATGTGAGGGTTTCCGTTATCGCAGGATGATATCGAACAGAATGGCGAAAAAATGAAACAGGCTCCCGGCGAGGACAAACAGATGCCAGACCAGGTGATGATAGCGGAACCTGCGATAAAGGTAGAAAAACGTCCCGACCGTATACAGAATCCCGCCAAACAGTAAAAAGAAGAATCCTCGGTGGCTCAGGGCATTGAAAACGGCTCGAAGGGCAAAGACGATGAACCATCCCATCGCGATATACAAAATCGTCGAAAAGACCACGAATCGCTTGACAAAAAACACTTTGAAAACAACGCCAAACAACGCGATTCCCCAAATCACGCCGAAAAGAATCCAACCGGTCAATCCGGGGAACACCGTCAATAAAAACGGCGTGTAAGTCCCCGCAATCAGCAGGTAAATCGAGGAATGGTCGAATATTTCGAACAGGTTCTTGATTTTTTCTTTTTTGAACCCGTGATACAGGGTGGAACTCAAGTAAAGGAGGATCATAGATACGCCGTAGACGATGCTGCTGAATACTCTTATCGGATCGCGCGCTAAAGCGGAAAACACCGTCAGTAGCGTGAGCGCGGTGACTCCAAGCAATACGCCCGCGCCGTGAGATATGGCGTGGGCTATCTCCTCATGCGAGGAAAACCTCTCTTCTCTCATTTCAGTTTTCTGTTCTCCATTGACGGTATAGGCCACTTTCCTTTGTTTCTACGCGCCACCGGTACAGGTGCATTCTCCCCGTTTTCCCGATAAACTCCGCCATCCCGGTTGTTTTTAGGAAATAGGCGATACGCGAAGCCAAAGACGCGGATACCGAGAGGTTTTTCCGGATATCGGCAGTTGTGAAGGGGCTACTCTCACTCAGCCGTAGGAATAACCGGTACTCTTCCGGGTCTGACAACGTCTGTGTTGTTCGAAAAGAAAGGAGCTTACGGCTGACCACGCTATCGCCTTTTCTTCTCCAGCTCCCTTTCCCATCCTGCCGGCGCTCTTCTTCCACATCCACGAAGGCCAAGACTATCGTGATCGCTGGATCCGGGAGGAGGGGCGCCAAATAGACCAGCTCCTTAAAGACCTCGTAACCGCTTCCCTTTTTTGGCGACCGCCTGCGAGATATGACCCCACCGTCCTCGTCGATCCGAATAATCCATTTGACCTCCGGTATCGGATAAACGACGGAGATCGGCCAGTCTGGCGCCAGCATCGAGAGTTTCTGCTTCAACGCCCCGAAGCTCGCGGTTTGGATTTCGTAAATCCGCCCATCTCGTAGGACGTCGACCGAATACCCCTTTATCGATGCCTCCTTGATCCCGTCTGTCCCTCTAAAATACTCCTTAAGGGCGTCGTGCAGGTCGCTTTCGTTATAGGTGGAGATTCTGCGCATTCTTCCGGGTGAAATCGGCAAGCGCGCTTTCTAGGCACGTGAGGACCTTCGCGATATCGTCGTCCGAAATCCAGTAATGCGTGGCGAACCGGTAGACCTGCCCTTCCGGACCATTGATCTTGATCTTCCGGTCGAGAAGCTCTTTCGTCAGAAACCGAGCGAGCTGATCGCCCGCCTCTCGATAACGCGCTCTATCCCGCTTGTCGACCCCTGGGTCGATCGTAAAGAACACCATATTGATGTCCAGCTGTTCGGAGAAGACCGTTACCCCTTTGAGTTTCGATAGACCGGCAGCTAAGGCTTTAGCCCTCCGATGGTCTTCTGCTAGCCGACCTCTCATCCGCTCTAGCGCGATAATGCCTGGCGCCGCAATCACACCGGCTTGGCGTAGTGCCCCGCCCATAATCTTCCGGTTTTTCCTGGCCCTGCGGATGAAGTATTCGGTTCCGGCGACGATAGACCCGATCGGCGCGCAGAGCCCTTTGGAAAGACAAAACATAACCGAATCCGCGTACTGAGCGATCTCTTTCGCCGGGCACCCCAACGCGGCGGCGGCATTGAAAATGCGCGCGCCGTCTAAATGCACCGGTATACCGGCCTTCTGACCGACGGCGTAGACTTCGGCCATATTGTCCAAAGGAACCACGGCGCCACAGGAATGGGCGTTTTCCACGCAGATCAACCCCGTTCTCGGCGTGTGCAAATCGTCCTCGCGGATGCGCGACTCGAGCTCTTCCGGTTGGATGATCCCTCGTGTCGCGGGGACGAAGCGCAATTGCACGCCCGCGATAACTGCCGAGGCGCCTGCCTCGTGGATGACGATATGGTTATCCTCCGGGATCAACACCTCGTCGCCGCGGAGGGTGTGGGTCAAGATCGACAGCTGATTGCCGAAGGTCCCAGAGGGAACGAAGAGCGCGGCCTCTTTACCCAGCTCTCGCGCGGCCATCTCTTCCAGGCGATTGACCGTAGAATCATCGGCGTAAACGTCATCGCCGACGGGGGCGGTTTTCATCGCTTCCCGCATCTCTTCTGTCGGTTCGGTGACGGTGTCGCTTCTTAAGTCAATGTAATTCAAAGGTATTCAACTCCTCCTCAACCTCGCCGACCCATCAGTCGGAACGAGAGATCGTTCATACGAAACTGTCCGATCGTGACGAGAGAATCGGTCGTTTCGATTCTTATTCCAAGATAATCGTTCTTCATACGTTTGCGACGGAGCGCCTCCTCTAGCTCACGAAAACCACAACGATGAAACCATATGTCGTGAGACAGGTGCAGCCTCATAAAGAGAACGGGCAACTCCTCCGTAATGGGTATCTTTTGCATAATATCAGAGAGGGTCGTTTTCCCGATTCGAACCTGCTTTAACAGCGTCAGGAAGAATAACAAGACCGCGGAATCGAAGGGGGTTTTCTCTCGCTTTTTTCGAAGCGCGGTCTCTTTTTTTATGGACGTATCCCCGCGATGGGTCAAACGTGTCGCCAAGCAGACCCTTTGGGGTATCGCCGGAGGGATCAGTAGACGGAAAAAACTGTGATAGGCCTCTTGCGAAGAACTAGAGGGGTAAGGCGCAAGCAAGGCGGGGAGCAGTTGGCTCTCGATTACTCGGGGTTTGCTAGAGAAAAGCCGGTCGCATTCCTCTTCCCAGAGCGTTTCGTAAACATCCACGATAGAGAGGGTCTTTCTCAAAAAACGCTCCGCCGCGTCGATGAGGTCGGTGATTTTTCCACGATGGGGCGCGCCTGGTCGTTGATCTGTATGGGTTGAAACCTCTTCGCCGGGAGCGCCTTCTTCGATGGACGTTTTCAGGATGCGGAGGCTTTCCAAAAGCTCCTTCGAAAGGCGGTCCGCGACTTCGATCAGTTTGCGGAATGGGGCCGGTCGCCTGCCTTTTTCGATTTCAGCCACCCGCCTAGAGAAGGCGCGCTCTTGGACTTGAAGCGCCGTTGAAAACGCCGCTACCGCTTCCGCCATCGCGGCTTCGTTTTGGCTGTACCACGCGTTTCTCGTCATCTCCGCCAAGAGTCGCAAATCTCCCGCCTTTGCCCATTCTCTCAACACACGGTAGACGTATTGGCCAAAAAAAGAGAGTGCGGGTCCTTCCTGATCGGGATTTTCTGTTCCTTTAGGCTCGGAAAAAAGCGGGGGCCAACCGGCGCCTCGTTCACGCTGCTCAAACGCTCTAAGCGCTTCGTACATCGATTTAGAATCCCCTTCTACCTCCCGTTCGTCGGGTCCGCTTTTAAGAAGGTCCAAGAGGAGGTTCGCGCTTTCGGCGTACGGCTTCTTGATCATTTCCGCAAAAGCGGAGACGAGGGCCCAGACGCGCTCACGGGAAAAACAGGAGATCCCCTCCGTTTCGTTTAGAGGATCCATAGCACCAGTCCAGAGATCGCGATCATCGGTAGAATGCGCAGGAACATCCGTGCCATATCCGCCTTGAAATAATCGGCTGTAAGCACGGAGCAGAGATGTACCGGGGAGAGAACCACACCGACCACCGCCCAAAAGTACAGCCAGGTCGCATCGGCGCCCAATTTCATTAAAAGCGGCGTCGTGATGCCGATCGTGCTTGGCGTGAGCCCCGTCGCAATTCCGATAAAAAAGGGTAGTAAAGCGGTCATCCAGCCTACGCCCAGATTCAGCGCCTGAAAATCTGCCGCCAAGGAAGCGGGGAAATCCACTTGGATGAGGTAGCTTTTATACACGTAGAAAAGATAGAGTAGGACATAGACGTCCCATTTCTGCAGGGCCCCCTTCAGCGCAGGAGAAATGTGTTTTCGGCGAAGGACAGAGTAGGCCCCTATACAGATCAACAAGGCCAAATACCCTTCGATGTTCAGGCCTAAGATGAGAACCCCGATCAATACGATGAATCCGACCAGCCATAACCCTTTGAGCTCTTTGAGCGGCGCTTTCTTGACGCGTGGCAATCGAAAGCCGTTCAAGAAGAACCACCCGCTGATGAATCCGGACAAAAAAACTGGAAACAGCTTCACCGAGAAAGCGGCCAAGTTCTGACCGGTTAGCGAGACGATGAGGTACATCCCGGTGTAAACGGGCCAGAAGAACTCGACCGTGTGTCGGAACCAGTAGTTCGCGGCGAGAAGGTAGTCCGGGCTTTTCCCTTCGGGCTCTCCTAAATTACGGATCATTGGGGCGGTAAACATCGCGCCGCCTGGCATCGGCAGAAACCCGATCAAAGTCGGCATAAACGCGATCGCCGTCGGGTTGTCGAACAAGGCTTGAGAGGAATGGGTGAAGGTTCGCGCATCTCCAGAAAAGGCCAGCATATGGCTGAAGTAGTAAATTAAGAATAGGGTGACGACGAGCTTGTAGAAGGATGGATCGGTAAAGGGGTCCAACAGGCTCCAACCCAATGCGGCCAAGTCAAACCGAAAGCAAATCAAAACGAGGATCGAAGCCACAATTGCCAGAAGCAGGCGCTTGGTCTTCCGGTGTAAAACAATCAACGTCAATAACGAGAGTATGATAGCGGCTAAAGACACATAGGGTCACCTGGCATAGTATTTTGTGAGTTCTTCGACGTTCGTTTCTATATATACGGGTGCCGATTTCCTGTAATCCAGATAAAACGGAGGGGCGCTCCGGTCGAACCAACCGGCGATTCTTTCTGTGACCCCACCGGTGTTCTTCATCAGAACCAACGGTTTTCCGTAGCCATAAGCGCCGAAAATCTCGATGGCCGTCCCACAAGCGCCGCCAATCGAGATGACCAGATCCGCGTTCTTCAATAGAACGCAGCTACGCATTTGAAAGTCTAAGCCCGTGTAGATCGGGTACTTGACGTAGGGACAAGGTTGAACGATCTCCTCTTGCTCGTCGTAGGGAAGGACTCCGAATACCTCCCCGTTTTCTGAAGCGGCGCCCATCGAGGTTAAGGCCATCACGCCGTCCCGCCCCCCGCTCCAAAGAGAGTGCCCCTGTCGGGCGATTTGTTTTCCTAGCGCCAGGCAGAGGTCCCTCAGTTCCCTGACGGGAGACTGATCGATCTTTCCTGAATATCCGATTACGGCTATGCGCATCGCTTTCCTCCCCGTTTCCTACACATAGGTCTCATATTCCTCCAATTCGCTTGTTCTGGATAATTCCCGCAACCCTTTCCCTGCACGCCGGCTGACCCAGAATCTTTCTCACCAAATCGGGATCGAATTGCGAACCGGCGCCGCGCTCCAACTCTTGGAAGGCGATTGTCACACCCATCCCTTTTCGATAGGGGCGATCGGAAGTCATCGCATCCAACGCGTCCGCGATGGAGATGATTCTGGAAATATACGGAATCTCCTCCCCGGATAGGCCAATCGGGTAGCCCGTCCCATCCCAACGCTCATGGTGGAACAGCACGTATTCAGCGATTTCTTTGAGTTTTTCCGAGGAGTGAAGCACCTCCGCGCCCCATTGCGGATGCTTCTGTATGACCGTGTATTCCTCTTTGGTGAGGGCACTTTTTTTCTTAAGGATGTCCGAAGGCACCAGAATTTTGCCGATATCGTGGACTAATCCAGCCCAATAAACCCTTTTAAAGTCGGTGGCATCGATGCGCAACTCTTCTGCGATCATGGAGGAAAGCAGGGCGACCGCTTCGGAATGCCCCTGCGTGTAGGGGTCATAGAGCTCCAGTATTTTGATGAAAGAGAGGATGATCTCTTTTTGAAATCCTTCGGACTGATGGGCGAAGGTACGGATCGCCAAGAAAGAAGAGACGATGTTGGCGAACGAGTGGATTATTTCTTTATGTGCCTCTGAGAAAGTCGTTCGACGACCCCCGGCGATATCGAGGGTGATCAAACCCTGGACCTCGCCCGCGACTTGGAGGTAGACGCCCAACGTTTGTTCGACAGATTTGCGCTCTCTCAGGTATAATTCGGGCAAGTACCGTTTCAACTCTTCCGGGTCTCCCGGTAATCCCAGCGAATTGTCGACGAGAAAGGGGGTTTGGGAGATAGGCAGTAGCGCTTGAGGTATCTGGTAGTACCGTGAGAAGCGGTGTCCTACGAAACTTACTATCGAAAAGACGTCCCGAGTCAGGGTATAGATCGTCCCGTAATCGGCCTTCGGGAGGAGCATGAGGATCGTGTCGAGGGCTTCTTTTAAAAAACTGTGTTGGCTTTCGAAGGTCGATAGAGAGGATCTTGACGTGAGCGCGATGGTTTTGTGCAAGCTCGCGGTCAGTTCTTCCGAGACGTTGTAGCTTTCTTGGAGCTGTTGATTCATCGCCTCCAACTCCTGGTTAATGGCGGAGATGTCCTCGTTCTGCCGTCGAATCGTCGCAAGCCGGTTAGCTAGGTTATCGGCAAACTCGTTGAACGAAACGCCCAGTTGACCGACCGGACCGCTAGTAGGACCGAAATATCGAGCGCCTGATTCGCCTTGGCTGAATCGGGTAGTCGTCTCGGAGAGTATCGCGAGGGGTTTAAAGACCGAACGATTGTAGACATACCCAAAAATAAAGGCGGAAAACAAGACAATCAGACCAATCGCGATCACGAAAACAGCGACCGCGTGAAAGGGCACGCCGGTATTTCCGAATGAGATATCGAACCCCAGAATCCAGCCATTCGCCAATTTAGCGAACGTGAGCAGCCGCGAGCGATCTCGCCATACGCCAGGAGAGAGAGTGGGACCTTTGGACAGAGCCTCGTCCAAAACGGCGAGGTCGACCGGTTCCAGATGCTCAAATAGAACTCCTTTCGCGTAATCGGGATGATACAACACGACCCGCTCCGAATTGAGCAAGAATCCGAAGGAGTCTTCAGAGTCAGAAATACGTGCGACTCTCTCAATCAGGTGGCGCAAGCGAACGAATATCCCAACTACCGCTATGGGTTGACCGTTGTGCAAGACCGGCGCCGAATAGCTGATCAAGTGGTCTTCCAGCGCATCCAAATAGAACACTTCCGACCAACCGGGCACCTTTCTGGACAAAGGCGTATAGAACCAGACCATAGATGGGTTCGCCTTATCGTACTCCTCTTTGGCTAACGAAGGCTGTCGCCTAATCGAACGGTCTGCGCTTTTTACGTAAGTGATGTCAAAATACTTTTGGTCTATTTGCGGGTTCAGGTGAAAAAAGCAGGCGTCCAGCTCCGCGCAGTTGGCCACAACGGATTTGAGCAAAGGAGCGATTTCTGTTTCTAAACGATCGACGAAAGAAGAGGTCGTAGGGACTTCGCCTGGTTCTAATAAAGCCGAGATTTCCGATAAAAGCCATTCTATACGGCTTTCCTGATTGCGGATGAATTTATCGAACTCTCCCGCTAACTCCAAACAGTGTACGGCCCTTGCTTCTGAGAGTTCTTTTTTCCGAGTATCCTGAACATGATAGAAGCCCCAAAAACCGACGCAAATTGCGCCAATAAAGAACAGCAGCAAAAGGACGCGGTGGGAAACGACCAATCGCCACTGTCCTTTTCGAGAAGAAGCCTTAGCGGAACGTTTTTGAGAGGACTCTTCACTTTTATGCGTCATAGTCTATCCTTCAATAACTTAAACTCGAGCTTTCGGGTTTTCGCCGCTCTTGCTCTCACGGCGCTAGAGTAGCGGAAGCGACATAGAATACCGATAGTGCCCGCGTTTTTTCAGATTTCCGTCACGGCTCAATTATATCAGGATTTTGCGCAGAATGGAGTACGATCTGAAAAGAATATCAATTTTTTCGTCCCGCGAATCCTGGGAGAGTGGCGTTCTTTTCAGTATACGAAAAGAAGAGGGTTCCGAAGGACCCTCTTCTGTAAGAGCGTGAGACATAGATCGTCTATGCGCCCTTTTAAAACTTGAAACTTGGCGTTGACTATGCTTTACCGAAGACGGGCTTTTAGCTTCTGAATCTCCTCGAGAGAGAGCCCTACCTGGTTTCGCAGATACTTCAAGGCGACGAACCGGATGTTTGAATCGTCCACCGGCTTTCCGTCGTTCATCTGGGCGAAAATATCGGCGATGATCTTGCGAACGGCAGCATAGGCGGGAGTTCCCGGTTTCACGTGATAGTAGTTGATGTACGATACGATGTAGTCGCGATAGATATCTTCGACTTCGCCGTTCATGATCGCGGCCAAAAGAGCTGAGACGATACCGGCTCGGTCCTTCCCTTCCACACAGTGAACCAGATAAGGGGGTTCATTCTCGATCATAAAGAGGAAGCCTAGGCGCAGTTTCCTGGCGAAGTCCGGGCTGAGCAGGTCCACGCCCATATTGAGATTGATAATGTGACCGGCTTCTCCCAGAGATCGATAGAATTCGGAGTATTTGTAATTCTCAGCCAGTTCCTCGTCCGAGTCGGACAGGTTCACAACGGTCTTGATGCCGGCGCCTTCCACAAGCGCATTGGCATACGGGGATCTTGGATCGTTAATAGACGGATGCGAACAGCGATACAGTGTGTTGGGCGCGATATCTCCCATTCTCACAGGTCGGAAATTGGCGAAAACGACGTCGGTGACGTAGTCGCTTCGAACATCCGTGCGAACAAGGTTCCGAATCTCCAGTTCGCCCAAGTAGGCGCCTTTTTCGACCAAAGAAATGTTGACGCCCATCCCAAGCGCGACGGCGTAGACTTGGGAAAAGTTGCCGTAGCTGATCGCCATGAGGAGTTTTCCACCGGAGATCCTCAACAACGGTTGCCCTCTGTCGACATCTCCGTAATTCCTGACGAATGGGACAACGAGCCGGTGATCCCCGAAGGCCAACTCGACGATATCTCCGAACTCCAGCCCCGCTTCGGTGGCCGAGTCCTGTAAAAGATCGGTATACGTGTTACCGTACTTATCGACCTCGGCCACTTTCCCGCTGAGTCCTGCGAAGATACTCACCGTGAAGATCGCGAAGATCAAGACAAAAAGGATACGTTTCACACACAACACCTCCATAAAAGGGTTTTTTTGGCAGCGTTTGGCTACGCGCTCACTATGATTCTAACATAAAAACCCGGAAGGCCGGATATGTGATTTTTGAAATCTTTCAAACGGGGTTTCAAAGATCGTATGGCGTGTGTGTCAAGTTATGGGGTGAAATCAAGAAA
>Ga0079099_1034576_pt1 | contig 10779 bp, 6 predicted proteins | sample ADurb_H2B_02_Slu_FD_77098 | JGI IMG/M metagenome (GOLD analysis project Ga0079099, IMG submission 77098) | Active sludge microbial communities from Illinois, USA, of municipal wastewater-treating anaerobic digesters - ADurb_H2B_02_SludgeMetaT... | ecosystem: Engineered > Bioreactor > Anaerobic >... | reverse complement strand
GTTTTTTGCTTATCAGGGCTTTTTGAACACAGCTTGACAATTAGTAGTTTTTATGATATTATCTGATAATGCGATAGTTTTGTTCGGATGTATGGAAAATAATTATTTAGGGGAAGATGAAATAATAAACAAGTATAACAGTAATAGCAACCTGAGGGAAAATTAGGTTGTTTTTTCCGTCTATCTTATTTATAGTATATTAGTTTGTTTTCCTTTTAAAACCATATATTCGACGGTAGAGGTGAAATTCCTTCTTGGGAAGAGAAAGAATAAGGAGTGATATTTTAATGACCTACACCATCAAGTCCGGGAAAAGAGAAAGAGTAAGTTATGCTCGCCTAAAAGAAGTATTGGAGTTACCCAATCTGATCGAAGTGCAACGAAGATCATTCCAATGGTTCTTAAAGAAGGGGTTAATAGAACTGTTTCATGATATTTCTCCTATTCAAGATTTTACTGGGAATTTATCCTTGGAATTTATAGATTATTCTTTGGGTGAACCAAAATATGATGTGGAAGAGTGTAAAGAAAGAGACGTTACATATTCAGCTCCAGCTAAAGCAAAGGTAAGATTGAAAAATAAGGAAACTAATGTTGTTATTGAACAAGAAGTTTTCATGGGAGAATTTCCTTTGATGACAGAAAAGGGAACTTTTATTATCAATGGAGCTGAACGGGTTATTGTTAGTCAATTAGTGCGCTCACCTGGTGTCTATTTTAATGAGCAAATAGATACTACAGGTAAAAAAATGTTTTTTTCCACTATGATTCCCAATAGAGGGGCTTGGTTGGAGTTAGAATTAGATAACACTGATGTTCTTTCTGTAAGAATAGATAGAACAAGAAAGCTACCTGCAACCATTCTTTTAAGAGCGCTAGGCTATGAAGATGATAGCAGAATTATGCAGCTTTTTGATAATAATGAAACAATGAGAAATACTCTAGAACGTGATAACACTAGTAATCAACAGGAAGCTCTTATTGAAATATATAAGAGATTAAGACCAGGTGAACCTCCCACTGTTGATAGTGCAAAAACTCTTTTGAATACTTTATATTTTGATCCTAAGAGATATGATTTAGCTAGTGTAGGAAGATATAAGATCAATAAAAAGCTAAAACAAAATATTCCTTTAGAGACCAAAACACTAACTAATGAAGATATTTTAGAAGCTATAAAATATATTCTTAATTTGCAAAAAGGTGAAGGTTCAGTAGATGATATTGACCATCTAGGCAATAGACGTGTTCGTTCTGTTGGCGAGCTATTGCAAAATCAATTTAGAATAGGTTTGACTAGAATGGAGAGAGTAGTTAGAGAAAGAATGTCTATTCAGGATACTGAAAATATTTCTCCACAAGGTCTAATCAATATTAGACCTGTTGTAGCTTCTATTAAAGAGTTCTTTGGTAGTAGTCAGCTTTCTCAGTTTATGGATCAAACTAATCCCTTAGCAGAGCTAACTCATAAAAGAAGATTAAGTGCCTTAGGTCCTGGCGGTTTGAGCAGAGAAAGAGCTGGTTTTGAGGTGCGTGACGTGCATCATTCCCATTATGGTCGTATGTGCCCAATTGAAACACCAGAAGGTCCGAATATCGGGCTTATTGGGTCATTGAGTACTTTTGCTCGAATCAATGAATTTGGTTTCATGGAAACACCTTATCGTAAGGTAGTTGATGGAGCAGTTACTGATGAGATTATTTATTTTACTGCCGATGAGGAAGACAATTATGTGGTTGCTCAAGCCAATACTATCTTTGATGAAGAGACAGGTAAAATCCTAGAAGAAAGAGCATTAGTACGTTATATGGATGAACATTTACTAGTACCACCAGAAAAAGTAGATTTGATGGACGTGTCTCCAAAACAGCTAGTAAGTGTGGCGACAGCGCTCATTCCTTTCTTAGAAAATGATGATGCTAACCGTGCTTTGATGGGTTCAAACATGCAGCGTCAAGCAGTTCCACTTTTGGTAACTGATGCGCCATTTATTGGTACTGGTATGGAAGGGCCTGCTGCTAAAGATTCAGGGGTTTGTGTTGTTTCTAAAAATGCTGGTACTGTTGAATATGTAAGTGGAGATAGAATTGTTGTTCTGACAGATGAAGGTAAAAAAGATATCTATAAATTATTGAAGTTTACTCGTTCTAATCAAGGAACTTGTATTAATCAAAAACCTATTGTGGAAAAAGATGAAAGAATAGAAGCTGGGCAGGTTATTGCTGATGGACCTTCTACTGATATGGGAGAATTGGCCTTAGGACGCAATGTTTTAGTAGCATTTATGACTTGGGAAGGTTATAACTATGAGGATGCTATTTTACTTAGCGAAAAATTAGTTAAGGAAGATGTTTTCACTTCTATTCATATTGAGGAATACGAAATTGAAGCTAGAGATACTAAATTAGGACCAGAAGAAATTACTAGAGATATTCCTAATGTTGGTGAAGATGCTTTAAGAGATTTAGATGAAAAAGGAATTATTAGATCAGGCGCAGATGTTATGCCAGGAGATATTTTAGTAGGTAAGGTTACTCCTAAAGGAGAAACTGAGTTAACAGCAGAAGAACGACTTTTAAGAGCAATCTTTGGAGAAAAAGCTCGTGAAGTAAGAGATACTTCTTTAAGAGTACCACATGGTGAAGGTGGAAAGATTGTTGATGTTAAAATCTTCTCACGCGAAAACAATGATGAATTAGCACCAGGGGTTAATCAACTGGTGAGAGTTTATATAGCCCAAAAGAGAAAAATCTCTCAAGGTGATAAAATGGCTGGTCGCCATGGTAATAAAGGGGTTATTTCTCGCATTTTACCTGAAGAGGATATGCCTTTCTTACCTGATGGCACTCCTATTCAGATTGTACTTAATCCATTAGGGGTACCTTCTCGTATGAATATAGGACAGGTGCTGGAAACTCATTTAGGTTGGGCTGCTTCAGCTTTAGGAATTCATGTTGCTACACCTGTTTTCGATGGAGCTAAGGAAGAAGATATTCAAGAAACATTAGCCCAAGCAGGGCTACCTCGTACAGGTAAAACACTTCTCTATGATGGTAGAACAGGTCAGCCATTTGATAACGAAATTACAGTTGGTTATATTTATATTCTTAAGCTTGCTCATTTGGTTGATGATAAAATCCATGCTCGTTCTACTGGCCCATACTCATTAGTTACTCAACAACCTCTTGGAGGTAAAGCTCAATTTGGAGGACAAAGATTTGGGGAAATGGAGGTTTGGGCTTTAGAAGCTTATGGTGCTGCCTATACCTTGCAGGAGATACTTACTGTTAAATCTGATGATGTTGTGGGTAGAGTAAAAACTTATGAAGCTATTGTTAAAGGTGAAAATGTACCAGAGCCTGGTGTCCCAGAATCATTTAAAGTTCTAATTAAAGAGTTACAGAGTTTGTGCTTAGATGTAAAAATTCTTTCTCATGAACAAGAAATTCTAGATTTTACTCAAGATAGAGATACAGAAGATGATATTGGAGTAAAAGCAGAAGAACTTGGTCTGAATATTGCTGGTGAACCAGAAGAATCAACTACTGAAGAGTCTGTTGCTGAAGCTGAGGAAACCATTAATGAGCCTAATGATGACTTTATTGATGAATACATGGACAGTCCAGATTTGGATGCTGAGGAAGGTCTGGAGGATTGATGACCAGTAAGCTCAAACTCGAAAAGAAAAATAAAGGGGGAGATGAGCCCTTGATGGATGCAAATTATTTTGACGCTATCAAAATAGGTTTGGCTTCACCAGAGCAAATTAGAGCCTGGTCTAGCGGAGAAGTAAAAAAACCAGAAACTATTAACTACCGTACTTTAAAACCAGAAAGAGAAGGTCTTTTTTGCGAAAAGATTTTTGGTCCGGTGAAAGACTGGGAATGCCATTGTGGTAAGTACAAGAGGATTAGATACAAAGGTGTTATTTGTGATCGCTGTGGTGTTGAGGTAACTAGATCTAAAGTTAGAAGAGACAGAATGGGTCATATTGAATTAGCTGCTCCTGTTTCTCATATCTGGTATTTTAAAGGTATTCCAAGTAGAATGGGTTTAATCTTAGATATGTCTCCAAGATCATTGGAAAAAGTCCTTTATTTTGTTGCTTATATAGTAATTGACCCTAAGGAAACTCCTTTAATGAAAAAACAATTATTATCTGAAATTGAGTATGTAGAAGCCAGAGAAAAATATGGAGATAGCTTTATTGCTGGTATGGGAGCACAAGCTATCAAAATTCTTTTGCAAGAACTAGACTTAGAAGCTCTCAATAAAGAATTAAGAGTTGAATTAAAAGAAGCAAGTGGTCAAAGAAAAATACGTGCCATTAGAAGATTAGAGGTAGTTGAATCCTTCCGCAAGTCTAATAATAGACCTGATTGGATGATTATGGATGTTGTTCCTGTTATTCCACCAGAACTTCGTCCTATGGTGCAGTTGGATGGTGGACGCTTTGCTACTTCTGATTTGAATGATTTGTATAGAAGAGTAATCAATAGAAATAATCGTTTAAAAAGATTATTAGAATTAGGTGCACCTGATATTATTGTGCGCAATGAAAAAAGAATGCTGCAAGAAGCAGTTGATGCTTTAATAGATAATGGTCGTCGTGGACGTCCTGTAACAGGTCCTGGTAATAGACCACTTAAATCATTAAGCGATATGCTTAAAGGTAAGCAGGGACGTTTCCGCCAGAACTTGTTAGGTAAGCGGGTTGACTATTCTGGACGTTCTGTTATTGTGGTTGGACCAAAACTAAAAATGCATCAATGTGGACTACCAAAAGAAATGGCTTTGGAATTATTTAAGCCTTTTGTGATGAAGAATTTGGTAGACAAAGGATTTGCTCATAACATCAAAAGTGCTAAGCGTATGGTGGAAAGGCTTAAAGGTGAGGTTTGGGATGTTTTAGAAGAGGTAATTAAAGAACATCCAGTTATGCTCAATAGAGCACCTACCTTACATCGCTTAGGTATTCAAGCTTTTGAACCTGTTTTAGTTGAAGGTCGAGCCTTACAAATTCATCCGTTAGTTTGTACAGCTTATAATGCTGACTTTGACGGTGATCAAATGGCAGTACATTTACCTCTTTCTGCTGAAGCACAGGCAGAAGCGAGAATTCTGATGTTAGCAGCTAACAATATTCTTTCTCCAGCTAATGGCAAGCCAATTTGTACTCCAAGTCAAGATATGGTTTTAGGAACTTACTATTTGACTTTTGAAAGGGAAGCTGTTGCTGGTGAAGGCATGACTTTTGGTAATTTGGAAGAAGCTATGCTTGCTTATGAAGAAAAAGTTTTACATTTGCAAGCACGTATAAAAATACGTCCTTTTGGGAAAGTAAAAGCTAGTGATAATTCCAAATTAGCAGAAACTACATTAGGTAGAATAATTTTCAATGGTGCATTGCCAGAAGATATGCCATTTATTGACTATCTTGTGGATAAGAAAAAATTAGGGAAGATTATTGATCAATGCTATCGACGTTATGGTACAAGTATTACTGCACAAACTCTAGATAAAGTTAAACAACTAGGTTTTACTTTCTCTACTAAAGCAGGGATGACTATTGCTGTTAGTGACATTAAAGTACCAGATCAGAAGAAAGAAATTATAGCTAAAGCGGAACAAGATGTTGCAGTCGCAGAACATCAATATCGTCGTGGTTTGATTACAGAAGATGAAAGATATGATAAAGTTGTTAATATTTGGAATAAAGCTAATGATCAAGTAACAAAAGCGATGTTAACTAACTTTCATAATCTTAATCCTGTTTACATGATGGCCACTTCTGGTGCGAGAGGTAATATACAACAGATTCGTCAGTTAGCTGGTATGAGAGGTTTGATGGCTGATCCGTCAGGAAAAATCATTGACGTACCAATCAAGTCTAATTTCCGAGAGGGGTTAACAGTATTAGAATACTTTATTTCTACTCATGGTGCTCGGAAAGGTTTAGCTGATACTGCTTTAAGAACAGCCGATTCTGGTTATTTAACTCGTCGTTTAGTTGATGTAGCTCAAGATGTAATGGTTAGAGAAACTGATTGTGGTACACATAAAGGGATAGTTGTTGCCGCTATTACTAAAGGAAATCAAATTACTGAGTCCTTGAGTGAGAGAATCATTGGTAGAATTGCTAGTGAAGATTTATTAGACCCAAGAGATGGTAGTATAATCGTTCATTACAATGAGGAGATTGACGAGGAATTGGCAGAAAGAATTGAGGAAATTAATAAAGAAATCCTTCAAGCTCGTCAAAATGGTCAAACAGCTGTTTTCCCTATAGAAAAAATAGCTATTCGTTCAGTTCTTACTTGTGAAGCTAAGTTTGGTGTTTGTGCTAAATGTTATGGCAGAAACTTGGCAACAGGTGAACATGTAGAAGTTGGAGAATCTGTTGGAGTTATTGCTGCTCAGTCTATCGGTGAGCCAGGTACACAATTAACAATGCGTACTTTCCATACTGGTGGTGTTGCTGGAGATGATATTACCCAAGGTTTACCGAGGGTTGAAGAATTATTTGAAGCCAGAAAACCTAAAGGGCAAGCTATTATCAGTGAAGTGAGCGGTACAGTAAGTCTACGTGAGCATAAAAATCAAAGAGAAATTGTTATCACACCAGAGAATGGTGATGTAAAAGAATATTTGACTCCATATGGCTCCAGAATTTTGGTGCAAGAAGGGGAATATGTGACAGCTGGAGATCAATTAACTGAAGGATCTGTTAATCCACATGATATCCTCAAAATCAAAGGAGTTATTGGAGTACAAAGATACTTATTACAAGGTGTACAGGAAGTTTACAAATCTCAAGGTGTTGATATCAATGATAAACATATTGAAGTAATTGTTCGTCAAATGTTGCGCAAGGTAAAAATAGAAGAAGCAGGTGATACAAGCTTATTGCCTGGCGAATTGATTGATAAGTTCCACTTTAACGAAGAGAATAAACAGGTTTTAGGTCAAGAACAGGAACCTGCTGAAGGTAGACCGGTATTGCTTGGTATTACTAAAGCATCTTTAGCAACAGATAGTTTCCTCTCTGCTGCTTCTTTCCAAGAAACTACTAGAGTACTAACTGATGCTGCTATCAAAGGTAAGTCAGATTATTTATTGGGATTAAAAGAAAATGTTATTATAGGTAAGCTGGTTCCTGCAGGAACAGGCATGAAATACTATCGCAATATTCGCATTGTAGATGGCGAAGAAAAAAATGATAAAAGCGAAAATGTAGAAAATGCTTGACACTGAGGTTATCCAATGCTAAAATATACAAGTGTGCCAGTTTATTACCTTCTTTCGATCAGCCAAATATGAGAAAGGAGGCTGTCTTGATGTCACCTCAGAGATTAGAAACTGGGAAGAAGACAGTTGGAACAAGGCAAACTCTCAAAGTAGTAGAAAAGGGTATTGCCAAGGTGGTTTATATTGCCCGTGATGCTGAAAAGCATGTAGTGAAGCCGTTATTGCAATTATGCGAGCAGCAAAATGTGCCAGTGGTCTATTTGGACACTATGGAAGAATTAGGCCAATATTGTGGCATAGAGGTGAAAGCTGCTTCCGCAGCTATTGTAGAAGAATAAAATAAGCCCCTTTTACTTATTTATTGTAAGTAAAAGGGGTGCTTGAAATTTGAGAAAGGAGGTGTCTGATTTGCCTACAATTAACCAGTTAGTAAGACAAGGCAGAAAGAAAGTCCAAGAAAAATCTACAGCACCTGCATTAAAAAGTTGTCCACAAAGAAGAGGTGTATGTACAAGAGTTTATACTACAACTCCTAAAAAACCTAACTCCGCTCTACGTAAGGTTGCAAGGGTAAGATTAACAAATGGAATTGAAGTTACAGCTTATATCCCAGGTATTGGACATAATCTGCAAGAGCACTCTGTTGTTTTAGTAAAAGGTGGCAGGGTAAAAGATTTACCAGGGGTTAGATACCATATTGTAAGAGGCGCATTAGATTTAGCTGGTGTTCAAAAAAGAATGCAAAGTAGATCTAAATATGGTGCTAAAAGACCAAAAGCTTAATTAAGCTTAATATACCAAAGAAAAGGGGGGGAATAAATGCCAAGAAAAGGACCTGTATCCAAAAGAGATGTTTTGGCTGACCCTGTTTATGGAAATAAATTAATAACAAAAATCATCAACAGAATTATGCTTGATGGTAAAAAAGGGGTAGCAGAATCTATTCTTTATGGTGCACTTGAAATTGTCAAAGAAAAAACTGGAAATAATCCTTTAGAAGTATTAGATGGAGCTATGAAAAACATTATGCCTGTTCTAGAAGTAAGAGGTAGACGTGTTGGTGGTTCAACTTACCAAGTTCCAGTAGAAGTACGTCCAGACAGAAAACAAGCATTGGCTATTCGCTGGTTAGTTAAATATGCTAACGCTAGAAATGAAAGAACAATGAGAGAAAAACTAGCTGGTGAACTAATGGATGCTGCTAATGGTACTGGTGCTGCTGTGAAGAAAAGAGAAGATACTCATAAAATGGCTGAGGCTAACAAGGCATTTGCTCACTATCGCTGGTAGTCTGGTGCTTAAGGCTGATGGAATAAAAGAGGAGGGATAACAGTTGGCCAGACAATTCGCCTTGGAGAAAACAAGAAATATTGGAATTATGGCTCACATTGATGCAGGTAAAACCACAACCACCGAGAGAATTCTTTTCTACACTGGAAGAATTCATAAAATCGGCGAAGTACATGATGGTGCTGCTACTATGGATTGGATGGTACAAGAGCAAGAAAGAGGTATTACAATTACTTCTGCTGCTACTACTGCTCAATGGGATGGACATCGTATTAATATTATAGATACGCCTGGACACGTGGACTTTACTGTGGAGGTAGAAAGATCTCTAAGGGTATTAGACGGTTCAGTGGCTGTTTTTTGTTCAGTAGGTGGCGTTGAGCCTCAATCTGAAACAGTATGGCGTCAGGCTGATAAATACGGGGTTCCTCGTATTGCTTATGTGAATAAAATGGATCGTGTAGGAGCTGACTTTTATCGTGCTGTGGATATGTTGAGAAACAGACTAGGTGCTAATGCTGTTCCTATTCAGATTCCTATTGGTTCTGAAGACCAATTTAAAGGTTTTATTGATTTAGTAACTATGGAAGCTATTATCTTTGTTGATGATTTAGGAACACAAAGTGAACATACTCAAATTCCTGATGAATTAAAAGATAAAGCTGAAGAATATAGAAACGCTCTTTTAGAAGCTGTGGCAGACATGGACGAAGAGTTAATGATGAAATACTTAGATGGTGAAGAATTAACTGTTGATGAGATTAAAAAAGCTATTCGTATTGGTACTATTCAAAACAAAATCGTGCCAATGCTTTGCGGTTCTTCTTTCAAAAATAAAGGAGTGCAAGCATTACTAGATGCAGTTATTGCTTATATGCCAGCTCCTACTGATATCCCTCCAATTAAAGGTATTAATCCTGATAATGGAGAAGAAGGATGCCGTCCAAGCAGTGACTCAGAACCTTTCTCTGCTTTAGCTTTTAAAATTATGGCTGACCCTTATGTTGGAAAGCTTACTTTCTTCCGTGCTTATTCTGGAGTGCTAAAATCAGGTTCTTATGTTTATAACTCTACTAAAGGCAAGAGAGAAAGAGTTGGCCGTATCCTACAAATGCATGCTAATCACAGAGAAGAAATTGGTGAAGTTTATGCTGGAGACATTGCAGCTGCTGTTGGTTTAAAAGACACAACAACTGGTGATACACTTTGTGATGAAAAGGATGTTATCATTCTTGAATCCATGGTTTTCCCAGAGCCTGTTATCTCTGTAGCAATTGAACCTAAAACTAAAGCTGATCAAGAAAAGCTTGGTATGTCTTTAGCTCGCTTGGCTGAAGAAGATCCAACTTTTAGAACTCATACTGATGAAGAAACTGGTCAAACAATTATTTCTGGTATGGGTGAGTTACACTTGGAAATCATTGTTGACCGTTTAGTAAGAGAATTTAAAGTAGAAGCTAATGTTGGTAAGCCACAAGTTGCTTACAGAGAAACAATTACTTCTTCTACTAAGATTGAAGGTAAATTTGTACGTCAATCTGGTGGTCGTGGACAATATGGTCATGTTTGGTTAGAAATCGAACCATTAGAAAGAGGTTCTGGTTTCGAATTTGTCAATAAAATTGTTGGTGGAGCTATTCCAAAAGAATATATTGGACCAGTAGAAGCTGGCTGTAAAGAAGCTTTAGAAAATGGTGTTTTAGCTGGTTATCAATTGATAGATGTTAAAGTAACACTTTATGATGGTTCTTACCATGATGTTGACTCTTCTGAAATGGCCTTCAAAATTGCTGGTTCAATGGCTATGAAGTCTGGTTGCTTAAAAGCTAACCCTATTATCCTAGAACCAATCATGCAAGTAGAAGTATTAATGCCAGAAGAATACATGGGTGATGTTATGGGTGACCTTAACTCTCGTCGTGGTAGAATTGAAGGAATGGAACCAAGACCAGGTGGAGCTCAAGCTATCAAATGTAGAGTTCCTCTAGGTGAAATGTTCGGTTATGCTACTGATTTGAGATCAAGAACTCAAGGTCGTGGAACTTATTCAATGGAAATTGCAGATTATGAACCAGTTCCTCGCAATGTAGCTGAAGTAATCATTAGTAAAAATAAAGGTTAAGGAGGAAAAAGGACAATGGCAAAAGCTAAGTACGAAAGAACCAAACCACATGTTAACGTAGGAACAATTGGTCACGTTGACCATGGTAAAACAACAACAACAGCAGCTATTACAAGAG
>Ga0079099_1015943_pt1 | contig 10836 bp, 4 predicted proteins | sample ADurb_H2B_02_Slu_FD_77098 | JGI IMG/M metagenome (GOLD analysis project Ga0079099, IMG submission 77098) | Active sludge microbial communities from Illinois, USA, of municipal wastewater-treating anaerobic digesters - ADurb_H2B_02_SludgeMetaT... | ecosystem: Engineered > Bioreactor > Anaerobic >... | reverse complement strand
GTTGAATACGCCACAGAAGCTACCATGGGGTGTGATAGACAGATCGGTGAGTGCCATACCTGTATCAGTTCTGGTACGGGGATGATATGAGATCTGCCTGAACGTGGGGTGTTTTCAGATGAGGGAGAAAATGAACAGATATCTACTAATGGCGACATGCATCGTCCTGATGACATGCGTTGCGATAGTATCTGCTGAATCATTCAACAATATTGATGAGAATATTGTATTCAAAAAGATTCAGCAAGGTCATACTATCTTCTTTGGAGAAGAACATGTGGATGTTACAGACTGTATGGACGGCAATAAATATGTCGTTGCATTGAGTGCTTTACACAACGTAACTGATCACATTGAAATTGAGGATGTTACTGATTTTAATTTGCCGACTGATAAGGAAGAAACATTCTGGTATCAGGCAACTGGTCCTTTACAGCCTGTTTTTGATGTGAATGGTGACCCTGTTCTGGCTTTTACAACTCAGGAACCAGTTCTGGAATTTGAAATCTGGAATTTAAACACTGATATGGAAGCAAATTCCAGTGTTCAGCGTGGAACTGTGCTTCAGTTCAAATTCTCAACATCCACCAATCTTGAAGATATCACAACTCGACTGGATTGGCAGGACCAAAAAGCAAAAGTCATTCGTGGTGAAGCACCCTACGAATCACTTGGGTATGTGAACCTTGGTTTAACTGCACCTGATGATCAGCGTCTGCTTGAATTAATGACTCTGGCTGTTAATGATGGTAGTATCAAGATTGAATCAACGAAAAATCTGGTGCTTGGAGCCTGGCGTTCCGGAGAAGCAACAGAAATTAATCCGGCGCCGGCATGGGTATGGCCCAAAAATTATGATTCACAATCTGGAGATCCCAAGGGCTGGATGACTGGCTGGAGAGACGCAGGAACAGGAATTGAAACTGATTACCACTATAAAGTCGGAAAGTATGACGTCACTGCTGTCTGTAATGTCAACAACATGTTCAAGAACCGTCAGCGTCAGGGCTTTACCTGGGATTCACAGAAAGTGGAACTGACAGCACGTGAGATCAAGGTTGATGTATCTGCACCGGTCGGAAAGAGCAGAGATGCCCAGTTTACCGCAACGGTAACCGGTATGCCAAATACGCTCTATGAGATCTTCATTTATGATGAGTGTCCGCCGAAAATCAGCGGAAAGATCTGCGATCGGCCACCCTTTATTATTGGAGACCGAGCAGCTCTCATGGGGAAAGGCATCGAACTTGATCCGATTGACGGACCATATCCGATTGGAACACGGCTTGTTGTGGATTGTTGTACCCAGGGTATGAACATCCGTCAGGCTGTACCGTCAGGAGATGCATTCCCGTCACAGGGTCAGAATGTCTTTGAGAAAGGTACTCGCTATTATGCACAGGTCAGAACCGGACCTGATGGAAAGGTTACTGTTCCATTCTGGATTGATACCACAGTCGGTCCTGGCACCTACACGATTCAGGCACAGGATATCCTGTATAACCTGAAGTCAACTGCCACCATTACTGTTCCTCAGGGGACTATTACCGGTGCAACAAAGGATCCGGCCGGCGTTGCCAAGACAGAATTCTTCCTCGGTGATGAGATCTGGATCGATGGCACCAACTCTGACAGCAACATGACCTACATCTGGCTGACTGGTCCAGGTCTGAACCCCTGTGGTGTCAACCTCTTCAGCCCGCTTGACAGCAATGATCCGGTCAGAGCAGTTGTCTATGACACCAAGGATGGAATTGCCAACTACTGGCGTGTGGAACCAAACTGGGACACGGGGGCTGTCCCGATTAGTGAAGGCAAGTATACCATCTGGATGGCAAGTGTTGATCCAGGATGCCGGTTCTGTCAGTGTGATGCTGCCGGAGGCGGAGAATGTGGATTTGGTGACTGTTTCGGAGTAGCATGTGAGGAAGGAGTATGCAGCCTTCTCAATTGTCCGGAATGCGCAGCAGTATCCAGCATTGATGTTACACTCATCAAGCCTGACATAACCGCTGAGGTGGATGATGTAACCCGCTGCTGTTGTCCTGGTTACCCCTGTGGTCAGCTGGGTGGAGTCCAGGAGATCTGGATTGAAGGAAGCTCAGGCGGTAACTCCTGCAAGCAGCTTCAGGTCTGGCTCTTTGGCCAGAGTCAGTTCGGGCTCAAGAATTATCTGATGACAGTAACTCCCATTTACTGCGATGGTACATACAAGTTCGAACTCAATAAGGGACTTCTGCAGGCAAATGGCATTGACCTCTGCAGCATAGCAACCGGTAAATATGATGTGATTGTCCAGGCACCCGGAGCGAACAATAACTTTGATATCCGCCTTGGAGAGCCTGAAAACACGGGAGACCGGTTTGTCCTGACAACCATGCCAACTGATGACAGCAAACTCTTCAAGATAGAGGGCAAGGATTCCCTGTATGCAGGAGTTGCAGTCAAAGCCCTGATTGATGGGTTTAACCAGGATGGCATTGATGATCTGTATGCCCATGTGACCTTTGAGCTGAAAGACAAGGCCTGTGAAGGCAATGTTGATTTCACAGCCGATAAGACACAGGGCAATGCTCCTCTATCAGTTCAGTTCACTGACACGTCTGTTATGCAGGGTGTCAGCTGGGCATGGACTGCAAATGGTGAGGCATTCTCAACTGAACAGAACCCGAAGAAGGTCTTTGACAAGACCGGGAAGTATACGATTGAACTGACCGTAACCGATGCAGAGGGAGTCAGCAACACCGCGACCAAGGATAGTTACATCAATGTGATATCCGGCCCGGTTGCTGACTTCAGTTACAATCCTGTATCCCCTGTAACTGGAGAAGCAGTTCAGTTCATTGATGAATCTTTGGGATCCCCTGGATCCTGGCAGTGGAGCTTTGGAGATGCAACCTCTTCATCAGTGCAGAGTCCTGCTCATGTCTATTACCTGCCAGGGACCTACAATGTGACCCTGACCGTGAGTGACAAGTACGGTGACTCGAGTATATCCAAATCGGTAACCGTCACTGGTAATCCGATCTCCACCGGTTTAGTTGCTGATTTCACCATGGCTCCGGCATCTGCATATGCAGGTGACCAGATTCAGTTCACTGATAAGTCAACTGGTGGAACACCGACATCCTGGCAATGGGAGTTCGGCGATAATACAACCTCGTCACTTCAGAGCCCGGTACACATCTATGAAAAACCAGGTACATACCAGGTTATTCTGAATGTAGGAGACAACCGGGGAGTAGGCGTTCCAAAGATCGTTGATTACCTGGTTATGAACGATGCACCGGTTGCAGCATTCTCTGCAGATCCGTTATCATCTGAATTCTACCCGGTTCAAGTGGAGTTCACTGATGAATCAACCGGTGTTGTTGATGAATGGAATTGGCAGATTCTGCGTGAAGGAAAGGTGGTTGCGACATCAGTTGAACAGAATCCGACGATTACATTTACTGTTCCGGGTATCTACACGGTAACCCTGACGGTGAAGAATAATGGTGGTTCCAACTCCGTCACAAAAGACAATTATATTACAATCGGAACCGGCAGTCAGTTTACGATTGAACAGGGATGGAACCATGTGTCAGTCCCCATGGCTGTAACAGATGACTACAACACCGTCAGCAAACTGTTTAAGGGTATCCAGACCGGAGGAGTTCCTTATGCAGTCTTCAATAATGCTGCAAATGAATGGGTGAATGTGACTGATGATTATCCGGTTAAGCCACTTGAAGCGCTCAGAGTATGGAAGGAGGATCCAGGATCAATCGTGATAACTCCGGATTACACAAAGGGAGGTATCTTTACCCGTGATCTGAAGCTAGGCTGGAACGGTATCGGAATCATGTTCATGCAGCCAACTCCTGCTAATGTAGCCCTTGCCTCACTGGGAGAAGCCTGGAACAAGACGCTCATGTTCAATCCGTTAACCCAGCGGTGGGAGTATCCGATTATCAGGGGAGTGGATGATGACAAATTCATGTATCCAACAGTCGGCTATCTCATCGAGATGAACACTGACGGGATACTGATTGGTGGTGAGTAAGATGAGTATGGTGATGAAAGGAATCGGAGTCTGTCTCCTGATCCTTCTTCTTCTTGCAGGTATAGCGCCGGCAATGGCAGAGGATGTGGAGATTAAGCAGCTGGTCCCGATGTTTCTGAAAGGGACGGTTTATATCGGAGATACACCTGCAAAGCCCGGAATAACAGTGGAATCTGACATCCTTGGATTCTGGGGTGGTTCGGCTGTAACAATGTCGAATGGAACATACGGAACGGAATCTCAGCCGATGATGGTTCAGGCAGGAGCAAACGAGACACTGAAAGGTGAACCGGTTACCTTCTGGCTGAATGGAGTAAAAGCTGAAGAAACAATTCTGTATCAGCCAGGCATCAACCTTGACCTTGACCTGCATTTCTCTAGTGCAGCAGAGAATAAGTTAACCGTAATTCCCCAGGGAGGAGACGTCTTCATTGGTGAGGAGGGACTTGATGTATCCCTGTTCCTAAAGAGTGGAGATACTATCGCCTGGTTTGACCCGACTTCAGAAGCATATCTTACCGAACCAGTTGGTTCTATTGTTATCGACAACCCGAAGCAATTCTTCATTGACCCGGCACAGTTCATGAATCGTACTGGCAGATGGTGGATCTGGTCCGGAGATAAATCCAAGCAACTTGCATTTATTGTAAAAGATCCATCCATTGCTCTTCGTATATGGAACCAGAACGAAGACCAGGATATTAATGAGGATGGAGGAAAGATTCCGGCAGGGAACTTTGTAAACTTCCGGATTGAATCAAATCTCTACTCTGCAATCATTCAGCGAGGAAAAGGACTTGCACCTGAAGACCTTGGTATCATCAACATGGTCGGGTCTTCCAACGTGACTCAGGTGACCTATAAATTCCTCCGTGGAACCCTCAATGGAGTTCCAGACTCAGATATTGCTCTTCGTGAACTGGTAGTTGATGCAAATCCATGGTTCTGGCCGGATAATGATAAGACAACCTCCGGATGGAATACTGGAGCATTAGGGACTGATCTAAATCGTTTATATCCAAATGGTGAATACAACTTCTATGCTGAAGTTGATCTGAATAATATCAAAAAGAATTATCCAGGAGATCAGACTGGAAAAGCAATTACCAAGGTGATTCCGGCGGTTATTGCAGATGACTCGATAGACGTTATCGTCAATCCGGGAACCGTAACCCGTAATTCGTCCTTCTTCGTAACCATAGGAGGAAGACCGGGTAAAGACTATATCATCGTTATCATGGAATGTGCACCAGGAGAAGACGATCCAAAGGATTGCTGTGCTCTCAAGATGAGTGGTGCACCCTGTGAGCGTCCACCGATGATCCGCCCCGATCAGAGTGGTGTTGCAGACGGAACAATCGGGTTTGACAGTAAGGAAGGACCGTTTACTATCGGTGATACAAAACTTTCACCAGATTGCTGTGAGAAGAGTGGTACTATCCGTTCAGTCGTTCCGACCGATGACAAGCCCAACGCACGGGATGTCTATGAGAATGGTGTCTACTACTATGCCCAGGTTACTACAGACAATGATAACGAACCAACACCGGGATACAAGACGGTAGAGTTCACCGTCGGGCCGGATGTTGCACCAGACCGCCCATACCGGATTCATGTGCAGAGTGTTGAAACAGATGAATCCCAAGTAATTGATGGTGATTCACTGGTTCAGGTGAACAAGGGTGTAGTCACTCTTGATGTGAAGGAAGAGCCTCCATACTATCTTGGCAATGACATTACCCTGTCAGGAACCAACACCGACAGTGATACGGTCTATCTGTTCATGACCGGCAGCCAGTGCCAGAACAAGTGTGGTAATGACCTCCTTGGATGGAAACGTCCGGACGAGACTGAAAACATCATCCAGCCAGGACTTGATATGATTGAGCTTGGCTGTAAGGAAGAGTCTGATCAGTTCACAACCATAGTGGTTCCAGTCAAGAGTGACGGAACATGGACATACACCTGGAAGACTCAGAAGGCACCAATCAATCCGGGAACATACACGGTCTATGCATCCAGTCAGCCGATTAACGGATGTTGTCTGGACTGTGCCTGTGCTGTGACGGCATCCCGTGATATTATACTCGAAGAACCCTGCTTTGATGCAATTCTCGAGCCTGATGTCATCACAAAGCCGGTAGAATGTTGTCCGGAAGGATGCAGCTGGACCTCAATGGATGAGATCCTCCTGACTGGAAAGGCATGTGGATTCCCACACACCGGCGAAGGCGATAATGTCACCAAGGAGATCAATATGTGGATCTTCGGTGAGGAGAAGGTCGGCAATGACAAGTATGTCAATGCAAGAATCCCGGTCTTCTGTGATGACACCTTTGAAGTGAATCTGCTCAACTACATCAGTCTCTGTGATCTCAAACCTGGTGCATACAGCATCATCCTGCAGCACCCGATGTATAATCACAAGTTTGACATGGTGGAAGAGACCGATGTCCGTGATCCGATCGAAGCAAATCGTATCTGGATGGTAACCTCCTATCCGGATGAGTGGAGCAAGCTCTTCCCACTCGACGGTCCTGGTTACTACCAGGGTGAACAGGCAGTCACTGCAATCAAGGACTTCCTTGACCAGCGGCTTGTGGATGATAAATACATCATCCTTACCCTCAGAATTGTGGATGACCGGGTCCCGACCGCTGCATTCAGTGCAGACCCGACTCAGGGCAGCCGACCGCTCGAAGTCCAGTTTAAGGATGAATCGACCGGTAAAAACTTGACCGAGCGGTACTGGGAGTTTGGAGACGGAACCACCTCGACAGAGACCAATCCAAAGCACAGCTACAGTGAAGCTGGTATCTACACCGTTTCCCTGACGGTTATGAACAGGGATGGTGCGAAGGATACTGCAACAAAGCCTGACTACATTACCGTCCGTGAACCACGGATTAAAGCTGACTTCGTTGCAAGCCCCACCTCCGGGGCAGCACCCCTTTCTGTCAAGTTCTCTGACAAGTCAACCGGATCACCCACCAACTGGTTCTGGGACTTTGGTGATGGATTCACCTCAGCAGGAGTAAAAGATCCATCTCATGTCTACCAGTATGGTGGCAAGTACACCGTTACCCTGACTATCACCCTCGGTGATGAGATCGACCGGGCAATCAAGAAAGATTACATCACGGTCATCGGCGGACCACAACCGACTCCGACCATCGGACCATATGATCCGACCAAGATTCATCTCTACAGTGGCTGGAACTTCATATCAGTTGCACGGACCCTTGCTGATGGATACAGCAATGCAAGTGCCGTATTCCGTGATGTTCCAACCGGTGGACATGCAATCTGGGCATATGACCCGGCACGGCAGTACTGGGATCAGGTCCTGACCCAGACGGTCGTTGCACCGCTGAATGGATACTGGATCTACTCGGTAACTCCGTTTACGATTAACCTGACCTTTAAGAACGATCCAATCAGTGCACCGGTTACCAGAAGCCTTCCAACTGGATGGGCAGCAATTGGATTTACCGGTGGCAATCCGGCAACAGCAAAGGACACCCTGAAATCAGTCAAGGATGCATGGATTTATGCACGTGGCTATGATGCACAACACCAGCAGTGGGAATCAACCATTGTAAACGGTGGACAGGGTGAGAACACGTATCTCTTCCCATCGAGGGGATACTGGCTCTACATGGAAAAGCCTGGAACACTGGCTGCCATTGGTGTGTGAGGAATCATGAATACAGGAACCGTAGCCGCCCGGACGGCTCTGGCTACACTCCTCCTGTTTTCCTTTGTACTTATCTGTTCTGCCGGGGCTCCGGCACTTCCCTGTGAGTTCTACGGAACTGTAACCATTGATGGCTCCCCTGCACCGGCAGGGACTATTTTGTCAGCCAAGATCAATGATGTGGAACGTGGCCGGTATGTCCTCGAAGAAGCAGGAACGTATGGAGGACCAGGGACGTTTGACCAGCGGCTGAAAGTAGTCGCAGAAGAAGGCGACCTTTCTGGTGGAAATGCCCAGATTACCTTCTGGATAGATGGGCAGAAAGCTTGGCAGGAAACTGCATTTAAGCCCGGAGTCAGCTTAAAACTGGATCTCTCGGTTGGAGGAGTAGCACCGGCAGTAACCGATGTTCCATCATCGGATGCCACCGTCAGTGCAGTGCCAGTAACTGAACCTGTTCCTGAAACCGAGACCATCGTTCAGGAAATACCGGTTGATGCTGGAGTTATTGAAGAACCGATTACAGAAACACCGGTTCAGACCGATATTAAGCCGGTTATCAGCGACATGCCTCCACAGCTTCCTGAGATGGAAAATCCAGTCCCGATCAGTGAGACTCCGGCCGATGTCCTGATAGCTGACTTTGTCGGGGAACCGGTATCCGGAATTGTGCCATTAACCGTAACCTTTACCGATCTCTCAACCGGAGGACCAACCATGTGGGCATGGGACTTTGGTGATGGCACAACGGATACGGTCGCAAATCCGGTTCACCAGTACATGCTCCCAGGATCCTACACGGTCAGACTAACGGTCTCAAATCAGGATTCAAGTGCAACTCAGCTCAAGGAAGGGTATATCACGGTATCTGACTCAGGAACTCTTCATGCAGACTTTACTGCACAGCCGACATCCGGAAAACCGCCTCTTACGGTGAAGTTTACCGATACATCCTCCGGCAGTCCCACGATGTATGCATGGACATTTGGTGACGGAACCGGAGACATGGTCGCAAATCCGACTCATACCTACACGAGTCCCGGAAAATATACCGTCAACCTGACAATTGCCGATGCAACCGGTATGAGTTCAACTGCTGCACGAAAAGACCTGATTCAGGTAGAAGGAGCGGTTACTCCTGTCCCAACTCTGACACCCATCCCGGTGCCGGCTGTTCCCCAGACCTTTGTCGGAACGGTTGAGATCTATGGAAAACCAATTCAGAGTGGGGGAACAGTAGAGGCACGGATACCCGGATATGACATATCCGGACAGTTCAATCCGATCAAAACAGCAAAAGGAGTATTCGGAAAAACAGGAACCTTCTCTCCAAAATTACAGGTACAAGGAGTTCCTGCAGATTCAGAAATAGAATTCTGGGTTGCTGATGAGATGACCCGGATGGTTCGGGCATACATCCTGCAGGATGATGGGACTTATCTCTGGACCGTTCCCTATCAGCCGGGTAAAGAGACACAACTCAGACTCGTTGTTCTGAAAAACCCGCCAAATGAAATTCCACCAATTCCGGTAACTCCGGTACCGACCGGCTGTGCTGGAGTTCCATCCATCCCGATGAGTATTCAGGGTGATGTCAGGATAACTGATGGTACTGAATATCTGGATGCAGATGGGACCTGTTACAACTGTCAGCCAAATATCAAGATCGGTGGCATGATTGAGGCCAGGATTGAGGGACATGATGTTTCAGGACCTGAGAATCCCTTCACCATGGTCAGCACCGGCTATTTCGGGAGTGGAAACAGCAGCTGGGCAGATAAACTCACCATTCAGGGAAAATGTCTCCCGGAGAATTCCAATATCACCTTCTGGGTCAAGGATGACGGATGGCCACGGTATACCCAGGCATGGGTGATCAATGAGGCCATCGATGACAACGAGACCATCAGTGTCCTTGGAGAGACCAGGGAGATTCCATATGAAGGGGGAATTTCACGGACTGTTCACCTTTGGGCCGGACCATTACCAACCGTTCCACCAACACCGACTCCGACACCTGCACCTTCAGCATGGGAGCCACAGTACTTCTATGGAAAAGCAGAGTTCAATGGGTACCCACTCAGAGTTGGCGATCGGGTAATGGCAACCAGAGAAGGGATCGATCTCTCCAATCCGACAAATCCGGTTTCAGTCCTGAAATTTGGAGAGTATGGAGATCTTGCTGGAAAAGAGATGCTCGCCGTTGACGTTCCGTATGAATCAATGGAGCAGCGTGATCCGATCACCTTCTGGATTAAGCCCCAGGACTTTGAGTATTGGTATAAAGCGGAGGTAAAGAACCCCTTGTCCAGTGCAGACTGGAGTGATACCTATCCGTTTACCCCGGGTTCAATAACCAATCTTGATCTCAGATCAAATGACCGGGCAGATTTCATGTACTTCTACGATATTGTGGAAACCATAAGCAACGTAATCCTGCCGGATGATTACACCGGCTGGTAAAATTGGGTGAAATTTTCACCATTTTTTATGATACTATGACAATCAAGTGTACCATCTGGATGCCGGTTCTTCTCATTGCCGGCATGTGTATCGCTGTATGCGGACTGGTATCCGCTGCATCACCCCAGCTTCCGTGTGAATTTTATGGAACTGCTACAATCGGGGGCTCCCCGGTTCCGGCTGGAACGGTCATTACTGCATACGTGAACGGAACCCCGCAAGGAAGGATCACCGTAACCGAAGCAGGCAAATTTGGTGGAACCGGAACATTTGATGAACGGCTCATTGTTATGGCCGGGGAAAATGATTTTGCAAACGGTGTTCCGACCATAACGTTCAAGATCAATGAACAGAATGCCGATCAGTCTGCACCATACCAGCCAGGAGCAAGTACCCAGCTGAATCTTTCCGTCGCTGGACAGGCAGCAGTTCCTGCTCCGGTAGAGCCAGTCACACAGTCAAATAATTCAACTCAGGTGCCGGTCATTGTAGCCCAGGTTCCGGTCCAGGTACAGACTCCTGCACCAACTCCGGTTATAACACCGGTGCAGAACCAGAGTTCACAGGCTGTTCAGCCGGCATGTGTCTCTGCTCCTGCTCAGTAATCCCTATTTCTTCATTTTTATTTTTT
>Ga0079099_1023651_pt1 | contig 10885 bp, 11 predicted proteins | sample ADurb_H2B_02_Slu_FD_77098 | JGI IMG/M metagenome (GOLD analysis project Ga0079099, IMG submission 77098) | Active sludge microbial communities from Illinois, USA, of municipal wastewater-treating anaerobic digesters - ADurb_H2B_02_SludgeMetaT... | ecosystem: Engineered > Bioreactor > Anaerobic >... | reverse complement strand
TCGGATAATTTTAAAAGATCATCTTGAAAAAAAATAATTTCTCCATTTAAAGCCTTCGCTCTCTTATCTAGAAGTCTTAAAATACTCAAAGCCAAGGTAGTTTTTCCTGAACCAGATTCCCCTACTAAACCTATAGCTTCATCTTCTTCTATTTGAAGAGAAAAATTTTTTAAAGCCTTTACCTTTTTTTCTCCTTGAAGATAAGCTACTGTCAAATTATTAACAGTTAACATATTAAGCAACCTCCTTCAAGGTTGGATTAAATTTTTCTTCCAAAGCATGACCTAAAAAAGTGAAAGAAAAAATAAGTAAGGTTATACAAAGACCAGGTGGTAAAAGCCACCATTGCCAGGCAGGTGTAAAATAAATAGCTTCATAGCTAATTGCTTCTTTTAAAACCATACCCCAGCTTTTGATAGTAGGATCTCCTAAACCCAAAAAAGCTAAGCCTGATTCAGCAAGAACTGCCCAGCTAGAACGTAAAATTATCTGGGAAATTAAAAGAGGTGCCAAATCAGGTAAAAGATAACGGTAAAAAAGATAAGTATTTTTAGCTCCAGCTAAACGAGCCGCCTCTAAATATTCTCGTTTCTTGAGACTTAAAACCTGTGCTCTAACCAGTTTAGCCTCTGGAGGCCAAGAAAAAAGTACCAAAACTGCAATTGTAGTAGTTAAAACGGGAGGAAAATAAGCGGCTAAAAGTAGCATTAAGGGCAAGTGAGGAATAGTAAGAAAAATATCAAGAAATCTCATCAAAAAGCGATCACAACACCCCCCATAATAACCAGCTGCCAAGCCTAAAAAACCTCCGAAAAGAGTAGCCAACAAGGAAACAAAAATACCTATTAAAAGAGAAACCCTTGTTCCATAGATAAGCTGACTAAAAATATCTTGTCCTGCTCCATTAGTCCCCAGCAAATGTTGAGCACTAGGATTTTCTAAAGGTTGTCCACTAAAAGCATTAGGTAAATAAGGTGTTAAAAGAGGAGCAAAAATAGCAATTAAAACAAAAAAAAGAAGAATAGTTATTCCTAAATTACCTAGTTTAGACACCTATCTCACCTCCACACGTGGATCTAAATAGGCATAAAAAATATCTAAGAAAAAATTCATAAGCAAAACCATCATACTAGTAATTAAGAAAACACCTTGTAAAAGCTGAAAATCTCTAACAGCTAAGGCTTCTTGCATTAATTTACCCATCCCAGGATAACCGAAAATAGTTTCCACATAGATCATACCTGAAGCAGCCATTCCTAAACGCAAAGCTATTTGTGTAACAACAGGCAAAAGTGCATTAGGTAAAGCATGCCCATACATAATTCTCTTTTCGCTCAAACCCCTAGCTCTGGCAAAAAGAATATAGTCTTCCTGTAACGTATCCAGCATGGCACCTCTTGTTAAAAGATACTTACCTGTTATCTCAGCCAAAGTAAGAGTTAGAACAGGTAAAGCCAAATGCCAAAGGATATCCTGACAACGCGCCCAAGGAGCAGAAGCTATTGTTTCCACACTATAAGCACCGAATAATGGAAAAAAATTTAATTGGAAACTGAAAAAAAGCAAAATCAAAGTACCAAGAAAAAAGGTAGGTACAGAGCGTAAACTGAGAAAAAAAGCCCAAAATCCTTTATCCCAGCGAGTACCTCTCTTCCAAGCAGAAAAAACACCTGCTCCTATTCCAAGCAAAGAAGCTAATAAAATGCTGCTCACTATGAGCAACAAACTCCAAGGCAATCTCTCAGCAATCAACTGTGCAACAGGTGCTTTAAAATAATAGGCATAGCCCAAATTTCCTTGGAGCAAATTCTGGCAATAATGCCAGAATTGCTGCCAAAATGGTTGATCAATTCCATAATAAGCTCGCAAAAGAGCCTCTGTTTTACTATCCAAAGTAACTGCTAGATCAGAGCTAACACTAGTACCGCTCAGATAAGCAAAGGGATCTCCAGGCATCAACCTTGGTAAGAAAAAGTTGAGCAAAAAAATAATGGTGATAGTAAAGAAGTACTCCAATCCTTTACTCATAAAATAAAATTTTTTTTTCGTGCGAGCAAAATTTTTCATTATTTTCTCTCCACAAAAACTGCTTTATTGAAATGAGTAGGTATTCCTGTTCCTACCCCACCAGGAGTAAAAAACCATCCTTCAACCTTACCAGGTCGGTAAGCAAAATACGTTTGTCTGTAGTAAAGAGAAATGGTAGGAACTTCTTTGGCTAAGATAATCTGCATACGGTGAACAATTTTCTTACGCTGAGCATAATCAGTAGTTTTTACCTGTTTTTCAGCTAGCTTCATATACTCTGGGTCTTTAAACATATCATTAGAATGATTTTTAGATTTAGCATTAGGAATAAGTTGATTGAGGAAAACAGGATCTCCCCCAATACCGCCATGTCCATTGATAGCTAACTGATACTGACCATTAGCAATCAGACTGTCATGAGCACTTTTCTCCAAGGCTTTTATTTTTACTTCTATCCCAACTTTTTTCAACATTCCTTTAATAAGTTCTGCTTCTTGACCATCTTGAAAAGCAACCATTTCAAAGCTTAACTTCTGACCATTAGGCTTTTCTCTAATTCCATCTTTATTGGTATCCCTATATCCCATACTATCCAGTATTTTTTTAGCTTTAGCTGTGTTATAAGGATAACTAGCAGTATTAGGATTATACCAACCTGTTAAATGAGGAGAAATATAACCTGCTTTACCAGGGCTAGCCCCTCCATGCATTGCTCTATTAACTATATCTGGTAAATTCAAAGCATAAGCTACAGCCTGACGGAACTGTACTTGGTTAAAAGGTTGCTCATTAAGATTAAACAATAAACGATAAACCCAAAAGCCAGAACCCTCTATAACCTTTATCTTCTTATTTTTTTCCAGCACTTTCACTTGGTCTATATTAGGTTCAAAACCATCTATCTCACCTTTAGTGAGAGCTAAAAGCGGTTGTCCTGTCTGTAAAAAGACTAATTTATTTACTTTAACCTTGCCTTTAAAGTAATTCTTATTAGCTTGGTAAATATATAAGCCACTAGGTTTATCATATTTTACTAGTTTAAAAGGACCACTTCCCACAACAGAATCAGAAGCTGTATATTTTAAAGGGTCACTAACCTTTGACCAAATATGCTGTGGTAAAATAGGAATACTTGCTGCTACATTGTTAAGAAAAGGAGCATAACTGTTTTTTAAATGAAAAACAACTATATATTTTCCTTTGCTCTCTACTTTTTCTACAGCACCTATTTCTCTGCTAAACCAAGAATGAGGATGTTTTTTCATATAGTTGAAAGTAAAAACTACATCTTGAGCAGTTAGTGCCTTCCCATCATGCCATTTAGCTTGAGGGTTTAACTGAAAAGTCCATTGTTTGCCATTATTAGCTTGAGAATATTTATTAGCTAGCCATGGAGTAAGACCTTTTTCATCCTTCCAAACCAAAGTATCAAACAGTAAACTCATGCGACAATAGCCAGGTCCTCTTTGATAAAAAGCATAAGGAGAAGGATAACCATAATCCTCACCAGCTAGCTTTAAAACAGCAGTCTGTTTAACTCCCTGTTTAGCCTCCAAATTTGGCAAATTATTTAAAGTCAAACAGACTATAAAAGCAAGCAAAAGACCTATGAGAATTTTTTTCACCTTTACCACCCCCGAGTATAGTCCTCAAAACACTCTAAACAGACTACTTGTCCATTTTTTAAACGAGCTCTAGGTTCCATCACCTTTTCCCCACATTGCTGACAAATAACTGATTGAAAAATCTTAGCTTCACTAGGTAGATGAGGCTGAACATCCTCTATTTTAAACAGTTCTTCTTCAGGCATATTCAATAGATTAACAATTCTTTTTTCTTGTAAAGCAGAAAAAGCTTTTTTCTCTTCTTCTGTAGCCTGACCACTAAAAACTTTATCTCTTAATCCATCTTGTTCAGAATTACTAGTAAAAGGATCAGCTTTTAAAGCAACTCTTACTCCCTTGCCACTCTTGCGACAAACAATAGTGTAAACCTGTTTGCCATGATCCTTGTAAATAAGACTGCCTTTGCCAATAGTACAGCCTGACAAAATAGGTACAGCATCAATACCACAACCATCTGATTGAACAATAGCAAGAAGCTCTTCATCTTTAGCTCTTTCTGCTCCTAGCCTGTTTAAAGCTGCCTTGGTTGCTCTATAACCAATAGCCAAACCAGGGCAAAAATGTCCGTGATAATCAATACATTTTTGTAAATCAGGTGCATAATTCATTTTCTAATTCCTCCTTTAATTTATTTTTTCCACCCAATAAAGGTGGCAAAAATACCGTTCAAATCAACTAATTCTATTTGCTCAAAACCATGTTCTACCAAATATCCTCGCCATTTTTCCTGAGTAAACAGCTCTTTTCCAGCACGTAAATACCATTGTAATTTAGCCAAAGCAGTAGAGAGGTTTTCTGCACAATCAGCAACACGAGATTTAACTATAACACAACCATCTTTGTTTAATGCTTGCCAAACTTTCTGTAAAACTATATCTCTTTTCTCTCCATGCAAAATATTAGAGCAAAGTACAGCATCATAATTCTCACCTATTGCATCTGTTAAAAAATTTCCTGCAACTAAATCAATTCTTTTGTCCATTGTAAATTCATATAAAAATTTTTCTGCTATAGGAAGTACTTGAGGCAAATCAAAAAGAGTTATTTGCATTGTTGGATAAGCTTGAGCAAAAGCAATACTATAAAAAGCATGTCCTCCACCCAAATCTAAAAGTCGTTTAGCTTTAGATAAATGACAGGCTTTGACAGTTGTCTGTACAGAGGAGCTAAGTAAAGAGCCTACCCCAATTTGCCTTAATCTTTCAGGATTCCAGCCTGGTTCAGCATTAGATTGAACTTCTTTTTTTTGCAATCTAATTAATAAATGTTCTCCTAAAGATGATGCTGAAGTAAAAAGATAATTAAGATTGAAAAAACTTGTCGATAAAAAACACTCTTGAGCTACAGGAGTTAAAAAATATTTGTTTTCTTTTTTTTCTAAATAACCAGCATAAAAAAAGACTTCCAACAAATAAGCTAAAGCTTGTTCGTCCCAATCTTGCCTAGTTGCTAATTTTTCTGCTGTTTCTCCTTCTGTTAGATAAGAAAATAAATCCAATTGACAAGCAACAGCTAATAAATCGTATATTTTTTGCTGTTCTAATAGATTAGTGATAGATTGAGTATTTACAGAAAAAGAGATATCCTTCATTAAACACCCTCCTCATAAAAAAAACCATGAAAATTAGCACCTGTTTAACAGGTAAAAACTAACCTTCATGGTTATATTTTTTTATCTTCAGATAAAAAATTTTTTCAGTTTTTTCCATTCTAGCATATGCTCTTATACTTGTCAATTTATTATTAAAAAGTAAATGCTTATATGAACTTTTGTTAAATATGGTGTTACTTAAAAGGGTTTGCAAGAAGAAGAAAGAATTATTTTTACTATAGAAAAAAATTTAAAGTAAGAAGGAGGACGTAATAATGTGTTGCGAAAATCAAAAAACTCCACATGAACACGAAGGAGGATGTTGTGGACAAACTCATGAGCATCCTCATACTCACGAACACACACATCCTCATACTCATGAACATGATCATAAACATATTCATGAAAAAGAATGTTGCGGAAAAGATAATTGTTGTAATAGCGAAGAAAAAAAATAAGAGAAAACAACCAAAGAGCAGGAGGTTAAACCTCCTGCTCTTTGGTTTGGCTAATAATTCTATAGCCTATACCTCTAACAGTACGAATACAATCAGCCAAGCCAAAACGAGCTAATTTTTTACGCAAACGATAAACATAGACATCAACAATCCTGCTATCCTCACCCCAAGACCAGAACATCCGATACAACAACTCACGATGAACAATCTTACCTTGTTTATTAACAAGAAAAAAAAGAAGCTTTAATTCCTGTTCAGTTAAATAAAGAGGTTGTTTCCCCACAAAAGCTTGATTATTAGAACAGTCTAGCTTTAGTTTTCCCCAATAGCAAGCAAGAGGATAACATCTTCTTAAAAGAGCATGAATTCTAGCTACCAACTCCTCTGACAGAAAAAGAGGCGCAAGACAAGCATCAGCACCAAATTCTAGTGCTTTTATTCTTTCATTTTCTTCATCTTCTTGTAAAAGGAAAATGACAGGCAGCCATGAATAGGTTTCTCTAATCCTCTGACATATTTCCCATCTATCACCATTTATAAATTTCAAACCAAGAACAAGCAAGTCAGGCCAATTTTCTTTTAATAGCTTGTCCATTTTTAACCAATCATTTAAGAAAAAGATATGGAAATTTTCTTTTAGCAACGCCTCTCTTAATTGTCTGTTTCTTTCTTCATCTGCTTCTAAAATAAAAATTTTAGAGTCATGCACTAGCTTGTCCTCTTTTCCTTTACCAAATGTTTTTTAATTGAATGAAATCCCGAAAAGCATACTGCAAGTTACATAAAGCTGAGTTCAGCTTTTTTAATGCTTTTTTCTGCTTTTCTACGCTTTCTCTTAAAGCAATAAAACTATTCTTTTCTTTTAAATTATTCATTCTCTTTCCTCCTTATTTTTTCTATTTTGTGATTTTTTTCCTAAACAGATTAAAAAAAAGACCTTCCTCAGAATAATAAGAGGGCTGAACTCTTATTAAATAGAGAAAGGGAAGAGGAGAATAGTATTTTTTAAATAAAATAGCGATATAAAATTGAAACCTAAAAAAATATTTCATTAATTACTAATCAACTTACCAGATATAGTCTTCAGACTATATATCAATTCCTGTTATGTACTTAGTTTACTACAGAAGTTTTCTCTTGTCAAGAGATTTTTTTATTTTTTTTATCTTTCTTTAAAATTGCATTTTATAGTTAATTCCATAGGTTACTCCTGGCATAGGATAACCAAATTTCTCTTCATAATTTTTGTCAAAAAGATTATCTACATAAAAGCTTAATTCTTTATCTTTTCCTATTGGATGAGTAATACTGATATCAGTTACCCAATAGCTTGGCAATTTTATTAACTGACAATAATTTGTAGCAGGACCAAAAGGAACAGCATTAGCAAAGAAATAAGCAGCCTGCTGTGTTCCTGTGTATCTTTCACTTAAAGCTAGTTCTGTCCCTTTTTCTGTTTTATAGCGTAAGCCTATATTAGCTTTATGCTCTGGTCTATAATCCAGTTTACTGCTCATTTGATCCCAAGGAGTAAGTGTTTCCAGATTACCAGCTTTTTTAGTTCTTTGATAAGTATAATTACTAAATAGAGTTAAATTTTCTTGCAATTTTTGTTCAGTTTCCAGCTCAGCACCCCAAATTTTCACTTTATCAATATTATAGGCAGGACGCACAGGGGCAATAGTATGTTCAAAATTAATATAGTCTTTAATATCATTATAATAGAAATTCACCTTATAATTTGCCTTTTGCTCCTTAGTAGTTTGAAAACCCAGTTCATAAGCATAGCCATCTTCTGCTCGTAAATCTTGTTTACTATATTTACTTCCTATCACTGAAAAAGGAGGATTAAGCATAAATCCGCTAGGATTATTGTATAAAGACCACCAGTAAAATTCAGCCATACTCGGAGTTCGATAGGCCCTATTTACAGAAAAATAAGCTTTGCTCTTATTAGAAAGCTGATAACTTAAATTAAACTTTGGACTGATAGCATTACCATCTATATTCTTGATTGTACTGTTTTGATCTGGTCTACCTTCATATTTATCATAACGCAAACCTAGATTTAAACCAGTTTTCTCATTAACTTGCCATTTATCCTCTAAATAACCAGACATTATTTTCATTTTCTGACTTGGATAGCCATGTTTATAAGCAGGAAAATTAGTAATATCATCACCATAGCACAATTGCTTTTCTTCATAGCCATAAACAAGATTGTGCTTATCAGCTATTTTTTGCTCAATCTCAGCTAACCAGCTATAGGATTTATCAGCAGTTATAGAACGTTGTAAAGCTAAATTTTTATTATTATCATAAATATATTCATCTCGTTTTTCATCATTTTTATAATAATTAACTTTCCATTGACCATTAGCTAATGGTTGAGAATAGCTAATAGTATAGTATTTATTAATCTTATTCCAATAAGAACCATCAGTAATAGGATTACTTACAGATGGACTTAGAGAATCTCCATCAGCAGCTGGATAGCTTCCATCTTTGGGCTTATTATAATCAAGGGAGTTAGGATTATTGTTCATTCTATTGTTGACAATAAAGCCTCTCTCTGTTTCCACTCTATTCATTCCCACACTAAGTTGTCCTTTATTAGCAAAAGTATAGTTTAAATTAAGTGCCACATCTTTGCTATCAAGATAATTGTTCCGCAAATAACCGTCTGCTTCTTTTTTACCAGCAGTAAGAATATAGCTTAGAGCACCAGCATTACCACTATGATCTAAGCGATAATTTTTAAAGCCATAGCTGCCTCCACCTGCTTGCAGATGAGTAACAGGTTGATTAATTTGTTTTTTAGTAATAATGTTAATTACGCCACCTAATGTATTACCATAATGAGCAGATTTAGGGCCTTTGATGATTTCAATTTTTTCCACTATTTCTAAGGGAATAGTTCCCCAATCCACATAATATCCTCCCATTACTCCAGCAGCATTGATTGTTCTGCCATCTAAAAGCACTGTAAATCTTTTACCATCAAAACCTCTTAATTTAACTGTGTCTTGAGTATCTCCAGCAATTGTTCTTTGCTGCACATCAATACCAGCTACATCCTTAAGCAAATCTGCTAGATTTGTCGCCTTACCTGGTTTAACTACCTTAGTGTTAATATTAGAAATATTTAATGAATTGTCCTGAGCAAGCAAAGATGACTGGACTATAATCTGTTCCATGTCAAAGCTAGGAATTTCCTCAGCAAAAGCTGGCAAGATAAATAGTCCCACAAGCATTAGAATTAACAAACCTATTTTTTTCATCAAAATTCTCCTCTCTTTGTCTTCCATAGTTTCTTTTCTGCTTTAGGTGAAAAAAGCATAGCTAAAAGAAAAAAAACTACAGAAGCTATAACTATAACAGCACCAGCTGGCACATTAAAGATATAAGCTGCCCATAAGCCACCCAGACAACTTCCTACACCAAAGAGAACAGCCAAAAAAAACATTTTGGGCAAACTATAGGTTAGCTGATAAGCTGCTGCCGCTGGATTGACAATAAGGGAAAAAATAAGCATTCCACCAATACTAGTAAAAAAAGAAGTAATAGTGGCTCCAATTAACAAAAGTGTTGAATAGTAGATAGCTTTAGCAGGTATTCCTAGAGCTAAAGCTAGTTGGCGATTAAAAATGATGGCTTGAATTTCTTTAAACAGTCCAACTATAAAAAGCAAAACTATAAAAAAAGTTACTGTCATCATAAGTAAATCATTTTTACCTACAGTCAAAATGCTTCCCCAAATAAGATTAAGTGCTTCACTTTTTGGTCCAACTAACATATTAAGAAATAAAAAAGAAAGTCCTAGCATTAAAGAAAAAATAATAGCTAAAGCAGTATCAGGACGGAATTTACCTTTATCAGCTAAAGGACCAATAAAGCCTGCTGCTAAACAGCAAAAAAGAAAAGCTATGCCTAAAGGAGGCCAAGCAAAAAGCAAGCCCAAGATAGCTCCTGCTAAAGCAGCATGTGCCATACAAGTGCCAATAAAGGATAAATCCAAGGTTATGACCAAAACTCCTATCAAAGAACAGGTTGCTCCACCCAAAATAGAAGCCCAAAAAGCATTTTGCATAAACTGATAATGAAAAAGATTGAGCACTTTTCTAACTCCTTCCATAAAAAACAGCAGGTTGTTTCCCATCATAAAGCACTTTAACTGGTAAATCATAAAGTTCAGAAAGAATATCTGCTTTGAATAAGTCTTTTGTTTCTCCTCTTGCTAAAATTTTTCCTTTTTTGACCAAAACCATTTTGCTACACCAATGGGGAAGCTGATTTATTTCATGAGTAACTAAAAAAGTAGTCAAACAGTAATTCTGCTGAATTTGATAAATTAAATCAAGTATCTCCTGTCCTGCCTTCCAGTCCAAACTAGCTGTTGGTTCATCTAAAAGTAAAATTTCTGGTTGCTGTACTAAAGCACGAGCAATAGCTACCTTTTGCCTTTCCCCACCTGAAAGATGACCAATTGGTTTTTCAGCTAGAGTATCTATTCTTACCAAGCTCATCATTTCTTTCGCCAATTTTTTTTCTTTTTCTCCAGGCTGTTTAAGCAAGCCTAATTGCCCAAAACAACCCATCAAAACTACTTCTTTAACTAAAAGAGGTAGCCTATTATCCACCCAAGTGGTTTGAGGCACATAACCTATTTTTTTGCAAAGCTTTCTTTTATTATTTTTGTTTAAAGCTTGACCCTCTATTTTTATCAGGCCTTGTTTTACCTGCGTAAGACCGTTAATCAAGGTCAAAAGAGTGCTTTTTCCAGCCCCATTTGGCCCAATTATTCCAATAAATTCGCCTGCTTGCACATCAAGATTTACCTCTGTCAAAACAGTCTGATTTTCATATCCTGCTCTGACATCTTTTAATTGAACAGACCACCCCATTGCTTCACATCCTCTTATTTCCAGCTAGCTAAAATCAATGCTACATTTTTCTCTAAGGTTTGCAAATAGGTACTTGTGCCAGAGAATCCTCCTGGAAAATTTGATAGAGTAACTTCCTTAATGTCTAGTTCTTTAGCTATAGCTTTCCCTGCTCCAGGTCCACTTTGCAAATTATCAATCACTAAATGAGCCTTCTCTTTCCTGCCTTTCTCGACCAAATTGATTGTTTGTTGAGGTGTAATATCCTCAGCTCTACCATACATTCCTACTGGTTTTAAG
>Ga0079099_1033893_pt1 | contig 10904 bp, 11 predicted proteins | sample ADurb_H2B_02_Slu_FD_77098 | JGI IMG/M metagenome (GOLD analysis project Ga0079099, IMG submission 77098) | Active sludge microbial communities from Illinois, USA, of municipal wastewater-treating anaerobic digesters - ADurb_H2B_02_SludgeMetaT... | ecosystem: Engineered > Bioreactor > Anaerobic >... | reverse complement strand
CTTGTGAGGTAGTGAAATAATTAGGATTAATTTATTCTTTTAGCACCTGCATAGCGTGTGCTCCAATAAGAACTATTCAGATCATCTATTGCTATTCCTCTGCTTAAAGTTGCACTAGCAAAATTATTTTCGCCTAAATAAATGCCAACATGACTAAGAGCACTTCCTGTATTGAAAAAGACTAAGTCTCCTGTGCAGAGATTATCTTTAGCGATATCTGTACCTGTTGTAAACTGATCATAGGAAGTTCTTGGTAAGCTACGTCCTAATAAGGCATAAACATATTGGGTAAAGCCTGAACAGTCAAAGCCTATTTCTGGGTCTGTACAACCATAGACATAAGGTTTGCCTAGATATTTTTCAATAATATTAACAATATTGTTATCTTCTTGTTGGTTTATTTTCACTTGAGTAGTAGGTAATCGTGCAGGGTTGTCCAATGTAGGGAGAAAACGATTTTGTCTGACCGTGCTTCCACGTGAAATAGGTTGCGGAATAATTAAAATTTGCCCAACTTGGATATTATCTGTTGTTAATTGGTTCAGCTCCTTCAGTGCTTCAATAGAAACATGCCAATGAGAAGCTAATGTAAAAATTGTATCATTGGCTTTTACTTGATAAATGCCTGCTAGAGAAGCTGTGTTTTCCTCTGCAGAAGATGGGGTTAAAGCAGGGTTAGCCATTAAAAAAAAGAGTAAAAAAGATAAAAAGTAGATAATTTTTTTTGTTTTACTCATGGTATCCTCCCTTGAAAAAATTTATCAAACTTTTATTTCTACTTTTTCTTTGTAAATCCTACCAATAAAGAAAAATTTATTTAAAAGGAAATTATCTTTTAAAATAGAATAAAAACAAAGAGGTGATGAATAAATGAAATTAATTGCTGATTTACACACTCATACCATTGCGTCTGGGCATGGCTTTAGTACCTTACAGGAAATGGCACAGGCTGCAAGTGAGAAAGGATTAAAGTTTCTTGGTTTTACTGAGCATGGTCCACAACTTCCTGGAGGTCCTCATATTTATTTTTTTTATAATTTAAGGATAGTACCTCAGGAAATGTATGGTGTCCGTATTTTAAAAGGGGTAGAAGGCAATATAGTGGATCAAAAAGGTAATATTGATGTCCCTCTAGAGCTTCTGCAGCCTTTAGATATAATCTGGGCTGGTTTTCACCTTTATCAGAAGCCTGTTTGGAGCAAAGAAGAAAATACTAGAGCGATGATTAATGCTTTATATAATCCTTACATAGATGGTCTGGTACACCCTGGCAATCCTGAATTTCCTATTGAGCTGGAGCCTGTTTTACAAGTGGCTAAAGAAACAGGAAAAGTCTTGGAAATCAATAATAGTTCTCTTCTTTGTCGGCAAGGATGCGAAGAAAATTGTTTGCAAATAGCCAAAATGGCTAAAAATATTGGTGTTCAATTAATGGTTAACAGTGATTCTCATATTTCTTTTGATGTAGGAAGACATGATAGAGTAATGCCCTTATTAGAAAAAGCTGGTTTAAGGGAAAAAGATATACTTAATAGTTCACAAGAAAGATTGGAAGAGTTTTTAGCGAGACGAAAAAAAGAAAAGGAGCAATTATAATGAGAAAAAGAGAAAAAATTATTTTCCTTAACCTTTTAATATTTTTCTGTTTATCTTTATTTAGCTTTTCAGCTCAGGCTGCTGTACAAGATGATTTAGTGAATTATTGGTATCAAACAATGGTGATACAAGAAAGAATGGATGATTTTCAGCCTAGTATGGAACAAATTAAGGAATCTGATTGGGATAAATTGATTGCGGATTGTGAAAAACTAAAAAATGAGTTACAGGCAGTTAAGCTTGCTTCTTCGCTAGAAAGTGATTTGGCTGTTAGTCATCAGCAAAAAGTACAGTGTGCAGATCTTTCTTTGAATTTGTTAAAAGAAATGAAACAAATTTCTCAGGAGAGGAATCCTCTTTTATTACTTGATATTTTAACAAAAGCACAAAAGCTTACTCAGTTAAGTACAGAAAGTAATAAACAATTAATTTTGGTATGTAATAAATATTTAGCCAGTCAAAAAAATCTTTCTGCTAAACAAGCTTTTCCTCTTTATTGGGCTACTGTTACAGAGAAAGAATTAAGATTAAGTGGAATGGTAGATGATATTATGCAATCTCTTACAAAATTGATGAAAATGGGAACAGAAAAAAAAGTAAACGAAGAGGAACAAAAACAAGTAGTTACTAATATGCTGGAGAATATGAGCAGACAATTAAAGAGCTTAAAAGAAGAAGTGAAAAAAGTTCCTATTCCAACGGTGCTTATTAAAGATGTAACTCCTTTGCAACAATCTAGACTTAAAATATTGGACAAAACAGCAAAAATGATTGACAGTCTTAATCTTTTGTTAGTTCGAAAGGAGACTAGTCAGTCAAGTCAATTGATGCAACAGATTAAGGAAATTAAAGAAGAAAATAGAAAATACGATAAAAATTTATTGCAATTGATAGAAAAATATAATAGATAACTATTTACAATAATCAACATTTTCTATACAATTAAAACTAATTTTAAAAAATATAAGCAAAAGGAGAATGTTGACTAAAAAATGAACAAACTGGAGTGCTTTTGTACTGTTTTACCTTATCTAAACAAAATAATAAGAGATGATGTAGCTGTTTGGGTTTCTGACAAAGAAAAAATTATAGCTTATGTACCAGGAGAAACTGTTAAAATGAAAATGCAGGCAGGTCAGAAGCTGGAACCTACTTATTTAGCTTCTCAAGTCTTATTGGCGAAAAATACAATAAGTAAAGACTTAGCTGCTGATGTCTGGGGTGTACCTTTAAAAGCAATAGGAACACCTATTTATGATGAGTCTAGACAGATAATTGGCACATTTTGTGCAGGCGCTAATATGACTACTAGCCGAGAATTATTGGATATCATTGAAATGCTTTCAGAAGCCACAGAACAAGTGAGTGCTACTGTAGAAGAAATTGCTGCTAGTGCTACTGATCTAGCTGAAACAGGACAAAAAGCCATAGTTTTAGCTCTAGAAACTAGTGATAAAGCTAATAAAACAAATGATGTGCTGAATTTTATTCGTAATATTGCTTCTCAGACTAATCTTTTAGGCTTAAATGCTGCTATAGAAGCCGCACGCTCTGGTGAACTAGGTAGAGGATTTGCGGTAGTAGCAGACGAAATCAGAAAGCTTTCTAATCAAAGCTCTGAAGCTGTGCAGGAAATAACAGATGTTTTAAAAAACATGGAAAAGGCTGTTGCTCAAATCACTCAGGCTATTGAAACAAGCGGGGCAATAAGTCAGGAACAGGCTGCTGCTACAGAACAAGTGGCTGCAAGTATTCAAATGATTATGGAGACATCTAAAAAACTAGAAGAATTTGCTAAGCAGTTTCAATAAAAACAACCTGGACTTGCAGTCCAGGTTGTTTTTTGCCATATTTTCTGTTTACTTAGGATAAGATAAAAGAAAAAAAGGAGAATACAAATGAAACCTTTTGCTGATTACCATACTCATACTACTTATAGTCATGGAACGGGAACTGTGGAAGAAAATGTTTTGGCAGCAAGGGAAAAAGGCTTAAAAGAAGTAGGAATTGCTGATCATGGACCAGCTGCTTTTTTGATTGGAGTAAAAGATGAAGCACAGCTTTTAGAAATTAAAGAAGAAACTAGGAAATGCCAGAATAAATATCCTGATATTTGTGTCAAAGCATGTGTAGAAGCTAATATACTAGATTTAAAAGGTAAATTAGATATTACACCTGCTTTACAAAAGGAGCTAGACATGGTTTTAGTTGGTTTTCATTTACAACTAAAACCTCTTAGCTGGGAAACTGGTAAAAATATTATCTGGGATAATATTTTTGCTAAGCTATGCAAGAGAGGGCAAGCTGCTGAAAAAGTGCGCAACAATAATACTAAAGCTGCTGTAGAAGCTGTAAGAAAGAATAAAGTAGATGTTTTTACTCATCCAGGCTTACATGTTTCCATTGATACCAAGGAATTAGCTAGAGCTTGTGCTGCTCAAGATACTGCTATGGAAATCAATTCTCATCACGGTGAGAAAATTAAAGGTTTTGTGCAAGTAGCTATCAAGGAAGGGGTAAGCTTTGTCATCAGCAGTGATGCACATCAACCAGCTGATGTTGGGAATCTACAAAAAGGACTGGATTTGGCTAAAGAACTGCAAATTCCAGCTGAACTAATCTTGAATGTTGAATAAGAGGCAGGGAATTTCTTTTTTCTGACGAAATGTTTTAATGCAAGCTAGCCAAGAAAGGTGTTGCCGTGATGAAGAAAAATGTCAGTTTTACTATTGTTACTGGACTCTCTGGTGCTGGAAAAAGTCAAGCAGTGAGAAGCTTTGAAGATTTAGGCTATTTTTGTGTGGATAATTTACCACCACTTTTAATACCTAAGTTTGCTGAATTAGCTGTTCAATCAGAAGGGAAGATAGATAAAATAGCTCTGGTTATTGATATTCGAGGAGGACGGTTTTTTCATGATCTTTTCTCAGCCTTAGAAAAATTAGAGGAAATGGGTATTAAACATCATATTCTTTTTTTGGATGCTAGTGATGAAGTATTAGTGCGAAGATTCAAAGAAACAAGACGCAGACATCCACTAGCTAAAGAAGGCAGAATTATAGAGGCTATTAAACAGGAAAGAAAAATTCTCAGTAAACTGAAAGAAAAAGCAGCCAAAATAATTGATACTTCTAATTTTACTGCTCAAGAATTAAAAAGAGAGATTAAGAGTTTTTTTGCGGAAAATGACCATTGGGAAAGAATGTTGGTGACAGTTATTTCTTTTGGTTTTAAATATGGAATTCCTGTAGATGCCGATTTAGTTTTAGATGTTCGTTTTTTACCTAATCCTTATTATGTTGATACTTTAAGAGAGTTTAGTGGCAATGAACAGCAGATAGATGATTATGTTGCTAAATGGGAAGTAACCAATGAGTTTTTTACAAGATTTTTCCCTTTGATTGAGTTTTTATTGCCTCACTATGTTACAGAGGGTAAAAGTAATCTGACAATAGCTATTGGTTGTACAGGGGGCAGACATCGTTCTGTTGTAGTAGCTAATAGATTATCTGCTTTCATTAAAGAAAAAAAATATTCTTTTATGCTCAAACATCGAGATATTAAAAAATGCTAGAGGAAAGGTGACCAAAATGAGAATGCTGAAATGGCTTTGGCCTGGGATGAAAGTAAAACGTTGGATTTTCCTTTCTAGCCTTGGTATCCTTTTTTTTAGTGTTGGTTTGGGAATTCTGTTAGATCAAGAAATTATGGGGAAGATTGAAAAGAGTATTATTCATGTTGTTTACTTAATTACTAAACGATATCTACCTTCTTTTTCCCTTATTACAGGAATTTTTACTATTTTTATTGGCTTAATATTAGTGACTACTGGTTTTCGTAAAACTATTCGTTCTATTATAGGTGCTCTTATTCCTGATAATGAAGACAATCTAGCTCAATTAGTTTATCAACGTAGACAATTAGAAAAAGGTCCTAAAATTGTTGTTCTTGGAGGCGGTACAGGTCTTTCTAATCTTTTACGAGGGTTAAAAAGATATACTAATAATCTAACTGCTATTGTTACTGTCGCTGATGACGGAGGAAGTTCAGGCAGATTAAGAGAAGAGCTTGGCATTTTACCACCAGGGGATATTCGCAACTGCATGATGGCTCTTGCTGATACTGAACCAATGCTAGAAAAGCTTTTTCAATATCGCTTTAGCGAAGGATCTTTAGCAGGACATAGTTTTGGTAATCTTTTTATTGCAGCGATGTTGGATATTACAGGAGGGGATTTTCAAGAAGTTTTACGTCAGTCCAGCAAAGTACTGGCAGTACAAGGCGTTGTTTTACCAGCTACTTTATCTAAGGTAGTACTTGGTGCTAATCTAAGCAATGGAGAAATTGTCAAAGGTGAAACTGAGGTTAGTAAAAGAGGAAAAGAAATTGAAAGTCTTTTTTTAGAAGCTGAAAATTGTAGTGCTCTGCCAGAAGCTTTAGCAGCTATCAATGATGCTGATGCTGTTATTTTGGGACCAGGGAGTCTTTATACTAGTATCATGCCTAATCTACTCGTTCCAGGTATAATAGAAGCTATTCAACAATCTGATGCTACTAAAATATATGTTTCCAATGTAATGACTCAACCTGGAGAGACAGATGATTTGACTGCTAGTGATCATGCTGCAGTAATCATTGAACAATTAGGCTTAGGCGTGCTTGATTATATAGTTGTTAATGAGAAAGCTGTAAATAAACAACTGTTGGAAAAATATTATGCAGATGGTGCTAGACAGGTTAAAATAGATGAAAAAAGGTTAGTAGATTTAGAATTAGAAGTAATAAAAGCAGATTTACTCAATCAAACAGATTTAGTAAGACATAATCCTCTTAGATTGGCTAAAGTTTTAATTAAGATAATAGTAAAAAAACGTAATGGCTGGGACAGGCGCAGTATAATTGATTTTTATTTTCTGGAGCGTTTAATGAGGTGAAATTATGGCTTTTTCCAATGAAACAAAAAATGAATTGGCTCGTATTATACCTGATAAAGATTGTTGCCAATTAGCGGAATTGGGTGCTTTAGTACGTTCTGATGGTATGATTCAAATTCTCAGTGGAGGAAGATTGGCTTTAACCTTAACCAGTGAAAATCCGGCTATAGCAAGAAAAACATTTTTTCTTTTGCGTAAAATATTTGCTTTACAGCCTGAGGTTATGGTCAGAAAAAATTCTCGCTTTAAAAAGAACAATACATATTTGGTGCGAATCTCTACTACTAGTGCTGCTAAAAAAATCTTACTACATCTGGGGATGATGGACGAAGATAATAGTTTTTTTTATGGTATAAATAGTAAGCTTGTAGGCAAAAAATGTTGTGGACAAGCTTATTTGCGAGGTGCTTTTTTAGGTAGTGGCTCAGTAAATAATCCTAATGGTAAAAATTATCACCTAGAATTTTTAACTGCTAATGAGGAATATAGTAAAGAACTAATTCAACTGCTACAAAGATATGATCTTAAAGCAGGACTTAGTCAAAGAAAAGAAAAAATGGTTATCTACTTCAAGGATGCTGAACAGATTATTCAGCTGCTTAATGTTACTGGTGCTCATCAGGCTCTTCTAAGCTTTGAGAATATCAGAATTTTCAAAGGAATGAAAAATAGAGTTAATCGTTTAGTTAATTGTGAAACAGCTAACTTAGAAAAAACAGTAGATGCTTCTTTACGACAGGTAGAAAATATTAGATTGATTGATAAGAAAAAAGGATTAACCAGCTTGACAAAATCTTTACAAGAAATAGCACAGTTACGTCTTGCATATCCAGAGGCTAGCTTAAAAGAGTTAGGAGAAATGCTTTCTCCTAAAGTAGGAAAATCAGGTATTAATCATCGGATGAGAAAATTAGAAGAGATAGCTGAGGGAATAAAGTCTATTTCTTTTCCCAAAAAGTAGGAATTAAGAAAAAAAAAGAGAATATGAATATTGATTATGCTAAAAAGCAAAAATAAAATAAATTAGTGAGGGGGATTTATTATGTCAGTAAAAGTAGCTATTAATGGATTTGGAAGAATTGGAAGATTAGTCTTTAGAGCAGCATGGGGCAATAAAGATATAGAGATTGTCGGAGTTAATGGTGGTAGTATGGATACTAAAACTCTTATTCATCTACTTAAATATGATTCAGTACATGGAACTTGGGATGTACCAATGGAGGCTAAAGAAAAATCTTTTCTTGTGGATGGAAAAGAATTTCAAATCACGCAAGGAAAAGATCCAGCTCAATTGCCTTGGAAAGAATGGGGTGTAGATATAGTAGTAGAGTCTACAGGTGCTTTTACTAAAAGAGAAGGAGCAGCTAAACATTTAGCAGCAGGTGCCAAAAAAGTAATTATCACAGCTCCAGCAACAGATGAAGATGTGACTATAGTAATGGGTGTTAATCATGATAAATATGATCCTGCTCAACATCATATCATTTCTAACGCTTCTTGTACAACTAACTGCTTGGCTCCTGTAGCTAAAGTATTAAATGATAAATTTGGAATTGTGAAAGGTTTAATGACTACAGTACATGCTTATACTAATGATCAGGTTAACTTAGATACAAGACATAAAGATTTAAGAAGAGCTAGAGCTGCTGGTCTTTCCATTATTCCTACCACAACAGGAGCAGCTAAAGCAGTTGCTTTAGTTTTACCAGAATTAAAAGGAAAATTAAATGGTTATGCTTTAAGAGTACCAACTCCAGATGTTTCTTTAGTGGATTTAGTTGTAGAATTAGCTAAGCCTGTTACTAAAGAAGAAGTAAATAGTTCTTTAAAAGAAGCTGCTCAAGGTGCTTTACAAGGTGTCTTAGCTTATAGTGAGGAACCTCTTGTTTCTGTTGATTATACAACAAGCAATGTTTCTTCTACTGTTGATAGTCTTTTGACAATGGTAATGGAAGATAATATGGTTAAAGTGGTTGCATGGTATGATAATGAGTGGGGATATTCTTCTCGTGTAGTTGATTTGGTAGCTATGGTTGGACAAAAAGGTCTGTAAAGAGAGGTAATTGAATTGAACAAATTAACTGTTAAAGACATTGATGTGCAGGGAAAAAGAATACTTTATCGAGTTGATTATAATGTACCTTTAGATGAACAAGGGAATATTACAGAGGATACAAGAATTGTGGAATCTCTTCCAACCTTGCAATATCTTTTAGAAAAAGGTGCTCGTGTAGTTATCATGGCACATATGGGAAGACCAAAAGGACAAGTAGTAGAAAAACTACGTTTAGATCCTGTGGCAAAGCGTTTAAGCGAACTACTTAAACAGCCAGTGAAAAAATTAGATGATTGTATTGGTTCCGAAGTAGAAGCTACAGTTGCTAAAATGCAAAATGGAGAAACCGTTTTATTGGAAAATCTGCGTTTTTATGCTCAAGAAGAAAAAAATGAGCAATCTTTTGCTACACAATTAGCTAAATTAGGAGATATCTATGTGAGTGATGGTTTTGGAGTTTGTCATCGTGCTCACGCTTCTACTGTTGGTGTGGCTAAGCTAATGTCTATTGCTGTAGCTGGATTCTTGATGGAAAAAGAAATCAGATTTTTGAATAAAGTAACCTATAACCCTGAATCGCCTTTTTTAGCTATTGTGGGTGGTGCTAAAGTGTCCAGTAAAATAGGGGTTATTCATCATTTATTGGACAAGGTGGATAGCTTAATTATTGGCGGAGGAATGGCTTATACCTTCTTAAAAGCACAGGGTTATGATGTAGGTAAGTCTTTAGTGGAAGAAGAAAAGCTAGAGGTTGCTAGGATAACTTTGCAAAGAGCAAAGGAAAAAGGAGTAGAAATTCTTTTGCCTGTGGATACTATTGCGGTAGAAGAGTTAAAGCCTGATGCCCAAGAGGAAATTGTGGATATTGATAATATTCCATCAGATATGATGGGAGTAGATATAGGCCCAGAAACTATCAGTATTTTCAAAGATAGAATCATGCAGGCAAAAACTATTGTTTGGAATGGTCCGATGGGTGTTTTTGAAATGGATAACTTTGCTGTTGGAACACATGCTGTTGCTGATTATCTTTCTAAAAGTCCTGCTCTTAAGGTAGTAGGTGGAGGCGATTCAGTAGCAGCTTTAGAAAAATTTGCTTTAGCAGATAAAATGGATCATGTATCTACTGGCGGAGGTGCTTCTTTGGAATTCTTAGAAGGACGTGAACTACCAGGTATTGCTATTTTAGCTGAAAAAGGATCAATTCATTAAGGAGGGAACAAAAATGAGAAAGCCTATTATAGCAGGTAACTGGAAGATGAACCTGAATACACAGGAAGCTGTCTTTTTGGTGGAATATCTAAAACGTTCCCTAGCAGAGCAAATAGAAGTAGAGGCGGTAGTATGTCCGCCTTTTACTTCTTTATCTTCAGTAACAGAAGTTTTACAGGGAACAGAAATAAAAGTAGGTGCACAAAATATGTGCTGGGAAAAGAAAGGTGCTTATACTGGGGAAATTTCTCCAGAGATGTTGTTGGATTTAGGTTGTCACTATGTTATTTTAGGTCATTCTGAAAGAAGACAATATTTTTCTGAAACTGATGCTATGATTAATAAAAAAGCTCAAGCAGCTTTAGAGCATGGTTTAAAACCCATTGTTTGTGTAGGAGAAACATTAATAGAAAGAGAAAATAAACAAACAGAGAGCATAATCAGAGAACAAGTAAATAAATCCTTAGCTAATTTGCCTGCTGAAAAAGTAACAGATTTAGTAGTTGCTTATGAACCTATTTGGGCTATTGGGACAGGTAAATCAGCAACTGCCCAGCAAGCTAATGAAGTTATTGCTTTTATCCGTTCACTTTTAGCAGAAATGTTTGGACAAGAAAAAGCTCAATTAATTCGTATTCAATATGGTGGTAGCGTAAAGCCAGAGAATATAGCGGAATTAATGCAACAACCAGAAATTGACGGTGCATTAGTTGGTGGTGCAAGTTTAGAACCACAATCTTTTACGGCACTAGTGGCTCAGAAAAAATAAGGAGAAAAAAGATGGAAAAGAAACCAAAGCCCATAGTATTAACGATACTTGATGGCTGGGGTATAGGAGTGCAAACTGCTGATAATGCTATTACCCAAGCAAAAAAGAAATTTTGGGATAAACTAGAAAAAGAATATTCTTTAGGTTTATTAGATCCAGCAGGAGAAGCTGTCGGTTTGCCAGAAGGCCAAATGGGTAATTCTGAAGTTGGACATTTAAATATTGGTTCAGGTCGAGTGATTTACCAAGATTTCACTCGCATTAATAAAGCTATTAGAGAGAAAACTTTTTTCAGTAATCCTGTTTTATTGGAAGCAATGGAGAAGGCCAAAAAAAA
>Ga0079099_1024741_pt1 | contig 10976 bp, 13 predicted proteins | sample ADurb_H2B_02_Slu_FD_77098 | JGI IMG/M metagenome (GOLD analysis project Ga0079099, IMG submission 77098) | Active sludge microbial communities from Illinois, USA, of municipal wastewater-treating anaerobic digesters - ADurb_H2B_02_SludgeMetaT... | ecosystem: Engineered > Bioreactor > Anaerobic >... | reverse complement strand
TAAGGAACTGGGAAAATTGGTAAAATAGTCTTAAAGCTTATAAGGGGGAAATTTGGATGGCCAAGGAAAAAATAGAAGATGTAGTAAGCGAACTGGCAGAACCTATTACCCAAAACCTCAACTTAGAATTAGTAGATGTAGAATTCAAGAAAGAGGGAGGGAGTTGGTTTCTGAGGGTTTTTATTGATAAAGAAATGGGTATAGAATTAGAAGATTGTGAGAAAGTAAGCCGAGCATTAGATAGCAAATTAGATGAAGTAGACCCTATTGCGCAAGCCTACCATTTAGAAGTTTCATCTCCTGGCTTAGATAGGCCTCTAAAAAAAGATAGGGATTTTGAACGTTTTACAGGAAGACAGGTAGAAATATCTACATATACTCCTATTGAAGGCCGGAAAAAATTCCAGGGAGAGCTTTTAGGATTAATTGAGAATACAGTTCAGTTAATTGATGAACAGGGAGATAAGCGGGAAATACCTAAAGAACAAATTGCAAAGGCTAAATTGATGGTAGAAATATAGCGTATGGGGTGTAAGGAGGGTAACAATTATGAATATGGAATTTATGGAGGCATTAGAGCAAATTGCTAACGAGAAGGGGATAACTAAGGACGTACTTATTGATACCATTGAAGCTGCTCTAATTTCTGCCTACCGTAAAAACTTTGGCTCTGTCCAGAATGTCAGAGTTTTAATTGACAGATTAACCGGAGAAGTAAAGGTCTTTTCTCGGAAAACTGTAGTCGAAGAAGTTGAGGATCCTAGAACGGAAATGTCTTTAGAACAAGCCCGGGAGTTGGATCCTCGTTATAGTCTAGAGGACATAGTAGAAATTGAAGTAACTCCCAAGGACTTTGGTCGTATAGCAGCTCAAACAGCTAAACAAGTTGTAGTGCAACGGATAAGGGAAGCAGAAAGGAATCTAGTCTATGAAGATTTTAGAAATAGAGAAGGGGATATCATTAATGGTATAGTGCAAAGGCAGGAACAGAAAAATGTTTACATAGATTTAGGCAAGGTTGAAGCTGTCTTAGGGCCAACTGAGCAAATGTCTAATGAAGTTTATAAGCCCGGAGATAGAATAAAGACCTATGTAGTAGAGGTAAAAAAGACTACCAAAGGACCTCAGGTTTTAGTTTCTCGTACTCATCCAGGTTTATTAAAAAGGCTTTTTGAGTTGGAAGTTCCTGAAATATATGAAGGAATAGTAGAATTAAAGTCTACTGCTCGGGAAGCAGGATCCCGTTCTAAAATTGCCGTTTACTCTAAAAATGATGATGTAGATCCTATCGGTTCTTGTGTAGGTCCTAAAGGTGCTCGGGTACAAACTATAGTTAATGAACTGAAAGGAGAAAAAATAGATATTGTTAAATGGGACCAGGACCCGGCTAAGTTTGTGGCTAACGCATTGAGTCCTTCTAAGGTTCTCTCTGTAGAGATTGATGAAAAAGAAAAGATAGCCAGGGCAGTAGTTCCTGACCATCAACTTTCCTTAGCCATTGGTAAAGAAGGTCAAAATGCTCGGTTATCGGCCAAATTAACTAACTGGAAAATTGATATTAAAAGCCAATCTCAGGCTGAGGCAGAGGGTATAGTCTTACAAGAACAGTAGGGAGGGGGAAAAATGACTAAGGTCAAGAAGGTTCCTCAGCGCATGTGCATTGGTTGTCATAAGATGAAGGGCAAGAAAGAATTAATTCGCATAGTTAAGACTCCCCAAGATGAGATTGAAGTTGATGTTACTGGAAAGAAATCAGGGCGGGGGGCCTACCTGTGTGCAAGTATGGAGTGTTTGCAGAAAGCAGTAAAAGGAAAAAAACTGGAGAAAGCTTTGCAAGTTTCTATTAAACAAGAGACTTTGGAGAAGATTAAAAGGGGTTGGGAAAGCATTGTTACTGGCAAAGACTAAGTCTCTTTTGGGATTGGCTCAAAGAGCGGGTAAATTAATTTCTGGTGAAGCTATGGTCAAAGATGCTCTAGCTAAGAACAAGAAGATTGAGTTATTAATCATGGCAGGCGATACTTCTCCTAGAGTAAAAGATGAATTTATATTTTTAGCTAAGAAAAAAGGAATCGGACTGGAAGAGATGAGCAGTAAAGACGAATTGGGATCGGCTATAGGTAAAGGGGAAAGAGCAATAATTGCTATTATAGATAATAGTTTTGCCAACTCCCTAAGAAAATTGCGAGAAGAGGAATTTTAGCTGGTGATTAGTTATGCAGGGGGTGAGTTAAATGGCTAAAGTAAGAGTTTATGAACTAGCCAAAGAATTAGGGATTAGCAGTAAAGAGTTAACCAAGATGTTGGAAGAATTAGGAGTAGAAGTAAAAAACCATATGAGTACAATTGAAGAAGAAATAGTAACCCAAATTACTAATAAATTGACCAAAAATGAGAAAAGAGCAGATTCTGTTTTGGCTGTTCAGGAAATAACAGCAGAGACTAAAGCAGAGGTAGGGGAAGAAACTAAAAAGGATAAGAAGGTAAAAGAGACAACGAATAAGCATAAATCTTCTCCGGAAAAGATAGAAAATAAAAAGCAACAGAAAGAGGATGAAGATATTAAAATTTTAACTTTAACTGGAGATAGCATTATAGTTAAAGATCTAGCTGACAAACTAAGCGTAAAAGCTACTGAACTAGTAATGAAACTAATGAAAATAGGAGTAATGGCTAGTATTAATCAAGCTATCAGTGTAGACAAAGCTAGTGACATAGCTGAGGAATATGGTTATATAATTGATGTAGCAGAACCCATGGAAGAAGATAGTTTAGAAATTTTAGAAATAGAGGAAGAAGAGGATGATCCAGCCAACTTGCTGCACCGTCCTCCAGTAGTAACCATTATGGGCCATGTTGACCATGGTAAAACATCATTGTTAGATGCTATTCGCAAGACCAAAGTAACAGCTACTGAAGCAGGGGGAATTACTCAGCATATAGGTGCCTATCAGGTTAATCTTAATAACAAAAAGATTACTTTTCTAGATACTCCAGGTCATGAAGCTTTTACGGCTATGAGGGCCCGCGGCGCTCAATCTACAGATATTGCTATTCTAGTAGTAGCTGCTGACGACGGTGTCATGCCTCAAACTATTGAAGCTATTAACCATGCTAAAGCTGCTAAAGTACCTATTATTGTAGCTGTCAATAAAATAGATAAACCATCGGCTAATCCGGACCGGGTAAAGCAAGAGTTGACTGAACATGGTTTAATTCCAGAAGAATGGGGTGGCGATACTATCTGTGTTCCTGTATCTGCTATTCAGAAAACAGGATTAGATGAATTATTAGAGATGATTCTCCTAGTAGCTGAAATGCTAGAATTAAAAGCTAATCCCAATAGATTGGCCAAAGGGATAATTGTTGAGGCTCAATTAGATAAAGGGAGAGGGCCTATTGCCACTGTTTTAGTGCAGAATGGAACTTTAAAAGTAGGAGATTTTATTGTGGTAGGTACTGTAGCTGGTAGAGTACGGGCCATGGTTAATGATCAAGGGGAAAGAGTAAAAAAAGCTTTACCTGCTACTCCAGTAGAAGTACTGGGTCTTTCAGAAGTTCCACAAGCAGGAGATATACTAGTAGCTATGGCTGATGAGAAAGTGGCTAAATCTATTGCGGAAGAACGTAAATTCAAGAAAAAAGAAGAAGAGCTTCTGTCTCGTAGAAGAGTGACCCTGGATGACCTGTTTAATCAAATTCAAGAAGGAACTATTAAAGATTTAAACATAGTTATTAAAGCTGATGTGCAAGGTTCTGTAGAAGCACTAAGAGAGTCTTTGGAAAGACTAAGTAATGAGGAAGTAAGAGTAAATGTAATTCATGGCGGCGTGGGGGGCATTACTGAGAGTGACATTATGTTGGCTGCTGCCTCTAATGCTATTATTTTAGGATTTAACGTACGTCCAGACCAGCATGTTCGGAAAGCAGCAGAACAAGAGAATGTAGACATTCGTCTTTACCGGGTTATTTATAATGCTATTGAGGATATTAAAGCAGCTATCACTGGAATGCTGGAACCTACTTTTGAAGAGACTGTTTTAGGTAGAGCTGAGATTAGGGCAACCTTCAAGGTTCCTAAAGTCGGTACCATTGCAGGGTGTTATGTGGTTGATGGCAAGATTACTCGCCAGGCTAGTGTGAGACTAATCAGAGATGGTATAGTTGTTCATGAAGGTAAGCTAGCATCTTTAAAGAGATTTAAAGATGATGTGAAAGAGGTAGCTACTGGATTCGAATGTGGTATTGGTATAGAAAAATTTAATGATCTAAAAGAGGGAGATATTGTTGAAGCCTTTATTTTTGAGAAAGTAGAGAAGTAGGAAGAGAGGGAAAGAAATTGACCTATCAGCGTGCAGATAGAGTAAAAGAATTATTGCGACAAGAGATAAGTCAGATAATTAAAGAGGAAATCAAAGATCCTCGTATTGGTTTTGCTACTGTAACGGATGTAGAACTTTCTTATGATTTAAGGCATGCCAAGGTATTTGTAAGTGTCTATGGTGATGAGGAGAGCAGAAAAGACACTTTAAAAGGACTACAAAGTGCCAGTGGATTTATCAGAAATGAGATCGGGAAAAGAATACGTATGAAGCATGTTCCGGAGGTTCTCTTCCGTTTTGATGAGTCTATCGAAAGAGGAGCTCGTATCTCTAAGTTGTTACATGAGATTCATAGTGAGGACAGCGAGAATGAATGATAAGAAAGAAATCTTGCAAGAATTGCAGGATGGAGATGAATTTTTATTAACTGCTCATATCAACCCAGATGGGGATAGCTTAGGGTCTATGCTAGGATTAGCTTTAGCTCTCAAGAAAATGGGTAAAAAAGTTCATTTAATTAACTCTGACCCGACACCGATTATCTTTAGTTTTCTACCCGGGGTAGAGCAGATTATGGCTGTGGAAGGAACTGAGTTCCATTTCTCTACAGCCATAGTTTTGGATTGTAGTGACTGGCAGAGGGTGGGCAAAGCTTCTGAGCTGATTAGAAGGTGCAGGAAAATTATTAATATAGATCATCATGTTACTAATGACTTTTTTGGTAATCTAAACTATGTAGTGGAAGAGGCAGCTGCTACAGGAGAATTAGTTTATGAAATTCTATTAGATCTAAATGTAGATATTGATTCTGAGATAGCTACTAATCTTTACACAGCTTTAATGACTGATACTGGTAGTTTTAGACATAGTAATACTACTTCGAATGTCTTCAAAATGGCGGCTGAATTGACATTAAAAGGAGCTGCTCCTTATCTGATTGCCGAGCAGGTTTACCAAACCTTTTCTTTTAATAGTTTACAATTATTAGGAAAAGCCATGTCTGCTATAGAAATCAGTTCTTGTGGTAAAGTAGCTTGGTTGGTTATTAGGCAGAGTACCTTACAAGAGACTGGTACTACTATGGAAGAATCAGAAAGCCTAATCTCTTATTTAATTGGAATTCAAGGGGTAGAGGTAGCTTTACTCTTTAAAGAATTAATGGAGAATAAGATAAAGGTTGGTTTCCGAGCTAGAGGCAATGTTGATGTAAGTAAAATAGCAGGGATTTTTTGTGGTGGAGGGCATGTAAAGGCTGCAGGCTGTCTATTGGAAGAGAATATAGAGACAGGCAAGGGGAAGGTTCTTCAGCAAGTATTTAAAGCCTTAGAGATGTAGGAGAAAAAAATGGATGGAATTTTGAATGTGCTTAAGCCTCCCGGGATGACTTCTCACGATGTAGTCAGTTTTGCTAGAAGATTGTTTAGAGTAAAAAGAATAGGACATACTGGTACTTTAGACCCTGGTGTGGCAGGAGTAATGGTGCTGTGTGTAGGAAAGGCTACTCGGTTAGTAGAATATTTATTAGAGAGTGGTAAAGCCTACAGAGCAGAATTAACTTTAGGAGTTACTACAGATACTCAAGATTCTTTTGGACAAGTTTTAGATAAAAAAGAAAATTTTTTGCTGGATTTTTCTTTGGTAGAAAAAACTGTAGCTGAATTTCGAGGTAAAATTGAACAAATTCCCCCTATGTACTCCGCAGTCCGTCATCAAGGAAAGAAACTTTATGAATTAGCCAGAGACGGGCAAGAAGTGGAAAGAACAGCTAGAATGATAGAAATAAAATCGTTAAATTTATTAGGATACAAAGATTATTCTAGCCAAGGACTAATATTTGGTTCTAAAGTTATCTTTGATGTGGAATGCTCTAAGGGTACATATATTAGAACACTATGTCATGATATTGGGGATAAATTAGGCTGTGGAGCTTATATGTCTTATCTGATAAGAACTCAGGTAGGTAAATTTTGCTTAGAAGACGCTTGGTCTTTGGAAGAATTATCTAGTTTAGAATTGCCTGAGAAGGCCTTAACCTCTATGTCTGCTGACTTAATAGATTTGCCTCAGATTATTGTTAATCATCAGGGTGAAAAGAATTTATTGCATGGTAGAACTATTAATCAAAGGCATGTAATTGAAATAAAAAAGAGTGGTCCAATAGAACAAAGGGAAAACTTTAGTGTATCAGACAACGAAGGGAATCTACTAGCTATAGTACGAATAAATGATGATTGTTGGCAACCTGTAAAAGTACTGTGTTAAGGAGCGAGACTCTATGGAAATAATAAGAGATATAAGGAATGTAAAGGGAGTGCAAACAGGACGCTGTATAGCCTTGGGAACCTTTGACGGTATTCATTTGGGTCATCAAGCTGTTATCAATAAATTATTAGAAAGAGCTAAAAATATGGCACTAGAACCAGCAGTATTTACTTTCAGTACTCATCCTGGGGAAAAGGTTAAGGGTAGAAGCGCTCCTCCTCTCCTTAATACTACTGCTGAGAAAGTTAATTTAATAGCTGAGATGGGAATAGAAGAATTATTTCTCTTAGATTTTAATCAGGAATTTGCAGCCATGCCACCTGAAATATTTGTGGAAGAATACTTGTTAAGTAAATTACAAGCCAGGCAATTAGTAGTAGGTTTTAACTTTAATTTTGGTAAAGAGAGAATGGGGACAGTTGCACTTTTAGAGGAAATGGGTCAGCTGCATAATTTCCAAGTAGAAATAATACCTCCTTTTCATTTAGAACAAGAAGTTGTAAGTAGTACTAGAATTAGGAAATTAATTGGTAAAGGGGAGGTAGGGTTAGCCAATCGGCTCCTAGGATACCCTTATTTTTTGATGGGGGGAGTAGTCCATGGACAAAAGAAAGGTAGGGAAATTGGTTATCCTACTGCTAACGTAGAATTTGACTTACGAAAGGTTATCCCTGCTAGCGGGGTTTATGCAGTAACAGTTAAATGGCAAGATCAACTTTATGGTGGAGTAGCTAATATAGGTTATCGGCCTACTTTTCAAGGTAAGAGTCTTAGCTTAGAAGTCCATATTTTTGATTTTGCAGGTAATCTCTATGGACAAGAGATTCAGGTCAATTTTTTGAAAGAAATTAGAGCTGAATTCCTATTTAAGAATATTGATGAACTAATTAAACAAATAAATAAGGATGCGCAAGAAGCTAGGACATATCTAGAGCATTATCCTTTTTCAGATTTTTCGGCATAAATAACAAAGAAAGAAATATAAATTTAAATAAGATGAAGAAAGATTTAATTTTGTTTACATTAGGTAAATTTTATGCTAAAATTACTTTGGTAAAGATAAATTTGGGTAAAGGAGAGTAGTTAAGATGCTGTTTCCTTTGCTACATGATAATCGGGATGAAGAGATTAAGGTTCTGGCTAGCAAGGTATCTTTTATCTGCTATAGCGAAGAATTTCAATCATTAAGAAGAGAACTGGAACATATTTATCGGGAATCAGGTATGTTAGATGTAACTATTTCAGCATTTCGTGATGCTTTATATACTCTCTTAATTCAAGATGAAGATACCAGCCAAATTAGGTGCTATGGCTATTAGGGAAAAATCTTAAATTAGGAGATGAAGATGAGAGTTATAGTGACTGAGCATGCTAAAAAGCGTTTGCGGGAAGAACGGCAGGAAGGGATTACTATTGCCGATGTTGCCAGGGTTGCTAAGCAGATTCCAGGTAATATTCCCATTGCCACTCGTTTTAGAAGTTTTCAGGCTAGCTCTCGAAGAATCTTTGATATTGTAGCTAAAGATGTTTCTATAGGTCGCTTAGTTATTACCATTATTGGTAAGTAAATAGGTTCATAAACCACTAGCTAGGATAGCCGCAACTCCGGCGGTTTCTTGGCAGTAGGGGATGAAATAGAGAGATAAAATAGAGGAGGTGAAATCATGGCATTATTTTCAGATCAAAAGCAAAACATTATTAACGATTACAAAATTCATGAAACCGATACTGGGTCTCCAGAAGTACAAATTGCTATTCTAACTACTAGAATTAACTATCTAACCGAACATCTAAAGAAGCATAGCAAAGACTTCCATTCCAGAAGAGGTCTTCTTAAAATGGTAGGTCAAAGAAGAGGTTTGCTAAACTACCTAAAGAAGAAAGATATCGAGAGATATAGAGCAATCATAGCAAAACTTGGTTTAAGAAGATAAGATAAGAGCGGGTAATACCGCTCTTATTTTTAATAAATAATTTTAACCGTTTTGTGGCAGGATAAAACATAATAAACATTGAATAGAACAGAGGAAAAGAAAGGAAAACCACGTTAACAGAAGGAGGTAACTGCTCAATGGAAAAGCAATGGCAGATAGAGATAAATAACAAGCCGTTAATTATTTCTACTGGAAAATTGGCCAAACAGTCTAGTGGTTCTGTTTTAATCCGTTATGGAGATACTGTAGTGCTAGTAACAGCTACTGCTTCAGCAGAACCGAGGGAAGGAATAGATTTCTTTCCTTTAACTGTAGACTTTGAAGAAAGATTATATGCTGTCGGGAAAATACCTGGGGGTTTTATTAAAAGAGAAGGAAGACCTAGTGAGAAAGCCATTCTTAGTTCTCGTTTAATAGATAGACCTATTAGGCCTTTGTTTCCTGAAGGATTTCGTAATGATGTGCAGATAGTAGCTGTGGTACTTTCTGCAGATGAGAATCCTCCGGAAATTCCTGCTTTAGTAGGTGCATCAGCAGCCTTAATGGTCTCTGATATTCCCTTCTCTAGCCCTATCGGTGCAGTCCGAGTAGGTAGAATTAATGGAGAATTCATTATTAATCCAACGTACAATGACTTATATGATAGCGAACTAGATTTAGTTATAGCAGGAACAGAAGATGCTATTATGATGGTGGAGGCAGGTTCCAAAGAGGTTAGCGAGGAAGTAATGCTAGCAGCTATGAAAAGAGGCCATGAGGTTATTAAAGAAATAGTAGCTTTCCAAAAAAGAATTGTAGAAGAAGTAGGTAATACAAAAAGAGAACTTGTTCTTTATAGGCCTGATGAAGAACTTGAATCCAAGGTAAGGGATTATGCTACCGAAAAATTAAAAGAAGCTATTAAAAATAGTGATAAATTAGCCCGCGAAGAACAGATTAAAGAAGTAAAAGATGAAACTAAAAAATATTTTGCTGAGATTTATCCAGATAAGCCTAAAGATGTTAGCGAGGTCCTAAGCAGAATCATTAAAGAAGAAGTAAGGAAGATGATTTGCATTCATAAAGTAAGGCCTGATGGTCGAGCTTTAGATGAAATTAGGCCTATTACCTGTGAGACTGGTTTATTACCACGGACTCATGGTTCTGGTCTTTTTACTAGAGGTCAAACTCAAGTCATGACTGTTGCTACTTTAGGCGCTGTAGGAGATGAACAAATTATTGACGGCCTAGGAGATGATGAGTCTAAAAGATATATGCATCACTATAATTTCCCTCCTTATAGTGTAGGGGAAACTCGTCCATTAAGAGGCCCAGGACGAAGAGAAATTGGACATGGCGCTTTAGCAGAGAGAGCATTAGAGCCTGTTCTTCCTTCCGATACGGAATTTCCTTATACTATCCGCCTAGTTTCTGAAGTTTTAGAATCTAATGGATCTACTTCTATGGCCAGTGTCTGTGGTAGTACTCTTTCTATGATGGATGCGGGGGTACCTATTAAAGCTCCAGTAGCCGGGGTCGCCATGGGATTGATGAAATTAGATGAACATGTTAGTATTCTAACAGATATTCAGGGAATGGAAGATGCCTTAGGTGATATGGACTTTAAAGTAGCGGGAACAGAAAAAGGTATTACTGCTATTCAAATGGATATTAAAATTAAAGGTATTTCCGAAGAAATTCTCCAGCAAGCTTTAGAGCAGGCTAGAAAAGGAAGAATGTTTATTCTTAATAAAATGTTGGAAGTTATTCAAGCGCCTAAAAAAGAGCTTTCACCTTATGCTCCTAGAATTATTACTGCCGAGATAGACCCTGATAAAATTCGTCATGTCATTGGACCTGGTGGAAAAACTATTCGTAAAATCATTGAAGAAACTGGGGTTAAAATTGATATTGAAGAAGACGGAAGAGTATTTATTGCGTCTACCAATGGAGAAGCAGGAGAGAAAGCTCTGAAGATGATTGAAACCTTAACTAAAGATGTGGAAGTCGGAGAAATCTATTTAGGGCGCGTAGTAAAAATAACTAATTTTGGTGCATTTACAGAAATACTGCCAGGGAAAGAAGGACTAGTGCATATTTCCCAGTTGGCAGATGAAAGAGTTAATAAGGTAGAAGATGTACTAAAAGTAGGAGATGAGGTTTTAGTAAAAGTAATCGATATAGATAAGCAGGGTAAAATAAGCTTATCTAGAAAAGCTGTCTGGAAAGACGAGAATAATAAAGAAAACAAGGTTGAAAAATAGAAAAGAATACTCTAAAAATATAAACCGACTAAAATGCGGTTTATATTTTTATTTTCTTTGCAAGCTATAATCAGAGGTGGGAAAATGGATAAATTAGATGTTCTAATAGTGGGAGGAGGGCCCGCAGGGTTATTAGCAGCATTTTCAGCTGTGTTGCAGGGAGCCTCTGTAATTCTTTTAGAAAAAGGAGAAAGATTGGGGCGTAAAATGTTGAT
>Ga0079099_1047872_pt1 | contig 10992 bp, 8 predicted proteins | sample ADurb_H2B_02_Slu_FD_77098 | JGI IMG/M metagenome (GOLD analysis project Ga0079099, IMG submission 77098) | Active sludge microbial communities from Illinois, USA, of municipal wastewater-treating anaerobic digesters - ADurb_H2B_02_SludgeMetaT... | ecosystem: Engineered > Bioreactor > Anaerobic >... | reverse complement strand
AAAAAAGAAAATGTAGTTAAGGCTTTAGAGGAATCTATAAAAATAACAGATAGACCAACAATATTGGAATTTATCATTTCTCCTGAGGAAAATGTTTTTCCTATGGTACCACCAGGTGGCTGTATAGATCAGATGATGACAGGAGGAACAAAAAAATGAAACATGTACTCACTGTTCTAGTGGAAAATCAGCCTGGAGTACTAGCCAGGGTGGCAGGACTGTTTAGTCGTCGTGGCTTTAATATCAATAGCTTAACAGTAGGTGAAACAGAAAATAGTCATCTTTCTCGCATGACTATTGTTGTGGAAGGTGATCAACCAGTTTTGGAGCAGGTAAGTAAACAACTGCACAAATTGATTAATGTTATTAAAATAACAGACATTACAGAATTACCCTCTGTAATTAGAGAATTGGTACTTATCAAGGTAAAAACCAGTCAGCAAAGCAGAGCTGAGATAGTGGAAATTTGTAATATCTTTCGTGCTAAAGTAGTAGATGTAGGCAGAGATGCTTTGATGGTAGAAATGACTGGTGATGATGATAAGATAGATGCTTTGGTTGAACTTTTAAGACCTTTTGGTCTGAAAGAATTAGTAAGAACAGGTAAGATAGCAATGGTGCGTAGCACCAAAAATAAAAGTAAAATTAACGAGGAGGACGAATTAAATGGCTAAAATGTTTTATGATCAAGATGCAAACTTAGGTTTATTAGAAGGAAAGACTGTAGCGGTAATGGGTTATGGTAGTCAAGGGCATGCTCAAGCACAGAACCTTAAAGAAAGTGGTGTTAAGGTTGTTATCGGGTTACGTGAAGGAAGTAAAAACTGGGCTAATGCAGAAGCTGCTGGTTTAAAAGTAATGACAGTAGCAGAAGCTGCTCAAGCTGCCGAGGTTATTCAAATCCTTTTACCAGACGAAAAGCAAGCAGAGGTTTATAGAAAAGAAATTCTACCATATTTAAAAGAAGGAAATTCTTTAGTTTTTTCTCATGGCTTTAACATTCACTTTGGGCAAATTGTACCACCTGCTTTTGTTGATGTTTTCATGGTAGCACCAAAAAGTCCTGGTCATTTAGTACGCCGTATGTATGAAGAAGGTGCAGGAGTACCAGGTTTGTTAGCAGTTTACCAAGATTATACAGGAAAAGCTCATGAAGTTGGTTTAGCTTATGCTAAAGGTATTGGATGTACAAGAGCAGGTGTTATTGAAACAACTTTTAAAGAAGAAACAGAAACTGATCTTTTTGGTGAGCAAGCAGTTCTTTGTGGCGGAGTAAGTGAATTAATCAGAGCTGGTTTTGATACTTTGACTCAAGCAGGTTATCAACCAGAAATAGCATATTTTGAATGCTTACATGAGTTAAAATTGATTGTTGACCTAATCTATGAAGGTGGTATTGCTAATATGCGTTATTCTGTAAGTGATACTGCTGAATATGGAGATTTGATGATTGGTAGAAGAGTTGTAACAGAAGAAACAAGAAAAGAAATGAAAAAAGTATTAGAAGAAATTCAAAATGGTAAATTTGCTCGTGAATGGTTATTAGAAAATCAAGTAGGAAGACCAGTCTTTAATGCAATGGCTCGTAATGATGCTGGGCACCCTATCGAGGTGGTTGGTAAAGAATTAAGAGGCATGATGAAATGGTTGAAAAAATAAGAATTTTTGATACCACTTTAAGAGATGGAGAACAATCTCCAGGGGTAAGCTTGAGCATTAAAGAGAAGATTGAAATTGGTCGTCAATTAGTAAAATTAGGTGTAGATGTTATTGAAGCTGGTTTTCCTATTGCTTCACCAGGAGATTTTGAAGCAGTGGAAGTTTTGGCTCAAGAGCTGAGAGGTGTAAGAATCTCAGCTCTTGCCAGAGCATCTCAAAAGGATATCGAAGTTGCTGCTAAAGCTTTGGCTGGAGCAGAAAGTCCTTATATTCATACTTTTATTGCTACATCTGATATTCATTTGAAATATAAATTGCGCCGTAGTAAAGAAGAAGTGCTGGAATCTGCTGTGCAGGCGGTGAAATTAGCTAAACGATTCTCCGAGGAAGTAGAGTTTTCTGCTGAAGATGCGACACGCAGTGATGTGGATTTTTTAGCTCAAGTGGTAGAGGCAGTGATAGCTGCAGGAGCAACAACAGTAAATTTACCTGATACAGTAGGCTACTGCTTACCAACCGAATATGGTGAGTTTATCAAACAAATTAAGCAGAGAGTATCTAATATAGATCAAGCTATTATCAGTGTACACTGTCATAATGATTTAGGATTGGCAGTGGCTAATTCTCTAGCAGCAATAGTCAATGGAGCAAGACAAATAGAATGTACTGTTAATGGGATTGGAGAAAGAGCAGGTAATGCCTCTTTAGAAGAATTGGTGATGGCAGTGAAAACCAGAGAAGATAAATTAAATTATGCTTTTAATATCAATACTCAACAAATCTATCGCACTAGTCGTTTGGTTAGTAATCTTACTGGCATGACTGTGCAACCTAATAAAGCTATTGTAGGTGCGAATGCTTTTGCTCATGAATCAGGTATTCATCAAGATGGCGTACTTAAAGAAAGAACTACTTATGAAATAATGGATCCAAGGACTATTGGTTTAAGCGAAAATAAGCTTGTTTTGGGTAAACATTCAGGTCGCCATGCTTTTAAAGATAGATTAAAGGAATTGGGATATGATTTTGATGAAGAAAAGATTGACAAATTTTTTGCTCGATTTAAAGATTTAGCTGACCGCAAAGGAGAAATTTTTGATAAAGATATTGAAGCTTTGATAGATATGGATTCTGCTGGAGTACCAGAAATCTACTCTTTGGAATATTTACACATTTCCAGTGGTAATAAAATTATTTCTACAGCTACTGTTTGTTTAAATTCTCCACAAGGATTAATTCAAGATGCTTCTTGTGGTGGTGGAGCAGTAGATGCTGTTTATCAAGCAATTAACCGTCTAACTAATGTCGAGGAAATGGAATTAGTTGATTATGCTATAGATGCAGTAACAGGTGGAAAAGATGCTCAAGGAGAAGTAACAGTAAAAGTAAAAAGAGAAGGTCGGGTCTTCACAGGTCGAGGTATTAGCACAGATGTTATTGAAGCTAGTGCTAAAGCTTATCTTAATGCTATTAATCGTAGTTTAGCTATAAGGTAAGCGTAAAAAAAAAGTGGGGTGGAAACTATGGGAATGAATTTAGCAGAAAAAATTCTAGCAGCTCATGCTGGTAAAAAACAGGTAAAGCCAGGAGAGTTAATCAGTGCTAAGGTAGATGCAGTCTTAGCTAATGATATTACTGCACCTGTTGCTATTAAAGAATTTGAAAAAATAGGAGTAGAAAAGGTTTTTGATAAAGAGAGAGTGATTTTAGTTCCTGATCACTTTACTCCTAATAAAGATATTAAATCAGCAGAGCAGAGCAAAGCAGTCAGAGAATTTGCCAGAAAACATGAGTTAACCAACTATTTTGAAGTAGGTAGAATGGGTATTGAGCATGTTTTACTACCAGAACAAGGTTTAGCTTTACCTGGAGATGTAATTATTGGTGCAGATTCCCATACTTGTACTTATGGAGCTTTAGGTGCTTTTGCTACAGGCGTAGGATCAACTGATTTAGCAGCAGCTATGGCTTTAGGTGAAACTTGGTTTAAAGTACCAGAGAGTATGAAGTTTGTTTATAAAGGTCAGATGAATAAATGGATGGGTGGTAAAGACCTTATCCTTTATACAATTGGTGATATTGGTGTAGATGGTGCTCTTTATCGGGCTATGGAGTTTACTGGAGATGCTATTGAAAATCTTTCTTTAGATGGAAGATTGACTATGTCCAACATGGCGATTGAAGCAGGTGGAAAATGTGGACTTATTGCACCAGATCAAAAAACTATTGCTTATGTGGAAAAGAGAGCAAAAAGACCATTTAAAGCTTATATGAGTGATGCTGATGCTAAGTATATTGAGGTTAGAGAATATGATGTAAGTAAAATGGAACCACAAGTTGCTTTCCCACATTTACCAGAAAACACTAGAGGTGTTAGTGAAGCAGGGCATGTGCAAATTGATCAGGTTGTTATCGGTTCTTGTACCAATGGAAGAATGGAAGATTTGCGTATTGCTGCAGAAATATTACAAGGTAAGAAAGTACATCCTTATGTAAGAGTAATTGTTTTCCCTGGTACTCAAGAAATCTATCGTCAAGCTATGAGAGAAGGATTAATGGATATTTTTGTGGAAGCACAAGCTGCTGTTAGCACTCCTACCTGTGGGCCTTGTTTAGGTGGACATATGGGGATTCTAGCAGCTGGGGAAAGAGCTGTAGCAACAACTAATCGTAACTTTGTCGGCAGAATGGGTCACCCAGAAAGTGAAGTATACTTAGCTGGTCCAGCTGTAGCAGCAGCTTCTGCCATTGCTGGACGCATTGTAGCTCCAGAGGAGGTGCTTTAGATGAAATTACAAGGAAATGTTTGGAGATTTGGTAAAGATGTTGATACTGATTTGATTATTCCTGCTCGTTATCTCAATACTTCTGATCCAGAAGAGTTGGCAAAGCATTGTATGGAAGATGCTGATCCACAGTTTGTTAACAAAATGCAAGAAGGAGATATTATTGTAGCAGATAAAAACTTTGGTTGTGGTAGTTCACGAGAACATGCGCCTATTGCTATTAAAGCAGCAGGAGTGTCTTGTGTAATTGCTAAATCCTTTGCTCGGATTTTTTATCGTAATGCTATTAATATTGGTTTTCCTATTTTTGAATGTCCTGCAGCAGCTGCGGCTATTGCAGAAGGTGATAAAGTAGAAGTAGATGCAGCTTCAGGAGTGATTAAAAATCTAACTAAGGGAGAAGAATACCAGGCAGCGCCTTTCCCTGAATTTATGCAAGTTCTTATTGCTAAAGGCGGTTTGGTCAACTATGTTAAAGAGAAGGTGAAGAAAAATGCCTAAAATAGCAGTTTTGCCAGGAGACGGAATAGGTGTAGAAATTATGGCAGAAGCAATAAAAGTACTTCATGCTGTTGGTGATAAATATGAGCAAAAATTTGTTACAGAAGAAGCTTTAATTGGTGGAGTAGCTTATGAAGCAACAGGCAACCCTTTTCCTGATGCAACTTTGCAACTTTGTCAGGAAAGTGATGCTGTTTTATTAGGGGCGGTAGGAGGACCGAAGTGGGATAATCTTCCTACATCATTACGTCCTGAAGCAGCTCTTTTAGGAATTAGAAAAGAATTAAATCTCTATGCGAATTTGCGTCCGGCTTTTCTTTTCACTCCTTTAGTTAACTCATCTTCTTTAAAAAGAGAAATCATTGAAGGTACAGATATTTTAGTAGTAAGAGAATTAACTGGTGGACTTTATTTTGGACCTAAAGAGAATGATGGTGAAAAAGCATTAGATACTATGCTTTATACTAGACCAGAAATTGAGAGAATAGTGAGAGCTGGTTTTGAAGCAGCAAAATTAAGAAGAAAAAAATTGACTTCTGTAGACAAAGCCAATATCTTAGAAAGCTCTCGTTTATGGAGAAAAATAGTAGAAGAAATAGCTGTAGAATATCCTGAAATAGAGTTATCTCATTTATATGTGGATAATTGTGCTATGCAATTAATTAGAAATCCACGGCAATTTGATGTTATTGTGACAGAAAATACTTTTGGTGATATTCTCAGTGATGCAGCAGCTATGTTGACTGGATCTATTGGTATGCTTCCTTCCGCAAGCTTAGGTGCAGGAAAAGTTTCTCTTTATGAGCCTGTACATGGTTCTGCTCCTGATATTGCAGGAGAGAAAAAAGCCAATCCTTTAGCTACTATTCTTTCTGTAGCTATGATGTTACGCTATTCTTTTGCGATGGAAAAGGAAGCGCAAAACATCGAGCAAGCTGTAGCCAAAGTACTAGAAGATGGCTATAGAACTGGTGATATTATGGAAGAAGGAAAAAAATTGGTTAATACTGAGCAAATGGGAGATTTAGTAGTTAAATATCTTTAAAGAAGGAATAGAAAGAGAAAGGAGGTGGGACGGAGTGATTAAATTATATGATACAACCTTACGTGATGGTACACAGGGAGAAAAAGTGGCTTTTTCGCTAGAAGATAAATTAAAAGTGGTGAAAAAACTAGATACTTTTGGTGTGGACTATATTGAAGGGGGCTGGCCTGGTTCTAATCCTAAAGATTTAGCTTTTTTTCAGCAAGCTAAAGAATTGCAACTAAAAAAATCTAAATTAGTGGCCTTTGGTAGCACTTGTCGTGTTAATTCTTTACCAGAAGAGGATGCTACTTTGCTTTCTTTAGTAGAAGCAGAAACTCCGACAGTAACTATTTTTGGAAAAAGCTGGGATTTTCAAGTAACCTGTGCTTTGAATACTACTTTAGAAGAAAACTTGCGTCTGATTAGAGAAAGTATTGCTTTTCTTAAAAATCATGAGCGAGAAGTGATTTATGATGCAGAACATTTTTTTGATGCTTATAAAGAAAATCCTGTTTATGCTCTGGCTACATTACAAGCAGCTGAGCAAGGCGGAGCTGATTTTTTAGTTTTATGTGACACCAATGGTGGTACTCTGCCTTGGGAGGTTATGAGTATTATTAAGGAATTGCAAAAAGAAATTTCTCTTCCTTTAGGTATCCATGCTCATAATGATGGTGATATGGCAGTGGCTAATTCTTTAGCTGCAGTAGAAGCTGGTGCTTGTCAAGTACAAGGAACAATGAATGGCTATGGAGAAAGATGTGGCAATGCCAATCTCTGTTCCATCATCCCTGCTCTCCAGATAAAGATGGGTTTTTCTGGTCTTTGCCAAGATTCTTTAAATAACCTGACTGATTTATCACGTTATATCAGTGAATTAGCTAATTTAGCTCCTAATGAGCAGCAACCTTATGTAGGGCGTAGTGCTTTTGCTCATAAAGCAGGTATTCATGTCAGTGCGATTAGGAAAAATCCTAAAACTTATGAACATATTAATCCTGAGTTGGTAGGTAATCAGCGCAGAGTTCTTGTCTCAGAGCTATCAGGTAAGAGCAATATTCTCTATAAAGCTGAAGAATATGGGATAAGTAAAGATGAGAAGCAGACAGATAATGTTTTACGAGCAGTTAAACAACTGGAAAATCAAGGCTATCAGTTTGAGGGAGCAGAAGGATCTTTAGAGCTTTTGATGAAAAAGGAGTCTCATCTTTATCAACCTCCTTTTGACTTAAAAGGGTTACGTATTATTATGGAACGTAATATGGCAGGAGAATTGTTAAGCGAAGTAACTATCAAAGTGGAAGTAGATGGTCATGAAGTGCATACAGCAGCAGAAAGCAAGCATGGACCAGTAAATGCACTAGATAAAGCACTGCGTAAAGCTTTGGAATGTTTTTATCCACAATTAGAGCAAATGCATTTGCTTGATTATAAGGTAAGAGTACTGGAAGAAAGAGTAGGAACCTCTGCCCAAGTACGTGTGTTGATTGAATCAGGTGATGGCAGAAACAGTTGGGGTACGGTAGGTGTTTCCAGTAATATTATTGCAGCAAGCTGGCAAGCTTTAGTGGATGGTATAGAATATGGTCTTTTGCAGCAAAATTATAGTAAAGTAAAAAAATCCTCGGTCTAGTTAGACTAGGGGATTTTCTTTTACTTACTAATATGTTAAAATATAAATATGAAACCCTATTTCATTTTTTATTGAGGAGGAATTAAAATGATTCAATGGCCAAAGTCCAACGATGTGCTTGGCACAGTAAACAGAGGTAACCCAGCAGAGTCAGGATTATGTACTCTTTGTCGCGCAGACTGTCAAGGAAAGTGTGAAACTTGGATATCAAGTATGAAAGGCAGAAAAACACTTTATCCTAGAGACTTTGGCAAAGTGACTGCCGGAACTGCTAACACTGCTCACGTAGGTGTTTGCTACAATTCTTTGCGTATTCAAGGCTATCATTATGGTGCAAATGGATTAGCACAAGGATTGACCAATGCTGCTGATGATTGCATTTTTCCTAATGTTAATTTGGAGACAGAATTCGGTCAAGAAGTGAAAACAAAAGCAAGACTGCCTATTATGACAGGTGCTTTAGGTTCTACTTTTGTAGCTAGCAAGTATTGGGAATCTTTTGCTGTTGGAGCAGCCTTAGTTGGATTTCCTATTGTTATAGGTGAAAATGTGGTTGGTGTTGATAAACAGGCTGTTATAGAAAACGGCAGAGTAATTAAGTCTCCAGAATTGGAAAGAAGAATAGATATGTATCTAAAATACTATGATGGCTATGGTGCTATCATTGTACAAATGAATGTAGAAGATACAAGAAATGGTGTAGCTGAATATGTTATTAACAAATATGGAGATAAAGTAATCATAGAATTAAAATGGGGTCAAGGGGCCAAGGATATTGGAGGAGAAATTCAAGTAACAGATTTAAATTATGCTCTGTTCCTCAAAGAAAGAGGCTACATAGTTGATCCAGACCCTACTAAACCAGAAGTACAAGCAGCTTTCCAAAGTGGAGCAATCAAATCTTTTGCTCGTCATAGCCGTTTAGGTTATACAGATCTTGATAGTTATGAGCAAGTAAGAGAAAATTTCCTTACTCAAGTAGCTTACTTAAGAAAACTTGGTTACAAACGTATTACTTTAAAAACAGGTTCTTATGGTATGGAAGGTTTAGCTGCTGCTATGAAATTAGCTACTGAAGCTAAACTAGATCTCCTAACTATTGACGGTTCTGGTGGTGGAACTGGTATGAGTCCATGGAATATGATGGAAACATGGGGTGTGCCTTCTCTTCAGCTACATGCTAAAGCCTATGAATATGCTACTATTTTAGCTGCTAAAGGAGAAAAAGTAGTAGATTTAGCTTTCGCAGGTGGTTTAGCTCGTGAAGATCATATCTTTAAAGCTTTAGCTTTAGGTGCTCCATTTACCAAACTTATTTGTATGGGTCGTTCTTTAATGATTCCTGGATTCTTAGGTGCTAATGTGGAAGGGGTCTTAAGACCAGATAGAAAAGAACAACTAAGTGGCAATTGGGATGCTTTGCCAAAAACTGTTTTGGAACATGGTGCTCAAGCAGAAGAAATTTTTGCAGGTTACTATGATGTTCAGAAAAAAGTTGGTAAAGATGCTATGCAGGAAATTCCTTATGGAGCGATTGCAGTTTGGACATTAGCTGATAAGCTAGGTGCTGGATTGCAACAATTGATGGCTGGTGCAAGAAAATTCTCTTTAGAGCAAATTGCTCGTACAGACATTGTAGCTGCTAATAGGGAAACAGCTCAAGAAACAGGTTTAGCTTTTATTACAGAAGCAAATGATGAAATTGCTAAGAAAATTTTAAATAAATAAACAAAAAGAGTGGAGTTGAAACTCCGCTCTTTTACTATTTATTATTCTGATTTTAAAAGGTAATTGCCATCAAGATGAGCAAGTGTTTTCCATTTTCTTAATTTCTGTTGTAAAAATTCTTTATAATCTTTATCACTAACTATTACTAAAACTTTTTTCTGCTTTTGTAAATCTTCCAGAGCCATAAAAGGCATTACATTTTTGCTAGTCCAGCTAAAAGCTTTAGGTTGAAGTGCTTTTAAATCTTTTTTTCTTACTAACCGAAAAATCTTTTGCTCTGAATAAAAGACTGCTGAAGTATTATAATCTCCATAGTTTCCCACAATTGTGTTTGGCTGCCATTCTTTTTTGACAGCTAAAGCTATAGCTTTAGCTGAACGATAATGAGTGAGAGGAACAAGAATATCTTTGATTAAGAAAATATTGAAAACGAAAATAGTAACTAATAATATGCTAAAAAGCTGTTGAGTTTTTCTTTTTCCAGCTAGATATAAGCAATAGCCGCCACCGCCTAAAGAAATTATTAATAAAGGAAAAAGATTACTTAAAGGGAGGTGCACATCCTTAAGAACCATTGCTCCAGCAATTAAGAAAAGAAAACTAAAGAAGAAAATATAAAGGACAGGATAAAGCAGTTTATAATCATTCTTTTTAATTTCCTTAGTTATAAAATTACCTATTAAAAGAGATAACGGGAAAAGAATAGGAAAAGTATAAGTTGAGTATTTAGTAGCTATTAACTGGAAAAAACCAAAAATAGCTATCACCCAAAGAGCAAGAAAAATAGTATCTTGCTCTAACTTTTTAATACCATCACTGTTTTTCCAGACATTGTGCAATGTTTGTGGTAAAAATGCTACCCAAGGGAAAAAGCCTAGAAGAAGGATAACAAAGTAATAATAAAAAACATTGTAACGAGGATGCTCAGAAACAGTAGCTCGTAAAAAATTGTGCACACCAAAAAATATTTCTAAATATTGCTTACCATGCTGCAAATACATGAGATAATACCAAGGTACTGCTGTCAGCAGAAATAATAAAGTTCCTGAAAAAAGCTTCAGATCTTTTAGCTCAGACCAATTTTTAGTCCAAAGAAAAAATAAGGTTAGAACTAAACCAGGCAAAAGAAAACCAATAGGCCCTTTAGTTAAGGTAGCTAGTCCACAAAAGAGATAAAATAAATAATAATAATTTTTTTCTCTACCTTTTCCTTGATAAGCTAAATAAAAGAAAGCTAAAGCTCCGTTAAAAAAAAGAAATAAGGAGCTATCAGTGATAATTGATTTACTTATGACCCAAAATTCTAGACTAGTAGCTAAAATAAATCCACTTGCTAGTCCAACTGAAGGGGAATATAACTTGCTTCCGAAGTAGTAAACTAAAATAATAGAGGCAAGACCAATTAAAGAGGGCCAAAAACGGGCAGCAAATTCAGTGAAACCTAAAATCTTGAAGGCAGAAGCAGTCTGCCAGTAGAAGAAAACTGGTTTATCATACCAATATTTACCGTAGATTTGTGGAGAAACCCAGTCTCCTGATTGAACCATTTCTTTAGCAGTAAGTGCATAATTAGATTCTACTGAATCGGTAATAAGCAATTGAGAGTTAAAAATAAAAAATAATGCTAGACTGACTAAAACAAGTAATAATAGTTTTTT
>Ga0079099_1031380_pt1 | contig 11023 bp, 9 predicted proteins | sample ADurb_H2B_02_Slu_FD_77098 | JGI IMG/M metagenome (GOLD analysis project Ga0079099, IMG submission 77098) | Active sludge microbial communities from Illinois, USA, of municipal wastewater-treating anaerobic digesters - ADurb_H2B_02_SludgeMetaT... | ecosystem: Engineered > Bioreactor > Anaerobic >... | reverse complement strand
CACAAATTGTTAAGGGGGGGCGAAGATGAGTATTATTTCTGCCCAAAAGCCTTTGGAGACTATTCTGGGCTTTATCAAGGCTAACGGGGAAAAGAAAATTTTTATTACAGGTTGTGGGCAATGTGCAACCACCTGTCAATCTGGTGGACAAGCTGAATGTGAAGCCATGAAAGCTAAATTAGAAGCAGAAGGAATTGAAGTTACTGGCATTGCTGTCTTTGATCCTTCCTGTAATGTCTTAAAAACTAAATCTGAAATTAAGAAAATGCCTGGTGCAGGAGAAGCTGATGCAATTCTGTCCTTGGCTTGCGGCGAAGGGGTACAAACCTTGGCTCAGTTAGTGAAAAAACCGGTTCATCCAGGACTAGATTCTCTCTTCATCGGCCAGACTCAGCGAGTAGGACACTTCCATGAAGGCTGTTCTGTCTGCGGTGAATGTGAACTAGAGTGGACTGGGGGCGTTTGCCCAATGACTATCTGTGCTAAAGGTATCTTAAACGGACCTTGCGGCGGAGCCAAAGACGGTAAATGTGAAATCAGCACAGACAAAGATTGTGCTTGGATTTTAATCTATAATAGATTAAAAGAACAAGACAAATTAGCGAACATGGACTCAATTCGCGAGCCCAAAGACTACACCAAAGCGCTTAAACCTCGCTCTTTAGTTGTAGGTAAATAAGATAGTTGTTCTAATATTTCTACTTAGAATATGCAGCTAAGCACTGGCAAAGGATGATTTTCTAAACTTCCTGTTGACGGTGCTTTTTTCTAGTGAGAATAGTGAAAAAATTCTCAAAACTTACCTTGCTAAATTTCTCTTTTCCTGTTATGATAAATTATGAAGTATATTTTAGTAAATTCTGCGAAAAATTAGGACATCTCCTCCTAGCGAAGGAAATTTTCTCAGTTGAAGCAGGAATAAACTATCGCATCACGAAAATAACTAGGGGAAGAAATAAGGAACAAGGTAGGGGAATTTACTAATGAATTTTCAAGAAGCAGTAAGTTATCTTACTAATCTGTCCAAGTTCGGTATTAATTTGGGACTGTCCCGAATGGAATACCTCTTGCAGCAATTCGGCAATCCAGAAAAAAAATTAAAAGTTATTCATGTAGCAGGTACTAACGGTAAAGGATCTACAGTAACAATGACTGCTAACATCTTAAAAGAAGCGGGGTTTAGAGTAGGTGTCTATATTTCCCCGCATTTATATTGCTTTACCGAAAGGATGACCATTAATGGGGAACCTATTCCGCAAGAAAAATTAGCGGAGCTGACGGCCCGAGTGAAGCCTACTTTAGAGGCCTTGCCTCACGAAACTGATTTAGACGAAGCTACCGAGTTTGAGGTCACCACTCTACTAGCTTTCCTTTATTTCCTGGAGGAAAAGGTAGATTTCGTTATCTTAGAGGTAGGCCTAGGGGGAAGGTTGGATGCCACTAATGTAGTCAACCCCTTAGTGTCTGTAGTTACTAATGTAGACTTAGATCACATGGACCAGTTAGGGAATACCTTGAAAGCAATTGCAGGAGAAAAAGCAGGGATTATTAAAGAGAATAGTTTGGTAGTTACTGCTAGCTATGAACCAGAAGTATTAGAGGTAATTAAAGGAGTATGTGCTGAAAAGAAAGCCCGCCTGTGGCAGGTAGGGAAAGACATCCTTTGGGAGAAGGGGCCTTGCAGTCTTTTTAAGCAGTGCTTTAACTTAGAAGTGGCTGGTAAGCGCTATGAAGATATGGAGACTGGACTTTTGGGAGAGCATCAGATTCTTAATGCCGCCACTGCCTTTGGGGTTACAGAAGCTCTCAAAGTAAGGGGAATTGCTATCGATGAGAAGGCTATCCGCCAAGGACTAGCCAAGTCTAAATGGCCGGGTAGACTGGAGATTATGCAGGAAAATCCTCTAGTTATCGTAGATGGTGCTCATAATGAGGCAGGGGCTAAGATTCTTAGAAAAGCTCTTCAAGAGGTCTTTGAATACGAAAATCTGATTCTGGTCCTGGCAATTTTTGCGGATAAGGCAGTAGGGGATGTAGTTAAAGAATTAGTACCTTTAGCTAATAAAGTTATTGTAGCCAGGTCGCATAATCCTAGAGCCTTAGACCCAGAGGCACTAGCAGAGGAAGCAAGAAAATACACTGGGCAAGTGATTGTTAAAGATGAAATTCTGACAGGAGTGCAGGAAGCTTTAACTCTAGCTGGTCCTCAGGATATGGTTTGCATAGCTGGATCTCTTTCTACCATGTCAGAGGCCCGGAAATATTGGGAGAAGCAGCGAGGTTGAGAGAATGGAGTGGAGATTTCTAGAGACCGGAGTAAATACCGGAGCAATGAATATGGCTATTGATGAAGCAGTGCTGATCAAGCATGCTCAAGGCTTGGTGCCTCCTACCTTGCGTTTCTATACCTGGGAGCCCTCGGCTGTGACTTTAGGCTATTTTCAGAGTCTGGAGAAGGAAATAGATACAGAGGGATGCCAACAGGTAGGAGTAGATTATGTCCGGAGGCTAACGGGAGGAAGAGCTGTTTTGCATGACCGGGATTTCACCTACAGTGTAGTAGTGCTGGAGGAGAACCCTTTAATTCCCAAAGGGATTTTGGAATCGTATAAAGAGTTGAGCCGAGGGATTATTCAAGGTCTGGATTTATTAGAAGTAAAAGCAGAAGTTGTAGCTTTAGCTGATGATGCCAACAAAGGAAAGAAAAAAGATCTTTCGGTAGCTTGTTTCGATTCCCCATCCTGGTATGAAGTGGTTATTGACGGGAAGAAGATTGTGGGCAGTGCCCAGACTCGTAAGGAGGGAGTGCTTTTACAGCATGGGTCTATCTTACTGGACTTGGATGTGGACAAGCTTTTTACCGTTCTCAAGACCCCATCAGAGAAGGTGAAGGAGAGAATCAAGCAGGATTTCCCTAACCGGGCCATCAGTCTAGATACCGTTTTAGGAAAAAAAATAGCTTATGAGGATTTAATCCACATAATGCAGCGGGGATTTGCGGAAGCCCTAGGGATTAAACTGTCTCCAGGAGCATTAACTCCGCAAGAAATTGCGCTGGCTGAAGAACTGGCAGAAAAGAAATACTCTTCTTTCGAATGGAACAAGCGCAAATAATTCCCTTTTTCCTAAAATATTTTAAATTTTTTCACAATTAAAGAAGGATTTTTCACAAGGACGGCATATTATTATATGTGTATGACATTTTCAAAATGGAATAAGCACATTTTTGTGCATGTTCTTGGATAGATCTGCAAAGGAGGTGTTGGTCAGAGCCTAGTATGACCTAGTTGCCATGTTACTAAAGAGAAGAGAGATTAAAGTAAAGGAGGAAAGAAACTATGTGTGAATGCTGTGGGGGACACGCAGAAAACAAATTTGCTGCAGTAGATGCTATCTTGGCCAACTATAAAGGCGTTAAAGGATCTCTAATGCCTATTTTACAAGCGGTGCAACACGAATATGGTTATCTACCAGAAGATGTTATGACTTATGTGGCAGAAGAAATGGATATTCCGCTAAGCCGTATTTATGGGGTAGCTACTTTCTATGCTCAATTCCATCTAAAACCAAGAGGTAAAAACATCATTAGAATTTGTCTAGGTACTGCTTGCCACGTTAAAGGCGCAGGTAAAGTTCTAGCTGCTTTTGAAGACAAATTAGGCATTAAAGGTGGCGAAACTACTGCGGACTTAAAATTCACGCTAGAACCAATTGCTTGTCTAGGAGCATGTGGTCTTGCACCAGTTATCATGGTTAACGAAGACACTTACGGTAAAGTAAGCCCTAAGAAAGTAAGTGAAGTTCTAGCTAACTACTAAGAAAAAAATCCTAACAGTTTATGATAGAGAGACTATAAGGAATTGAATTTTATTTAGGAGGTGCGACTTAATGGAAAGATTGGGATCAATAGAACAATTAGCAGCCCTAAGAGATAAAATTAAGGCATCTGTTGATCATAGCAAGCCTGTCGTGTTTATCTGCGGAGGTACTGGCTGTAAAGCATCTGGTGCAGATAAAGCTCAAGCTGCTTTGTTAGAAGTTTTAAAAGCTAAAGGCTTAACTGATATTAAAGTAAAAATGACTGGTTGCCACGGTTTCTGCGAAAAAGGTGCTCTTATGATCGTAGAACCTTGGAATATTTTCTACTGCCACGTTCAACCTGAAGATATGGAAGAAGTAGTAAACACAACTCTTCTAGGTAACGGTGCAACTGTAGAAAGATTACTATACCACGATCCGGTAAGTGGTAAGATCTTCACTCACGTTGAGGACAACCCGTTCTATGCTAAGCAAATGCGGACAGTTCTTGCTAACTGTGGTCACGTAGATGCTGAAAGCGTAGAAGACTATATTGAAAAAGATGGTTTCAGTGCTTTAGCTAAAGCTCTTACCCTGACTCAAGAGCAAGTTATCGAAGAAGTTCTTAAGTCTGGCTTAAGAGGCCGTGGTGGTGCTGGTTTCCCTACAGGTAAGAAGTGGGAAGCAGGTCTGAAAGCTAAAGGTGATGGAACTGGCAAAAAATATATGGTATGTAACGGTGACGAGGGTGACCCGGGTGCTTTCATGGACAGATCTGTTATGGAAGGGGACCCATACAAACTAATCGAAGGTATGGCTATCGGTGGCTACGCTTGTGGTGCTGACGAAGGATACATCTATGTGCGTGCTGAGTATCCTCTAGCTATCAAACGTTTAAAAATCGCTATTGAGCACTGCTTAGAGCTAGGTATATTAGGCGATAACATTATGGGAACTGACTTCTCCTTCAAACTAAGAATTAAAGAAGGTGCGGGTGCGTTCGTTTGTGGGGAATCCACTGCCTTAACATCTTCCATCGAAGGTCAACGTGGTATGCCTCGTATTCGTCCACCTCAAACAACTGATGCTGGTTTATGGAATAAACCAACTATCTTAAATAACGTAGAAACATTTGCAAGTGTACCTGCAATCCTTCTAAACGGTTCTGCTTGGTATGCTGGTCTTGGAACTGAGAAGAGTACAGGAACTAAGACTTTCGCTATCTCCGGTAAAGTTAACAGAATCGGTCTTGCTGAAGTGCCAATGGGCTTAACAGTAAGAGAGTTAATCTTTGATATCGGTGGCGGGGTTCCTGGCGGTAAAGAGTTCAAAGCGGTGCAAATGGGAGGTCCTTCTGGTGGTTGTTTAACTAAAGACCACTTAGACCTGCCAATCGACTTCGACTCCTTAACTAAAGCAGGAGCTATCATGGGTTCTGGTGGAGCGGTAGTTGTTGACGAAGATACTTGTATGGTTGACTTCGCTCGTTTCTTCCTAGACTTTACTCAAAGAGAGTCCTGTGGTAAGTGTATTCCTTGCCGTGAAGGTACTAAGAGAATGCTAGAAATCTTAGAAAGAATCTGTGCTGGCGACGGTAAAGACGGCGATATTGAATTACTAGAAGAACTAGGCAAAATGATCATCAGCTCTTCTCTTTGCGGTTTGGGTAAAACAGCTCCAAATCCTGTATTATCTACAATCAAACAATTCCGCAATGAATATGAAGATCATATCTACAATAAGAAATGTACAGCTAAAGCTTGTCAACCATTATTAACTTATGGTATTGATGCTAGCAAGTGTAAAGGTTGTACTAAGTGCGTGAAGAAAGCTTGCCCAGTTAATGCTATTACTGGTGAGCCTAAAGTAGCTCATAAACTTGATGTTAAACGCTGCGTAAAATGCGGTGCTTGCTTCGATATTTGCCCATTCGGCGCTGTAACCAAGGCTTAGTATATCTATTTAAGAAAGGAGCGTGAACTTACGATGTCAATGGTTAAGTTAACTATAGACAACCAAGAGGTAGAAGTAGAAAAAGGTGCTACTATCCTAGAAGCTGCTGCCAAGCTTGGTATTAAAATTCCTACTCTATGTTACCACCCAGAATTAAGAAAATTCGGTGCTTGCCGTATCTGTGTTGTTGAGGACGCTAGAGGTTCTTTAGTTCCTGCTTGCTACACTCCTGCTAGAGAAGGCATGGTATTAAAAAGTGCTAGTCCAAAAGTAATTAAAACAAGAAAGACTATTCTTGAATTATTACTTGCTAGCCACAACGGAAACTGCTTAACTTGTGATAGAAACCAACGTTGCAAACTTCAAACTATGGCTTACGAAATGGATGTAAGAAATATCAGATTTGAAGGGGATGTTAGAGAATTCCCTATGGATACTAGCGGGGCTATTGTTAGAGATCCTAACAAATGTATCCTTTGCGGTAACTGTGTACGTATGTGCCACGAAGTACAGACTGTAGGAGCTATCGACTTTACTGATCGTGGTTTCATTGCCTCTGTAGCAACTCCGTTTGATAAACCATTTGCTGAGTCCAACTGCGTATTCTGCGGACAATGTGTTCGTGTCTGCCCAGTGGCTGCTTTAACTGAGAACTCCGAAATCGAAGCTGTAAGAGCTGCAGTTGCTTCTGACAAGCATGTAGTAGTGCAAGTTGCTCCAGCGGTTCGTATCGGTCTTGGTGAAGAATTCGGCACAGACACAGGAGCTCTAGTAACTGGTAAAATGGCTGCAGCTCTTCGTCGTCTAGGCTTTGATAAAATATTTGATACTCAGTTCTCTGCTGACTTGACAATCATGGAAGAAGGAACTGAGTTACTTCACAGAATTAAAGATGGTGGAGCTCTTCCAATGTTCACTTCCTGTTCCCCAGGCTGGATTAAATTCTGTGAGCAATTCTACCCTGAATTCATTCCTAACCTATCTACTTGCAAGTCTCCACAAGAGATGTTTGGGGCAGTAGCAAAATCCTACTATGCTGAAAAAGCTGGTATTGATCCAAAAGATATGTTTGTAGTATCCATCATGCCTTGTACTTCCAAGAAGTATGAGAAAACTAGACCAGAAATGAACAGCGGAGTTGATGCAGTATTAACTACTAGAGAACTTGCTAGAATGATCAAGCAAGCTGGTATCGAATTCGATGCTCTACCAGAAGAAGAATTTGATAATCCTCTAGGTGAGTCCACTGGTGCTGCTACTATCTTCGGGGTAACTGGCGGTGTTATGGAAGCTGCTCTTAGAACAGTATATGCAGTGGTAACTGGTACTGAGCTAGAAGGCGACGCTCTTGAATTAACTGTAGTTCGTGGTCTTGACGGCGTAAGAGAAGCTACTATCCCTGTAGGTGACCTAAACGTAAAAGTGGCTATCGCTACTGGTTTAGGAAATGCTAGAGCATTACTTGAAAAAATCAAAGCTGGGGAAGCTGACTACCACTTCGTAGAAGTAATGACTTGCCCAGGCGGCTGTATCAACGGTGGTGGCCAACCATACACTGATGATCCAGAATTCAGAGTGAAGCGTGCCGCTGGTCTATATGAGTCTGACAGAAGCCTACCTTTAAGAAAGTCTCACTTAAACCCAGCAGTACAAAAAGCTTATGAAGAATACTTCGAAAAACCAAACAGCCATAAGGCTCATGATATTCTTCATACTCACTATAACAAAAAACCTAGATACTAGGAGTATACCCAGTAACCACCTTTGAAATTCAAACTTCATTTCCTGTCCAATGAGGCTTGCTGCGGAAGAAGCGGAGGCGGGAAATATTTTTATACTAAGTCAATTAAAAAAAGGGGAGGTGGAGAAACATGGCTAAAGTAGCATTCAAAAAAGACCTATGTACAGGTTGCAAAACTTGCGAACATGCTTGTATAGTAGCACACTCCAAATCTAATGATTTTGTAGCTGCTATGAAGGAATCTCCAAAACCAAGAACAAGAATCGACATTAAATATCTAGCTGACAAAGGAACTATTAAGGCAGTTCAATGTGCTCAATGCGGTAAAGCTAAGTGTATCGAGGCTTGCCCAGCAGATGCTCTATCCAAAAACGATAAAGGTGTAGTTGTTTGCGATTATGACAAATGCGTAGGTTGTACTCTATGCGAAGAGTTCTGCCCATTTGATGCTATCATCGTAGACGAAGACCTAGACAAAGCTGTTAAATGTGACCTTTGCCACGGTGTTTGCGACGAACCTGCATGTGTGAAAGCATGCCCAACAAAAGCTCTAACAGTAAAAGAATAATTGAAAGATTGGGAGGAGGAGAATATAATGGCTCAAAATAAAAGTAGAGATCTAATTACTGCTCACATGGACCCAGGTACTCAAGAGGCAATTAAAATTACTGATGCTGCCGGAGTAGAAACTTGCTTTGATCGTTTCGTGTCCCAACAACCTCAATGCGGATTCGGGCAAATGGGTGTTTGCTGCCGTATCTGCGCAATGGGACCTTGCCGTATCGATCCATTCGGTAACGGACCTAAAGCTGGTGTTTGCGGGGCTGACGCAGACAACATTTCCGCTCGTCACTTAGCAAGACAAATCGCTGCTGGTTCTTCCGCTCACTCCGATCACGGACGTGACATCGCTCATACTTTATATATGGCTTCCACTGACCCTAACTGCGATTACAAAATTACTGATGAAGACAAGTGCTTCAGAATCGCTAAAGAAGTTGGTATTGATGTAGAAGGTAAAGATGTTAAAGAAGTTGGTAAAGAATTAGCTGAACTTATGATGCACCAATTCGGTCAAATTCATGGCTTAGCTGATGTTTTCATCAGAGCAAGAGCTCCTAAACAACGACAAGAAAAATGGGATAATCTTGGTATTGTTCCAAGAGCTATCGACCGTGAAATCGTAGAGATTATGCACAGAACTCATATCGGTGTGGACTCCCACTATGCTAACATCCTAACTCAAGGTATGAGATGCTCCCTTGGTGATGGTTGGTCAGGTTCCATGTTAGCTACTGAACTTTCTGACATCATCTTCGGAACTCCATCTGTTACAGAAGCTGAAATGAACCTTGCAGCTCTTAAAGAAGATCATGTAAACATTGCTGTTCACGGCCATGAGCCTACTTTATCCTCCATGGTAGTTATTGCCAGCAAGGATCCTAAAGTAGCTGAATGGTGTGCAGAAGTTGGCGCTAAAGGTGTTAACATCGTAGGTATCTGCTGTACAACAAACGAAGTATTAATGAGATACGGTGTTGCTCCTGCTGGTAACTTCTTACAACAAGAATTTGCTATGGCTACGGGCGCTCTTGATGCCTATATCGTAGACGTTCAATGTATCTTCCCATCTCTTGGAGATTTAACTAAGTGCTACCACACTAAAGTGTTCACTACTTCTCCAAAAGCTAAAATGATTGGCGGAACTCATATTGAGTTTGCTGAAGACAGAGCATACCAAATCGCTCTTGACTTATTAAAAGCAGCTATCGACAACTACAAAAACAGAAAACCTGAGCAAATCAGCATCCCATCTCACAAAGAAAAAATCGTTGCTGGTTTCTCTGTGGAAACTATCGTTAAAGCTCTTGACGGCGTAACTAACAGTGTGGCTCACCCACGTGGAACAGTTAAACCTCTTTGCGATGCTCTTACTTCCGGGGTATTAAGAGGTGCTGTTGCTATGGTTGGTTGCAACAACCCACACATTCCTCTAGACAGAAACCACAAGATGATCGTTGAAGGTTTATTAAAAGAAGATATCATCGTAGTGCAAACTGGTTGTGCTGCTTTAACTTGCGCTAAATATGGTTTCTTAACTTATGAAGCGAAAGATCGTTGCAGCCTAGGTCTAAAGACTGTTTGTGAACTAGTTGGTATCCCACCAGTACTTCACATGGGATCTTGCGTAGATATCAGCCGTATCATTAGCTTAGTTGCTGCTTGCGCTAACTACCTAGGTGTAGATATCGACCAACTTCCAATCGCTGCTTCCGCTCCTGAGTGGATGTCTGAAAAAGCTGTTGCTATCGGAACTTACGCTGTATCCTCTGGTGTATTCACTCATTTAGGTGTTGCTCCTCAATGCTTAGGTGCTCCTAACGTGACTAAACTTCTAACTCAAGACATTGAAGGTCTTGTAGGTGGTAAGTTCTACGTTGAGTCTGATCCAGAGAAAGCTGTTAAGACTATGGTAGATGTAATCGAAGCAAAACGTAAAGCTATCGGTATCTAATAGGTATTTAAGTTAAAACAATATCTGATACTAAAGGGGAATAGGAGTAATTCTATTCCCCTTCTAAAAACTATTTTTCCTTACATAATTAACTAAGAAAATAAAGTTTTTCTGGGATTGGGAAAGGAAGGCAAGATTATGAAGATTGCTATTACCGGCAAAGGTGGAGTAGGCAAAACTACTCTTTCTGGTACTCTGGCCAGACTTTATGCCGCTGAAGGTTATCGGGTGGTAGCGGTAGACGCTGATCCTGATGCTAACTTAGCCTCAGCTATTGGTCTTCCTAAGGAATTAGCGGCTCAGCTAACTCCTCTAGCCGAGATGAAGAATCTGGTGGAGGAAAGAACTGGGTCTAAACCTGGGACAGTAGGCGGTTTCTATACTCTGAACCCCCAAGTAGATGACATTCCCGACAAATATTCAGTGGAATATAAGGGTGTAAAGATGCTAGTAATGGGGACAGTAGATACTGGTGGTTCCGGCTGTGTTTGTGCCGAGCATGTGCTTCTGAAGAATTTAATGGCTCATTTAGTCTTACAAAGAAAAGATGTAGTTATTATGGATATGGAAGCAGGGATTGAGCATCTAGGTCGGGGAACTGCTCAAGCGGTAGATGCTTTTATCGTGGTGGTGGAACCGGGAGCCAGAAGTATCCAGACTGCTTTTAAAGTAAAAGAACTAGCTCAGGACCTGGGAGTCAAAAAGGTATTGGTGGTAGGCAGCAAGGTCCGCAGAGAAGAAGACAAGCAGTTTATCGTTGATAACCTGCCTGGTATAGAGGTAATTGGTTTCTTATCCTATAGTGAAAAAGTGGTAGAGGCAGACTTAAAAGGTATCTCTCCTTATGACGTTAGTCCTGATACTGTTGAGGAAGTAAAAGTAATAAAAAAACAATTGGGAATCTAATCTTTTTTTGCTAAAAAAGAAGGAATTTGCCACTGATAAGAGAATTATTATTATAGCAAAAACTTTTAGAACTAGCAAAATTTTAAGAAGATTCCGTTTTGTTTTTTTTT
>Ga0079099_1051983_pt1 | contig 11064 bp, 15 predicted proteins | sample ADurb_H2B_02_Slu_FD_77098 | JGI IMG/M metagenome (GOLD analysis project Ga0079099, IMG submission 77098) | Active sludge microbial communities from Illinois, USA, of municipal wastewater-treating anaerobic digesters - ADurb_H2B_02_SludgeMetaT... | ecosystem: Engineered > Bioreactor > Anaerobic >... | reverse complement strand
CTTTTACTAATGTTCTTTTGATCTTTATGATTTCTTTGTAATTTTCAAATGTTGCTATTTCAAGAGTATCAATTTTATCCATATTGTCAACTACAGTTTCTGCTACTGATTTTATTTCAGACACTATTTTATTTTCTAATTTATCGACTTTCTTGTCTAATTGATCAAGTCTTTGATTCACTTCATTAAATCCATCAGTCATTCTTTGTTCCATCTTATCAAATCTTTGTTCCATGTTATTAAATCTTTCATTTAACTTCTCAAGCACTTCAAATATCTTATTTTCCACTTCTTATCGCTCCTTTATCTTAGCGTGTATAATCATTATATCATGATTTTGTTCAATTTTACAATGTACAAAATGCCCATAGTTCAAGGGTTTGTTCAAACCTAATGAACCATGATTTCAGGGTAAAATCACACACGTTAGTAACACGATAGTAACAAGGTTTTTACTGCAAAATCAGATCACTGATCTTGAATGGTGTGCAAATTCCTTTTGAATCAAGGACTGCTCTGTTTCCACTTAACTGATCAACAGTATAAACATTCTTGTAAACAAAATCTGCAACTCCACCACCAGTGTATGTCTTTGCACCAGGTTTGACTTTTACTTTACTTCCAACCTTGATGACCTTTGGTGCAGTAGAAGGGGGTGCTGTATTTGCACCATTCACTCTTTGAGTATATCCCAAATGAATCCAACCCATTCCTGATTTCAATTTTCCCCAGTCACCATTTGTTTCAACAATTGTGTAAGTTCCTTTATCTCTGATCACACCATTTATTGGATGATTTGTTCCTGCACCTTTACGGATATTCAATGCATCTGCTGTCACTCTGACCAAGAAATCATCAGATGAAGGTTTGCTTGGTTCAGCAGGTTTTGTTGGTGCAGTACCTGCATTCAGCCTTTTGTTTACTTCATCAGCAATTGCACCATGTCTGCTGTACAGATATTCACCAGGACAAGACTTGTTTGCAAACCATCTGTGAACTGTCATGTTCTGCTTGTCAATCTTTCCAATCAGTGACTTGTCACCCTTCCAAAGAAGCTGCTTGATGTTGTTTCTTTTACAAATATCAGTAAGCAGATCCAACAGTGCAGCATAAGCCTTGTCATTTACTGCATATGGATGTTTCAAGTCACTTGCAACTTCAATTGTGATTGCTCTGTTGTCATTGGAAGCAGAAGATGAACACCAAGATCTGTTCTTTTCTTCAACATACATTCCAATTCTACCATCAGCACCTATTCCATAATTGGAAGAAGCTTTTCTTGAAGTGGGTGCAAATACATTTCCAAGGGTTTCAACCGATAACTGACCCACCACACAATGAATTGTGATGGTGTCAATTGCATGATTTCTTTGCCCTGAATGGTTTGGACTTAACTTTGTATAATTTACCAATGGACTGTTTGTAAACTTCATTATTCTTCACCCTTTCCTGATTCAGAATTGATCCTTGCAGCATCAACCATTCCTTCACCGATTATGTAGGCAATCAGTGTGGAAGCAGCAGTGATCACTGCAATAACCTGTTCCATAGTCAGTTGATCAATACCAAAAGCAACCATCATTGCACTGACAAAACCAATGACTGCTGCCCAAAATTTTCTACTGGTCAATTTCTGTTTCCAATTTATTTTCATCAATAACACCATCCTTTTTCACTTTTGATTTCTTGATGCTTGACAGCATCCACAATTCACCAGTGGTGAACCCAAACCAACATCCAACCAGGGTCATTGGTTCACTTCCTGTTTTCAGGAAGACATACAGAACAGCAGCAGTGAAAAGAATATTCAACAAAATCACTACTGCAACTATGAACTTTGAAAATCTATTCTTCTTTTTCACTGTAACCTGCTAACCCCCTATTAAAATATTTATCAATTGAATCAAGCCTTTTGTGTGCTTGTTTTGCAGATTCTTCAACCTTGATAATTCTTTCCCTGGATTCCTTTTGTTCTTCTTTCACATTTGTCATTTCTGATTTGATTTCAGTAATACCATTACCAATGTTTTCAAGCTTTACAATCACCGTTGTAAGCTGTGAAGCATCAGCCTTGGTGTCATTTTTTTCATTTCTTTTGACATTGGAAAGACCTGACCAAATTCCAAACCCAACTGATAAAACTGAAATTACAAGTGCCACTTCAACAGTCATCAGACACATCACCCCTTTTCCATCTTGAAGAATAGTAAAACCCCTATGTAGAAACTCATATAAGCTTCATATAGGGGTTTTTATTATGATTTGGTATATTTATACCTTTTGAATTTTGCCTTGTCTATCCCTCAATAAGATGGTCACATTCAAGGTCAATCAGAACTTGTCTGACCTGATCTTTGATTCTGTCAGGTACTTCTGAAAATTTCTTCACACCTTTAACAATCAAAGTTGCATAAATCACTGCCATGTCTTTCACATCCTTTCTATAAAAAAATAATAGAAATCTAAGCATTGGATTCAGCATCCAATATTGCTTGAACTTCTGCCCTGATTTTTTCAGGAACTTCATCAATGGTTTTCAATCCTTTAAGGATCAGACTTGCATAAACTTTTGCCATTTAAACCACCATCCCTTCATATATTTCAATCAAAGCAAGTTGTGTGTCTGTCATCTGTGATTCCAGTGTTTTGTTTTGTTCAGCCATGATCCTGATGTATTCATCTTTTTCATACTGGATCATGTCATATTCAAACCCTTTGAATGTTTCTTCACCCACAACTTCTTCAACTGGAACAATGTTGGAATGAACCCACACATTGACTTCATCAATCACCAGGGGTTCAGGTGCAACAGTGCTTTTGACTTTTCCATGTTCTATCATGTTAAAACTCCACCTTTCTTATAAATGTTTTCAAGATAATACTGATCAGCAAAATCTTGTATTGGGTCAACATACTTTTCTTTTAATCTATAACTATTACAATGGATCAACCATCCTTTGTATGAATTTATTGAACACCATTCTGAATAGGTCAATTCCTGATCTTCAAGCTTCTTTCTATGAATAGCAACCATTTTTCTTTTGAACTGCTTGCAGGTTGTTTTTCTAAGAAGCTTATAGTTCATGAAAGTCCTATATCCAACAAAATCAATTCCACGCACATATGTTGGGAACACTTGCCAGTTTTCTTTGATCTTCAATTTCAACTTGGATCTGAAATATTCATCAATTTCTTTTTTCAACTCATGAAGTTTTTCTTTGCTGCTTCCCAGGATCACAATGTCATCCATGTATCTGAAATAATACTTCACACCTTTGACTTCCTTGATCCAGTGGTCAAACTCTGAAAAATAGAAGTTTCCACTGTACTGTGAAAGATAATTTCCAATAGGAATTCCTGTTCCACCTGGTGTTGAATCAATAATTTCATCAATCAACCATAGAAGATCAGGATCTTTGAAAAGTCTTCTGTATTTCTTTTTCAAAATGTCATGGTTGATTGATGGGTAAAACTTTTTAGCATCTAACTTCAAACAATACTGTGATTCAGCAACATCATGCTGCATTGCATGGTTCAACTTGTTCAAACAAAGATGAATGCCCCTTCCTGGTATTGCTGAATAAGTGTCAGTTGTAAAGTTGTTCAGTAGGATTGGTTCAATAATCTGCATAATTGCCCACTGACAAATTCTATCAGGGAAATAAGGTAACTTGAAAATTTCACGTTCTTTTCCACTGTCCTTCTTGATGAATGTTTCATATTGTGAAGTTCGGTATGTTTTATCAATCAACATTTGTTGAAGCATCCCCAGGTAATATTCAGGGTTTGATTCAACCATCTTGACTTCTTGATACCATCCTTTTCCCTTTTTAGCATTTTGATGTGCCAGGATCAGGTTGTCCATGTCATAAATCTTTGGATATAAATTTCCGTATCTTTTCATTTATGAACATCCTTTGTATGCACTGTTCAAACTGAATCTTCAACTTTGAATTTAACTTCAAATTTACCAATACAGTTCAAAGTATTTTTTTTATGTTTTGCCAAGGGGCAGGGCAATCAAAGTTTCACATTTTTTTAAGACTTTACTATTATGCATTTACTAAGTGACTGCTGATATTCCGATTACGATTAGAAGAAGTATTATTCACATTCCAATAGAAACTACCACTATTAGAAGAATTATTCCAATTACTGCCTAATTGAGTGATTAACTAAAAGTGGTTTTTCCTTTTGTTTATGACTTCTTTTGGTTGTATCAACACCATTGATTGCCCAAATTTATTTTAAATCATTATTTTGTCAGTCTTATGCTGCATCAGGTACATACACCAAGCGACCGCCGATATACCGATAACGAGCAGAAGAAGGATCACCCACACGCCAAAAGAAACCACCACAAGTAGAAGAAAGATACCAAGTACCGCCCAATAGAGCGATAAACCAACCGTTGTAAGTGTGGTTCTGATACAAATAGTCACCAACTGGAAGTGAACTGTCACCAACTGTTTCAGAAGGGAAGAACAACCAGTCAAAGTCTTCATTGTATGCAAATGCTGAAATGTAGCCATTAGATCTTGCAATGGTGATTCCTGCATCTTTATATGGTGATGTTCCAATATCATCTGCAAAGCCATTATCTGAAACATAAAGATTGTTCATGTTCTTTGCTTCAATGTTCAAACCATCAACAAACTTCCAAATGTTCATCCAAAAGTTTTCTTCACCTCTGTATGAAATAGATCCGTTTACTGCTGATCCTGATGCATTACCAAGAAGGGTTGTTGCACCAGTAGGTTCTGACATGTTGCTTGTAGCATCATCAGTTTTCATGACACCATTTCCAATCTTGGACTGTGTGTTCATAGAAGCATATTCAATTGTGAATAGAAGCTGTGTTGCAGCCACCGTTGCAGCATATGCCTGTTGCCATCCAGTACCACGATTGTTTGCCAACTTTCTTGTGTTTGCTCTTGTCAAGTTTTGGGTCAATCCACTGATTGGTTTTGCATTTGCAATGGATGAAAGCTTGTCAGCCACAAAATCAGCAACCTGTGCATCATCATAGATATAATTACCAACAGAAGCATCAAACAATGATCCTTCATAAGCTGAAAGATATATGAAGTTCTTTTCTTTGCCATTATGGATGAAAGCAGGGTGAAGCTTGAAGCCTGACTTCTTCACATCAGAAACATAGTATCTTGCTTTTCTCATGTGGAAGCCTTTACCAACATTACCTGCAAGGGTTTTGGTCACTGTTGCTGTCACACCTGTTGTTCCACCATTGAATGTTGCTGTGACCTTTTCACCTGGATCAACTGATGTGAATGAAACAGATGAACCTGATCCACCAGTTGTCCAACCTGCAAATGATGCTGCTCTGATCTTGGATGCCACTGCTGATGCATCATCACCTGATGCCACTGCAACAGTGAAATCTTTTCCATCAAGGTTGATGGTCACATTTCCACTGGAAGATGCACCTGCTGTGATTGCAAGTGTATTGATTTCTTTATATTCAACCTTATCAAGCTGTAAAGGAACAACCTTGTAATAGAATCTTGGTTGTTCAACCATAACCTGAACTTTTTCACCGATTGGATAAGTGACCCCACCCTTGGTGACTGCTTGAAGTAATGCACCTGTTTCTGTGTAAGCTGCTTCACCATAGTAAGCAAGGACTTTTCCTGTGTCAGTGACTATGCATCTTTTTCTTCCACCAAATGCCTTGATTCCATCAAACATTGCACCTGGTGTCTTATTCACTGCACCTGCAAGTCTTTTGAATGCTTTGTTCTTGAAGTCAACTTCCACACCATAAATGTCTGCATCAGTATATCCAACAAAAGCTTGAAGATCTGAAATCTTATTCTGTAAATCAGCAATATCACCGATTGTTGCAACAGCAGCAGGATCAACATTCAATGAAACATTTGAAGCATTGGAAACTGTTGTGACAAGTTTGAAATAAGCACCTGAAACAGTGATTCCATTGTAGGGGGGCATATATCCTGCTTGGGTTGCAATAGTCACTGCATAAAGGATCTCACCAAGATCAGGATCTATTGCATAAAGTCCGATTGTTCTCATGTAGTAACCACTCACCAGGTCACTGTTTGTGACAGCACCTTCAACCTGAACAGCAACATTGTTTGTTCTGATGACCTTGCTGACCAATGTGGTTTGTTTGATTGAAGACAGTGCAGTCAATCCAGGAAGCTGACCATCAGTGTAAGTTGTATCTGAAACACTGATCTTTGTAAACTGAACATTTCCTGCACCTGCAAGCATCTTTGCCATCAATGCTTGACCTCTGTCTGTAATTATTAACTGTTTAAATTCAGCCATGTTTGTATTCCACCTTTCTTTTAGTTGATACCTGTTATTTCTGTTATTGAAGCATTTGAACCAGTTTTCCCAACACCATTGATCATGACAGTTTCATTGAAGTTGTCTGAAAGTGTGACTTCTGCTGATCCGATTATTCCACCGCCAATGATTGAACTTCCTTGAACATTAAAATCAGATTTGAAAGCATCTGAAAGTTCAAAGATCTGACAGAATGCCATTCCCATTCCAAGATTGTGTTGACCGTAACTGTCACAATAAATATCATTCTTTGAAGTCAATTCAATGTTCACTGGAATCATATATCCAAGCAAGTATTGAAGTTCATCAACTTGTCCTGAAAGTTCAAGGTGTGTGATGATCTCCATTTTGTATTCATTGAAGTTTCTGTTGATGGTGAAGTTCAGTCCATCACACAATTGAACAAGCTTCTGAACCAAAGCCTTGTAAGTGTAAGGAACAACATCATTCCATCTTGTCATGATCCTTGAAATTCTTGATTCCAAAGTGTCATCAGCCAATGGAATGATGTTCAATAGTTTTTCAAATTTTGCAATACCAACCAGGTCACTTGTTTCAATGAACTGGTTGTTTTTTATTTTTTCACTTTCATCAATCACCAGTTGAAATTCAGGGTTTTCTGCATCCATGATGGACTTGATTTCTCTGAACTGCTGAATGAACAATGGAAGGTGTTCAATTAAATTTACATCCCTAATCATCCAGTAACACCACCCAACACTGGAATTTGATATGCTGAAAGAATCAGATTGGATGTTGAACCATTGATCCTGGTGTCAGCTATATCAAGAACCCCTTGAATTCCTAAGATCCTGGTGTCAATCTGTGCTGTTCTTACAATCAAGCTTCCTTGATTTGCCCAGTCTTTTCTAAGTTCAAGAAGGTATTCTTCAATGACTGATTGGATCTGTGATTGTAAGCTGACAAACGAATAACCATCATCAAAGGTGATAGTAGTTGACACATTCACTGTGATTTCTTCAACTGTTTCCACTGTGACAATATGACCGATAGGGGCAACCCCAAGACCTGATCCATCTTTTGTTGGATCAATAGCTTCTTGAACTGTGTCAATCAAAATTGAACTTGCTTTGCTGAACTCTGAATTCAGAATTGTCAACTTGACTGTTCCACCACCATCCCAAAGTGGGGTGACTTTGGTTGATCCGACACCTGCAATTGCATTGGTCTTTTCAATATAGTCTTTTTTATTTCCACCATAGGGTTTTGTTTCAAAGCTTGAAAAGTATCTGACACGAAGATCTTCTGTGTCTTCTTCATCTTCCCCAGGAATAAGAAGTTCAGTAAGCTGTGCAGTTTCAAGACCATCAATATATTCAATGGGGATCATATCACCAAAATATTGATTTCCTTTCACACCTGCTTCTTCACATTCTACCTGGTAAACACCATCTGAAATTTTTGATTTCACATAGTAGTTCAGATCATTCAGACTGAACCTTGAACCAATGGAAATATTGATTGTAGATGGTGTGAACTCACCTTTCAAAAGGGCATATGTTGCAGGATATGGTGTGATTCCACGTTCAGCAGCACGTCTGATCAGATATTCCCTTGAAGCTGTATCACCAAAGGTTTCTTTCAGGATGATGTCAAATTCTATATACATCAATTGAAGTTCAACAGCAACAGGGGCAAGGGCATTATATATTGGTGAACTTTCCCTTTTGTCAAGCTGATCAGACACCCTGTCAAGCATTCTTTGAAGGATGCTTTCAAATGTTACATTCTCATACATTAAATATTCACCACCTTTTCTGCATCAATATCACCAAATATTGTGTGTGCAGTGAAGGTCACATGAACCTTTCCTTTCACACTGACATCAAAATAAAAAGCATCAACCGACAAGATCCTTTCATCTTGGGTCAATGCTTCTGTGATTCTTCTTTCCAGTTCAGGGCATACATAAGTTACTGGTTCACCGAACAGATCAATCAGTTCAATCCCATAATTCCAAGAATAAATGATGTACTGATACCGTTCAGTATTGAGAATCATATAAATTGTTTGTTTCATTGCATCCTGTCCATCAGTCAATCCACTGATGACTTCCTGTTCAAGATACATTTTGAAGCTTTTGCTTGGTTGTGATTCAATTTCAAAATCTTCTTGTAAAAATCCGTTTATTCCTGGAATCATGTTATCACCCTATCTATCACAATATACTTTTGACCACCTTGCATCTGAATCATGATCACTTCATCACCGACAACCAAGCCATTGTGAACAGTGAAAGTTTTCTTTCCAGTGTATGCATGATTATGTGATGCAAAGGAAGAATCACCTGACCCACCACTTTTGTATTCAGTTTCATGATTGACATTCATGTCAACCTGATAGTCTGTCACATTCCTGGTTAAGATCAGTTGTGCAGCAGTCAGTGTCATCTTTTGTTCCACATTTATCTTCAAGGGTGATTTGCTGATGACCTTACCATAAACAATAGCAGTGGGTTTGGATGCATTCACTGCTTCAATTGCAGCTTTCTTGATAGTAACTAATAGGTCATTAAAATCATGCAACAAATTCACCCCCTCTAAGTGTTAGATCCATGAAATGTTCATCATTGTTGAACTTATGCTTGCACTTCTCAACAAGCATCAGGTTGTTCAGTTTCACATCACCAAGGTTCAATTGAACCACAACCATTGAACCTGCTCTGACCCTGGTGTCACCAAGGGCATTGCTTATGGTCAAGTTCCTTGTCTTCTTGTTGTAAAGTGAAAGAAGGGCATCTGCTTTTGCTTTTCCATTTTCACCCTTTTGAAGTGTATCAAAGTATTGAAGAACACCCCAGTTGTTCATGTTGGATGAATCCTGTGCAATATACACATCCCTTTTTCCTGATTCTTCATTGTCATATACCAACTTGATTTTGTTGTAAGTATCTGAATCAATAGAAGAAGTGTAACTGTAATTTTCACCAGTTTCTTCATCTATCAGCAAATTGACATACATGGATTGAATGCTTTTCAAAGCAAGCTTTCCAAAGTCATCATACAAGACAAACATTTCTTTCTTGTTCTGCAAGGTCAGATCCAATGCATTCTGCACCATGTCAAACAGTGCAACATTGTCTTCAACCCTGGATGCTATTTTATAACCAGTATTTTGAATTGTACCTGTTTGCATATTGAAGTCAGAAGCAATCATCTGAATGAATTCACCTGCTGTTTTGTTTGTATAGACATAGGTGTCTTTATTCTTCAAATATCTCAACTGATCATATGCTGTGACAGTGATGATTCCATCCTTATCACGTTTCTTCACAAATATAAACCCATAAAAAACATTTTTATTGTCCACCTTCAACCTGACTGCATTTCCTTCTGTGAAGTTCAGAATATCATCCTTGACCACATTGAATGTCAGTTGACCTGGTGATCCTTTTCTTTCTGTTGTCCAGGTAATACCTTCTTCAACAACTGGAATATAGACCTTGTTTCCATTTTGAATCAATAGTTCAACATTCATCTGAACACCCCCTAAACTGGAATGGTCAGAACTTGACCAGGATATATCAGATTTGGATTCTTGATCTTGTCTTTGTTTGCATTGAAGATCTTTGGATATTGACTTCCGTTTCCATAAAACTTCTTTGCTATTGCCCAAAGAGTGTCACCCTTGACCACTTTATGTGTTTTTGATGTGGTCTTTGGTGCAGGTGATGATTCAGCAGGTCTTGAAGCCTGAACAGTTGCCTTTGGTTTGGACTGTGTGAAAGTCACATTTGCAGTCTTTGTTCCATAGTCCTTGTATTGCTTCAAACTCACTGAAATAACCATGTCAAAACCTTCCTTCTTGTCTTCCTTGATCTTATAATCTTCAAGGGAAACTTTCAGGTTCGTATCAAACAACATACTTCCATTTGGAAGGGTTCTTGTCACTATGAACTGAAAAGGTTCTTGACTGATCTTTAATTGTTCAAGCTTTTTCAAATAGTAGGATGCTTTCTGAAATCCATCCTTGTATAAAGCGAATGGATATTTGACTTGTGGGATCATTGCATCAAAGTCAATATCAGTCAGCTTTGGTTTCTTCAAAATGTTGATTTCACCATCATTGATCAGTGTCAATGTTTTGTTTTGGTTGTTCACTTTTAATTGCAGCTTGGAAGGTGCAATTGGTAACAACACTTTATCTAAGTAAAAATAATATGCCATTAATCATGCACCCCCTCTGCTGCTTTTTCCATAGCTTCATTCACACCTTCACCAAGGTAAGAAACTACACCATCAAGATCCATTTCATTGTTTATTGTGTTGTAATTGGTTTGTTCAACTTTAATTTCAGCAGTTGTGAACCTGTTGACCACTTCTGCTTCTGCAATATCTCTAAGGTATTTCAAATCTTCCTGTGAAATATCCACTGAATCTTTGATTGCCCCAGTATTATCAGCAGTGTCTGCAATATTACCTGGAACTGATGATGCATCATAACCACTTGCATAGTCACTTGGATCAGGAACACTTGTGTCAAAGATGCTTCCAATGTCAAAGTTTGAAATTGTATCTTCAATACCTTCACCAAAGGAATAACCTGCATCCCACGCTTCACCATATTCAAATCTGTCCAAGTGCATTGAACTTGCATCCATTCTTGGAACTTTGATTTCAGCTTCACCAACAAGGTCTGTGACCATTCCTTGAAGGGATGATCTCCAACCACTGACTGCACTTGCAAGGTTCGATCCAAACAGTGTGTCAA
>Ga0079099_1012254_pt1 | contig 11089 bp, 12 predicted proteins | sample ADurb_H2B_02_Slu_FD_77098 | JGI IMG/M metagenome (GOLD analysis project Ga0079099, IMG submission 77098) | Active sludge microbial communities from Illinois, USA, of municipal wastewater-treating anaerobic digesters - ADurb_H2B_02_SludgeMetaT... | ecosystem: Engineered > Bioreactor > Anaerobic >... | reverse complement strand
GTTTACAAACATCTTCGTGCAATTGAAGAAGAGAGGTCGTATGGAAATCTTATCATCAAAGCCCATTGGGGGCAACTTGTTTCACAAGCCGGAATTGAATTGGGGAATCCTCGGGACAGCCAGGATAGCAGAAAAATCAATCATTCCAGCTCTGTTGAGTATGAAGCACACCCCTGTCATCGCAGTTGCCAGCCGTGATCTGACGCGCGCGCAGGAATTCGCTGAGCCGTTTGAGATACCGCGCGCCTATGGCAATTATGATGACCTCATTTCTGACAGCGATGTCCAGGCTGTTTACATTCCACTGCCCAACAGCGAGCATGCTCCCTGGGCAATCAAGGCGATGCAAGCCGGCAAGCACGTATTGGTCGAAAAACCTTTTGCCCTCAACGCAGACGAAGCCCAGCTGATGATCAGCACTGCGCTGGAGAATTCGGTTGTGCTGATGGAAGGTTTTATGTATCGCTACAGCGACCGCTTTGAGAAGATCTATGAAATCATACGTTCAGGTTCTATTGGCAAAGTACGGCTTGTGCAGGCCGGGTTCAGCTTTATGCTTGGCAATCCAGATGATATTCGCCTCGCGCCAGACCTCGGCGGTGGAGCCTTATACGACTTAGGCTGTTACTGCATCAATATCCAGCGCCTGCTGGTTGGGCGTGAGCCAGCCAGTGTGCAAGCGATCTGCCAGATGAGTAAATCGGGGGTGGATCTGCAAACCGTCGCCACACTCGACTTTGGCGACCAGGTTTTTGGGCAGTTCATGGTTTCATTCAATGCTGAAGCCTCCCAGTTCCTGCGTGTTGTTGGGTCTGCGGGCACGATTCACATCGAATATCCCTTCAATCCACATGGTGAGAGTGCCAGGGCTTGGCTGAGCACGGCAGGTAAGGAAAGCAAGCGCATCAATTTCCGCGCCGAAAACGACTACAAACGCATGTTGGATCACTTCTATAACGTGGTTGTCAGCAAGGATGTGCCTCAGTTTCCACTGTCTGATGCCATCAACAACATGGTTGTGATCGATGCTTTGTTCCAGTCTGCCGCAGATAATGGGCGACTGGTAAACCTCAAATAAGAACATTTCTGAGAAGATCTTATGACAGAAAAAATGCACATTGCTAATTCAATTCGCGAAACTTCAGCAACCTCACTGAACAAGATTATCCTGCCGACGATCTTGATCATTGCGGTCATCATCGTCTTATATATCGCCAAAGATTCCACTTATTCAGATCCAGTCATACCCTATAGCGAGCAAGTTGAAACGGTAGTCGGTTATGCTGTTTTGGGCTGTGAGGCAGCTTCGGTCATTGTCATAGTCACCTCTGCTATCCATGGACTGATCTCTTACGTGAAACGCCTTTTTAACAGGGATTATCTGGATCAGATCCGTTCTTCCGAGAACATCCGCTTGAGAATGGGGCACCGCTTGAGTCTTGCGCTCGAATTTGCGATGGCTGCAGACATCTTAAGTCTGACGATCTCCCCGCGTTTTAATGAGTTGTTGACGCTGTTTGTCATCATCCTGCTGCGTGTTTTGATCACAAATTTCCTTGAATACGATATTGAGATTTCCGAGAATTACCAGATGGTGCCCATAAGAAACGGTATCATCGTGAGCCCCGAAGACAAAAGCCAGAAAGAAGACGCAGAATAGTCTTTGAAGATAACAAAAAACGGATGCGGTTGCCGCATCCGTTTTTGATTCGTGTGTCAGGATCAAGGGGTTGGGGAAGGTGTCATCGTGCGCGTGACAGTCGCTGAAGGCACTGGTGTGGCGATGTTGACTGGCACCTTAAGCAGTTCTCCGATGAATAGGGGTGTCGTTTCACTCAGAAGCGGAGTGATGCCGTTGGCTGTGCGATAGCGATTGGTTTCTGCGATAATGCGTTCGGGAGTGGAGCGGAAGAACTGGGCAACCGAATCGAGCGTGGCACCAGATTCGACGATATAGTCGACGACTGTGCCCGGGCGAAGTTCAGTGGGAACTGAAGTGGAGGTGGGCATCCGCTGCCAGGGGGCAGGTACCTTGACGATGTCACCAGGTTTGATGTAACAGTTCCCGCCAGTAACATAATCCGGGTTGATCGATAAAAACACATCCAGGTCCGCGCCAAATTTTTCAGCGATCTGCGCGCAGTAAAAATCGTCTTCCTGGACCACATAGTCAAAAGGTCCGTCGAGGGTGGGTGTCAGTGAGGGTGTCGGCGTTTCGGTGATAGTCGGGGTGACGGTGGCGGTATTGGTTGGGGTGACCGGGGTTGGGGTCAGCGTCATGGTGGGGGTGGGAGTGTCGGTCGCGAAGAGTTGCAGTCCGCCACCACCGAGATTGCCAGTTGCCCATAATGCTAGCATCACCAATCCAGCGATGATCAAAATAACAACCAGGACAAGCAGGAGTGTTTTGCTGCTGTTCTTGCGTGATTTCTTTCGATAAGAAGAGAGCAAGCTCTGAGATTTTTTCTGTGCCATGTTCTGTAATTCCTTCCTTTGTCAGGTAACAAAGTTCGATTTATAGCATATTAAACGGTGCAACCCGCTTTTGTCAAGTATACCATTTCGCTACAAATCCATAGAATGCTTTGGATTGCTTTGGATTGGTTCATTTGTTTCGATTCAAGTGGGATCAAATAGGTGTGGTTTGGAAAGATAGATGTATTTTGGTAGGGGCAGACCCTCGTGTCTGCCCAAGTGACCGTAGGGGGTAACCACAGGGGGTTACCCCTACAACTAGCCGTTTCAGTCCAAGCAGGTGGATTTTGGTAGGAGCAGACCCGTTGTCAAGACAATGATGGTTTACATGTTGTTTAGGCTGATTATTTATACTTTTATCTATCAGACAGATCATCTCGGATGGTAGAGGCAACCCTGTGTTTACCATGTAGGCGGGTAACCACGTTCTTCAAGAGGGTGGTTACCAAGGGGTTACCGCCATGCTTTCAACATTCGGGGTAGAGTCGATGGCTCGACCTAACAAGATTGTGACGTAGGGTTGACGGAGTGCAAAGCCTCCCCTTGCGGGATGCGTCAACCAAGAAGTTGTGGAACAGGCAGGCCTTTTCCCTACAATGGTCCTATGGCAATTAAGGGCGTAGGGACAGACCTCGTGTCTGCCCGGGCATTTACACGTGGTCAACTTACTGAAATTTTTTGGAGACCGGCACGATCAATCACGTCATCTCGAGCATAGCGTGGCGATCTGCTTTTCCATTCCACTGGCTAAAGACCCTCGGTCAAACCCCGTACACGCCGGTACGATCATTTATCTTGATTGTGCCGGTCTCTGACCGTGCACACGAATTAGCCGTAGGCTTCATCTTTTGTTACAAAAAATTGAGGAGACCTGACGGTCAAATACCGTGCTCGGCGGGGACGCCGGCACGATCATAAAAACAAGACGGCACCACCTTTCTCTGTAGCATACCTCAAGAATGAGTATAATAAGCCCATGTTTCTGCGAAAACCTGTAACATTTCTCGCGCTGGTGGTAATAGCCACAGCGCTTCTTTTGTCCACCGGCTGTGAAAGGACTCAGATCCCGCCTGTCAACCCTACTCCTGAGGTCACCATCCCAACAGCAATCGCCAGCACAGCCACTGCCACCCAGGAACCTACTCTCACCTCAATTCCAGCCGCAGCGCTGGTCAATGGAGAACCCATCCCGCTGAGTTACTTCAACAATGAAGTCTGGCGCTACCGCGATTCGCTGGCTGATAAAGCGGTCAAACCAGGGGATGCTGAAATCAGCCAGACTGTCATTAATTTCCTGATCGAACAGCAGTTGCTGGCGCAGGAAGCTCACAAGAATGGCTATGCTCTGAGTGAGGCAGACCTCCAAGCAAAGATTGACGGACTGATCGCCGGCTTGGGTTCACAGCAGGCTTTCGAGGACTGGCTGACCAACAATCACTACGACGACGCAGAGTTCCGCATGGCACTCACGCTCGCCTCAGAAGCCGCCTGGCAGCGCGATCAGATCTCAGCCACCATCCCCGACGCGGTCGAACAGGTGCGGGCACGGCAGATTTTCGCCCTCACCCCCGAAGGCGCGCAACGTGCGCTGACAAGCCTTGCCAGTGGCACGGACTTTAGCACGTTGGCCTGGGAGTACAGCCCCGAATCTGGCGGCGAACTGGGTTGGTTCCCGCGCGGTTACCTGCTCTACCCGGAAGTCGAAGCGGCTGCTTTCAGCCTTGAAGTCGGCGCTCGCTCGGAGATCATCCAATCCGAGATTGGCTACCACATCATCGAGGTGCAGGCGCACGAATCGGCCCACCCCCTAACTACCGACGCCCGCATTGCCCTGCAGACCAAAGCCCTCCAGGACTGGCTCAGCGCGGCAATTGCCAATTCACAGATAGTCATCCAGATCCCGTGAGCAACCGAACCCGCCAACCAGCCCGACGACCCAGTCCTGCTACGCGCCCGATGGCGGTACCAATGGAGCAGCCTAAGAAGTCAACGGGTTGCGGCAGCATTGGAGCCGGCGTCTTGCTTTTGGCTTTGGTGCTGGTGGTTTTGTTGATGCTGCTGGGCATCCTGCCCAACCCCCTGCAAGCGAAACCCACTGCCACCAGTCTGCCGGAAGGACTGACGAACGAACCTACCACTATCAATGAAACCACCCCTGTCAAGAGTGTAACCACCACTCCCACCCAAACTCAGACTCTTGAACCGACCGCCACCTCCACTCCAGAGCCGACCCTGACCTATACACCCACGCCAACTGAAAAGCCAATGCCTTTTGTAATCAAGGGCACGCCCAAGGGCTACCCGAATTCCATGCTTTTTTCTCAATACAGCTGCGAAGAGTATCTCTTTATTGGCGGCGAAATCCTGGATCTGCGTGAAGCCCCGATTTTGGGTCTGACAGTCAAACTCGGCGGCACTTACGGCGGAATCCCGGTTGATCTGACCAGTGAATCAGGGGATGTTACCGTATATGGGCCATCGGGCTTTGGGTTCGTGATTGAAAATCAGCGCATCCGGGAAAGCGACCTCACTATTCAGCTATTCGATGCAAACGGTGAGGCATTATCCGCCCAGACCTATCTGAGCATCACAGGCAACTGTGACAGCAACCTCGTGATCGTCAATTACAAACAGGTACGTGAAATTCAGCCCTGAGCTTCCCGCTGTGGCAGTTCAATCCTCTCATCACCAGTCATTAATCCTGACAACTTTTGCGAACGCAAAGGCATCACGCGGCTATTGGCAAAGTAGCCAAAGTCAAAAGCTGTTGGATCTCCCGCTTGCTTGCCTGGCACAGGCATCAACCGGGCGGTGAGAGGTTTGTTGAGGCGCAGAGCCAGAGCTCCGAGATCCAGCAGGATGGGGTAGATTTCTTCGGGAGTGGTGTCGCCAGGCAGGGGGATGACGTCCAATCCCGCACCGCAGACAGCCGAAAACAGCAATAATTCAGTCAAGCTCAGGCTGCCTTCAGCCGCCCGCTGGGCAAGCGTGCTGTCTTCAAGGACGGGCAGCATCAGGCCATTAAAGCCAATTTTCCGGTATTGGGCTTGCTGCAGGCTGGTGGTAAGAAAAGTACTGGCGAACAGGCTTCCGTTTGGACCGAATGCGGGTAACCCCAGCGCTTCGAGCGCGCTACCAATGGAAGCGCTCTGGTCCGGGTGCGGTGCAAGGGTGAAGTCCAACCCTTTGAACTGGTAGCCGTACATTTTCTCCAGTTTTTCACCAACAACTTCCAGCCTGGCAGCGTTTGAATTAATGCTGTCAACGAGGCATTGACGGGCTTCGTGCAGGCTTTTAGCTTGCTTGAAACATTCGAGTGCGAGATCTGCGGACTGCAGGGCAAGCGCAAAAGCTGGACCCTCATACTGCGCATAGGCGGCGGGGAAGAAAGGCGTGCAGGCGGGCACGTTCGCCAGCGCGCAAAAGCGCAAATTTGCGAAGCCATCCGGCTCCAGTTTCGAAAGTGAAACAATTGTTTCCGCACAGCGGGCTGCGTTTGCCAGGTCGAGCTCACCTTGTTGGGTCGTCAGCGATCCAGAAAGAAAAACACGGTCGCTGCGCCCCAAGGCAGCAGGGATCACAACCCACTCGGCAGGGTCATACCCGGCAGGACCAAGTGAGACGTACTCAAACCCATCGGCGTGGGCTTCGATGGCATAGCTCTGGGCAGCTTTTGGTAAATCAATGGGTGCCACAAATTGACCAAAAGGCGGTGTTGCCAAGCGCAAGGATTGAACCTCAAAGCCTGCTTCTTCAAATAACTTACGGGCATGGCTGGCGAAAATCCCTATCTGCTGCATAAGCAACCGATTTACCGGGTAACCCGGTTCGCAAAAGACCGTGATGGAACGTATTTTCATGATCAGACTTTCTGGCTGCGTTGGCGCAGCACCTCGAACATCAGCACACTCGCAGAAACCGCAGCATTGAGTGATTCTGTCTTTCCAACCATCGGAATACGCACACTGTGCGTTGCCAGCACGCAGCCTTCCGGGCTGATGCCCTCCGCTTCACCGCCGATCAGCAGCGCAGTGCGTCCGCGAAAATCTGCCTTCCAGAGGCTTTCCTGCCCGTCCATATCCGCATGATACACGCTCAAACCTTCCACATAGGCGGTGATTGCCTCCCAAGGCCATTGCAGCAGCGGCAGCCTGAAATGCGCACCCATCGCGGAACGAACAACCTTTGGCGCCCACACATCCGTGGTACCGGGGGGCAGGCAGATTGCCTGCACGCCAGCGGCTTCTGCTGAGCGCAGAATGGTGCCCAGGTTGCCAGGGTCCCGCAGTTGATCAAGGATCACCACAAAGCCGGGCCTGGCAGGCTGGGAGGGCTCGGGAATGTCAAAAACCCCCAGGATGCCCTGGGAAGATTCTGTGTCGCTCAGGCTGTCAAAAAGGCGATCTTCTACTTCAAAAGCGAATTGCCCGGGCTTAAGGCCTTCAAGCAGCGTTTTCGCACGAGTGCTTAGGCTGGTCTTGTAAAGTATAAAACGCAGCGGCACAGCCGAAGCCAACCCGTCTTCCAACACGCGAGCCCCTTCTGCGACAAAGGCGTTGTGCTTGCGCCGGGCTTTGCTCTGCTCGAGCAGGCTGCGTACGAGCTGGATGTTCGGATTTTTTGGGGAGCTTAGAATTTGGCCGGGCATGCTTCAATTATACCGATGCCGGCGGGTCTGGCTGGACTGATTTGAATTCTGCCCGGACTTCTCCCTGGCTGGTTATGGTCAGAACGGCATACTGAGGTTTGTACTGGTTGCGCCGCTCCGGATATCCGACGCCTGGGTTTATAAAACGGATGCCATCCATGACCTCATCCTGGCGGACGTGGATGTGCCCGTAAATAATCACGTTCGCACCAGGATATTTTTGGGCAAGTTTTTTCTGAAACTGGCGATGACTGCTGATGGTCCCAAACAAAAAGAGGACTACGTAATTCAAGAACCACTGCCAGATGCTCATGTGCCCATGAGCCAAAGTGATTTTGATGCCATTGATTTGATGATGGCATTCCAACGGCAAGTGGTATCCCATAAACCAATCCCGGTTGCCCTGAACTGCGTCGGTTGGCGCGATGTGCGATAACCGTTCGATGACCTCCGGTTTGCAAACATCCCCAGCATGAAAGATGCGGTCTGGCAGCTCCGCCTCTATCGCGCGCAGAAGAGCAGGCTCAATCTCTGGTGTGCGATCCCCAACATGGGTATCAGCGAGAATGACGATACGTTGGTCAGTTGACATGCGAATAAGAAGCTAACGCGGTTTTTTCAGGAAGCCAAAGGTGATCACAACCACCAAGCCAACGAGGCTGATCGCTGCCATAATCAAACCGACTTTTTGGCTGTCTCCGAAGAGGACCTGCGCGGTCGATGGGGGCTGGGTGGGGGTGGGGGTGGGTAGAGGTGTTTTAGTCGGAATGGGCGTACGGCTGGGGACAAAAACCGTTGGTTGCGGGGTGGTGGGGATGGGGGTTGGCGTGGCGTTACTGGTTGGGGTGGGGGTGTTTGCCCGGCGGATAAGCAGGACCTGGCCGATGTAGACCTCCTCTGCTTCGGGGCTGTTGCCGTTGAGGACCATGATTTCACTGCCAGGAATGCCGTAGGCATTGGAGATGACCCACAGATTCTCGCCAGCCTGGACCACGTGATAAATGGAGCCATCTGCCTGTGGCGTGGAGGTCAGGATGCCATAGGTGTTCGGAGTTGGGGTCTGTGCCAGGGTGCTGCCAAGGGGCAGGGCGATCAACAGGGCGCAGCAGGCCAGCACCAATAGTTTTACGATTTTCATGGGCTATATTATAGCTGTTTTGGTTAATTGGGTCAGGAGAGCGTCAAATTCTACGCAGTGCACAATGTCCGGGAGATTGAGGAGGGTTTCTTCCATTGACATTATCGATAATTTGAATTTTACACTCTCCCCCGCTTCGCGGACCCTCCCTCGAGGGAGGGCTGTGGCTTGGGCTTCCCCTGGGGGCTGCTTGCGTTCCGGAGGATTGAGTACCCCCTCTTAAGAGGGGGAATTAAAGGGGGTGGGAGACTGATGAGGGTGCTAAGCCCTGGGCTTTCCCTTGAGGGAAGCTGGCGCCTGCCGGGCAGCGGACGGGAGACTGATGAGGGTGCCAAAGCCAGGGCTTCCCTTGGGGGAAGCTGGCTCCCACCGCGGAGCGGATGGGAGACTGAAGAGGGACTTTTTAACTTTTTCATTCTATAATATCTCCGTGACAAAGAGTAAACTAACTCCCTTAGCCCAAATACTGCGCCGTGAAGCTACGAGGGAAGAACAACGCCTTTGGTACGACTTTTTATCCACTTATCCAGCCAGGTTTAGAAGACAAGTCGTGATCGGTAAGTACGTCGTAGATTTTTACTGTTCCTCAGCTAGGCTGGCGATTGAACTGGATGGAGGTCAGCATTATAAAGACTCTGCATTAATCCGGGATAACGAAAGAACACAATGGCTGCAAGATAGTGGTATCCTCGTACTGCGATTCTTGAATTCGGATGTCAGGAACAATCTTTCTGATGTCTGTTCTTCAATCGACACTGTGGTCAAAGAACGCCTAGAAGAAATGGCGAATTAGAAAAACCGCTCTCCCCCGCTTCGCGGACCCTCCCTCAAGGGAGGGCTATGTTGGGCTTCCCTTAGCGGTTGCTTGAGGGAATTACTTGTCTCCAGTAACTTCCGGGGCAATGGAATGGTAAAATCAATCCGATTGGCTCGCAAGGAGCCGGAGAAGAGGTCATTATGTTGGATATCAAACTATTCCGGGAAAATCCGGATCTTGTAAAAGAAGGCCTGGTGAAGCGCCAGATGGAGACTGGTGTGGTGGATGAGGTGATCGCGCTCGATGAGCAGCGACGGCGCTTGATCCTGGACGTTGAAGCCAAAAAAGCTGAACGCAACGCTGTCAGCAAGGAAATTGGCAGGATGAAGAGCAAGGAGGAGCGCGAAGCGAAAATCAGCGCCATGCGCGTGCTTGGGGATGAAATTGCGGCGCTGGATGAAACCCTCAAGCAAACGGAAACCGCCCTTTTCGACACCCTGGCTGGCATCCCAAACATCCCCGATGCGGATGTTCCGGTTGGACCGGATGATAAGCACAACGTGGTGCTGCGAACCATCGGTGAACCCAAGCACTTTGATTTTGAACCAAAACCCCACTGGGATTTGGGGACCGCATTGGATATTATCGACTTCGAATCCGGCGTGAAGCTATCCGGAACGCGTTTTTACGTCCTGAAAGGCGCTGGTGCGCGTCTGGAACGCGCCTTAATCTACTGGATGCTGGATCTCCATATCCGCCAGGGCTACACGGAGTTTTATCCGCCCTGGATGGTGCGCGAAGAGGTCATGTTTGCTTCCGGGCAGCTGCCAAAATTTGCGGATAATCTTTACCATGACCACGAGGAGGATTTCTGGTGGGTGCCGACAGCGGAAGTGCCGCTAACGGGTATGTTTATGGGTGAGATAATCGAAGAATCAGCCCTGCCAATGAACCTGACTGCCTATACTGCCTGCTTCCGGCGCGAAAAAATGAGCGCAGGAAGGGACGTCCGGGGCATCAAACGCGGGCACCAATTCGATAAAGTTGAAATGTACAAGTACTGCCTGCCCGAAAACGCCGAGCAGGAACTTGAAAAGATGGTTGCTGATGCCTGTGCCACCTGCGAGGGGCTTGGGCTGACCTATCGCATTCTCAAGCAGTGCACAGGCGACCTGAGCTTTGGCTCGCACAAAACCTATGATGTTGAAGTCTGGGCACCTGGCTGCCAGGAGTGGCTCGAGGTTTCTTCCATTTCGAACATCGGTCAGTTTCAGGCAAGACGAGCCAACATCAAGTACCGTCCCGCAGACGGTTCTTCCTTGCAGTATGTGAACACACTGAATGGCTCGGGTCTGGGCCTGCCGCGCACGCTAATTGCTGTGCTCGAAAACTACCAGCAAGCAGATGGCAGTATTGTCATCCCTGAGGTTCTCAAGCCGCTTATGGGTGGCATCACGGTAATCCAATGAGTCCTGACTGGATCCGGATTTTGTTTATAGCAATCAGCGGTATTTTAAACGCTGTTGGCTTCTTTGGTCTGTTCCTGGTGTTTTTCCCAGGGCTGACGGTCAGTTGGATGGGTCACCTGATCTGGGTGATCTATGTTGGTTTCAACCGTGGGCATTCGTCGACGCAATTTGGTCTTACGATTGCGTTATTTGTGGTCAACACCCTGCTCATGGTGATTGGTTCGCTAACGGATAACCTGCTGGGAGCAAAAAAGACCCGCGATGTTGGGGTGCCCTTTTGGGAGACTCTCGTGAGCTGGCTTGGGATGCTGATTGGCGGCATCTTCCTGACCCCAATTGGTGGGATTGCGATTGCGCTGGCACTGCTTTATATATTGGAATACCATCGGCTCAACTGGGACCGCGAAAAAGCCTGGCAAGCGACCAAAGCATTAGCATTTGGCTACGGTTTGGCGGCAGGCATACGCCTGATAATGGGCTTCGTAATGGTCTGCCTCTGGTTGGTTACGGTGGTTTATTTGTAATTCCGATTTCTTAACACGATTCAGCTCGTAGTTGTAGGTCAGGTTACGCTTTTCAACCTGATGTCCCACTTACCCTAC
>Ga0079099_1059020_pt1 | contig 11131 bp, 8 predicted proteins | sample ADurb_H2B_02_Slu_FD_77098 | JGI IMG/M metagenome (GOLD analysis project Ga0079099, IMG submission 77098) | Active sludge microbial communities from Illinois, USA, of municipal wastewater-treating anaerobic digesters - ADurb_H2B_02_SludgeMetaT... | ecosystem: Engineered > Bioreactor > Anaerobic >... | reverse complement strand
TTTTTTTTACCTCCATGTCTTTTTTCTATTATACCCCATAAATTACTCAATATTTTGAATTTGCTCACGTATTTTTTCAATTTCACTTTTTATGTTAATAACTTGATGAGCAATTTTGTAATCATTAGCTTTAGAACCTATTGTATTCACTTCTCTATTGATTTCCTGAACCATAAAATCCAGTTGTCTACCTACAGAATGTTCAGTTTGTAGTAAAGATTGAAACTGTTCTAAATGGCTATTTAATCGTACTAATTCCTCTGTAATATTGCTTCGGTCAGCTAATAAGGCTATTTCCATAGTCATTCTTGTTTCATCAACTTCCCCAGCTTGTAAAAATTCTTGTAATCGGTTGTGCAATCTTTGAGCATAATTTTCTACTACTAAAGGAGCCAATTGCTCAATTTCTTTGACCATCTCATCTAAAACTTGTAATCTAGCAGCAATATCATTTTGTAATCTACTTCCTTCTGCCGCTCTACTTTCTTTGAATTTTTCTAAAGCAAGTCCAAGAGCACCAGATAATCCTTGCCATATAGCTTCTAAATCTTCAATTTTTTCTTCTAGTTTGATAACTTCTGGAAATTTAGCCAGCAAAGACAAACCAATTTTTTCCTCTAAATTTAGAGAAACATTTATTTCTTTCAAAGCATTATAATAAGATAAAGCTAAACCTTTGTCAACCTTAATATTTTTCTCTTTTTCAGAACTTTCCTCTATAGTAACAAAAACTTCTATTCTACCTCGTGAAATATCTTCTTGAATTACTTTACGAATTTTTTCTTCCAGGATATGAAAAGAACGAGGAATCCTAACCACTACTTCACAAAATCGATGATTAACAGATTTCATTTCTACTGTAAAATCATATTTTTGAGCATGAAACTCTCCTCGTCCATATCCAGTCATACTTTTTAACAATAGTTTCACCACCTTCGCTCACTATAAATCTCTAAACATTATATCACAAAATCACAAGATTTAATAAGCGAAAGTCGGAAAACCTGTATTTAGTTTTCCGAAACTAATGTTTGACCACGCCAAATTAATTTCCATAAATAACTTATCCAGGCATTAACTAAAGGAAAAGCAGAAACTAATCCTATAATCAACCAGTTTTCCCAGCTAAGGTAAACTGTTTCAAAAAAATATTGTAATGATGGCAAATAAAGAACAAGTAGTAACGTAAAAACTGAGGTCAAAACTGCTCCTACTAAATAGAGATTACTAAAAAATCCAATTTCATAGATAGAATACCTCTCTGAACGGCAGGTAAAAACAAAACACATTTGTGAAAGTACCAGTGTAGCAAAAGTCATAGTTCTAGCTACTTCTATATTACCATTTTCTAGATAGAGTCCTATAATGAAAACTAAAACTGTACTTAAACCAATTTGCAATCCTCTCTTACAAATTTTCCAACCTAACCCATTAGCAAAAATATTTTCATTAGCTTTTCTTGGTGTTTGCAGCATAATATCCTTATCTGAATTATCTACGCCTAAAGCCATAGCTGGCAATCCATCTGTTACCAAATTGACTAATAATATTTGAATAGGTATAAGAGGAAGTGGAAGACCTAGTAAAGTAGCTAAAAACATAGTTAAAACTTCGCCTATATTACAAGATAAAAGGTAGGTGATAAATTTACGTATATTCTCATAAATCCCCCTCCCTTCTTCAATTGCTGCTACAATAGTAGCAAAATTATCATCCATCAGAACAAGTGCAGAAGCTTCTTTAGTCACATCTGTCCCTGATTTTCCCATAGAAATTCCTATATCTGCTTCTTTTACAGCAGGAGCATCATTAACACCATCCCCAGTCATCCCTACTATATAACCCTTCTTTTTCCAAGCACGTACTATTTGCAATTTATGCTTTGGTGTTACTCTAGCATAAACTCCTATTTTCTCTACTCTTTCTAACATCTCTTTTTCCGAAAAAGAATCTAACTCTGCTCCAGTAATTATCTCTTGTCTTTCTGTTAGCATACCTAAATCTTTAGCTATAGCAGTTGCTGTCAAAGCATGATCTCCTGTTATCATTACTGTTCTAATGCCAGCTCTTTTACAAACTCTAATAGCTTCTCTCACTTCTTCCCTTGGTGGGTCTATCATACCTGCCAGACCTAGAAAAGTTAAATCCTTTTCTAAATTTTCATTAGACAAAGACTTCCAATCCTTAGGTAATTTCCGATAAGCTACAGCTAAAATACGTAAGGCTAAACCAGCCATTTCTTCATTATTTTTCTTTATTCTTTCTTTCTCCAAATGATTTAAATCAAATTCTTTATTATCTAGCATCATTTTTTGGCAATAATTAATAATAACATCAGGTGCACCCTTAACATACAAATAATAATTTCCATCTTTATCTTGACAAATTACACTCATCATTTTTCTATTAGAATCAAAAGGGATTTCATCAATTCTAGGTTGATTTTTTTCTAAAGCTTCTCGCCAAACTTTAGCTTTAGCAGCAAGTACTGTTAAAGCACCTTCTGTAGGATCACCTGTAATTTGCCATTGATCCATACTTCTTCTTTGTAAGAAATTTCTTTTTTCTCGCCATAAAGAGTTTAAAGAAAAACCAGCTTTTTTCAGACTGGCATTATTGCATAAGGCTATGGCTTGTAAAAATAGAGCAACTGTTGGTAAGCTCAATGGCTCAATAATTTTTCCTTGCCATAAAAAATCACCAATTGGTTGATAGCCTTGGCCAGTTATATCAATTGTCTTGTTATTAATAAATAATTTTTGTACAGTCATCATGTTTTGAGTTAAAGTTCCTGTCTTATCAGAACAAATAACATTAGCACAGCCTAATGTTTCTACTGATGGTAATTTTTTTACAACAGCATTTTTTTTCACCATTTTCTGTACACCAAGAGCGAGAACTACAGTAACAATAGCTGGCATTCCCTCAGGAATAGCTGCTACAGCTAAGCTAACTCCAGTCAGAAACATATTGCCTAATTCTTCACCTCTCATTACACCAGTAACCACTACCAAAGCACAAACTAAAAAACAAATTAAGACAAGAGCTTTGCCTAAATAATCTAGTTTTTTCTGTAAGGGTGTCATCTCTTCTTCTACAGCTTCCATCATATCAGCTATTTTACCAATCTCAGTGAACATACCAGTAGCTACTACAACAGCTTTAGCTCTCCCTGCTGTGATAATAGTGCCTGAATAAAGCAAATTTTTTCTATCAGCCAGTGGTGTCTGAGTGCTAAAAATAACTTCTGCTTTTTTTTTCACAGGCAGAGATTCTCCAGTTAACATAGATTCATCTACTGCTAAATTAAATAATTCTAAGATTCTTGCATCAGCCGGTACTATATCGCCTGCTTCTAAAAGCAAAACATCTCCTGGCACCAATTGTTCTGCTGATAATTTCATTTCTTTTTTACCTCTTAAGACTTTAGCTTGAGGTGCAGTTAATTTTTTAAGAGATTCTAAAGATTTTTCCGCTCTATATTCTTGTAGAAAGCCTAAAATAGCATTCAGTATAACAATAGCCACTATTGCTATAGTATCAGCCATTTCACCTAAGGCACCAGATATACAAGCTGCTACTAAAAGTACCAGCACCATAAAGTCCTTGAATTGATTAAGAAAAATCTCATAAGGTTTTACTTTTTCCCCTTCTTTTAATTTATTGGGGCCAAATTTTTTTAAACGTTCTTTACATTCTCTATCACTTAAGCCGTCTAAACTGTTAAAACGCAAACAACGATTAATTTGCTCTATATCTAAAGAATGCCAATCTTCTCTTAACATAACATTGTGCCACCTTTCTTTCTTTTTCCTTAACCTATTTCTATTCAAAATTATCGGCAAAAATGTTATAGTAAAAGATAAAAGGAGGGAGATCTATGGCTTTAGATAGTTTATTAGTCAGTGGAATCAATTTAGAACTAAGAAGAAAACTGCGCAATAGTAAAATAGAAAAAATATATCAACCACACCCTTTAGACTTGCTCCTGCACTTAAGACAAAATCAAGAAAATTATCAATTGTTTTTGTCTGCTCACCCTCAATATGCTAGAGTTCATCTCACAGAAAGAGAATATGAAAACCCGCTTACACCTCCTTCTTTCTGTATGTTGTTAAGAAAATATTTAGAAAATAGCCGTTTAATAGAAATAGAACAACCTGGTTTTGAAAGAATTATGCGCTTTTATTTTCAGGCAATTTATCCAATAGACGGTATATCACAGTTAATCTTAGTAGTAGAAATGATGGGAAAACACAGTAATATTATTCTTCTTAATAGACAAAATAGTATTATTTTAGGAGCAACCAAACTTTTTACCGAGGAAAATAATCGTTTTCGTCAAATTTATCCAGGACAAAAATACATCACTCCGCCTAGTAACAATAAACTAGATCCTAGGACAATAAATGAAAAACAATTTTTAGCCAAAATAACAGCTAACCTCTTAGAAAAAAATATTGGACAAGTAATGTTAGATAGTTTTCAAGGTTTTAGCCCACTTTTAGTTAAAGAAATATTGCTCAAAGCTGATGTAGAAAAGGACATGAATAATCTTTCTGCTCAGCAATTAAAAAGTATCTGGCAGAATATGAATTTCTTTTTTCAAACATCTTTTTTAGAAAATGCTCAAGCTACTCTTTTTTATAATCAAGAAAAAGCAATTGATTTTTCTCTTACACCTTTAACCCAGTTTGCCACACTAGAACAACAAAAATTTTCTACAATTAGCGAGCTTCTAGATTACTATTATGGTCAAAAACAACAACATGACTATTTACAACAGAGAAAAAGAGAACTGAGCAGTATTGTAGAAAGAGAAATTAAAAGATGTAGCAAAAAAATACTTTTACAGACAAAAGACCTAACTAAAGCAGAGAACGCTCATCTTCTTCAAATTAAAGGTGAGTTAATCTTGGCTAATCTCTATCAAATAAAAAAAGGAGATTCTTCTTTTCAAACAAAAAATTATTATCAGCCAGAGGAAGAAAAAATAGAAATTTCTTTAGATACACTGCTCACACCTGTAGAAAATGCTCAAAATTACTTTAAGAAATACAGTAAAGCTAAAAATAGCTTAAAATATCTCCAAGAGCAAATTACAAAAGCAGAAGAAGAGAAATCATACCTAGAAGCAGTTCTACTCAGCATAGAGGTAGCAGAAAAAGTTACTCAATTAGAAATAATTAAAGACGAATTAGAAGAAGAACACTATTTAACTAAGAAAAAAAGTTCTAAGAAAAAGAAAAAATCATTACCTCAACCTCTTCAATTTCTTTCTCATGATGGTTGGGAAATTATTGTAGGAAGGAATAATAAAGAAAATGATTATGTAACTCTCAAACTAGCTCGTAACAATGATCTTTGGTTGCACGTCAAAGATATTCCAGGTTCTCATGTCATTATTAAAAGACAAGATAAATCTTTACCTGAACAGACTCTGCAAGAAGCAGCAGTCTTAGCCGCCTACTACAGTAAAGCCAAAAATTCTAGTCAAGTTCCTGTTGACTATACAATAAAAAAGAATGTTAAAAAGCCTTCTGGTGCTAAACCTGGCATGGTAATATATCAGGAACAAAAAACCATTTATGTTACTCCCACAGAAGAAGAGATAAAAAAATTAAAAAACACAAAATAAAAGCAGTAAAGTTACTGCTTTTTTCTTGCCCCTACAGAAACTAGCATTTGCAGATATTCTTCCTGTACTGTTAAATTCATAAAAGACATCATCTCTTTTATCTCTCTTTCTACTTGCTCTTTTTCTAATTCAGGATTTTTGCTAGTTACATAATGGATCATTTCTGTCAGTAGAAACCACATTTCTTTATCTTTTTCTAGTTTATTCCAATCAGCTTCTTTTTTTAAGAAAAACAATCCAATCACAAAAAAGAAAAGTAAACCCATAGTTAAACAAACAAATATCCACGCACCAAAAAAAGTCATTTCACCTCACTCCTGTCTCTTTTTTCACTTAATTATATTTTCCAAGAAAAAAATTATGCCTAAAAGAGTATTTATTTTTAAAAGGTGGACATAATACTAGTGATACCTTCCCCCAGAGGTATGCATCTATGCCCAAAAAAAGAAAGCAACCAGGAATTTTTTCCTGGTTGCTTTCTTTTAAGAAGGATTAGATTTTCTATTTCAATAAATAAGTTTGGATAGTTATTAAAACCCCCATTAGGGTTACGAAAATCAGACTATATTTAACTGTGAAACGAAGTAATTCACTCTCTTTACCGACTTGTCCTGTAGCAGCACAAGCAACAGCAATACTTTGAGGTGAAATCATTTTTCCCATTACTCCACCTGAGCTATTAGCAGCTACAGTAATGACTGGATCAATACCTAATTTTTCTGCTGTTACCTGTTGCAACTTAGCAAATAAAGCATTAGCAGAAGTATCACTGCCAGTTAAGAATACGCCTATCCAGCCTAAAAATGGAGAAAAGAAAGGGAACATAGTACCTGTAATGGTTAAAGCCAAGCCTAAAGTATAACTTAACCCAGAATAGTTAGCTAAATAAGCAAAACCTAAGACAGAAGCTATTGTAAGCAATGGAATTTGTAGTTGTTTAAAGGTATCTTGAAAAACTTGAACAAATTTAGCTGGCTTGATTTTAAAAATCAACATTGTAGCAATTGCAGCTAAGAAAATAGCAGTACCAGGAGTAGTAAACCAAGATAATTTATAAACTGCTTCATAAGGAGTAGGAATTGTCACAATAGGAGCAGTCTTCATAACCAATTGATCTAAGCCTGGAACTGATATACTAAAGGACCAATGTAAAGTCTTGTTAATGAAATCGGCAAAAGGCCGATAACCCCAAATACTAACAAAAATAGTTAAAAAGATAAAAGGAGACCACGCTCTAAAGATTTGCCTACCTGTATATACTTCCTTGGCATCTCTTTCTATCCTAACATCTTGATCATGAGAAAAGCGGTAAATATTTTTCGGTTTCCAAACTTTTAAGAAAAATGTTAAAAAGCCCATAGCCAAAAGAGAGGAAAGAATGTTAGCTAACATTGGACCTGAATACATATTGACTAATAACTGGACTATAGCAAAGATACCACCAGTTAAAATAGTGGCTGGTAGCACTTCTTTAGCACCCTTCCACCCAGAAATAACCCAAGATAAAAAACATGGAGTCAAAAAAGTAACCAAAAATAATTGTTTAGCAGTCATTAAACCAATTGCAGTTTCGCTTAATCCAGTCACTTTAGCAGCTGTAATAATAGGTATACCAATTCCACCAAAAGCTACTGGTCCCACATTAGCTAAAAGACAAATCCCAGCAGCATAAAGAGGTTGAAAACCTAAACCAATTAAAACTGCACCAGCAATAGCTACTGGAGTGCCAAATCCTGCTGCTCCTTCTAAAAAAGCACCAAAGCAAAAAGCAATAAAAATAGCTTGTAATCTTCTATCATCTGTTAAAGAAGATATAGAATTCTTAATAATTTCAAACTGACCAGCATCTACTGTTAAATTATAGAGAAAAACAGCACTAAAAACCACCCACCCAATAGGCAGTAATCCATTGGCAATCCCATAGCCTGTTGCACTTAAAGCTATAGAAACTGGCATACCATAAACCAAAACAGCAATCAAAAACGCAGTAGCTAAAGTTAAAAGAGCAGCAATGTTCCCTTTCATTCTTTTAATAGCTAAAGCATAAAAGAGGACTAAAAGAGGTATAGTAGCTACTAGTGCTGATAAACCTATATTTCCTCCAACTGGAGCATAGACTTGATTCCACGTCATTGTAGAGTCAACTCCTTTTTTTTAAGCAATATCAACTATTTTACCAGGATTAAGAATATTATTAGGGTCTAAAGCTTTTTTAATACTTCTAAAAACAGCTAATTGTGCTTCAGAACAGTATTTATTCATAGCTTTCTTTCTCTTAGCACCTATACCGTGTTCTCCAGATAAAGTACCTCCTAAGCGATAAGTTACAGCATAAATTTCATCTAAAATAATTTCCTTTTTGTCATGCCATTCTTGATCATTCATTTGTCCTTTTAATAGTGTACAATGAATATTACCATCACCAGCATGCCCTGCAGATGGAATTTGCACCCCATATTTAGTACCTATTTTTTGTAATTCTTCTACTGCCTTAGGAATTTCACTCACAGGAACCACAATATCTTCCATACAGTAAATAGGACTTACCAATCTCAGTGCTTCAGCAAAACATTTTCTAGCTTTCCAAATTCTTGCTTGTGCAGACATATTGTCAGCTACAAACACTTCTAATGCACCATTATCCTGCATCAACTTACCAAGCTCTTCATATTGCTCTTCTACTAAACTTTCAGAAGAACCATCAATTTGTAATACTAAATAAGCACCAGCATCACCATGCGGAAGCGATTGATTAAGATAAGTTTCAGCAGCCTTAATAGAAATGCTGTCCATAAACTCGATAGCAGTTGGAGTAATGCCAGTTGCTAGAATTTTAGGCACCACATCAATAGCAGTCTGCATATCAGCAAATGGTGCAAGCAAATCTGCTACATACTTTGGTTTTGGTAAAAGCTTTAACCATGCTTTAGTCACAATACCTAAAGTACCTTCAGAACCAACCATTAGATGAATAACATCATAGCCAGTCACATCTTTTACGCACTTACCACCAAATGTTGTAATATCACCATTTGGCATAACAACTTCTAGTCCATAAACATGTTTAGAGGTTGTTCCATACTTAACTGCTTTATTACCACCAGCATTTTCTGCAATATTTCCACCAATAAAAGAAGCATCCCCACTACATGGATCACCTGCATATAGATAACCTTCTTCATTAGCTAGCTTTTGAATTTCACCAGTTGTTACACCTGGTTCTACTACCATAAACATATTTTCTTTGTCTAATTCTAAAATTTTATTCATTTTTTCTACTGAAAGAATAATACCCCCACTAAGAGCTACTGCTCCAGTAGAAAGACCAGTTCCCGCACCTCTAGGAGTTATAGGAATATTCTCTCTGTTAGCTAACTTCATAACTTGAGAAATTTGTTCAGCATTTTCAGGTTTAATAGCTACTTCTGGCATTCTATGCCATTCTACTTCTGGCACCTCATCATGAGCATAAACTTCCAGTTTTTCTTGCTCTAAAATTACATTGTGCTCACCTACGATTTCCTTTAATTCTGCAATAATTTTATCTGTAACTTTATTATACATTGTCGTGAACCTCCTCTCTTATGCCTTAGCCTTTAATTTTTTGCAAGTTTCAATCAATTGTGGAACTACCTCTTTCATATCACCAACAATACCAAAATCTGCAACTTTGAAAATTTGAGCATTAGGATCACTATTAATAGCAACAACAATGCCTGAAGTTTGCATACCAGCTAAATGCTGAATAGTCCCAGAGATACCAATAGCAAAATACAAGTTAGGAGCAACTGTTTTACCACTTAACCCGATTTGGTGAGCATAAGTTGTCCAACCTAAGTCTACTGCATCACGAGTAGCACCAACACCAGCGCCCAATACTTTAGCCAATTTTTCAATTAAAGCAAAACCTTCTTGTGTTTTACAGCCTTTACCACCAGCTATTACAATATCAGCATCTTCAATATTAACATCTTGAGTAGTATCTTTGATAAATTCTAAAAATTTCTCTGGTGTAGCAAAAATATTACTTTCATACTTTTTTACAATAACTTCACCAGTAAGACCTTCTTGTCTAGGAGCAGGTTTAGCTGCTTTTGGTCTTACTGTTGCCATTTGTGGTCTTGTATAAGGTGTTTTAATTGTAGCCATAATATTCCCACCAATAGCAGGACGAGTTTGGAAAAGAATTTTAGTTTCTTCATCAATGGTTAGTTCAGTACAATCTGCAGTCAAACCAGTCTCTAATTTCAAAGCAATTAATGGCATCAAGGTTCTCCCAGTAGTTGTCGCAGAAGCTACAATGATTTCTGGCTTTTCTTCTCGAGCCAATTTAGTGATAGCATTAGTGTAAGGCCTTGGTAAGAAATTTTCCAAGCTTGAATCTTGAATAAAGAAGACCTTATCTGCACCTCTTTTGGTTAAATCATCTAAATCATTAATCTCTTTACCTAACATAATACAAGCTAGAAACGTTCCCAAATCATCAGCTAACTTTCTTCCCCAAGTAATCAATTCATGAGTAACACCATGAATTACTCCATCCTTTTGTTCCCCAATTACCCAAACACCTTTATAATCATTTAAATTCATTTTTTCCATTATGCTTGCCCCCTTCCTTATAGAGCTTTCTTAGCAGTTAAAAAATTCATTAGTTCTTCTATAGACTTACCATCACCTTTTTCAGTTTGCATGATAGTATCACGGGAAAGTTTAGGACTGAAAATTTTGACTACCCTTGTTGGTGAACCTTTCAAACCTAATTCATTAGCAGGGACTTCAATATCAACAGGACCTAAAATAGGCACTTCTGTAACTTTAGCCTTTAGTTTTCCCTGCAACGTTGGGAAGCCTGGTTCATTAATTCCCTTAACAACAGTTCCCATTACTGGGAAAACAACTTCTATTCTTTCAAAGCCACCTTCTATACTTCTTTCAAAAATAGCACTATTGCCTGTCAAATCAACTTTGCTTACATAAGTTGTCACAGGCATACCTAATAACTCAGCTACCATTGCTGCAGTTTGACCTGTTTCACCATCAGTAGCTCTTTCTCCACAAAGAATTAAATCAACAGGTGTATCCAATTTTTTAATACCAGCAGCTATTACTTTAGCAGTAGCAATAGTATCTGCACCAGCAAAAGCTCTATCAGAAAGCAAAATACCGTTATCAGCACCCAAGGCAATTGCCTCTTTTACAGCTTTAATAGCAGTAGGAGGACCCATTGTTACAGCGGTTACCAATACACCCTCTCTGGATTTTTTAATTCTGATAGCCTCTTCAATCGCATTTTCATCTAAAGGATTAATAATATTACCAGCTTTTCCTCTAATCATCACACCTGTTTCTGGATCCATTTTGACATTATCTGTGCCTGGAACTTGTTTTACTAAAACAACTATGTGCATTTTTCTCCCCCCTGTAAAAATATTTTCAATCTAGAATTAAAATATTTTTTTTGCCTTTTTATCTTGTCTGTCTATCTTATGGTAT